>Ga0335078_10015364_pt1 | contig 11365 bp, 9 predicted proteins | sample Lox_Sample_32_FD_206711 | JGI IMG/M metagenome (GOLD analysis project Ga0335078, IMG submission 206711) | Soil microbial communities from Loxahatchee National Wildlife Refuge, Florida, United States - Lox_Sample_3.2 | ecosystem: Environmental > Terrestrial > Soil > Wetlands | place: USA: Florida...
GCTCAGGCCCAGGCTCCGCTGGGCGTTCTTGAACTCCTTAGGATCGAGGAAGGTCGATTCGTGCCGGCTATACACAGATTTCCAATCCGGCTGCTTCCCGCTGGTGAAGTCACGCATCGCCACGAACAACCTTGTCACCGCGTCCTGCGGCTTCTGGCTGTCCAGCGGCAGGTCCTCTATCCTCTGTGTATGGCGCAGGAGTTCAGCCGCATTTCTGGCGGCCGCGGGGTTCGGCGCCTGGGCGGCGCCAGCAGCAAGCAGTTCCGCGGCTGGCGAATAACGACGCACAGAAAACAGGTGCTGCCCGGCGGCGAACAGGGCCTTCTGTTGCGCTTCGACGCCTGAGATCTCCTTCCCCGCGGCTTCGATTGCCGTGGCGGGCCCGTCCAGAATGGCGATCGCCGCCAGTCTCAAGGAGCGGGCCGCATCTGAATCCGGCTGCTTGCTCAAATACTCCCGCAGCTCTTTCATCTGACCGGCGCGGAACAGGGCGAACGCGAGATTCTGCGGGACACCCACGTCGGCGAGCTTCGCTTCCATCTTGCGGTATTCGGCGATCGCCTGTTCTATCTGCGCGCCCTCCCCGTACCTGATGCCCGACGAGTTGTACTCGAGAAGGATCGCCAAATTGGCTCGGGCCATGCGGTCGTCGGGATCCAGTTCGAGGGCCTTCCGGTACGCCGCAATGGCGCCCTCGCGGTCGTAGCCCTTGCGCCGGTCTCGGCCGACTAAGTCTTGCTTGAGCACCTCCGCGAGGTTGGCGTACGCTTTCGCAGACTTAGGCTCTAGCTCGACGCCCCGGCGTGCCTCGGCGCGCGCCGCTTCGCCCGCTCCTGCCGCCAGGAGCGCTCGTGCGGTCTGGTCGCAGTGCAGTGCTTCATTCGGGTGCAGTTTCTCCAACTCGCGGAATGCCACCAAGGCTTCCTTCACCTTCCCCGATGCGAGCAGCGTTTCGCCGATTTGGTCGAAGTACACCAGGGGCAGGTCTTTCTTCTGGAGCGCGAGCACCGCGTCCCGCAAAGCAAAGCCCTCGGCCGCGGTGAACCGGCGCTTCGGCATGTCGAACTTCACCGTCCCGGTAACGGATCCGTCGGCCTCCGTTCGAAACCGCATGGAGAAAGACGCCGGCCCAAGCTTCTGGTCGATTGGCTCCGGCAACTGCCGCACGCGGAAGCCGGGAGGCGGAACAATCCGGTAACGCCATTCCGAGACGAACGCTTCCGGAATCACGAAGTCGGCGGTGCGTTTAGCCTCCGGCTCCCTGTTGTCGTCCTCGCCGGCTTCCTTCTTGGGCTCGGTACGAAAATACTCTGGCAGCTGGACTGCGGCCTGCGACGGCCGGATCGCGACCGCGGCCTCGGCCTGTGCCGTAGTGCCGCGCTTCGCATCCTTCAACTCCAGCCGAAGCTCAAACGGTTTGGTCAGGTCTTCCGGATCGGAATGGCTGACCGCGGAGACGCCCGGCGCGGCATAGGTCCAGTCGGCATAGTCTTTCAGGTCCTCTTGAGCCTTCTTCGGCTCCTCGGTTCCCCATCGGCCTCGATAGTTCCGATCCAGGGTACCCCAGGTTTCGGAAGTCTCCACCACTTTCGCCGGCCCCATTTCGGCGAGACTGAACTCGCGCGTCTGGACAATCCGGTTCTCCGCCGAAGTGGACTCGGGAGTCCGCACCAGCGCGGTAGTCTTCTCGCTGGCGATGAGGGCAAGCCGGCCCTGATTCGCCGGGGAGACGACGCCCAGGCGGAGGTCGGGATCGGTGGGATCGAGCCACAAGTCTGGCGTCCCCGGCACATACACGATGGCGTGGTTGAACACGTTGAGGGCGGGCATGTCGGGCTCGATGTCGCGCCCAGTGGAGGAAAGCAGCAGCGCCACGTGCGCGTCGATCCCAGCGCCGCGCAGCAGAGCCACAACCAGCGCACTCTTGTCCTTGCAGTCGCCGTACTTGCGTTTGAGCACCTCGGCGGGCGTGCGCGGCACGATCGAGGCGTCGCCGAACTCGACCCCCGTGTAGCGGATCTCGGCGTTGACCTTGCCGAGAATCGCGCGGATCTTCTCCTCCCGATCCGCCTTGCGTGCAAACTTCGGCAAATATTCGTCCGGCTTCCAGCCGCCGATTTGCGTCTCTACGATCCGCGCGTATCCGGAAGCGACCTCACGCCAATCGCGCCCCGTCGAAAACGTGATGCGAGGCCGCTGAGGTTGGTCCGGCGGAAGAAACGGAAGCTCGTCCTTCAACGGTTCCACCGGGCCTTGCTCGAAGACGTACTCGGTTCCTCCGTCGGGCAACTGCCGGCTGGTCTCGGAAACGGAGGGCAGCAACTCTGCCACGTGACGCAGAGGGACACCGGCAGCAACCGATACGATCAGGCGTGTATGCTGAACGGGGACAGACGTGCCAAATTGGAACTGGCGGGTGGTGCCTGCCGGCGACAAAGGCGCCGTCTCGCGCTCGATAGTCTCCTGCTCGACGATTGAGCCTTGCGCCATGGCTGGCAGCGGCGCCTTCACGGTCCGCTCATCGCTCAGCAGCTCATCGTCTCCTTGCGCGGCCGCATCCGCGATGGTCTTCTGATCCAGTTCGCGGACGGCGCCGTCCGGGGTGATGACCCGAGCGTGGATCTCCGGCCGCAGCTCGTGCCAGGGCTCCCAGGTATGCTCGACCGTGGCCCAGCCCTCCGCGGCGCCCTTCGTGAGCGCCTTGAAAATCAAGCGGTAGCGGTACGTCAGCGCGCCGTGTGCATCGAAGGAAAACTGGCCCTCTTCGAGGAGGATGATCACCTCGGCGCCTTCCTTGAAGTGCAGGTCCTTGAACGCGTCCTGCAACTGCTGCGGGGTGGCTGAAAACGAGGGCTGGCTCGTGACGCTCTGGCCGCTGGCGGAGGCGAGGACGACGAGCGCTGCTGCGAGCGCCCTCACCGGACAAGTTCGAGACATGAGCGACTATGCTATCACGCTCGCGCCTGCCGCACCGCCCCTGCCTCCCGCCGTTTCCATCCGCTCACGAACCGGTTCCCCTGCACGAGGAATCGCAGCGGGCGAACTGCCGGGTCCGTGAAGCCGATGCGGGCGGTGGCGGCGATCTCGAAGGCCGGCTCGCTCTTCAGCGCGCGAACCGTCAGGCTGCCGCGCGTCACGTCCGCACCGTAAAGGCGCCGCGTGATGCTGAACGCCATCGTCAGCTTGCCGGGGCCGGAGGCCAGGTCCTCCACGCGCCGCGCCGCCGGGCGCCTGCGCCGCATCGTTTCGATCCCGGCGAGCGGCTCGATGGCGCGAATCAAAACGCACCCGGGCGTTCCGTCCGGCTCGGCCACCAGGTTCAGACACTCGTACATGCCGTAGATGAAATAGACGTAGGCGTGGCCGGGCGGGCCAAAGATCACGCGCGTGCGTTCCGTCAGGCCGTGCGAAGCGTGCGCCGCCAGGTCGCCGCGCCCCAGGTAGGCCTCGGTCTCGACGATCCGTCCCGCTGTGCGCTCGTGCACCAGAATCTTGCCGAGCAGGCCGCGCGCAACCGTCTCCGTATCGCGGGCGTAGAAAGGCCGCGGCAGGATGCGGCTCTCGCGCAAGAGTCGGGACAGCGTCATCGCAACCGCGATTATCCCATGGGCGCTCGGGGCCGTCTCCGTGCTAAGATCGCCTGCGAGGGATGCGACTCTTCACTGCCATCGAACTGCCACGGGACGTCGCCGGCGCCCTATCGCGGCTCATCGAGCGGCTGCGTCCAGCGGCGCGGATCAAATGGAGCGCGCCCTCGAACCTGCATATCACCACGAAGTTTATCGGCGAATGGCCCCAGGAACGGCTGGAGGAACTGACCGCTGTTCTCCAAGCGCTGCCCGCGCGCCCGCCGATAAGAATTGAGGTCCGCGGCCTCGGCTTCTTCCCGAATCCTCATGCGCCGCGCGTGTTCTGGGCGGCCGTCCACGCGGGGCCGGAACTGGCGGCGCTGGCGCGCGCGACCGGCGAAGCGCTCGCAGGGCTGGGCGTTCCGCCCGAGGAGCGCCCGTTCTCGCCGCATCTGACGCTGGCCCGCATCAAAGAACCGGTTCCCCTTCAAACGCTGCGCCAGGTGATCGCGAGCACGCCCACGGCAGATTTCGGCGCCTTCACGGCGGATCGCTTTCACCTCTATTCGAGCCATCTCGATCCGGCGGGCTCGGTCTATACTAAGCTTTCGGACTACGCGTTCCGGAAGTGAAACCGTGCCTATGACGGCTGTCCTCGTTCTCGCGATCGCTTACTTGCTGGGCGCCATCCCCTTCGGCTATCTGCTCGTCAGGCTGAAGACCGGCCGGGACGTCCGCGGCCTGGGCAGCGGCAACATCGGCGCTACCAACGTGCTGCGGACCACCAGCCGCGGCCTCGGCATCGTCACGCTGCTGCTCGATATCGGCAAAGGATTCCTGGCTGTGTGGATCGCCGCGCGGCTCATGGACGGCTCGCCCTTGTGGACCAGTGCGGCGGCGCTGGCGGTGATGGCGGGCCACGCCTTCCCGGTTTTCCTGAAGTTCCGCGGCGGCAAGGCGGTCGCCAGCTTCGTCGGCGCGTTCCTGTATCTGGCGCCGTTGCCGCTCGCCGTGATCCTGGCGATCTTCGTGGCGGTGGTCGCCGCGACGCGCTACATTTCGCTCGGCTCCATCGCCGGCGCGGTGGCGCTGCCGTTTGCAGCCTGGCTGATGCATCGCCCCATGCCCGTGGTCGCCGCGGCCGCCATCGGCGGCGTGTTTATCGTCTGGCGCCACCGGGAGAACATCGCCCGGCTTCGCGCCGGCAAGGAGAGCGTCTTGTCCTTCGGAGCCAAACGCGCATGAGCCGCCTGGCGATCATCGGCGCGGGGAGTTGGGGCACGGCGCTCTCGGTGGTTCTGGCGCCCCGCTTCCCGGAGATCCGGCTGTGGGTGTTCGAGCCGGACTTGGCCGCGCGCATGCGCCAGACCCGCGAGAACGACGTCTATCTCCCCGGCTTCCGCATCCCTGGGAACGTCGCCGTGGTGACGGGATTCGCCGAAGCGCTCGACGGCGCCGGCATTGTTCTCGGGGTGACGCCCTCGCACGTCACCCGCGCCATCTTCGAGCGTATGCTGCCGCACCTGGAACCCTCCATGCTCTTCGTCAGCGCGACCAAGGGCCTGGAGACGGGAACGCTGGTGCGTATGTCGGAAGTGATCCGGACGGTCACGGCCCAGCGTTTCGAAGCCCGCATCGCCGCTCTTTCCGGCCCCACCTTCGCGCGGGAAGTGGCCGCTGGCGAGCCGACGGCGGTGGTGGTTTCCTCCTCCGACGCGGGGCTGAACGAGCTGGTTCAGCGGGCGTTCTCCGGGCCGGCCTTTCGCCTCTATACCAACGGGGACCCCATCGGCGTGGAACTCGGGGCTGCGCTCAAGAACGTGATCGCCATCGGCGCTGGCGTATCGAACGGGCTGGGCTTGGGGAGCAACGCAATCGCCGCGCTCATCACCCGCGGCTTGGCCGAAATCTCCCGGCTGGCGGTGGCGCTCGGTGGCGATCCGCGGACCTTGGCGGGACTTGCCGGCTTGGGCGACCTGGTGCTGACCTGCACCGGAGCGTTGAGCCGTAACCGGCAGGTAGGAATTGAGTTAGGGCGCGGGCGACAGCTTGAAGAGATCGTCGGGTCCATGCGCATGGTGGCCGAAGGAGTTCATACGACCTACGCCGCTGTGGACCTGGCGCACGGCTGCGGCATCGAGATGCCCATTACCGAGCAGGTGAACGCCATCCTGCGAGGCTGGCGCTCGCCGCGCGAGGCCATACGCGAGTTGATGGAGCGTACGTTAAAGAAGGAGTAGGCCCAGCCGGGAAGCCGGCCGCAACCTTTTATGGGGGACCGGGTTCCCACTGATATGGAGGCCGCGGCGGTGCTCGAGCTCGACGCCGATCTGATGCTCCGCGTCAAAGCGGGGGATTCGGCCAGCTTTGGACAGTTGCTTGCGCGTCACCGCGGTCCGGTGATCCACTTCCTATACCGGATGGTGCAGAATTCCGCGGTGGCCGAGGAACTGGCCCAGGACGTGTTTCTGCGCGTCTACCGGGCGCGCGAATCGTATGTTCCGTCGGCCAAGTTCACCACCTGGCTGTTTCGGATCGCCATGCACCTGGCGCTGAACAATTTGCGGGACCGGCGTGGCGAACGGTCGGGCGAGAGCCTGGATGAAGAGACCGGCGACGGGCTCCAGATTCAGGTGGCGGACTCCAGGCCGTCGGCCGAGCAGAGGATGGTCGATCAGGCGCGCCGTGCGGAAGTGAGGGGCGCGATTCAGGCTCTGCCCGATAAGCAGCGGGCGGCGGTCCTGATGCACAAGTACGAGGAAATGGGGTACGCCCAGATCGCCCAGGTGTTGGGTTGTTCGGAATCGGCGGTGAAGTCGTTGTTGTTCCGGGCCTACGAAACGCTGCGGGCGCGGTTGGCGCACATGGGATAGTGTGGAGGTAACGGCGATGGAATGTCCAATTCAAGCGCGGGGGAAGAAGGATCTGCTGCTCGATTACTGCGCCCACACGCTGGGCGCCGGGCCGGCGGCCCAGATGGAAGCGCACATCGCCGTGTGCCCGGAGTGCAAGGCGTGGACCGAAGCGCACATGCGCACCTGGACTCTGCTCGACGAATGGGAAGCTCCGCCGGTCTCGCCGGATTTCGATCGTAGGCTGCGCGAGCGGATTGCGATGGAACGCGAGCAGACGCCGTGGTGGAAGGCCATCTGGCAATCGGTTGCCGCCAGGCCGTTGAAGCCTGCGCTTTCGATGGCGCTGGTCGCGCTGCTGCTGCTGGCCGGGCTTTTGTTCGTGCGGCCGCGCTCCACGCCGCCGGTTCGCCCTGGCCACGAGGCGATTGACGCCGAGCGCGTGGAAAAGGCCCTCGACGATGTGGACATGCTGCGGCAGGTAGGGTCCGCCGAGGATACGAAGGATGCGGGGGCGATGTAGCCGTGCGGCTTGTCTGCTCCATTCCGGCGCTGTTAGTGGTCTTCGGGCTGCTTGTGGCTGCGCCCCTCGGGGCCCAGCAGCCGCCTGCCGACGAGTTTGAAGGGCTCGACGCGCCACCACCACCCGGCGCACCGCGTGCGCTGGCGGGGCCCACGATTCTCGATCGCCTGGAGCGTATGCGCCCGGAGGAGCGGCAGCGGTTGTTCGATCAACTGCCTCCGGAACGGCGCAAGCGCCTGGAAGAGAGGTTCGCGGCTTACGAAGCTCTGCCGCAGGCGGAGAAGGATCGGCTGCGCCGCCAGTACGACACGTTCCGCGCCTTGACGCCCGAACAGAAGCAGGCTGCTCGCCGGCTTTTTCTGCGGTTCTTGCAACTTCCGCCCGGCCGGCGCCAGGTGCTGCGCCAGGAAGCACACCGGCTCAGCGAGATGCCGTGGCCCAGGCGCCAGGCGCGCATGGCCAGCCCCGATTTCCAGAGCCGCTACACGCCTGAAGAGCGCCAGATCCTCCGCGTCCTGGCCATGATCACACCGAACCCGTAAGGGTTATCGATGGGCGATGGGGCTTCTGTCAAGACCCAGAACTTGGTCCACGACGCCCCCCAGGGCCGCCGGCACGGATAGCTCTCCCTCATAACTGACGAACGGTCCGCGAGGCCCATCGTAGCGAGCCAGGCGTGTGCCGAAGGCGCGCCCCATCACGCCGGCAGGTCCGGACACCCGTACCTTCCGCTCGGCGGCGTTCGATTCCAGAACCGTCAGGCCCTGGTCTTTCGCGAACCGTTCGACCGCAGCCATATCGCCCGGATCGGCGCTCAGCGCCTCGCGAGCCTGCTCCCTGGTCATGCTGGGAACCTGTCCCGGCGCGGAGCCCGGACGCCGGCGTACCAGAATGGTCGCATCAGCAATCAGGGCCGGATCGGCGTCGCCGAGGAGCGTCGTTCCGGCCCTCAAAGGGATTGCGCTGCCTGCCACAGGCAGGCGATCCGGGTCCATAGGAGTCTCGGAGTCGCGCCGCTACGCGGTCGCGGCAGTCACACCGAGCAGAGCGTTCACCAGGGCGGCCCCATTCGGCGTTCCGAGGCCGGTGCATGGGTCCCAGCCGGCTCTTGCAGAATATCCTGTGTTGCCGGGTCCGTTATTGCCTTGGGTGATATCGTTGAAGGCGTTCGAGCCGATTTGGTACAGCACGGGATTCACGAATCCCACCGGCTTGCCGAGCCGCTGGTTGATGCGCGCGATCAGGCCAGCCCACAGCGGAGCTACCGCGCTGGTGCCGCCGATCACGGTGTTCTTCCCGTCCACGCGAACCCAGTAGCCCGTTTCGGGATCGGCGTCTCCGGCCACATCCGGCACGCCGCGCCCCTGGAAGTTGGTCTGAGGCTGCAACGGGACATTCGCGGAAGCCTGATACGCAGGCAGGGGAATGATCCGGCTGACGCCGCCGCCCGTGGCGCCCTCGTTCTTAGCAAGCTCGTTCCAGACCGTCTCGACGAGTCCTCCTGCCGCCGAGCGCACGGCGTTCGTACCGCCGCAGCCCAAAACTTCCGGCAGACAGGCCGGGACCTCAACGTAGTAGCCGCCCGAGAGCGTCTCGGTCGCCCCATCGTCGCCGGCAGCCGCGGTTACGGTGACGCCCACGGCCGCCGCATCCTGCACGGCCGCTTCCATCGCATCGCGGGCCTGCGGGGTCCATTGGTCCTCCACGCCGCCCCAGCTAATCGAAATGACAGAGGGGTTATTTACGGTGTCGTGGACGGCCTGGCTGATCGCATCGTGGAATCCCTGGTCCGTGTTGGACGCGAAATACACCACGATGTGCGCGCCCGGCGCGACTCCTGCGGATACCTCTATGTCGAGCATCACCTCGCCATCGTTACCCGGATCGGTTCCGGGGCTATTCTGCCCGCCATCGACTGACACCGCTGTCACCGACGGCACCGGGAGGCCGAGGCCCTTGAAGTAGGCCTTCAGGTCGGAGGTGCGGTAGCCTCCGCCCAATTCGATGATCCCAATCGTCTGGCCGGAGCCGTCCACGCCCGACGGGAAGTTGTAGAGTTGAGCCAGTTCCGGAGGCGTGAACGAGCCCGCGGGCTCACTGCGGGCCGTCAGGCGGACATGGGGCTTCGCGACCGGCCGGTTATCGAGCCCCAACACGGCCATAACCCGCGGCTGCAGGGCTTCGGGCAACAGGATCGGTCCGGTGCGGCCGCGGAAGCGCCCCTTCGGCGAATCGTACCAACTGAGCGTCGATCCGAACGCTTGTTGCATCGCGGCGGCTGGTCCGGTGAGAACTACGGTTCTGGCGGCGGCGTTCACCTGGGCCACGGTCAGCCCATGTTCGTGGGCCATCTCGAGGACCATTTCGATGTCGCGAGGCTCAGCCCCGTGCAGGGTGCCGAACTCGGACCGGCTGCGATAGGGCACCGATCTGGTGTGCGAAAAAGCGAATGTCTCCATCGCCGGCAACTTCGATACGGTGCGGCGGTGTAGCACGACAGTCGCCCGGATGATTTCATCGTCGGCGACATTGGCCCCTCTGGTCGCTCCTTCAAGCGGCTTCCGCTCGCTTCCGAGGAGCGCAACTTTTTTGCTGGACGCGCTAAGGTTACCCATGGTTTTCAGCTCCTGCTAAAGAATATGCGGGGACATTAGTGATTGTCAATATGTGTAATTCGCCGAATCTGCCGCAAAATGTCGCATAAACCACCGCCTGGGTTCCGTGGCCGGCCTCGACCACGAGCGATGGGCAGCCGTGCTATGATGAGGCTTCAAAGCCGCACGCCGCGCTCCTGGCGTCTCTCAGAGGACCTGGTGATAAAACAGTGGAAGCTCAACGACTTGCAGCTCATTGCCGCGCCCGCCTGACCACCCGAACGGCCCTCGGGAGGGCCGCCGCTCGCTGATGAGCGCCACTTCCGGCGTCCGCTTTCGCCAGCGTGCCGAGCTGCTGGACTTCCTTCTGGAAGTGGCGGCCGCTACTTCGGAAACGCTGACCGACCTCGACGGCCTGCTCGCCAACGTGGCCGACATCATCCGCAAGGTGGTGCCCTACGAGCTTTTCGCCATCCTCTTCTACCAGGAGAAGCCGAAGACGCTGCGCATCCGATACGCCATCGGCCACCGCGAAGAGGTGATCAAGAACCTGACGGTGAAGCTCGGAGAAGGGCTCACGGGAACGGCCGCGGCCACGCGCCAGCCGGTGTTGGTGGGCGACGTTCGCAAGGACCCGCGGTATCTCAACGCACTGGACGCGGTGCGCGCCGAGCTGGCTGTGCCGATGCTGGCCCGCGGCAGGCTGGTGGGCGTCATCGACGTGCAATCGACGCGGGTGGGCGCCTACACCGAGTATGACCGCTCGCTTCTGCGCGTGATCGCAGCCCGTGTAGCCGTCACGATCGACAACGCGCGCCTCTTCCGCCGGGTGGACCGGCAGAACCGCACACTGAAGCTGCTCTCGCAGGCCTCCCAGGAGTTTTCTTCGATTCTCGACCTGAGCGAGCTGTTGGCGCACATTGCCGATTCGGTGAAGACGCTGATCAACTACGACGCCTTCAGTATCCTGTTGATCGACGAGCGCGCCGGCGTGCTGCGGCACCGCTTCAGCGTGCGCCACGACCAGCGCGTCCGGATCGACAACGTTCCGCTCGCGAAGGGCATCACGGGTTCGGCGGCGACCTCGCGCAAAGCGGTGCGGTCGCACAACACGCTGGAGGATCCGCGATACATTCCGACGCACCCGGACGTGCGCTCGGAGGTGGCGGTGCCCCTGATCTCCCAGGACCGCGTGGTGGGCGTGATGGACATCGAGAGCGATCAGTACGCCTACTTCACAGACGACCACGTGCGGATGCTGACGCTGCTGGCCCCGCAGATCGCCAGCTCGGTCGAGAACGCGCGCCTGTACGGCGAAGTGGCCGAACGCGAACGGCGCATCGAGCAGGACTTGCAAGCCGCCCGCGAGCTGCAGACCGCTCTGCTGCCCACGGAAGCTCCCGATCTGGAGGGCCTGGAGGTCGCCATCGGGTATCGCCCGGCGCGGATCGTCGGCGGCGACCTGTATCATTTCTTCGAGTATCCCGACCACGCGGCGCTGATCACGGTGGGCGATGTGAGCGGAAAGGGCGTGGCGGCGGCGCTTTACGGCGCGCTCGCCACGGGCCTGCTGCGCACCATGGTGCCGAAGCGCCGCGATCCGGCGCTGCTCCTGCGGTTGCTGAACCAGGAACTGATGCAGCGCAAGGTGGAGGCGCGCTTCGTCGCGCTGCTGGTGTTGCTGTGGCAGGCGGAAACCCGCCAACTCACCATGGCAAATTCGGGCGCCATGCCGCCGGTGATTTGCCGGGGCTCGGAGATCCTCCATCCCCAGGTGGAGGGCGTGCCCCTCGGCCTGCTGCCCAACCGCGAATACGACAACCTGGT
>Ga0335078_10015365_pt1 | contig 11364 bp, 8 predicted proteins | sample Lox_Sample_32_FD_206711 | JGI IMG/M metagenome (GOLD analysis project Ga0335078, IMG submission 206711) | Soil microbial communities from Loxahatchee National Wildlife Refuge, Florida, United States - Lox_Sample_3.2 | ecosystem: Environmental > Terrestrial > Soil > Wetlands | place: USA: Florida...
ACGCCGGGCTTTTGGCCATCGCCGGGGCCCTTCTCTTCGTGTCCACAGCCCAGGCGGCACCATCGGCGAGCGCGGGCTCGTTCGTACTGACCGCGAACAGTCCCGGGGGCACGTACGCCCCGACCTTCACCGGCAACGGCATGCTCGGCGTCAGGGTGCCGGCCGCGGGCCAGGGCTACGCCGGCGGCACGGTCCCCGCGCAGTCCGAACTCGCGGGCTTCTACGGGCAGGTCTCGAACGACCCGAAGCCCGCGAACGACGTACAGCAGCGCGCAAACATCCCGACCTGGTCGACGCTGACATTCGGCGAGAACGGCAACACGTTCGCGGTCCCCGGCGCGGGAGTGTCGGGCTGGCGCCAGTCGATCGACCTGCACACCGGAATTGTCACCACGGCTGCGCACTGGACCGCTCCGGACGGACACGCCACCGACCTGACCTACCAGGTACTGACCGACCGGGCGAACCCGAATCTCGGTCTTGTCCAGCTGCAGTTCACCCCACACTGGTCGGGAGTGGCGACCGTCGGCGACGCAATCGACGGCACCGCCGACACGACCGCCACCCCGGAGCTCACCACTCAGGTGACGAAAGGATGGAACGTCGCGGCGCGTCAGGACTGGGTGACGATCGCGACGGAGGGCACCAGGATCCAGGCGACGCTCGCGAGCCAGCTGCAAGTCAGCCACAACGTTCTTGCGACAACGACACAAACCGACCAGACCACCGACCAGAGCGTCGGCCAGCAGCTCGGGTTCCCGGTGCAGGCGAACCAGACTTACACGATCACGAAGTACGTCGGCGTCGTGAGCTCGCAGGCCGCGGCGAACACCACGACGGCCGCCCAGGGGCAGGCGGCATCCGCCGCAGCCACCGGCTGGGACTCGTTGCTAGCCGCGAACAAGGCGGCCTGGGCGTCGCTCTGGCGCGGGTGGATCGAGGTGCGGGGTAACCGCACGCTCGCGACCGACGTCAACGCGAGTGAGTTCTACCTGTGGTCGAGCACGCGAGCTGGGGTCGACTGGAGCGTCTCCCCCGCCGGGCTGTCGTCCAACGGCTACGACGGCCACATCTTCTGGGACGCCGAGACGTGGATGTATCCGTCGCTGCTCGCGCAGCACCCTGACCTTGCGGCCGGCATGAACGCATATCGCTTCCAGCGCCTCAGCCAGGCCGAGCAGCATGCCACCGCCACCGGCTACGCCGGCGCGCGGTTCCCGTGGGAAAGTGCACTGGACGGGACCGAGCAAATCCCGCCGCCGGTATCAGTCAACAGCGAGGGCTTGTACGAGCAGCACATCACCGCGGACATCGCCCTCGCTCAGTGGCAGTACTACCTCGCGACTTCTGACAGGTCGTGGCTGGCCGGGCAGGGCTGGCCGGTGCTGTCCGGGGCGGCGGCGTTCTGGGCTTCGCGAGCGACGCTCGGCAGCGACGGCAAGTACCACATCACGGGAGTCACCGGCCCCGACGAGGAGAACCCGGACGTCAACGACGAGGCGTACACGAACGTCGGGGCGATGCGTACGCTCCAGGACGCCGTCCAGGCGGCGCATGTGCTCGGGATCGCGCCGCCGACGAACTGGTCGACGATCGCGGCCAACCTCGCGGTACCGGTGAGCAGGGGCATCCACCCCGAGTTCTCGGGCTACCGCGGCCAGCTGGTCAAGCAGGCGGACATCACGCTGCTCCAGTACCCGTGGGGCTACACGATGCCGTCCAGGCTCGCGCTCGGCGACATCAACTTCTACGTCCCGCGCACGGATCCCGGCGGCCCGTCGATGAGCGACGCGGTGAACCTGATCGACAACGCCGCGCTCGGCACGCCCGGATGCGCGAGCTACGTGTACACCGAGCGGAGCTACCAGCCGTTTCTCCGCGACGTGTTCCATCAGTTCTCCGAGACTCGAACCGGTGGCGCATTCACGTTCATGACCGGGATCGGCGGGTTCCTCCAGGAGTTCCTGTACGGGTATTCGGGGATGCGCTGGGACCCGAGCAACGTCGGCCTGAACCCGAGCCTGAACGGCCAGATCGGAGCGATCGTGCTCCACAGCCTGAAGTGGCGCGGCCGGACGTTCACGGTCGCGATCGGCCAGCAGCACACGATCGTGACGCTGCAGAGCGGTGCGCCGCTGCCGATCCAAACCCCCGCCGGGACGCGACGGCTCGCCGCGGGACGGAAGCTCACGCTTCGCACGCGCAGGCCTGATCTGACCCCCTCGAGCGACCTGGTCCGGTGCGGTCGCGTCGCCGCGAGCTCCTCGCAGCCGGGAGCCCCGGCGCTCGCCGCGGTCGACGGCAGCCCGGCGACCGACTGGGAGCCGGCCGCGGTCCACTCGACGCTGACCGCTCGGACCTCGGGTCTTGCCGCCCCGATCGGGACGGCGACGGTGCGGTGGGGTCGACAGTGGCCGGCCGCGCCCGCGCCGAACGTGCCGCCGCCCCCCGGGCCTGTGGTCGTGCTGCGGCCCGCGAGCTACGCGGTGCTGGTGTCGGCCAACGGTCGAAACTGGCGCCGGGTCGCAGTCGTGAGCGGCCATAGCGGGCGGGTGCTCGACACGCTGCATCTGAACGTCCTGAAGGCTCGATTCGTGCGGATCCGCGTGACCGCGGCGAGCGCGAAAAAGCTCCCGATGCTCCAGGAGCTCACGGTAACCGGCTAGAGAATCGAGAGCTCTGAGTTGTCGCCGACCAGGAACCGGTAGGCCCTGGGCTGGCGGTTGTCTCGGCCGATCTTGACGTTGCGTCCGAGTAGCGAGGACTCCATCCGGCCGTCAAGGTCGCGGACGACCGAGCCGGCCAGCAGGATCGAGTGCTCGACCTCGGCGCCCGAGATCTCACAGGCCTCGCCGATCGCCGTGTACGGACCGACGTAACAGTCGGTCAGCCTCGCGCCCGCGCCGATGATCGCGGGACCGCGCACGGATGAGCGCTCGAGCCGCGCGCCGGCCTCGATCACCACGCGTCCGTCGACTCGTGAGTCGATCAGCTCGCCCTCGAGCCGGGTCTGGATCGTGTCGAGCACGAGCCGGTTCGCGGCGAGCATGTCGTCGAGGCGGCCGGTGTCCTTCCACCAGCCCTTGACGATATGCGGCTGCACTCGCAGGCCGTCGTCGACGAGGCGCTGGATCGCATCGGTGATTTCGAGCTCGCCGCGTCCCGAGGGCTCGATCGCCTTCGCCGCCGCGTGCACCGCCGGCGTGAACATGTACACACCGACCAGCGCCAGGTCGGTCCGCGGCTTGGGCGGCTTCTCGACCAGCTGCACGACTTTGCCCTCGCTGAGCTCGGCAACGCCGTAGTTCTCGGGATCCGGGACCTGGGTGAGCAGGATCAGCGCATCGGGCTGGTCGGATTGAAAGGCGGCCACCAGATCCCCGATACCGCCCTGGAGCAGGTTGTCGCCGAGGTACATCACGAACGGCGAGTCGCCGAGGAAGGGCTCGGCGGTGAGGACCGCGTGCGCGAGGCCGAGCGGCGCGTCCTGGGGAATGTACGTGATGCGGATGCCGAACTTCGAGCCATCGCCCGCGGTGGCGCGGATCTCGTCACCGGTCTCGGGCGCGATGATGATTCCGACCTCGTCGATGCCGGCCTGGGCCATCGCCTCGATCCCGTAGAACAACACGGGCTTGTTGGCGACCGGCACGAGCTGCTTCGCGCTGGTGTGCGTGATCGGGCGCAGGCGCGTGCCCTTGCCTCCGGACAGGATCAGTCCCTTGAGGGGCTGCATCGCGGTGGAGCGTATCGGTCTTAGTCAGCGCGCCGCGACGGCGGCCGTCGCGCCGCGGAGCGCTTCGGCGGCGTCGCGGACGGCGGCGCGGGCATCGGCCGGCTCGAGCACGACCGCATCGCCGGCCTCCTTGAGCACGTCGCGGATGAGGTAGCGCACGCTGGCGAAGCTGCGCTCAACCACCACCGAGCCGTCCTCGAGCTCGGCGGTGATCCGTCGCTCCTCGCGAGCCCAGCGTGCCCGCTCCGGCGAGATCCAGACGCGGGCGCGGTGCGAGGCTGGAACCTCGCCGGTCCGGGGCCAGCCGTCGACATCGGCGGCGGGGTCGACGTCGGGGCGCGGCTCGAACGACTCGTCGGTCACGGTGGCCGACTTGAACCGGTCCAGGCGGAAGTGCCGGACATCGTCGCGCGAGGGGTCGAACGTGGCGACATACCAGCCCTCGCGGCCGTTGATCAGCGCGTACGGCTCGACCTTGCGCGTGGAGAACTCGTCCTCGTTCGCCTTGTAGTACTCGAACGAGAGCATGTGGCGCTGGGCGATCGCGCTCGAAACGACCGCCGCGATCTCGGCGTCGTCGCCGCCCGGGGTGGCGATCTGGAGTCCCTCGTGGACGGGATCCTCGCCGAGCGCGGCCACCACCTTCTCGCGCACCGAGGTCAACGAGCCCTCGGGGATGTGCTCGCCGATCAGGTCGATCGCGGCCACCAGGGCCTTCGCCTCGACCGGCAGCAGCCGCGCCGGCCGGGCGAACGAGTCACCGTAGGGTTCCGGCTCGACCTCGATCATCCCATCGGCGCCGAGCTCGGCGTACAGCACGTAGGTGCCCGCGCCGAAGTTGACGAGGTTGAGCACGGAGATGTCCTCGCGCAGCTCCTGCTCGGAGATCTTGAGCGTGGTGCAGAGCTCGCGGGCGTCGATGCGCCGGCCCGCGCGGCCGGCGTCGATCAGAATGCTCGCGAGCGTCACGAGTCGCGCGAACCGCTCGGGGCGGATCGCGCCGTCGGGGTGATGGCCATTGCCGGCATCGGGGACTCCATTGTCCGCTGTGCCGGCCGCGGTCCCGTCCACCTCCGGGGCGGTCTGCGGCTCTCCGCTATGGCGCTCGACGAGCAGGTCCAGCCGGTCGCGGAGCTCGGCGGCCAGCTCGGGCGGGCCGACGATGCGCGCGTTTTCGCCGAGGCCGAGGACCCAGGCGATCAGCTGGCGTGCGTTCGCGTACTCGGTGAGGAATGTGCGATCGCCGTCGCCCTCGTCCGCGCGCATCTCGCCGTACCGGCCGAAGTGACGCTCGATCTGCCAGGCGATCCGCCGCCCGATCCACACCTCCGCGGTCCCGACCGGGTCACCGAACTGCCAGTCGATCCGGTTCGCGTAGGCGCGCGGGTCGAACCCGGTAGGGCGCTGGAAGTCGTGCTCGGCTTTGGTCGCGTAGCCGACCTTGCCGCGGATCCGGGAGAGGCGAAACACGCGGATCGCGCCACGCTCGTGCGCGTGCCCGACGAGATAGAACTGGCCGCCCTGGAACAGCAGCTGGTAGGGGTCGACCTTGCGCGTGCCGAGCTCGCCGCGCTCCATCGTGTAATAGTCGAACACGATCGTCTTGCGGCGGAAGATCGCGGTCTCGACCTTCGCGAGGCGCCCAGATAGCTCGTGGCCGCCGGCCGAGCCGGTGATCCCAAGCGCCACCGTGTGCTGCTCGGGCGAGGTGAGCGGGCTCGGGCGGCCCCAGGAGATCTGCTGGAGCGCGAGCCGCAATGGCTCGGCGTACGCGAACTCGCCGTCGAGCAGGTGCAGGGCGGTGTTGAGCCCGGCGAGCTCGCGATCGGTGAACTCGATCGCCGGGAGGTGGAAGTTCTCGGGCGCGAGCGAGTAGGTCTCCTGCTCGACAAGCCCGTCGACCGGCTTTTCGACCGACAGGAAGATCCGGAGCGCCTCGAGTTCTGAGCGGTCCGCGTAGAAGCGGCGCGCGAACGCGTCTTCGTTCATCGCGCTGTAGCCCTCGACGTCGCGACGGATCTCCTGAGCGGTGACCGGACGCCGTTCCGCCATCAGGTATGAGATGAGCGACAGCTGACGGATCAGCTTTTCGGTGTCCTTGGCCATGCCCCCTCCAACTGTAGTTGGGTCCGCCGGGAGGCGTCCCCGCCTCCCGGGGGCCGGGCGCAATTTGCGGCGAAGTTGTGGCGCTGCGTGGCAGAGGTGGTACAGCCGCCTAGGCGGCCTCGCGCTCGGCGTCCGGCGATGGCGCGAAGTACGCCCCGCCACCGAGCGCCTTGTCCCACGCCGACCACTGCTCGCCGGCGCGTAGCTGCCGTTCGAGCCGGTCGAAGCTGCCGAGGCGGCCCCCGAGGTTGTCGATCATGTGCACGAGCGTCGCCTCGCGCGTGCACGGGACGACGGGGCTCCCGTGCTCGAGCGAGCCGTGGTGGCTGAGGATGATGTGGAGGAGCGCCTGCTCCAGGTCGGGCGGGAAGCCATCGAGGCGCTCAATCGCGCGGCGGACGCGGTAATAGCCGAGCGGGATCTCGCCGTGGAGGCGTCCCTGGTCGGACATCGAGATCGAGCCGCTGTGGAGTTCGTAGGCCTCGAGCTTGCCGATGTCGTGGAGCAGCGCCCCGGCGACGGCGACGTCCCGGTCGATGCCCGAGAACATCGCCGAGATTGCGCTGACCGACTGAGCGACGGTCAGCGAGTGCTCGAGCAGGCCATGGCGGTAGGCGTGGTGAAAGCGCTTGCCCGCCGGCGCTTCGCGGTAGCCCGACCACGCCTCGGCGAACACCGCGGTGAGCAGTTGACGCAGATGCGGGTTCTGGATCGTCGCGAGCAGCTCACGCAGGTCGCGCTCCATCTGATCGAGGTCGCGCGCGGGGCCGTCGTGGAGGTCGGTGTGGGCGTATTCGCCGTCACGGGCCTTCCGCAGGCTGCGCACCTTCAGATGCGCCTCGGTGAAAGTACCGGTCACGAACACGACCTCGCCGGGTCGGCAGTGGTCGCTGGCGGCGTGGGCTGCGACGGCCTGCACGGTCCCGCTCCGGTCCCCGAGGACGAGCTTCAGCTGGTCGGTTTGGCGGTCGACCTCGCGCACGAGAAGGGCCTGCGAGACGTCAGTTCCTTCCGCAAATTCCCGAACTCTCATCCCCGGCGAAGATAAAGTGGCGCGCGGACGGCAAGCGGATGAGCGAAACAGCGATCATCACGGGAGGAACGGGCGGGCTCGGCACGGCGGTGGTCGAGCGCCTGCTCGGCGACGGCTGGCGCGTGGTCGTGCCGTGGATAGTCGAGGACGAGCTTTCGCGGGTTCCGGAGCATGACCGGCTCGAGACGGTGCGAGCAGATCTGTTCGACCCGGATGCGGCGGCGTCCGTGGTGGCGACAGCCGCCGGCTCCGGCGAGGCCCCGCTCCGCGGCGTCGTGAATCTCGTCGGCGGGTTCGCCGCCGGCGGCCGAGTGCACGAAACCCCGATCGAGGAGTTCGAGCAGCAGTTCCGGCTGAACCTGCGGCCGACGTTTCTGATGGTCCAGGCCGCGGTTCCACGTCTGCTGTCCGCGGGCGGCGGGTCGATCGTGTGCGTGGGGACGCGCGCGGCGCTCCAGCCGTTTCCCGGTGCCGCGGGCTATATCTCCTCGAAGGCCGGTGTGATCGCGTTCGCGCACGCCGTCGCGATTGAGTACAAGAACGACGGGATCCGCTGCAACACGATCCTCCCGAGCGTGATTGACACGCCGGGCAACCGCGCGTCGATGCCGAAGGCCGATTTCGACAAGTGGGTCAAGCCGGCTGAGATCGCCGGCGTGGTCGCGTGGCTGCTGTCCGACGACAGTTCGCCGACGAGCGGTGCCACGATCCCGGTGTACGGCCGCGCCTAGCCGCGGCGCTGTGCAGGGTGTTCAGAGGCCGATCGGGTGGCGGACCGAGAACGTGTTCAGGTCAGGTTCGTCGGCGGGGCGGCTGGACCAGCGCGAGCCGGTCTGGGCCAGCGCCACGGTGTCGAAGCGCAACCCGGCGACGTACATGAACGTGTGGCCGGCGTTGGCGAACACCGTGACCCACTTGCCGGGGCCGGCGGCGCCCCAGTCCATCAGCGCGCCCGACGCGACCGTCGACTTGAGCAGGCCAGCGGCGGCGAACACGAAGCTGATCGACCCCGAACAGTCGTAAGCCGTGTCCTCGTACGTGGCGTGGCCGCCGCCGTAGCGGTAGGGCAGATGGGCGATCTCGTTCCCGGCCGCGATGATCGCCTGGACCGCGGGCGGCGCGTTGATCGGCGGGATCGCGAGGCCGGCGGGCGTCAGCGTCGCCTGGTTCGGGTTGGCCGACAGCCCGCTGGCGGCAAGCTGCCGGCGGACGGTGGCGAGCGATGCCGGTTGCGCCAGGGCGCCGCCCGGCGCCCCCACGCTGACCGCGGCCGGTGCGGTCGTCGTCGACTGCGACTGGGCACCCGCGCCGGCGACGGGCTCGACCGCCTGCGGGTGGGCGTGCAGGGTCGGCGCGACGGTCGCGGCCGCGGGGGTGGCGGTCTGCGTCCGCGTCGTCTGCGATCCACACCCTGCGCAGATCATGGCGGCCAGAACCGCCAGCGCTGAACCAGCCCGGCGCATATAACGAGTATGTCGGCCGGTCAGCGCCGGCGCGTTAGCTGCTGAGCGGACTCAGTCGTCGAAATTGCCGGCGAACAGCGCGAACACGGCTCCCTGGGGATCCTGCAAGACCGCGATCTTGCCCATCCCGATGTCCATCGAGCCCACGAGCGTGGTACCTCCGAGCTCATCTGACTTCGCCAGCGAAGCGTCGATGTCGTCCGTGCCGAAGTACACGAGCCAGTACGTCGGCTCGTTCTCTTGCGAGGGACGCATTCCGCCGTTGCTGCTCTCGCCGTTCTGGATGACCCGATACGGGAACGCCATGCCCTCGATCGGGTTGGCGTCCCACCCGAACAACTCGCGGTAGAACTCGGCCGAGCCATCGAGATCCGTGGTGGCGAGCTCGTTCCAGGACAGCGCTCCGTGCTGGTTGACGATCCCTGCGCCGATGTGAAGCTTCGGCTCCCAGACCATGAAGAACGCGCCCTGCGGATCCTGGATCACGGCCATCCGCCCGACGTCCATCACGTCGAACGGTGGCGCGATCACGTTCGCGCTGAGCTTGCCGGCCCGATTCGCTGCGTCGTCCGCGCTCTCCACCGTCACGTACGAGTTCCACGCGGGGGGCGCACCGAACTGACGCTGCATCTCGTTCTGGAGGGAGATGCCGGCGACAGGCTTGCCGCCGATGCTCATCATCGAGTACGTCATACCGTCGCCGACCGGTTGGTCGTCGGCATCCCAACCGAAGAGCCCGCCATAAAAGCTCTTGGCCCCCTCCTGATCGGTGGTCGAGAGGTCGGTCCAGGAGAAGGTGCCTGGTGTGTATTTGGTTCGTTCAGCCATGCCGCGACCCTATCTGGACGGCACGCGCTCAGTGTGAGGAAACTGCTACCCGCGGACCCGAACTGACCGCATTGGCGAGCCGCTAACGGGCGTCGAACGGCGCGAGTGCCTGCGCGATGCCGGCGTGGTCCAGGCCGGCGCCGAGACAGCTGAGCAGCGCCATCCGAGCCGCCGCCGGGGACAGGAACGGCGCGCAGATCGCACCGCTCGCGCGGAGGTCCCGCTCGGCGCCCTCGAAACCGTAGGTCGCGAACAGCATCGACGAGCGATCGGGGCGGCACGTGATAACGACCGGCAAGCGCTCGGCAGCCCGGCGGAGCTCGGCCAGGACCTCCTTGGACAGGTGGCCCGCGCCGAGCGCGACCAGCACGACGCCGTCGCCGATCTCGGCGGCGTGGCGAAGCATCGCGCCGTCGTCGCCGAGCCCGGTGGTGACCGTGGTGACGCGATGGTCGAGGCGTTCCACAGGCAGCGGTGTCGGCCGGCGCGGGGTGGCGTGCAACCACACCCGGCCCTCGACGATCCGCCCGAGCGGACCAGCGGTCGGCGAGCCGAACGCCACCGGTCCGGTGCTGTCGATCTTGCGGACGGTCATCGCGGCGTGGACCTCGCCGCCGAACGCGACCACCACGCCGAGCCCGGCGGCGGCGGGAGCGCGGGCGAGAATGATCGCGTCGAGCAGGTTCGCCGGTCCGTCGGCGCCGGGCGCGCTGCCGGGTCGGTTCGCCCCGGTGATCACGATCGGAGCGTCGCCGCCGTACATCAGGCCGCACACCACGGCCACCTCCTCCATCGTGTCCGTGCCGGTCGTGAGCACGACGCCCTCGCCGCTGTCGGCGGCCGCGCAGGCGCGGCGCGCGAGACCGAGCGCGTCGGAAAGCGTCAGGTGGGTGCTCGGCAGCGACAGAACGCTCTCGGCCTCGAGGCGGAAGCCCGCCACCTGGGGAAGCTGCTCGACGAGCTCGGCGGCGTCAAGGGCCGGGACTGCACGCTGGCCGCGCATCGCGATCGTGCCGCCGGCGGCGACCACGCGGACGGGACGGGCGGTCGATTCCGATGCGGAGGGGCCTTCCGTCACGCGCGCATCATGCCGCATCCTTCTACCCTTCCACCCGATGCGGTTCGTGATCACCGGCGCCGCCGGGATGCTCGGGCAGGACGTGGCAGCCGCCGCCAAGGGCGCCGGGCACGACGTCGTGACCCTCACGCGAGGCGAGCTGGACATCGTCGATCGCGCCGCGGCCGAGGCGACCCTGCGCGACGCGCGCCCCGACGTGGTCGTCAACTGCGCGGCCTGGACCAACGTCGACGGCGCGGAGAGCTCGCCGGCGGACGCGCTGTCCGTCAACGGCACGGGTGCCGGCAATGTCGCACGGGCCGCCGCGGCGGCCGGTGCGTGGACGGTCCACGTGTCGACGGACTACGTATTCGACGGAACCAAGCGCGAGCCGTACGTCGAGTCCGACCCCATCGGCCCAGTGTCGGAGTACGGCCGTTCGAAGCTCGCCGGGGAGCACGAGGTCGCGGACTCGGCGCCCGGGCGCCACACGACCGTGCGCTCGTCGTGGCTGTTCGGGGCCGGCGGTCCCTGCTTTCCGGCGACGATCATCCGGCTCGCGGGCGAGCGGGACGAGCTGAAGGTGGTCGACGACCAGATCGGGTGTCCAACGTTCACCGGACACCTGGCGCAGGCACTCGTTGAACTGGCGGCGCGGGAGTCGCCACCGGTCGGAGTCCTCCACGTCGCCGGGGGAGGGACGTGCTCGTGGTACGAGTTCGCGCGTGAAATCGTGGCCGCTGCCGGCGTTAGCTGTGAAGTGCAAACGTGCAGCACAGCCGAGATGCCGCGGCTCGCGACGCGACCGGCGTATAGCGTCCTGCGCAGCGAACGGGATGCTCCGGAGCTACCGGACTGGCGACGTGGACTGGCCCAGTACATGGCATTGACCAGGGCGGTGAGCGCCATATGAAGCTGCTCGTCTGCGGGGGTGCCGGGTTCATCGGGTCGACGTTCGTGCGCGACCGCGTGCGCGAGCACGGAGATCAGGTGACGGTGCTCGACAAGCTGACGTACGCCGGCCGGCGCGAGAACCTGCGGGAGGTGGAGTCCGACATCCGGTTCTTGCAGGGCGCGATCGAGGATCCGGCCGCGGTGGCGGAGGCAGTCGCTGGATGTGAGGCGACGGTGAACTTCGCGG
>Ga0335078_10015366_pt1 | contig 11364 bp, 7 predicted proteins | sample Lox_Sample_32_FD_206711 | JGI IMG/M metagenome (GOLD analysis project Ga0335078, IMG submission 206711) | Soil microbial communities from Loxahatchee National Wildlife Refuge, Florida, United States - Lox_Sample_3.2 | ecosystem: Environmental > Terrestrial > Soil > Wetlands | place: USA: Florida...
TGGCCGCGGTGCTGGCGCTGCAGGCGCTGCATGACTTCTCGGACCGGGAGACCGCCGAGGCGGTCCGGTTCGACGTGCGGTGGAAGGTGGCGTGCGGGCTGGCGATCGATGACCAGGGCTTTGATCCGTCCTCGCTGGTGTACTGGCGGGGCCGGATCGCCAGGTCGGAGCGGCCGCACCGGGTCAACGAGGCGATCCGGCTGATCGTGGAGCAGACCGGGGTGCTGAAGGGCCGGCGGCGCCGGGCGGTGGACTCCACGATCTTGGCCGATGCGGTCGCCACCCAGGACACGATTACCCAGCTGGTCTCCGCGATCCGGCGGGTGGCGCGGGAGGTGCCCGGCGCGGCGGAGCAGATCGCGCAGGTGTGCACCGGCCATGATTACGGCAAGCCGGGTAAGCCGAAGATCGACTGGGATGACCCGGCCGCGAAGGACGCGCTGGTCTCTGCGCTGGTCAGCGACGCGAACGCGGTGGTGGCCACGTTCCGGGACGCGAAGCTGGATGAGGCAGCCGCCTGCGCGGTGGCGCTACTGGCGCTGGTCGCCGGGCAGGATGTCGAACCCGCCGAGGGCTCTGACGGCACCGACGGGCGGTGGCGGATTGCCCGTAAGGTCGCCGAGGATCGCGTGATCAGCACCGTCGACCCGGATGCCCGGCACACCCGCAAGTCGCCGGAGGCCCGCCGGGACGGGTACCGGGCGCACGTCGCGGCCGACCCGGAGACCGGGATCATCACCGATGAGAAGCTGACCAGGGCCGCCGGGACGGAGAACTCCGACCCCGCAGTGGCGGAGGAGTTCCTGGCCGCCGAGACGGGCGCGGATGCTGCGGGCCGCGCAGACAGCACGGCTGACGGTGAGATCCCGGGCGGCGCGGGCGAGCCAGATGATGGCCAGGCCGCAGGAGACAACCTGGCCTGGTACGGCGATTCCGCCTACGGCACCGGGGACCTGCGCGGCGCGATCGATGACGCGGGCCACGCCGCGGTGATCAAGCCCAAGCCGCTGCAGGCCCCGGTCGAGGGCGGATTCACCGTCGGCGACTTCACCGTGGACGAGCAGGCCGGCACGGTGACCTGCCCGGCCGGGCATACCGTGACGTTGAGCCGCACCCGCATTGCCACCTTCGGCGTCGCCTGCCGGGACTGCCCGTTGCAAGCGCGGTGCACCACCTGCAAGACCGGCCGCAAGCTCGTCCTGCACGAACGCGATGACCTGCTGCGGGCCGCCCGCGCGGACTGGGCCGCCGATACCGGGCTGCGCGAGGACTACATGGCCCGCCGGCCCAACGTCGAACGCGCCGTCGCCCAGGTCGCCACCTGCCGGGGCCGCCGGCTCAAGCTCCGCTACCGCGGGGTCGCCAGGAACCACGCCTGGCTCAAGCGGCGCACCGCCGCGCTGAACCTGCGCAATCTGCTCGGCAAGGGCCTGACCCGCCGCGACGGCGCCTGGGTCCTGGCCACCTGACCCGGCGGCTAGCCAGGCAGCCGGGCCAGGCAGGCCAGGAGCAGGTCAAGCCCGGCCGGCCGCCGCCCACCGGACAACGGCATGGGCCAGACCAGGGCGTTACCGGCCGCCGAGGCCCTTTGCGGGCGGCCCGGCAGAAGGACCTATTTCAGCAGGCTCCTAGCCGCCGGGCTCGCGGGAGGGCTGGCCATCTCGGCCCGGGCCTCAGCGGCCGGGACAGTTGGCGCTACGGCAGCAGCAGCCGCGAGGATTCCGGTGGTCTACGGCGTCCCTTACGGGCATGCCGGCAGCAACTTCGTGGACGGAAAGATACGGCCAACCGGGCTACTCGGCTGGACCGGCGATGGAAGCGCCTGGTTCGTCATCCGCTCTTACCGCAGCTGGTCAACTTCAAACGCGTAGGGCTCGGCGACAATCCACGTCCGGTCATGCTGGGGAAGCTGCTTCCGGTACCGGACCGAGAACACCACGCTGCATTTCTACCGAGTCAGGACTCACAACGGCCATCCGTACTTCACCCGGCTCTATTTCTACCTAAAGCATAGGGTAGCGGGCCGCGGTTCCTCGACCCTGAAATTCAGTTCTCACGGGCTCCCCGGCCTGGTACGTCAACGGGAGGCCGGTCGACGCGACTACGACTCGCGCTCATGCCGAAAGGAGTGCGTCGCTCAGCCGCAAACTAAGTTAATAGGGCACCGGACATGCTTTTCCTGTATCTAAGCCGAAGTTACGGCCAGTTCGGCAGGTTATTTCGGGTCTGACGTGGGGTTTTACCGTGCCGGCTGGGTTGCGTTTGTGGCTACTTCAAGGTGAGCGGGACCGGGGTGCCGATCAGGTCGAAGGCCTGGCGCTGGGTGCTGGTCGGTTCCGCGAGCATCGGGATGTCGGCTTGGGTGCCGGCGAACCGGACCTGGTTGCGGGTCAGGGTAGCCAGGTGCTCCAGCAGCCCGCGGAAGCTGTGATAGGGCCGGCCGGCCGGGTCGTGCTGGTATGAGGCTTTGGCCTGGGCGTGGGCGGAGCGGCGGGCTGGGGCGACCGGGCTGGCCGGGGCGGGCGGGTTTTCGTCGGTGAAGGTCAGCGGGGCCCACGCCTGGCGCAGGTGCCAGGTCAGGTAGCAGGCGAGCATGCAGATCAGCACGTGCGCTTCGACGCGTTCCCCGAGCCGGTGGAAGACCGGGCGCAGGTCCAGGTCGTCGGATTTGATCGACCGGAAGTCCCGCTCGACGTACTTGAGGCTCTTGTAGGCCGAGACCACGGCGGGAGCGTCCAGCTCGGCGGCCGGGATCGGGGTGCGCAGCACGTAGAACCCGTCCAGGGCGGCTTCGGCGTCGATCTGGTCCTGCTTGCGGGTGACGGTCAGGGTGGTATCGGTGATCGCCACGTCGAAATGCTTGGCGGTCTTGTACCGGGCGATCACCTTGCCCACCTCCACGCCGATCGCCGCGGCTCCGGCCAGCCGCCCGGCGGCCACCCGGGCGGCGATCGGGGCCAGCAGCTTCTCGGTCGCTTGCAGGAGGTCTTCGCGTTTGCGGGCGCGCTCGGCGGCCAGTACCGGGTTGCGGCAGGCGACCAGCCGCTCGCCGGGAAAGTCCCCGGAGGTGATCTCGGCCAGGTCCTGCTCATCGAACAAGGACAGCTGCAGCGGGCCGTCCCCGGCCATCAGCTTGCGGATCGCCGGAGCGCGCAGCGCGGTGATCCGCCCGTAGGCGCAGGCGTCCCGCCGGGGGGTGCCGTCCTCCAGCTGGTTCAGCGCGGCGATCCGGGCGGAGGTGATCATGCCCCGGTCGCCGACCATGACCATGTCCCGCAGCCCGAACTTGTCCCGCACCACCTGCACGATCTGGGTGAACGCGGCCGGGTCGCCGGTGCTGCCGGGGAAGACCCGGACCGCAACCGGGCAACCCCCGGGGTCGGTGAGCAGCCCGTACTCGATCTGCAGCTTGCCTTTCTTGCCGTCCCGGGAGTAGCCGCGGGCGGCCAGCGGGCACTGCGAGCCTTCCAGCCACGAGCTGGACAGGTCGAACAGCGCCATCCGGGACGGGTTCACCTCCGGGGCCAGGTGCCGGCGGGCCAGCTTGGCCTCGATGGCGTCCTGCTGGCCGGCCAGCCAGTCCATCGCCGCGTAGATGTCACCGGTGCTGGCATCGGCCACGCCCAGGTCGGCGCCCAGCGTCACATCGGCCCACCAGGCCAGGGTGGACAGCTTGGAGGCTGGCCTGGCCACCCGGGAGATGATCAGGGCCAGGGCCAGGTCCCGCGCCCGGCCGGCCGGACCCGGCAGGGCGGGCAGGCCCAGCTGGGCGGCCATGGCGTGCACGGCGGCGACGTGGCCGTGCGGCACCGACCGGGTGATCGTGACCGCAGCGGCGACCGGGACCAGCCGGTGGCCTTTCAAAGTCGCCTCGACCGCGGCGGCGGCCTCGGCCGGCAGCGCGGACAGGTTGGCCAGGGTCTCGTGGCGGACCTTGCCGCCGTCGCGGTAGGTGCGGCGGACCAGGACGGACTCATAGATCCGCCGTTCGCCGGACTTCGCCACGTAGGTGCGCTTGTTGCGGGCTACGTGCATCGCGCCGCTTCCTGCCGCCATACCTGGATCATAGCGGGCCAATGTTGCGGAAAGCGGGAGCGACACGCTAATTTAGTGGCTACATTAAGTGGCCGCATCTGCTGGCCTTGGGCACGTCACAGCGGCAATCTCTACGCAGAGTTACAGCAACTCCGGGCTAAGCCGCTGCGCGGGGCGGTAGCCGTCTCAGGACGAATGCCCTCGATAGGCGGACTAACGGCCCTGCTGCGGAGCGCGGCGCGCGCTCACATTGACGGAACGGCAGGGTGCACTGTCGGTCTTGCCGGTGGCGGTGGCCAACGCCCCACTCGCCGGTGCGTACGGTCACGAGAAAGGACGGCTGATGATCGAGACGCTGGCCGGCGGCCAGCCGGCCGAACATCGGGAACTGGCCAAGCGGGTGCGGTCGCACTCGTTCGTCGATGGTCCCACCCGCAAGCTGGTGCGGTCCTGGATCGAACGTGAGCCTGCGCATCCGATCCCGTGGACCCCGCTGACCAAGCCGCTGAGCGCCTGCCGGGTGGCGCTGGTCTCCAGCGCGGGTATCGCCCGCCACGACCAGCCCCCCTTCGACCAGGAACGGGAGCGGCGCGACCCCTGGTGGAGCGATCAGAGCTGGCGGCCGATCCCGCTCAGCACCACCGAAGCCGACGCCGGCATCTACCACCTGCACATCGACCCGCGCTTCGGCGAGCAAGACCTGGACTGCGTACTGCCGCTTCGCCGCCTCCAGGAGCTATCAGCCGACGGCGTCGTCGGCGGGGCGGCCGCCACGCACTACTCGTTCATGGGCTACATCCTCCAGCCCCGGCAGCTGCTGGCCTCCACCGCCCCGGCGATCGCCGCCCGCATGGCCGAAGAGGCGGTCGATGTCGCCGTGCTGGTGCCGGTTTGACCGATCTGCTGCCGGTCGGTCGGACTGGTCCAGCAAGTCATCGAAGCCAGCGGCATCGCCACGGTCTCGTTGTCCATGATCCCCGAGTTCACCGCCTCGGTCGGCGCGCCGCGGGTCGCCGGGATCGAGTTCCCGTTCGGGCGGCCGCTCGGCCTGCCCGGTGACCGGGCAGGCCAGCGCGCGGTACTGCACACCGCGCTGGAGGTGATCACGCGCGCCCAAACGCCCGGGACGGTGATCCAGCTGCCCTTCACCTGGCCGCAATCCCCCCGCGACGCCCGCGCCGACCCGCCCATCCCGCCACCGATCGTGCAGCTGATCAAGCGCAGGCCGTGGCTGGCGGTCAGACTGCTCGCCCGGGACATCCCCGAACCGGTCAGCCCGGCGCGGCCTGACGACGGGCAACAGCCGTAGCGACGCACGACCGAGAAGGAACACATCGGAGCAACCAACCCCGGCAGGTGCAGGCGCGCCGACCGCGCAGGGACGAGCCGAACAAGCATTGCACCAGCAACTGGGTCCAAGAAGGCCACCTCGTCAACGCCCATCGATACTCTCAGCTGAGGTACCCGCAGCAAGCCGCGATCCACGGTAAGCAGAAGGCCTGCAGTTCGATTCCGTGTGAAGTCAGCCTGTGGGGTGTCATAAGTCTGCGTGCCGTGTGAGGTGCAGGAATGATCGGCTTCAGCCGTAGGGCATCATGATCATCCGTGTCCCTGCGCCTGCTCTATCTCGTCTTCGTCCGGCTCCATAGCTGGCTGGTCCTGCTCGGCCGGTCATCGGCCTCCAAGAACGCGGAGCTGCTCGTGCTGCGGCACGAAGTCGCCGTCCTGAGCGTCGCGCCGACACGACGTGGCGGAAGTTCCTGCATACCCAGGCAGCCACGATGCTCGCCACGGACTTCTTCCACGTCGACTGCGCGGTCACTCTCCAGCGGCTGTACTGCCTGTTCGTCATAGAGGCCGGTAGCCGTTACGTGCACAGCCTCGGGATCACCGCGAACCCGGACGGTCCCTGGACCGCGCAGTAGATCCGCAACCTCCTGACGGATCTCGGTGATCGCGCCGCCGGCTTCCGGTTCCTGGTCCGTGACCTGGCGAGGCAGTTCACCGCGTCGTTTGACGCGGTCCTGGCCGACGCCGGTATCGAGGTCGTGAAGATCCCGCCCCGGAGCCCACGCGCGAACGCTTATGCAGAAAGGTTCGTGCTCACCGCCCGGACGGAGGTCACTGACCGGATGCTGATCTTCGGCCAGCGGCATCTGCGGACGATCCTGGCCTAGTACGAGGCCCACTACAACGGACGACGCCCCCATCGCGGTCTCTCGCTCCACTCGCCCCGGCCCGACCACCCCGTCGCGGATCTCTCCCTGGAGCGGATCCAGCGTCGACCTGTCCTTGGCGGCCTCATCAACGAGTATGAGCGGGCCGCATAGAAGCCCAGGTCAAGGCCATTGGCCGAGTTCTGGAAGCCCACAGGCTTAACATCCACAGACGCGACCGCCTCGGCGGCATCCTCCACGAATACCAGCACGCGGCCTGACCAGCACGGATGAATAATCGGCACCCACACCGTCGTGTGGCTGCATGATCCGATCCTCACTCGAACGCGGCGAGCAAGGCAGCCACGTCGATGACGCCGTACCCCTGGCCCCGGTCCCATCGTCCGCCGTAGTTCTGAGTCTTCTGCCGGAGCGCGGCGGCGACCTGCTGTCCGTTGACCGACCTGGACGCCTTGTGCGCCCTGGAGAACACCAATGCGATGGCCCCGGCGACATGCGGCGCCGCCATGCTGGTGCCGCTTTTCACGATCACTCCATCGTCCCCGCCGCGGGCCGCGCGAACGTTCAGGCCCGGCGCGCAGACAAGCGGCTTGAACTTCTTATCCCGCGTGGGACCGTAGGACGAGGAGGGAGCTACGCGAAGAGGCATGCTCGCGTCGACGGCTCCCACCACGATTACGCTGGACGCGGTACCGGGAATGCTTAGCGTCATCTCCTCGTCGTGGTGGTTCGTGAAAGTAGTGGGAGTCCCCTGGCTTCGCTCGATCCAGGCATGGATCTCGCCTCCTTCGAACACGGCGCTGCTGGTGACCTCCAGGCGCCACTGCCCGAGGGCGGCGCTGGTCGCCTCGTTGCCCAGCTGGATCAGCAGACGGCTGTCACCGTTGTCGACATGCCGCTTGGTGAACTCAAGGCTGACGGCGCCAGTGCCTGGCCATGCGCCTGTCCACGTCGGCCGCGACGTTCCGACCCACTCCGACCAGTTGCCGCCAGGGTCGCAGATTCGGAACTCCATCTCGTCGGCGCTGCTCCACCAGAGCTCGATCCACTCGGCGTAATCCGCGCCCGGTTTCCTGTCCCACCCCAGCTCCTCGATCGAGCCCGGGGGAACCGTGATCTTTGCGTGACCGCCTTTTCCGCGTTCGTTTCCCGCTGACTTCACGACGACGCGGCCGGGCTTGTGGTTGGACTCGGAGAACGCGTCGAAGCCGCCTTCGAGGAGCGATGTGCCGTCGTGTGCTCCAGCATTCACCCCCCGACTCACGTTCACCACGACAGGCAGATCGAGCTGCGTCGCAATTTTTTCAATGAAGCCGAGAGCGTCCAGATGGCTTTTCGCGAAGCCTCGCTGGCTGCCCGCGTCCGAGATGACGATCAGCAGTTTCGCATCGGGCGCTACGCCGCCGGCGAAGGACTGGGTCCGCCGGCCTCCCGCGATGCTCGTGACATGCGTGCCGTGTCCGTTGTAGTCGCGTCCGAGCTCAAGCGGCCCCGATCTCGTCTTCACATAGCCGGCGATCGCGTTGGCATCGTGGAACACGCCATAACTGAAGCCATTCGGTGGAGGACCGCCCGAAGCCGACTGATGCCAGATCCCGACTATGCGCGAATGTCCGCTGGAATCCAGGAAAGCCGGGTGGAGTATGTCGATACCGTCGTCGATGATCGCGATCAGGGCCTGGTCACCCGTCTCCTGGTACGGTTCGGCGGCGCTGGGATACTCGGCGGCAGTGTTGATGAACGGGATGGATCTCTCGCACTCCATGCGTCCCGTAGGCCGGCTCTCGTCCACCGAGATCACCCTCGGGTCCGCAAGCAGGGCGCGGAGGGTGGCTTCGGACCCGGTGGCTGTAACGACGCTGCCGAGCTGCGTCTCGGGAATGAGGTCGGGAATGCCGACGGGGTCCCACGGGTCGCTCACCCGGAAAACGAGCGACCTGGTCCCGAAGGGCGTAGACGGCAGCTCGTCAGCCGCGTCGGCTGAGGCGATGCGGTTCCTCAGGTTTCCCGCGCGATAGCGCTCTACCGCAATACGCAACCGGTCCAGGATTTCCCGGCCGGGCTGCCGACGACCGAGCTCGAGCACCTGATCGAACTGCCGGAAGGTCGACGACACCTCGAATGCCCCCATGTCGGGGTGGTTGATGTACGCGTTGAGTGCCCGCCCGGCGTCGTCGTAGCGCCGGAGGGCGATCAGGGCTTCGACACGGGACGCGCAGTCCCACACGGGCAGGGGTCCCTGCTCCGAAAGCTGACCGATGTCGGCGACGATCCGTTCCGCGATCTCCCGCGCCCGCTCGGGCGGCGTTACCGCGATCTGGTCGCGCTCGGCTCTGAGCATGCAGCTCGACGCGTTGGTCCCATGCCAGTACTGGCGTCGATCTCGACGGTAGATCTCCTCATACGAGGCGATCGCTTGCTCAAGCAGCTCGGCGGCCGCCCAGCTGTCCGGCGCTTCCACGTATCGTTGCTTGTATACACGCCCGACCAGGCCGTGCGCCTCGAAGACCTCCTTCTCGGAGGAAGCCTGATCGTCAATGATGTACGCCAGCTCACCGAGGGCGCGGTCGTAGTCCCTGAGCTCGATCAGAGCTTGCGCGAACAGGCGCCGGACGGTGTCCTGGCCGGTCCCGGATTCAATCAGCGATTCCGCGTAGCGCCGCATCAGTTCGAACGCGCGGTCCTGCCGCAAGCGCTGGAGATCTTCGATCGCCGGTCCCGGCGGGTAGGGGTGAGGACGGCTCCGAAGGTGCCGGACGACAGTCTCGACGAGAGCGTCGGCCCGAGCGCTGTCGTGCCGTTCCGTCGCCGCGCCCAGCGCCTGGCTGAAGATCGCTTCGTTCCAGTCGATGCGCTCGGCCGCCGACGGGACGGCATCAGCTGCGGCCGCGGCCGGGAGCAATGCCGTTAGCAGCCGCGTGCTTTCGTCTCGTCCTTGCTGGGACAGGTCGATCTGCGGCACCGACCGGAGCTGGCCCGGAAGCTGCTCGACGTCCTTTTCGGTGAGAGTAGCCGTCTGGACAACGACGAGAGCGCGCCGTGCGCCGAGAGCGATGCCGATCTCCTCGACGAGTACGGAAGACCGCAGGAGTGACGGTGACACCACCGCCAGGATGGCCTGGCACCGTTCCATCTCACGCGCGAGGACCGACTCGCCGTAGCTCGTCACCGGGAGGTACTGCCGGGCCAGCCAGTAGTCGTATCCGCTGCTGGGGAGGCTGGGCAGCAAATCCTCGCGGACGAGATCGGCATCCTCCGCAGCGTGAACAACATAGATCGTCGCCACTTCTACCTCCCATGCCTGTTCGTACCGTCATAACGATCGAACACTTGGACGTGTGGTGACCGGCTGCGCCGCGGACGCCGGACCGGGAGCCTTCTTCAGGCGGAACCCACGGAGCAGGTCACGTCGAGGGACTACCCGTCAGCAGATCGTCAGGAAGGCTGCGGATGAACGACTTCGTCAGCGATAGCATCTTCGTCTTCAGGTCCGCATTCATGTCCGCCAGGATGGCGGCCTCCGTAGAGTACGACTGATTGGCCTGCTCGAAAGCCGCATTCTGGTTCTTCAGTTTGAAAAACAGGACCTGCGTCCTCCCGAACGATGCGTCGAGCCGCGCCGCCGCCACTTTGAGGTGAACGGTGTCCCCGACCACCTCGACCACGGAGAACTGATACTCCGTCACGTCGAAGTGCCGGCTCTCCCGGTCGAACAGCGTTATCCATGGCGAGTCCTTATCCATGTCCTGCAACTGCTTCAGCGCGGTGAGGATGAGGAGTCCCGCTCCGGCTGCTCCGCCGAACGCCGCCGTCAGGAAGGGAATGATCGCCTTATGGACCGCCACATTCATACTGTTGAACTCCGACGTGGCGACCCCGCCTCCCTCGTATCGCCAGTTCAGGTTCTGGAGCACGGTGTTGTGCCGGTCGAGCCACTGACTTGGCGACCGGAGCACCCGATCGCTGCTGGCCACTCGCTGCGCGGCCAGCAGCGACAGCGCCACGCTCGACTTGAGCTGTGGACTCGCCTCGGCCGGGAACTGGATCAGATTCGATCCAGTTACGATGCCGGCAGGCAGGTTATCGATGTCGATCGTGTTCACCGCCGACTCGTCTTCGGCTAGCGAGGGAGGAGCGGCACCCACCGGCAGATTCGCGATATACCTATTCAATTCTTTGTTCGTAATTGGCATAGCTTCCCCTCCATCGCGGCTCAGGACACGAATCAGGCACCAGACCGGGCGCAGGCACCGCCCAGCAGTTGACCCGTGCGGCAACTGTAGGGGGTGCCCATGGCCATGGACCGGTCTTCGGAGCCAGACTCCGATTGTAAGGACATCGACCGGCCGAGATAGATGTAATTAAATTCGCGTATCTGGGCGACCATCGCTCGGAGAATATTGCGTTTGTCTCGATCATGAGCAGCAACGGCGTCCCGCTCCAGAAGGTCAGCGACACCGTCGGCCACAAATCCACCCACTTAACCGAGACCGTCTACCGGCACGTGATCGTCCCCGCCATCCGCGGCGGCGCCACCGTCATGGACCAGGTCTTCGGCAGCGCAGGCGACGAAGACGACGAGTCCGGGACAGCGGCCGCGACCCCGTTGTCACTGGTCGGGATTCAGGCTGACCAGGAGCAGATCGGTCCTGGCGAAGTCCTCTCCGATGCACAGCAGCGGCTCCCCCGCGACCGAAGCGACCGCGTAGGTGCAGCAGTCACCGAAGTTCAAGGCAGCCGGGTGCCTGCCCTTGCCGAACCGGGAATAGGCGTCGAGCGCGGCGCTGGCGTGAGCCTCGTCGAAGGCCACCGTCTGGATAGAATTCTCCTGCAGGAACCGTGCGAGTGCCGTCTTCCCCCGCGGCCCGAACCGCGCCGTCAGCACGATGCCCGTCTCCAGCCGGGTCGGGGCGCCGATCCGGGTCCCCGGTGAGGCGGCAAGCTGATGGACGAGCCGCTCGTACCCGGGTTCTTTGCCGATGACGGCCAGGATCGCGGACGAGTCGATGATCATGCGCCGTGCTCGCCGAATCCGAGGATCTCCTCGCGTTCGGCCTTGGACACCGGCTTTCCGAGCTGGTCCGGCGGCACCAGCGGCCAGATCTCCTCCTCGAGGAACCGGGTGAGGCGTTCCTCGCGCTGCTGGACGGAC
>Ga0335078_10015367_pt1 | contig 11364 bp, 12 predicted proteins | sample Lox_Sample_32_FD_206711 | JGI IMG/M metagenome (GOLD analysis project Ga0335078, IMG submission 206711) | Soil microbial communities from Loxahatchee National Wildlife Refuge, Florida, United States - Lox_Sample_3.2 | ecosystem: Environmental > Terrestrial > Soil > Wetlands | place: USA...
CCCTCCTCAATAGCGATTTCGAAATCGTGCGACATACCCATGGAAAGCACGTCCATGCCCACCGCGGGAAGCTTGCGACGAGCAACGGCATCGCGCAGTTCGCGCAGTTTTCGAAAATACGGACGTGCTCCCGTTGGATCTTCCGTAAAGGGCGGCACGGTCATCAGTCCCCGGAACTCGAGGGCATCCAAACGAGACGCTGCTTGCAGCAATGCTTCCAAGTCTTGTGAATCGGCAGACACGCCGGTCTTGGCGCTCTCCCCGCCTACATTGACCTCGATCAGGACTGTCAGCTTCTTGCCCACGGCTTTCGCTGCCGCGTCCAGTTTCTCGGCCAGCTTGAGCGAATCGACGGAGTCAACTGCACGAAATAGGTCGGCCGCTCTTGAGGCTTTGTTCATCTGGAGATGCCCGATCATGTGCCACTCAGCTTCCGCCAAATCTGCGAGAGCGCTGGCCTTGCCAGCGAATTCTTGGACGCGATTTTCTCCAAACAGCCGAAGCCCGGCAGAGTACGCCTCGCGAATCCGTTGCGGATCATGGGTCTTCGTTACGGCCATGAGCGCAATCTCGTTTGTGTTACGCCCAACGCGCTTTGCAGCTTCGGCGATTCTTTCGCGCACCCCAGCCATGTTTTGAAGAATCGACATAAAACCATGAAACCACAAAGGACACGAAGTCTCACGAAGGATTCTTTATTCCTCCTTCGTGTACCTTCGTATGTTTGTGGTTAATGCCTTCGCCGCGAGAGATCCCTCACTTTGTTCGGGATGACGCCGCGCGGCTCCCGCTTCGCTCCCGCCGCGCAAACGGCGTCACATAATGGCGGTCGGCGGTGCAGGATCTTCAGGCCGACCTGCGTTCGCCAGTGGGACAAAAATCATGACGGCGACGAGTATGGCCAGAGCGATCACCGCAGTGATCAGGTGGTCGCCACTCGCGAATTGATAGAGCTGGGCTTTGGCATGAGGGTCCTTTGCGAGCTTTCGTGCCAGAATCGCAGCCACCGCGATACCGCACAGAGCCTCTCCTGCAATTAACCCCGAAGCAGTCAAGATGCCTGCATTCTCCACGCGAGCTTTCTGCGCGTCATTCAAATCGCGCTGGTCACGCAATCGGTCGGTCGCCCAACGAATCATGCCTCCGACAAAAATCGCGAATGTCGTACCCAACGGCAGATACATGCCGATCGAGAACAGCATCACGCTCTTTACCTCGATCATGATCATGGCCAAACCAAGGAAGATTCCGACGATGACGAGAGGCCACGCCATGTCTCCACCAACGATCCCCTTTGAGAGCATCGCCATCAGCCCAGCCTGTGGCGCAGAGAGTTCGGGAGAGCCGAAGTGATAGACCCTGTCCAAAAGAGAGAGAGGAAGGAACAGAACGAGTCCAGCGACAACAATGCCAATAAGGTCACCGATCTCCATCTTGGACGGTGTTCCTCCCAGGATGTGCCCTACTTTCAAATCTTGCAATAACTCGCCCGCAACAGCGGAGGAAACGCAGGCTACTGCCGCCACTCCCAGCACCGCCCTGACGCCGCCACTACCCGAGACGCCCAGGGCGACCATGAGCAGAGCAGCTATGACGAGCGTGCAGAGCGTGAGCCCTGAGACTGGGTTGTTCGACGATCCGATCATACCGACAAGGTTGCCGGAAACGGCCGCGAAGAAGAAGCCCACAATCAGCATCACAGCGGCCGCCACTAATGCTGCAAACAGGACCTTGGAACCGGCAAGATTCCCTGCGCTGCTAATGAAATAGCGATAAAGGAAAAACATCGCCACGACAACGACGGCGATGCTTGCGAAAACGAACTTGGAACTTAGATCACGCTCCGTGCGATTTGTTGCCTCATGCGCCGCGGCGGACTTCTTCAGGTCAGAAACCGCGCGTCCGATACCGACAGCCAATTGCTTCCTCATCTTGAAGAGTGTGTAGGAGGCCCCGACCAACATCCCGCCGACCGCGATTGGGCGGACAATGGAGTAATAAATTGCGCCGGCCAGCAGGTTCCACTCCAGAGGCTTCCCGTCGGGCTGCGCAGCCTGAATGTACGGCCCTGCAATGAACGTCAAGAGCGGAACCAGCAATCCCCAGGCAAGCACTCCGCCCGCGAAGTTCAACGAACCCAGCCGTGGACCAATGATGTAGCCAACCCCTAGATAAGCCGGGCTAATGTCAGGAGCGCTGAACAGTGTCGCGCCACCTGTTACCGTGGTGGTGACGCTCGGGTTCGTACTGGTGCGGAGCAGCAGTTTCTTTCCGAGGTCGGCGATCTTGGTATGAAACACGTTTGAGGGGCTGAAGATGTTCAGCTGCCCGAGCAGAAATACAAGTGCTCCGAAACCCATGTTGGCAAACAGAATCTTTGCCGCTTTGGCCCCCTGCTGACCGGCTTTGTGAATCTCTGCGGCGGCGACCGACTCGGGATACGGGAGCTCAGGATCTTCCACCATCACGCGGCGAAGAAGGGTAACGAAGAGAACGCCTAAAGTGCCGCCAATAACCATCAGTGCGACGGATTTCCAATATTCCGGGCTCGAGATACTCGGGGTCAAGGATGGCCACAATCCCGCCATCACGAACGCGGGAATCGTGAACACGGCGCCCGCCGCAACCGACTCGCCGATGGTCCCAATCGTCCTGGCAATGTTTTCTTCCAGCAGCGAGCCCTTCATCAGCCGCAGCAGCGCCATGCCGATCACTGCGGCCGGGTAGGTTGCGGCGATTGTCATTCCAGCGCGCAACCCGAGATAGGCATTCGCAGACCCGAGGACTGCCGTCAACACGATTCCGATCAGCAGGGCGCGGAAGGTGAATTCCTTCATTTCCATGGTCTCGGGGACATACGGCGTGTGCTTCTTCTTTGTCGGAAGTTCTGTGACGGGGCTGCTCATGGGCGGAATCCTTTTAGGGCGTGGGATGGAGATACGTTCGCATGCGTTGCCTGATCGAACCGAATCAAAAGAATGGAACGGCGCACGTTAGCACGTGCCCCGCCTGCCTGACAAGTGCGGCAAGAGGGTTCTAAATACCTGTGGCCAGAGAGTCAGAAACCCCACCCTGTCGCAGAAAGCGCGACAAGGATGGGGCAACCCCGGATCTCCGAAATTACACGCGCCCGCCTCGCTCCGCGATCAACTGCATCGCCGGTTTGCTCACCCAGTCGTGGAAGCGCTGTCCGTGGAGTAGCTCGACCATGCCAGCGGAGTGAAGTCGGCGTCCCGTCGGCGCATCGCAGGGTGTAAAATACGTGCAATCGGTCTTTCGCCCCTTCGGATTCTGTGTTTGCCGAGGTGTTGCATGAGTAAGTCTTCCGATCCGCTCTTCCAGCCCTATGTGTGCCGCGATTGTGGCAGTGAAATCGGTTTTCGCTCCCGCCGCCGTACCCTGACGGAACGCTATATTTTGCCGCTGTTTCTGTTGAAGCCGGTGCGCTGCGGGGAATGTTTTCGCCGCGACTATCGCTTAATCTTTACCGCGGTCCGCGAGCGCTTCTCTGATACGTCGGCAATGGTGCCGGCGAAGCACCCGGCTCCCGTACACCGGAACGTTGCCTAGCGGCATCAGTCGCCGCTATACTGCTGTTGTAGTGAAGTTTGGCGGCGCTTTGAGGGTGCGCCGCGCAGGAATAGGAGGCCGTCTTCAGCAGTAGTGAGGACCGAATCCGGGCTGCCCAGGCCATCCACGCAGTAGTTGGGCGTCCTCTTGTGCCTGAGAGGTTGGAGTCAGCTTCCGAGCAAGTCTGGTATCGTCGCGCCGCTGAAAGCCTCTTCTCGGTTCTTTTCCCCTCCGATTGTCGTATCTGCAGTGTCCCTCTGCTGAATATCTCGCGGCTCCCGGTTTGTCCGGAGTGTCTGGCGTCGATTCATCCGGTGCAAGGGAATGTGTGCTCGATCTGCGGTGAGAGAGTCCTTTCTGCCTATGCCGATTTCGACGATGACGGGCTGCGGCGTTGCCCCGTGTGCCGGCGGGTGGAGCGTCCGTTTGAGCGTGCCGTGGCGTATGGCAGTTACGACGGTGGGCTCCGGGAACTGATTCACCTTTTGAAGTACAACGGGGTTCGTCCCGCCGCGAACGTGCTCGGCCGGATGCTGGCCGAAGCCTTCGCGAGACTTGAGGGTGATTTCGAGCAGCCGACGGTGCTTGTGGTTCCGGTTCCGCTGTACAAGTCCAAGCGCGGACAGCGAGGTTTCAACCAAGCGGAGCTGATCTCGCGCGCGGCCGTGAAGCTGTTTCGCAGAGCGGAGCGTCTCTGCCTAACCAGGGACGTATTGCTGCGCACGCGCGATACACATTCTCAGATTGGGCTGACCAGCCATCAGCGCCGCGAAAACATGCGTGGAGCTTTCTCGGTCGCGCGTGCCGTGGAAGTCACTGGCCGCGAGATTCTGCTTGTGGATGATGTCTATACGACGGGGACCACAGCGTCGGAATGCGCCCGAGTCTTGCGTCGGGCAGGCGCTGCCAAAGTGTGGGTCGCCACGGTGGCACGCACGCTCAAACATGCATCTAACTACCAAGGTTTCAATGTGTCGGAATTGCAAGAGGTTAAAGAGCGGGAACTCTCGGCGGAGAGGACACCGGACGGGCACCTTGAGACTTTGAAGACGTGAAACACTGAATTTGAATTCTATGTCGCTACGCACGGAATACGATCCAGGATCCCGGCACGCCGCCGGCCTGTTCCCGCCGGCGGCACCTCATCGTGCCGGGGACGGCCATGCCCTGCTTGCTCCCGTTCTCGTGCTAAACGCTTCATACGAGCCGATTAACGTCTGCGCGGCGCGGCGTGCGCTCGTGCTCGTGTTGAAGGGCGTGGCGATGACGGAAGAAGAGAATGGCCACTTCCTGCACTCTGCCCGCGTGGCCATGCGTCTACCGTCCGTCATTCGGCTGCTGGAATATCGCCGCATCCCGCATCAGAGCCGCGCGCTCTCGCGCAAGAATATCCTTTTGCGCGACCGCAACACCTGCCAGTACTGCGCTACCGTGCTGCCTTCGAGCGAACTCACACTAGACCACGTGATTCCCCGCTCCCGCGGAGGTTCGTCCACTTGGGAGAACCTTGTTGCCTGCTGCCATCCCTGCAACCGGCGCAAGGGCAATCAGACTCCGCTCGAAGCGGCTATGAAGCTGATGCGCGAGCCGCGTGCGTTCAACCTCCACACCAGCCGCCACATCATGCGATTGATGGGACGTTCGGACGACAAGTGGAGAAAGTATCTCTTCTACTAACGCAGTTCTGCGGGAAGAGCCGGTTGCTTTTTTAGATTTAGCTCAGTTTATTTTTCCATCAATACCGAGGCAGATCCGCTGGATAGAGACTAGCGGCGAGTGAGCCGTCTGTGCGCGCGCCCAGTTCGACAGTATTCGTGCTGAGGGTGCCCCATCCTTTCGCGTTCAGTGCGAAAGGGTGGGCGGCACGGATCGTGATATTCAACCGAAAAGAACTCAATGATGCAGGTCGGATGTTTCTACTAAGCCCCTTTTCATTGTTTGTCTGAAGAACTGAGCCATACTGCTAGATTGTGCAGTACCGTCCGGCTAGGTTTGACAGGGTCCCATTAGTCGAGTTTCATTCCCTCGCCCACCATGGCAAGTCCGTGCGGATCATCCTGGAGATACTTGCCGGGAGCGTAGAAGTCGGAGCCCCGGGGCGCAAGCAACTTCTTGCGGACTCCTTCCTCGACCAAAACCAATCCCCTGGGCGTATCGACGGCGCAACCTCCTCCTCCCGTTGCCATGATAATTTTGACCAGCGGAATTCCGGAATTCCAGCGCCAGACTTCAGTTCCGTCTTTCACATTGAAGGCAACGAGCGTACCGCCACGGGACGCAAACCCCAGATCCTGCTCTCCCAGGACCATCTCGTCATCCAGTTCACCGTCATACCGTGGCAATGGGAACTTGTAGGCTAGCGTGCCCTCTTCTGTAACTCGATAGACGAATTCGTCGAGTTTGTCCGCTACCCCCTGCGTGGCCGCTTTCGAACTCACACGAATCGATAACAAGACGCCCGCAAACCCATCGGGAATGATGTCCCCGGTTGGCGATACGTCGGGCGCAAGAGCTCGATCAGCCAAGGACAGCCTACTTTGCTTTGACGTTTCCACGATCGTATCTACATGCGACCCGTCCGATTGAATGCGCCACAGGATGAGCTGATCGTCACGCGAGACGTGCACTTTCTGAGGTTCCACCACAGACTCTGCCGTGCACTTCTCCGCTCGCACCGTGCGGCGCCTCACCGTGAATGCGGCGTAGGCATCCCCATCCGTATTTACGACCAGGCCACTCGTCTCTGTCCGCAACGCACGCGAGGCGGAGCGGCCAAGAGCGCAAATGTAACTGTCGCCTGCCCTCCGAATGTTGACCTCGGTTTCGTGGGAGAGAGGTAACTTCAACTCGAACTTCTCGAGTCCTGAAGCTCCGTCCCAGGCACTGAGGACGGCCGACGAACCGTCCGCCGATTCATTTAGCAGGTGGATCAGGTTTTCGGCATTGAGCGCATACCCCTTGCGGATTCCTTCAAACGTGTGTTGCCACTGAAGTTTTCCATCTTTGCCCGCGACATAGAGGGTATACGCCTTGGGATGGGTGACGGTGATAATAGCGCCGCCGAAGTTGTCCCCGCACATGAGTTCGGCCTTGCCGTCCTTCGAAGGGAGGCGCAACATCCAAAGTTGCAGGCCACGGTTGGTAAACGCACGAAGGTAGATCCCCTGGTCATTTTGATCGAGAGCGAAAAGATCGGGGCCAACAATGGAAGGGACGGCCTGCAACGCCCCCAACTCGCGCCCGGTCGATGGAACAACCCAACGAACGCCGGTGATTAACATTCCCGGCGCGAGCGCCAAGATTTTGATTTCCTCTGTCAGCGCGCTGCCTTGAACCAACGTAGTGACGCGCACCACTCCCGCAGCTTTGGCGAAAAGAGCAACATGCCCCGACTCTTGCCGAATCTCGGCCAGTTCAGGGCTGTCCACCGACCAATCGCTCGCAGCGAGCGGATGACCACCGGCATCGAGCACCTGTAACGGCTGCTCTTCACCAACTCCCAGACTGATGAGCATGGGAGAGATGTGCCATCCCGGATTCGCTTGAGCGTTGGCCGGAAGAGCGAGAATCAGCAGTGATAAGAAGACCAGTGGAATGCGTGGACTGCGAGGAATGGACACGATGGGAGTCACAGTCGAGTTTAAGAAAACTACGTCACTGCAGCGAATTACGAATGTAACCCGCGGTTTTGAATGGGTTCTGACACGGAATGAGAAGTGAGAGTGAATCTGCTCACCCCTTAGAGACAATTACGTGAAGGAGGATGCGGCACCAGCACGGCAGATTCAATTGTCGGTCCGGGTGAGTTTCTGAGTGGCACTAATCCATCAACCCTCTGCCATTCAAAATCAGCGGCGTGCATTTTTCGACTCGGGCCTCACGCGTCTTGGATTGCTTGGGCTGAGAGAAATGGAAGAGGTAGTTTCTTTGCCGTCCCGGAGTCAAGGCGTAGAAGGCAGTTTTCAAGGCAGGGATTTCATCCAATTTCTTTTGAAACTCCTCCGGTATTTTGAAGTCTGCGGTCTTCTTGAGTTTTACTTTCAGACCGGCTTTTTCCGCTTCGATGGCTTCCTGAATATAGGCCCTTATGACGGGCTTCATCTTGACGATCTCTTGGAGATTCGTGAACCGAATCTGGCGTGTCGCCTGATGCTGTCCGGGTGTGGCTAGAATGCCCTTGGAGTCCTTCAGCAGCGCGCCCTTGAAAAACATGAGTGCGCAGTATTCTTTGAATCCGTGGATCAAGACCACGTTCTTTCCCTGCAGCGTGTAAGCAGCCTGATACCACTTCAGTTCTTCCGTGAGTGGAAAGTCGAGGATGATTGCTCTCAATGCCTCGAACTCCTCTCGCCACTTTTTCTCTTGGCGCCAAATGGCATCAACCTTTGGACTTTTCTGATTCATCGATTTGAGGCTCCGAATCACCTACACAACGGATATCTATGTGGCGTGAGTCTACTGTAGAGTTTCAGACCCTTAGCGAGCCACGGAAGCCCCGGGCGGCATAATACGACTCCGCGCCGTTGTGATAGACGAAAACAGTATCGAAGCGGCGATCACAAAAAAGTGCGCCACCGAGTTTTCTGATATTCGCAGGTGTTTTCACCCAGCTCGACGTTTTCGCGTCGAAATCTCCAAGCTCCTGCAACTTCCGATATTGCTCTTCCGTCAGAAGTTCAATCCCGATGGCACCGGCCATATCCATGGCGCTGGTTTTTGGTTTAACTTCTTTCCTCGAGTCCAGGGCTTGCCGATCGTAACAAAGACTCCTGCGGCCCTTTGGACTCTCTGCTGAACAGTCATAGAAAATGTATTCGCCCGTCTTTTTGTCGTGGCCGACCACGTCGGGCTCACCGCCGGTCCTTTCCATTTCACGGAGTGACCGCAGTTTTTCCGCATTCGCTTCGAGCCGGGCTTGCACTTGAGCCCATTCGAGATCTGGATGGCGGTTCCCGTTCTTCTCAAAGCGATCTTTTAGCGCTTTGAGCAGTTCGTCACATTGCTTTTTTGAGAGGTTTACATTTGCCATATTCTTGCTCAAATTTGAACTCTGCCGCCCTCATGCCAAACCGGCCTTGAGTAGGACAACCGACGAAAAGCGTCTACGCCTTAGCAGCGGAGTACGACAGCTCAACAAAGCCGTTCTTGTAGGCAACGGCGTTCTTTAAGTTCCATTTCTTCTCCGGCAGGGCTCCATCGAACAGCCGGAGCCCATCCCCCAACAAGACTGGAGCTATCGTCAATACGATCTCGTCGACCAGGCCGAGTTCGAGAAAATGCTGGCACAGCATGGCGCCACCCACGAGCCAGATATTTCGATATCGAGGCGCGAGTTTCCTCTCGACTAAGGACTTGAGATCGCCGGAGTAGAACTCGACGCTCTTCTTTGTTGACGGCAGATTTCTTCCGGTCACGACTACGGCTGGAGTATCGCCGTAGGGCCAGCCCAGTTCCAGCGCGTGTTCATAGGTGCGGGACCCGAGGACATAACAATCGATCGCTTTGACGAAGTTTGCAATTTCCTCCTCCGAAATCGAAACCCCGGCTGGGTAGACGCTGGTGGTCTCCATCCAGGAGACGCTGTTGTCCCTCTTCGCGATGAAACCATCGAGGCTGGAAACCATGTGTAAGGTTACGCGTGGTTGATCTGTCGTGCCGCGTGGCATGTTCCTCCAAAGAGAGTTAATCGATTCAACTGTCGCAAAGTCGCCAGATTATTACTCGATCTACGAGCGCACGTCCGCGTAAGCACCGACCGCGGGTCTTCTCGAAAACAAGCGCCGAACGACATGGCCCTTCCACATCCACAATCCCGCAAGAACCATCACTGGGAGGAAGATATACCTCGTCTTGAAGGCGTAGGCTGGCAGTTTGTCGAACGGACTATAAATGTAACCGAGAATCGGGATACTGAAAATGATGTGAATCCAGCGGAAGATCGTGCGGGTGAGGCTTCGGTTCATGACGTTGGGTGCGCTGGCGGATGGGGTCATAGCTTCCTCCTTTTGACTTGTGGTGTCGTCTTTCTAAGCCACGTTTTTGGCGGGCGAGGGGCCTGCCACTTCGCCGACAAACTGCATAGGTCCTTCGGCTCGCAAAGTGCGCGAGCCTCAGGATGACAACTTGAGAGTGGTGCCAACAATTCCTAAGCGTCCTTCTACTGCCACTTGGGCATTTCCACGCGGAACAGTTTGGCGTATTCGGCGTGCAAACGCTGAAAGCCGGGGTGTTTCCTCGCCTCAGGGCCAACAGGACGCCCCAGCGGAGTTCCGGCGAGTAAGTGATCGAGCACGTCGAAGCACATGTGCCAGCCGGCAGCGCCCATCGCGATGAAGTGGCGATTGATGCTCGTCCAAAGCGTCAGGCGCGTACCCTTCCCCAGCGCTTCGAGTTCCCACTTCATGACGTTGCCACCCCATTTGTACTCAAGCGCTCTTGGAGCGTCGGCGCGCGTCACCGTTGTTTCTGTGACATGGGGCGCGGGTGCTCCCACGGTCGTGAGCTTCACTTTGTTTCCGGCCGTACCCAGGCTTCCATCGGCGTCAAAAGGAGCCCATTCGCGAAGGTGTGCCGGATCGGTGAGCGCCTCCCAGACTTTTTCCGGCGAGTGACGCAGCTCTCTGACAAGAACGAGCGTCCAGTTCTCTCCTTCCTGCTTTTGCATCTGCGCCCCGTAGGCGGGACCGGGGGTGTAATGGGCGAGATCGGGCATTTTCATTCTCCTTTGTCTTGACCGCGGTCTTGCTGCGAGTGAACTCACATCAGGTTGAGCACGTTCCGAACTACATCGGGGACCATGCCATGCAGTAGCGCCGGGACCACAATCCGTGTAATCGGATACGTGATCAGCACCACGGTGACAGCTGTCAGTACCCACCGGTTGACCGATAAGTGTCGATCGAGGGCATCGACGCGGGGAGACCAGAGCTGACACAACTCCGCGCTCGTGGCCGAAGCCGTTGTGTTTTGCGCGCGAGGGTTCATCTGCTTTCTCCTTACCAGCGTGCCAGTTGGGTGAGCTGAATGAGGTTGCCGCAGGTGTCGTTCAGCATGGCAATGGTCGAGCCGGTCACGGCCGTGGGCGGCATCGTGAACTCGGCGCCGTGTGCTTTGATCCGCTCATAGTCGGCTTTCACGTCATCCGTGAAGAAGTTGGCTGCGGGCTGATTCTGTTGAAACAGCGCCTGTTGATACGCCTTCGCCGCCGGGCTGTTATTGAGCGCCAGTTGCAGTTGAGTGCCGTCGGGTTCGTCAGCCGAGCCGACAGTCAGCCATCGGTATGGGCCGTTGCTAAAGTCGGCTTTCTTCGCAAAGCCGAGTATGTCGGTGTAGAAGTGCAGAGCCTTCTCCTGGTCGTCCACGTAAATGCTGGTCAGCTTGATTTTCATTTCATTTCTCCTTTACTACGGTCGCGGTTAGGCCGCGTCGGCTTCTTTTCGGTTTTCGTTCTCCTTGGGGTGGATGGATCCATGCGGTCGAGGTACTGCTCGAGAGCATCGATGTGAGTGGACCAGAAGCGACGAAACTGTTCGAGCCACGTATCGACCTCACGAAATGGTTCTGGTCTTAGCCGGTAGAGTCGGCGCTGTGCGTCGACGGTTGACTCTACGAAACCGGCCTCGCGCAGCACTCTAAGATGCTTGGACACGGCCGGCTGCGACATGCGAAGTTGACGCTCGATCTCTCCCACCGATTGTTCGGACAAGGCCAGGACGCTCAGGATCGCCCGGCGGTTCGGCTCCGCAATGATTTCGAATACGGATTCCATTTTCTGTATATAACTCATTGGGTATA
>Ga0335078_10015368_pt1 | contig 11364 bp, 10 predicted proteins | sample Lox_Sample_32_FD_206711 | JGI IMG/M metagenome (GOLD analysis project Ga0335078, IMG submission 206711) | Soil microbial communities from Loxahatchee National Wildlife Refuge, Florida, United States - Lox_Sample_3.2 | ecosystem: Environmental > Terrestrial > Soil > Wetlands | place: USA...
CACGCGCCGGCGACGGCTGACCTTCAAGGACCTCGCCAACGAGGCCTGGCTGCTGCCGCTGCCGGAGACCGCGCTGCGCCGCCAGATCGAGCGCGCGTTCGTCGAGGCGGGGGCGCCGCTGCCGCGCAACGTGATCGAGTCGGTGTCGATCCTCACCAACCGCGCACTGCTGCGCAAGTCCGACTGCATCGGCGTCATGCCGTACCACGTCGCGCTCGATGACGTGGAGCAGGGGCTGCTCGCGATCCTGCCGGTGAGGCTGAAGAAGCTCGAGACGCCGGTGGGCGCCATCCTGCGCGCGCCGGGAGAGCTCCCCCCCGCCGCGAGCGCGCTGCTCGAGTGCCTGCGGCTCGCGGGAAAAGAGGTGCCCCGATGAGACGACCGTACCCATGATCGCCCTGGTGCGCGAAGTGAGCCCGTGCCTCGCCGACTGCGAGCTGAGCTTCCTCCCGCGGGTGCCAATCGATGCCGAGCGCGCTTTTCACCAGCACGCCGCCTACGTGGCGGAGCTCGCCGCTCTCGGCGTCGGCATCGAGTGGCTGGCGCCGCTCGCCACCCAGGCCGATGGCGTGTTCGTCGAGGACACCGCCGTGGTGCTGCCGGAGGTCGCCGTGGTGACGCGCCCGGGAGCCGTGTCGCGGCGCGAGGAGGTGACGAGCGTCGCCGAGGCGCTCGCCGCGCACCGCCAGCTGGTGCGCATCTGCGAGCCCGGCACTCTCGAGGGGGGCGACGTCGTGCACATCGGCCGCACCCTGTACGTGGGTGCCTCGGGACGCAGCAATGCGGCAGGAATCCAGCAGCTCGCGCGCGCGCTCGAGCCCTTCGGCTACCGCGTACGTTCGGTCGAGATGCGCGACTGCCTGCACCTGAAGAGCGCCGCGACCTTCATCCCGCCCGACATCCTGCTCGCCAACCCCGCCTGGGTGGATCCCGGCAGCTTCGGCGCGCAGCGCGTGATCGAGGTGGCCGCGGGGGAGGAGTTCGCCGCCAACACGCTCAGCCTCGCGGGCGTCACGCTCTTGAGCGCGGCGTTTCCGCAGACCGAGCGGCGACTGCAGGCAGCCGGAGTCGCCACGCGGGCAATCGATGTGAGCGAGCTGCAGAAGGCGGAGGCTGCGCTCACCTGCATGAGTCTGATCGTGGATCAGGCCTGACGCACCACCGCGGGCAGCGCTGCGAGGAATGCGTCCACCTCGGGCTCCGTGCCGATCGTGATGCGGCACCAGCTGTCGTAGGGCGCGAAGCGCCGCCCGACGAGGATGTTGCGGGCTCGCATGAGCTCGGTGAAGCGCTTCAGCGGCATGCCGGTGTCGAAGAATACGAAATTGCCCTGCGGCTCGGCGTAGCGGAGCTTGAGGCGCGCGAGCTCGGTGGTGATGCGTACCCGGCTCGCGAGGATGCGCTTGCGGGTGTCGGCGAGGAAGGCGTGATCGCCGAGGCTGGCACGCGCGGCGCGCACCGCGAACACGTTGGGCGTGGTCATGCGCGCGGCCGCGAGCTCCTGCGCCACATCGCGGCGCGCGATGCCGTAGCCGCAGCGGATGCCGGCCATGCCGTGAATCTTGGAGAAGGTACGCAGCACCACCACGCGGCGCGCTCCCTGGGTGAGGTCGGCCACGGTCGTGACCTCGGGTGCGACCACGAAGTCGAGGTAGGCCTCATCGACGATGGTGGTGACGTGATCGGGAAGCGCCGCGACGAAGGCGCGGATGTCGCTTGCTGCGATCGTCGTGCCGGTGGGATTGTTCGGGTTGCAGAGGTACACCGCGCGGGTGTTCGCCGACACCGCCGCCTGCATGGCGGCGAGGTCGTGCCGGAGCCTGGCATCGACGGGCACGAACCTGAGCTTCGCCCCGCAGCCTTCCGCGTAGTGCGTGAGCTCGGTGTAGCCCGGCTGGGCGGCGACGATCTCACCGCCCGAGCGCGCGGCGAGCAGCCCCAGCGCGCGCAGCAGCTCCCCCGAGCCGGTGCCGGTCACGATGCACTCGGCGCTCACGCCCTCGCGCGCCGCGAGCATGCTCACCAGGGAATGCATCTCATCGTCCGGGTAGCGGCAGCTCACGGCGATCGCCTCGCTCACCGCAGCGCGGGCGGCCGGGGAGGGCCCGTAGGGGTTCTCGTTCCAACACAGCACGATCGGCTGATCGGCCGAGGGAGCGGTGCCCTCGGCGGCACGCAGCGCCGCGCGCGGCCCGGCCAGGAGGATCGCGGAGGCGGTGAGTAGCTCGCGGCGGCTCAGGTTCATGGTGGTAGCTCGGGTGACCTGTGGCCGCGAAAATACACCCCGGACGCCGCTGCTGGCTACGCTCACGGGCCCGCTCTGCGCCCGCCGCCGCGTGGACACGGATCGCGGCCCGCAGCTAGACTCGCCGCGATGGGCAACCCGCGAGCTGCAAGACTCAGGATCGGGGCAGCGAATGAGCTCGTGCTCGAGCGCGCCGACGGCCGCAGCGAGCCGCTGCATCCCCTGTGGCTGCGTGAGCGCTGCCGCGACGCCGCCAGCATGGACCTGCGCACCCAGCAGCGGCTCCAGGACCCCTCCGATTTCGATCTGGCGCTGCGCGTGACGGCCCTGTCGCAGCCCGCGCCGGGAGTGTTCCAGGTGAGCTTCAGCGACGGACATCAGGCGAGCCTCCAGGCCGCCGACCTCCTCGAGGAGGCGGCGCTCGCGGACAACAGCCACGATTGCCCGGCGCCTCGGCTGTGGGACGGCTCGCTCAAGGACCTGCCGCGGGCGCGCTGGCGCACCGACCCGGGGGATGCCGAGCTCATGTCGTGGCTCGAGTCCTTCCTCAGCTTCGGCTTCATCATCTTCGAGGGCGTGCCGTCCGAGCCCGGCATGGTGCTCGAGGTGGGAGCGCGCTTCGGCTTCACCCGCGAGACCAACTTCGGGGCGCTCTTCAACGTGCGCTCGACGCCCGATGCCAACGATCTCGCCTACACCTCGGTGGCGCTCGATCCGCACACCGACAACCCCTATCGCACGCCGGTGCCGGGGATTCAGCTGCTGCATTGCCTGGTGAACGAGACGCGCGGCGGCCTCTCGACCCTCGTCGACGGCTTCGCCGTGGCGCAGGCGCTGCGCGCGCAGGAGCCCGAGGCCTTCCGCATCCTCGCCTCGACCCCGGTGCGCTTCAAGTACATCGACGTCGACACCGAGCTCACCGCCAGCGCCCCGCCGATCGAGCTGGATGTTACCGGTGAGCTCAAGGCCATCCACTTCAGCCCGCGCCTGGATTTCGTGCCGCTCTTCCCGCGCGCGCAGCTCGAGGCCTACTACCGGGCGCGGCGTCTGTTCGATCACCGCCTGCGGGCGCCCGACTTCGAGATCCGCTTCCTGCTGAAGTCGGGCGACCTGGTGATGTTCGACAACTGCCGCCTGCTCCACGGGCGCACCGGCTTCGATCCCGCGCAAGGCCTGCGGCATCTGCAGGGCTGCTATATCGACATCGACGGGCCGCGCAGCCTGTTCCGCGTCCTGCGCCGCCGCCGCGCCGGTGCCGGAACCTTGAGGCGCAGCGCATGAGCCGCATGGTGAGCTTCCGTGCCATGAAGGATGGCACGCGCGAGGACTACCTGCTGCTCGATGAGTCCGAGCGCGTTTACGCGCTGGGTCTCGCCGATCGCGTGCTCGAGCAGCTCACGAGGCTCGATCATACGCTCGAGGGCTACCCGCTCACTCGTCTCGGACATTCACTGCAGACGGCGACGCGGGCGCTGCGCGATGCGGCGGATGAGGAGATGGTCGTCGCGGCACTGGTGCACGACATCGGCGATGAGCTCGCGCCCTACAACCATGCAGAGCTCGCCGCCTCGATCCTGCGGCCCTACGTGCGCCCCGAGGTGAGCTGGATCGTGGCGCAGCACGGCCTGTTCCAGAACTACTACTACGTGCATCACCTGGGCGGCGATCGCAACGCCCGGGACCGCTACCGCGATCACCCCTGGTACGCGGCGTGCGCGCATTTCTGTGCGGCCTGGGACCAGTGCTCCTTCGATCCGGACTACGCTACCGAGCCGCTCGCCACCTTCGAGCCCCTGGTGCGGCGCGTCTTCGCCCGCACGCCGCACGATCCGCGCTACATTTCAAAGCCGATCGCCTGAGGGCTCAAAGCCGCGCGCTGCGCCCCGCTTCCTGCGCGAGGAGCTCGAGCATCTTCGGCCAGCCGCCCTCGACCTCGTGGCGCATCTTCTCACCGGCGGCGCTTCCCATACGCTCGAAGTTCCGGTGCTCGAGCTCCAGGCGCGTGCGGCCGCCGGCCTCGGCGAAGAACTGCACCTCGACCTCGGAGGTGAAGGCGACGCGGGCGTCGGGCTTCCAGTCGGCGCCGATCTCCCAGCCGACGACGAAGCGCACGCCCGGCTGCCACGCGCGCACGTGTCCGACGGTGCACTCCGAGCCGTCCTCATGGATCGTGTACCAGCGGCCGCCGACGAAGGGCTCGATGACGGACTTCGCCATCGGCGAGCTTCCGAGGCTATGGCTCTTCGGCCACCAGCGGTCGATGCCCGCCGTGAACACCTCGAAGGTGCGCTCCGGGCTCGCCTCGATGAGGATGGTCTTGCGCAGCGGGGCAAGCTGAATGGTTCGATTCACGGCTTCTCCGCTTCCTTCTTGAGCGCCCGCAGCGCCTCGTCCCAGAACTCATCCAGCCAGCGCCGCAGCTCACCGAGCCCGTCCGGATCGATGTAGTAGATGCGGCGCGTCCGGCGGGGCGGCTCACGGGGAGCCCCCGCGCCAGCGCGCCCACCGACTGCGGTCCGGCGCGCAGCCGCTCGAACACGCGCCGGCGGGTCGGGTCGCTCAGGGAATGCAGCACCTTCGCGTAAGTCATGGCTTACGGTATGAAATCGCCTGCCCCGGTGTCAAGGGCGCAGCGCCCCGTCCAGCCATTCGATCCAGTGCCACACCGGAACCTCGCTCGCGGCGGCGAGGTGCGTGATGCAGCCGATGTTGGAGGAGAGGATGAGCTCGGGTCCCGGGGCGAGGAGTTGCGTGAGCTTGCGCTCGCGGAGCCTCTGCGCGAGCTCACGCTGCAGAAGCGAGTACGTCCCCGCCGAGCCGCAGCACAGGTGCGCCTCGGCGACCGGGAGGAGCTCGACGCCGAGCGATCCGAGCAGCATCTCGGTGGCATCCGCACAGCGCAGCGCGTGCTGCTGCGTGCAGGGCTTGTGCAGCGCCACGCGCAGCGCGCGCGCCCGCGCCACGCGCGGCAGGAGCGCGGCGCATTCCGGCGCGAGGAATTCCCCCAGGTCGCGCGCCGCGGCGCTCACTCGCCGGGCCTTGCCTGCGTACGCCGGATCATCGCCCAGCAGCCGTCCGTAGTCGCGTACCTGGGCCGCGCAGCCGGAGGCATTGAGGATGATGGCCTCGACGCCGGCCTCGAGCTGCGCTACCCAGGCATCGATGTTGCGCCGCGCGTCGTCGAGCCCGCCGGGCTGATCTCCCAGATGGTAGCGGAGCGCTCCACAGCAACCGGAGCCGGGCGCGATCAGCGCCTCGATGCCGAGCGCATCGAGCACGCGCGCGGTGGCGGCATCGATCGAGGGCGCGAGCGCACCCTGGGTGCAGCTCCTGAGCAGCAGCACGCGGCGTGCATGCCGGGCCTGCGGCCAGTGACCCGCGGGCCGCGCCGGCTGCAAGCTTGCGCGCAGCGACCGGGGAAGGAGCGGCCGCAACGTGCGTCCCAGGCGCAGTGCCGCGCCGAACAGGGCGCGCCGTGTGAGCACGGCCCGCAGTAGGGCGCGCTGCAGGCGGGCCGCCGCGCTCCGCGGCACCTGGGCATCGACCGCGGCGCGGCCGATGTCGAGCAGGCGGGAGTACTCGACGCCGGACGGGCAGGTGGTCTCGCAGTTGCGGCAGGTGAGGCAGCGATCGAGATGCAGCTGCGTGAGGGGCGTCGCGGGGACGCCCTCCAGCACCTGCTTGATCTGATAGATGCGCCCGCGCGGCCCATCGAGCTCATCGCCCAGCAGGCGGTAGGTCGGGCAGGTCGCATTGCAGAAGCCGCAGTGCACGCAGGCGCGCAGGATCGCCTCGGCGGCCGTGCCCTCCGCGGTGCCTTTGAAGCGCTCGGCAAGGCGGGTCTCCATAGTCTCAGAGTCCCGCGACCAGGCGGCCGGGATTGAAGATGCCGTGCGGGTCGAAGCGCGCCTTGAGGCGCCTGGTGATCGCGAGCACGGCGGGGGAGAGCGGGTGAAAGCGGCTGCCAGGGGCGCCGCCCCGCCAGTGAAGCGCGGTGCCGCCCGCGCTGGCGGCGATTTGGCGCAGCTCCTGCGCCGGCTGCGGGCCGGCGTACCAGCGCAGCGCGCCGCCCCACTCGATGAGTTGCGGGCCCGCAAGCGCAAGCGGCGCTGCGGTCGAGGGGAGCGAGAAGCGCCACAGCTGCGGCGCGGCGCCGAACAGCGCGTGCTGCTGGTGGCGCAGCTCACGCCACCAGGCCGCCGCCGCCTCGGGCTCGACCGCTTCGCCCCCGAGCCGCGCGCGCGCTGCCTTGAGTGCCGCCGGCGCACCCGAGAGGCGCAGCCATGCCACACCGTTCCACCAGGCACTCCCCGAGAGCGGCAGCGGCTCACCGGCCCAGCGGTTGAAGGCCGCGAGCGCAGCCTCCTCGGTGAGCTCGAAGCGCAGCGTCTGCTCCTCGCCCGGCAGCGGCAGAACTTTCAGCGACACCTCGGTGACGGGGCCGAGGATCCCGAGTGAGCCGCACAGCAGACGCGACACATCGAACCCGGCCACGTTCTTCATCACCTTGCCGCCGAAGTTGAGCGTCTCGCCGTCGACGGCGAGGAGGGTCGCGCCGAGCACGAAGTCACGCGCGGCGCCGGCGTACGCGCGCCGCGGCCCCGAGAGGCCCGCCGCGATCACCCCGCCGATCGTCGGATCGCCGCCGAGGCACGGCGGCTCGAAGGCGAGGAACTGCCGCGCCTCACCGAGCAGCGCCTCGATCTCCGCGAGCGGTGTGCCGCAGCGCGCCGTGATGACGAGCTCGGACGGCTCGTACTCGGTCACCCCGCGGTAGGCGCGCAGCTCGAGCGGCGTCCCCTGGCAGCCCTCGCCGTAGAAGTCCTTGGTGCCCGCGCCGACGAGGCGCACCGGTCTTTTGTCGCGATGCGCCTCGATGACCGCGGTGCGCAGCACGCTGAGCGCGCTCTCCATCGCTCAGAATCTCGGCAGCTCGGGATGGCGCGGGGGCGCGCCGCGGCGCACGTGCTCCCGGCCGTATTCCGCGCAGCGCGTCAAGGTCGGGATCGCCTTACCGGGGTTCAACAGCCCCGGTGGGTCGAAGGCCTCCTTGATCGCGAAGAATGCCGCCCGCTCGGCCGGCGAGAACTGCACGCACATGGGGTTCAGCTTCTCGACCCCCACGCCGTGCTCGCCGGTGATGGTGCCGCCGAGTCCCACGCACAGCTCGAGAATCTCCGAGCCGAAGTGCTCGGCGCGATCCCACTCGCCTTCCCTGTTGGCGTCGAAGAGGATCAGGGGATGGAGATTGCCGTCGCCGGCGTGGAAGACGTTCAGACACTGCAGGCCGTACTTCTTCTCCATCTGCTCGATGGCGCGCAGCACCTCCCCGAGCCTGCGGCGCGGGATGGTGCCATCCATACAGTAGTAGTCGGGCGAGAGGCGCCCGGCTGCGGGGAAGGCGTTCTTTCTCCCGGACCAGAAACGCAGCCGCTCGGCCTCCGAGCGCGACACGGCGAGCGCGGTGGCGCCATTCGCGCGCAGCACGGCTTCGATCGCCGCCACCTCTGCGGCGACCTCATCCGCGGTGCCATCGGACTCGGCGAGCAGGATCGCCGCGGCGCTGAGGTCGTAGCCGGCCTTGACGAAGGGCTCCACCGCGGCGGTGGTGCGGCGGTCCATCATCTCGAGCCCCGCGGGGATGATCCCGGCGGCGATGATGGCGGCGACCGCCTCGCCCGCCTTGCCGACGTCATCGAAGGAGGCCATGACCACCTGCGCGAGCTCGGGGCGCGGCACGAGCTTCAGCAGCACCTCGGTGATAATGAGCAGCAGGCCTTCGGAGCCGAGCGCGAGGGCGAGCAGGTTGAGGCCCGGAGTGTCGAGCGCGGCGCTGCCGAGCTCGATGATCTCGCCGTCGATGGTGCAGCCACGAACTTTGAGCACGTTGTGCACCGTGAGTCCGTACTTGAGGCAATGGACGCCGCCTGAGTTCTCCGCCACGTTGCCGCCGATGGTGCAGGCGATCTGCGAGGAGGGGTCGGGCGCGTAGTAGAGGCCGAGCGGGGCTGCCGCCTCCGACACCGCGAGATTGCGCACGCCGGGCTGCACACGCGCGGTGCGCGCAAGTCCATCGAGCTCGAGGATGCGATCGAAGCGCGCGAGCGACAGCAGCACCCCGGCGCCGTGCGGCATCGCTCCACCCGACAGCCCGGTGCCCGCGCCGCGCGCCACCAGCGGGACCTCGAGCCGCCGGCACTCACGCACCACAGCGCTCACCTGGCTCTCGGTGCGCGGCAGCGCCACGAGCAGCGGTTGCGTGCGATGCGCCGCGAGCGCGTCGCACTCATAGGGCCGCAGCTCCTCCTCGCGGCTCAGCAGGCAGTCCGGGGGGAGGAGAGCCGCCAGGGCGCGCGCGACCTCGAGACGACGCGCCCGAACGGCACTCGGATCTTGCGCGGCTTGCGGGGCGAGGGCGTGCACGCGGCTATGCTAGAGCCCGTTCTTGATCCGCGTCCAGGTGCGGGTCTTCAGGCGCTGATAGCGGCTGTCGAACTCCCCCGGGAGGTAGAGCCGCGCGCGCACCGCGGGCGGCGGATAGATCGCAGGATCTTCGAGGATCCGCGGGTCGACGAAGGGTCGCGCGGCGAGGTTGTCGTTGCCGTAGTGCGTGTAGTTGGTGATGTCGGCGATGACGTGCGGATCGAGCAGGAAGTTGATGAAGCGGTGGGCGGCGCGCGGATGCGGCGCGCCGGCGGGGATCAGGAAGGCGTTGTAGGTGATGTTCGAGCCCTCGCGCGGCACCGTGAAGGCGAGGTGCAGGTCGAGCCCGGCCTCGTGCGAGCGCACCACCGCGAACGAGTAGTCGCTCGACCAGGCCATGGCGAGGCACAGCTCACCCGAGGCCAGCTGGTTCACGTAGTCGCTGGAATCGAATACGCGGATGTACGGTCGCACCGTCATCACCAGCTCCTCGGCGGCCTTGAGATCCTCCGGGCGGCGCGAGTTGGGGTCGATCTTGAGATAGGTGAGCGCGAGCTGCAACACGTCGTCCGGGGAATCGAGGAAGCTCACGCCGCAGTCGGCGAAGCGCGCGATGACCTCGCGCCTGAAGAGCATGTCGAGGCTGTCGAGCGGCGCGTCCGGCATGCGCGCGCGGATCTGCTGCAGGTTGTAGGCGAAGCCGTTCATGGCGTGAAGATAAGGGGCGGCGTAGCGGTTGCCGGGATCGGCCTGCGCCTGGGTGGCGAGCACCGCGGGGTCGAGGTTCTTCCAGTTGGGAAGCTCGCTCTTGTCGAGCGGCTCGTAGAGACCGGAGCGGATCTGGCGCGCGTACCAGGCCATGCTGGTGCTCACCAGGTCGTAACCCGAGTCCCCCACCATCAGCTTCCCCTCGAGCGTCTCGTTCGAGTCGAAGAGGTCGTAGACCACCTTGATGCCGGTCTCGTGCTCGAACTGCGCGACGGTTCCCGGGGCGATGTAGTCGTCCCAGTTGTAGATGTGCAGCACCGGCTCCTCGGTGCTCGCCGCGGGCGCCGCCGGACCGTGCCCGCTGCAGGCGGCGAGGAGCGGGGCGAGGCAGGCGGCGAGCGCTGGCGCGAGGCGCGATGTCGCTCGCGCGCCCAACGCCTTAAGAGCGCGCCAGCTCGGCCCGCACCCAGTCCTGGAACTGCCCGATGGCGTACTCCTCCGGCATCAGCACGCCGGCAGCGTGCGCCACGGCGTGCAGGCCCCGCTGATTGAGCTCGCAGATCGCGGCGTCCTCGCTCATCACGATGTCGGTGAATTCGACCGCGTTCATGATGTCGTGCCGCGGGTCGGCGAGCGTCTCGGGCAGGAACAGGAACTCGATGCTCATCGCGGTGTGCTCGGGACCCAGGGGCAGGAGCCGCACCACGCGGATGTAGTCGACGTGCGCCACGATGAACACCGACGGCACGCAGGTCATGTAGATATGGGCGAGCTTGCGGTCGGCATCGCTCACGCCGGGGAACGGGACCCCGGCGGGCTTGCCATCCATCGACCAGGACTCGGCCCCGGCGCGCAGGCCGCCGCCGTACTTCGGATCCTCGTCGTGCGCGTGGTCCTGCCAGGCCGGATCGTCGCGGCGCTCGAGGAGCGCGCGGCCGAAGATCGGCACCAGCTGTGCGAGGCGCGGATGCACCCCGGGGCAGTGCAGGCACTCGTTGTAGTTCTCCCAGAACACCTTCCAGTTGCAGTGGATGGTCTTGCTGAGCCGGTGGCCGACCACGAGGTCGCCGAGGCGCCAGTCATCGAGGCGATTGAGCGGCAGGTCGAAGCTCGCCGCGAACGGCGGCGGCTTGTCGGTGAGCGCGGTGAACAGGAACCCGTTCCACTCGGTCACCGGGAGTGAGTAGAGCGGAAAATCCTCCGCGCGAAAGCCGTCGCCGTGCACCTTGGAGGAGGTCTGCACGAGGGCGCCCTTCAGGTTGTAGCGCCAGGCGTGATAGGGGCAGACGATGCCGGCCGCCGGGAAGCGTCCCGCGTGCTCGCGGCACAGCGCCGCGCCCCGGTGGCGGCAGACGTTGTGGAAGGCGCGCACCGCGCCGTCCTCACCCCGCACCAGGAACACCGACTGGTCGCCGACCTCGAGCGTACGGAAGCTGCGCGCCGCTGCCAGCTCGGAGGAGCGGCAGGCGTACAGCCAGTGACGCAGCCAGATGCGCTCGAGCTCGAGGCGGTAGTGCGCCGGGTCGAAGTACCAGGCCGAGGGCAGCGTCCCCACCGCGGCGGTGAGGCCGGTAAAGCCCGGGTCGCGTCGGACGGAAGTCGGTCTGCTGCTCATCGCCTGCCTCAGGTCGAGGTGGTGGGCTCGTTCACCTGGAAGTATACGGCGTAGCGCTCATCGAAGACGCGGTTGAGGGGAACGAGCGTGAGCGCCCGTGCCTGGCCCACGGTGCGGAACTCGAGCGCGCCCCCCGGCTCGCGCCTGACCCAGGTCGACGGGTCGCGCGAGCGCACGACGATGGGCGCGACGGGCAACGGCTCGCCCTGGTACTCCGGGACCTTGCGGGGAGGTGTGGGGCCGGCGCGCAGGTTCGCGCTCGAGAGGCCGGCGCTCCCCAGGCGTGCCGCGAGCACCAGTGGCCCGTACATCACCGCCTGAATCGAGGCATCGTCGGGCATCGCCGCTGCGTGCAGCCGCATCGGCAGGCGCA
>Ga0335078_10015369_pt1 | contig 11364 bp, 9 predicted proteins | sample Lox_Sample_32_FD_206711 | JGI IMG/M metagenome (GOLD analysis project Ga0335078, IMG submission 206711) | Soil microbial communities from Loxahatchee National Wildlife Refuge, Florida, United States - Lox_Sample_3.2 | ecosystem: Environmental > Terrestrial > Soil > Wetlands | place: USA: Florida...
CGAATGAGGAATACGGATACGAGGACCACTACCCTCTCTGGGCGCCTGCGCCGCCGGGCGATTCGGCTGAAACCCTGCGCCGGACCGCTTGGGACATCGCGATGGCCGGAGCCTATGGCACGGCCGGCGAATCCGCGCGCCGCGGCACAAACATCTGGCCAGACACCGGGGGCGGCTGGGTGAACGGCCGCGGCGACGACACCATGACGATGCTGAACGGGTATGCGCACATGGTGGACTTCTTCACCAGCTTTGAATGGTGGACGACCGACCCGCACGACGAACTGGTCAGCGACGGAGCGTGGTGTCTGGCTCGGCCAGGCCGAGTTTATGCGGCGTACCTGCCGAAAGGCGGCGCGGTCACGTTAAAACTGGAGCCGGGTCAATACCGAGCCGAGTGGTTCAGTGCGTTCACTGGGGAGAGGGTCCCTATCGGACTGGTTAGCGGCCCCAGGTGGACATCGCCCAGCGCCCCTGACACGAACGATTGGGCTTTGTTGTTGCGACCGGCGAGCCCGGGCGTTGGGATACCTGCCCACAGCCCACAATAGGGCCATTGGCGGCTGAGCTTCAGGCGGCGTCGCGTTTCCGTGCGGCGGTGTCGCCGGCCTCGCTCGCCGCATCCTGACTCGCCGCGTGGAGGACTAGCTCGACTTGCTCACGAAGCCACTCATGGACGCGCTCGGTGGCAGCGTGCACCTCATCGTCGTGTTGTCCCAGGCAGATTCTGCAGTTTTGCCCCATTGCTTCCCTCCGGATTCAACCAGGTTTGGGCCCCCGCGGAACGAGACGCACCAAGACGCGACATGGCTCGAGAGCTTCGCCTGAGAAGCTTCTGACCCACGGAGAGTTCCGACTTCGGTAAGCTTCGCCATCTACAACCGCTCCATGCGATGCGCGAAGCGCCGTGCCGCTCTCAGCTGCAGCCGATATTGCCGCAATGCGCGCCGACGCTCCTTGCGCTGGGCGCGCCACATCGAGAATCGGATGCACAGAGCGTCGAAGATCGAGTCCTTCGTTCTAGAGGCCATCCATCGAAAATGCTTGCAGGCATCGGGCTGGATTCCTAGCTGCCGGTCTAAAGAACCGGTACCGGAGGGGTACGGTACGGTCTATTTTGCCCCGTCCGCCGGCGAGCGCTTGTCGCGTGGCGGCTCGCCGACTGGACGGCAAACTCGGCCCGCTCCTTTTCCGACCTCCGCCGCGGCGCTCACTGTTCGTTGTTTATTCGCCATCCTACTTTGTCGGGGCCCCTGCTTTCAGGCGTGAGGCGAGGAAGTCCTGAATCGCCGGCCTGAGGCGCTTTCTTATCGACCGGCCAAAACGAGGGAAGCCGTGGTACGCTCGCTAGAACAAGGAGAAGCCGCCATGTGCGCCGGCTGAGAACCGGTTATGATACGTCGGTGGTTTCTCGATCACCGATTCGATTCCTGAGGTAGCGCAAAGCCGAATCAGTGCACGAGCTCAAGTTCGTGTCGGTGTCGATGACGAGCTTGGGGAGGTCGATCGGCTCCCATGCCTTTCGGACTTGCCAGTATAATTCCGGCGTCCGATTCGCTGCCGGGTGGCTGGCCTGCGCTGCCGCTTCCGCCAGGCGTCCCAGCGCGGTCTGCTCTGTACAGACGCATTCGAGTGTTGCCCACGTGGTTCCGGCATGAGCACAGAATGCGATCACGCGCTCGCGCTGGTACCGGCGAGAAAACGTGCGCCCATCCAGCAGAATGTGGAGTTCGGCGTCTTTGGCCAGCAGGTACGCTGCCGTTTGCAGCATGATCTCCTGGCAGAAATCGTCCTGCTCGACCGAATACTCGACGCGCGCGGGCTCGAAGAGCACCGCCCTTATTACGTCCTTATCGAGGACCACTCCCGGAAGCCGCTGCGCGAGCGCTCGTGCGAGTGTGCTCTTGCCGGTAGCGGGCAATCCCGCCATGATCACGATCACAGATAATCCCCCGCTCAGACGCCTCCAACGCCGGACACAGGTAGCGCGACGCAAGGCTCAGTCTTGTATCTTGGCACAGATGTTCCTGGCCGCACCCGGTGCCGCCAACTCGTCCGAATGGAAGGGCCGCCAGCCGGTGATTTCAGGTTAGCCGCAGATGTCTTCACCGCCCTAGCGTGCCACTGAGGGTGCGGCAAGCTGGTGGCTGCGTTTTTGGCTTCCTCTACTGAGCGCGCGCCTGGCGGGGGCAACGAATCATGGAGGATGACTCTCCGTGCCGAAGTTCTGGTAGCATGCACTCAAGGCGAGCGAGCCGGCTCTTGAGCCGAACCGGAGGTTTTGTGAACAGGAAAAGCCTTACCGGCCCGCGCGGCCCGGACCCTCGTCCAGCCTGACTTTGAAAGTGAGTTGAGACATGTTTCGGCGAGATTTTTTGAAAGGACTGGCCGCCTGCGGAGTCGGGGCGCCCGGTTTGAAGGCGGAGTCTGCCCCTGCGGAGTCGTCCGCCCATATCGAGATTCTCCCTGATGAACCGATCGGCGTGATCGCGCCGGAAATCTACGGGCACTTTATCGAGCATCTCGGCGGCGTCATCTATGACGGCGTCTGGGTGGGAGAAGCATCGAAGATCCCGAATGAAGGTGGAGTCCGACGCGCGGTGATCGATGCTCTCAAAGCCATCCATGCACCCGTTGTGCGCTGGCCCGGCGGTTGTTTCGCGGACAGCTACAACTGGCGGGACGGAATTGGATCCGCAGCCGAGCGGAAGGCGCGCAGCAACTTCTGGGGCGACATGGAGCCCAATTCTTTCGGCACCGAGGAGTTCCTGCGCTTCTGCGCCTTGATTGGGGCGCAGCCGTATCTGGCGGCCAACCTGCGGGGCCTGCCTGCTTGGGATTTCGAGCAGTGGGTGGAATACTGCAATTCCCCGGCGGGCAGCACCACGGGCGCAAAGCTGCGGGCGGACCAAGGCCACCCGGAACCCTACGATGTTCGATACTGGGGCGTCGGAAACGAGTCGTGGGGCTGCGGGGGCAACTTCACTCCGGAGGAGTACGGCACTGAGTTCCGGCGCTACACCGCATGGCTGCCCCAGTACAAGGATGCCCAGGGCCATGATGCGCCGCTTCACCTGGTGGCTTCGGGCCCGAGCGACCGTGACGTGGATTGGACGAGGAGGGTTCTGCACTCCCTGGCGGAAAGAGGCCAGATTCGAAGCGCCTATGGGCTCTCGCTGCATTATTACACCTGGAATCTGAGCGCCGGACTCACCCCGGATTGGAACCAGGGTAAGCGAGACGCTCTTCAGTTCGACGAGCTTGAGTGGTATGAATTACTTTCTCAGGGCAACGCGATGGACTCGACCATTCGTGACCACTGGGCGGTCATGGCAGAATCGGATCCGGGTCACCACATCAAGCTGATTGTCGACGAGTGGGGCGCATGGTACCGGCCGGGCACGGAGATCGGCCCGAAATACGCCCTGTCGCAGATGCTCACTCTCCGCGACGCGCTTCTCTCCGGCCTGACCCTGGACATATTCCAGCGGCACGCGGACAAGGTTGCGATGGCGAATGCGGCCCAGATGATCAATTGTCTGCACTCGCTGATGCTGGCAAGAGAGGATCAGTTTGTCCTCACGCCGGTCTATCACGTGTTCAAGATGTACATGGCGCACATGGGGGCTCTTTCGGTGCGCACCGAGTTCGCGGCGCCGCCGGTGAGTTATGACCGGCATGGACGGCCAGGCACCCTGTGGGGGCTGCAGGGCTCCGCGTCGCTTTCCGGCAGGAAACTGACGCTGAGCGTGGTGAATCCTCATGCCAGCCGCACGGTCGACGCGGAAATCGTGGTGCGTGGAGCCTCTGTGGCGAACGGGACCGGCCAGGTTCTCACGAACGCGGACCTCCATGCCCACAATGACTTTCAGCATCCCGATGTGGTGCATCCTGCGCCAACCGCGCTGACCATTGCCGGAGGGCGGCTGCGACATGAGTTTCCGCCGGCTTCTGTGACGTCCCTTAGCCTGACGCTGGCCTGAAGCTCGCGGGCGATCCGCTGGAGCGCCCGGCAGGTGTGATCGAGTTAACAGGGATCTCAGCCTGCGTCTTGACAAAATATCACATTAGATATAGTCTAAGCCTTCGTGGACGCCGAGGCGATTAAACGGTCCTTGGAGGGAAGCGGGTTGCGGTGCACTCCACAGCGCTACGCCGTGATGGCGGTCCTGATGGAGCATGCCGGGCACCCCACCGCCGCGGAAATTCTCGAAGCTGTGAACCGCCTGGACCCGCGCTCTTCAAGGGCCACGACTTACAATAATTTGCGGGACTTGGTGCAGGCGGGTCTGGTGCGTGAAGTGGCCGTCGAGGGCCGCGCCGCGCGATTCGATGCGAAAGGCATGAGGCATCACCACTTCGTGTGCGACCGCTGCGGCAATGTGGAGGATATGGAGTGGTACGACGTGCCAAGGCCGGCCTCTGGGTCCCTGGGTAAGCGGACTCTTCGCGAATTCGAACTCATATTTCGCGGGCTCTGCGCAAGGTGCGCTCCGCGGCACGTTTCCGGCTGATTGTCGTAGGCGTGTGGATACGGGACGAAGGACGCGCCAGTGAGCGCGGCCGGCGGCGAAATGCGCCAATGCGCAGGTCGTCGGGTTCTTTGACTAACTCGAAAGAAGGCAAACTTATGGACGAGAAGCTTACTACCGCAGCGGGGACGGCTGTCCCCGAGCATCAGGAGCAAAAATCGGCGACCGAAACCAAGTGCCCGGTATCGGGCGGCGCCAGCAGAGTCATGGCGACCGGGACCGCGGCGAATGCGCGCTGGTGGCCAAATCAACTGAACCTGAAGATCCTGCACCAGCACTCCCCTTTGTCCAACCCGATGGGCGCAGCGTTCAACTACGTCCAGGAGTTCAAAACCCTCGACCTGGATGCCGTGATCGTGGACCTCCATGCCTTGATGACGGCCTCGCAGGACTGGTGGCCGGCGGACTACGGCCATTATGGGCCGTTCTTCATCCGGATGGCGTGGCATAGCGCGGGCACGTACCGGATCGCAGATGGTCGCGGCGGTGCGGGGGCCGGCGCACAGCGATTTGCGCCCCTGAATAGCTGGCCGGATAACGTGAGTCTCGATAAGGCGCGCCGCCTGCTGTGGCCGATCAAGCAGAAGTACGGCCGGAAAATATCATGGGCCGACCTAATGATTCTCGCCGGTAACGTTGCACTGGAATCGATGGGGTTGAAGACCTTCGGTTTCGGCGGCGGGCGCGCGGATATCTGGGAGCCCGAAGAGGAAATCTATTGGGGGCCCGAGGGCAAGTGGCTGGGAGACGAACGGTACAGCGGCGATCGCCAGCTCGACAATCCTCTGGGAGCTGTTCAGATGGGCCTAATTTACGTGAACCCGGAAGGGCCCAATCAAAACCCGGATCCAGTCGCCGCGGTGCGGGATATTCGAGAAACGTTCGCCCGCATGGCGATGAATGACGAGGAGACGGTGGCCCTCATTGCCGGCGGACACACGTTCGGCAAAGCCCATGGTGCCGCCGATCCGAGCAAGTACGTAGGCCCCGAACCCGAGGGCGCCTCCATCGAAGAGCAGGGCCTCGGGTGGAAGAACAGCTTTGGCAGCGGCAAGGGCGTAGATACGATCAGCAGCGGGCTGGAGGGCGCATGGACCACCAACCCGGTGAAGTGGGACAACAACTACCTGGAAAACCTGTGGGGCTACGAGTGGGTGCTTACCAAGAGCCCCGCCGGGGCACACCAGTGGACGCCCAAGAACGGATCGGCCACGGGCACCGTGCCGGATGCCCACGATCCCTCGAAAAAGCACGGCCCAATAATGTTCACCACAGACCTGTCCCTGAGGATGGACCCGAGCTATGCGAAGATTTCGAAGCGCTTTCTCGAACATCCGCAGGAATTCGCCGATGCCTTTGCCAAGGCGTGGTTCAAGCTGACGCACCGCGACATGGGACCTATCTCGCGGTACCTTGGCCCGCTCGTTCCCGCCGAGCCCCAACTCTGGCAGGACCCCATCCCAGCAGTGGATCACAAATTGGTCGGGGAACAGGACGTTGCCGCCCTGAAAGCCAAGATCCTCGCTTCCGGACTTTCCATTTCCCAACTGGTCACGACGGCCTGGGCGTCGGCGGCAACCTTCCGCGGCAGTGATAAGCGCGGCGGAGCTAACGGGGCGCGCATTCGTTTGTCGCCACAGAAGGACTGGGAAGTGAATCAACCCGCGGAATTGGCGAAGGCTCTGCAGAAGTTGGAGACGATCCAGAAGGAATTCAACAGCGAGCAATCCGGCGGCAAGAAGGTTTCGCTTGCCGACCTGATCGTTCTCGGCGGCTGCGCAGCCGTCGAGGCAGCGGCAAAGAAGGCCGGCCACGATGTGAAGGTTCCCTTCTCGCCGGGGCGCATGGACGCGTCGCAGGAGCAGACCGACGTAGACTCTTTCGCCGTGCTCGAACCGAAGGCTGACGGGTTCCGCAATTACCTGCCGAGCGGGCACCCAGGACCGGCGGACGAACTGCTGGTGGACCGGGCCCAGTTGCTGAAGCTGACTGCTCCCGAAATGACGGTCCTCATCGGCGGCATGCGTGCCTTGAATGCGAACTTCGGGCGTTCCAAGCACGGCGTTTTCACGAAGCGGCCCGAGACGCTGACGAGTGATTTCTTCGTCAACCTGCTCGACATGAATACGAAGTGGCAGCCTTCCACAACGTCCGAAGGTGTGTACGAGGGGCGCGACCGGGCGACGGGCGAAGTCAAGTGGACCGGCACCCGTGTCGACCTTATCTTCGGTTCGAACTCACAGCTCCGAGCACTCGCGGAGGTCTATGCGTCCGACGATTCAAAAGGGACTTTTGTGAGGGACTTCGTGGCGGCGTGGAGCAAGGTGATGAACCTGGATCGCTACGACCTTGCCTGAGTTCGGGCTCGCTGGACGGAGTTTTAGAATTCTCTGAGGGCGGCGGGACACTCCGCGGCCGACTCCGAGGGCTACCGCAGGGCGGCGGCAGAAACGCCACGACCGGCCGACGGGTGTTTCGGCAGATTGTTTCTGCAGGCGGGCAGGGATAGCCTGATGAGGAGGCCGCGATGGGCATATTCGGACACTCCGCCGTGGCTTTAGCGGCCAAACCCTTGAGTCCCAGGGTGCCGCTCGGCGTTCTGCTGCTGGCCGCGCTGACACTGGATATTCTGGCCATCGCTTTCGGCATCGCCGGCTTCGAAGGCGGCGTGAAAGGGATCCCATGGTCGCACGGCCTCCTGATGTCGATACTGTGGTTCGGGGTGGCCGCTCTCGCTGGCGCGCGGATCTTTCACAGCGCCCGCGCCGGAATGGTCATCGGACTTGTTGTTTTGAGTCACTGGCTTCTGGACCTGGTTTCCCATCCCATCCCGTTCTCGAGTTTTTCCTGGCGGTCATGGCACTGGAGCTTCGGACACCCGCTGGCACCGGACCTGCCCCTGCTTTTCGCCGGCTCGCCGAAAGTGGGACTCGGCTTGTACAACAGGATCAGCGCCGCCGAAGCCACCGCATTGGAACTGGTTTTGTTGCTAATGGGCTTCGCCGTGTACTTGCGGTCGATCCGGAAGCATGCCGCCCCTTGAACGGCCGGAATTGGACCGGTGCCCGATGTCCGCTTGGCTGATGAGTACGCTGGGTTTATCGGAGACTGTGATCACTTGCGCGAGGCTGAGAGTGGACCGCGACGAGCGGCCGGGCGCCGAATTTGAACGTTTCGCCGCTCCTCAGCGTATAAACGTGAGACGTTGGTGTAGCGGCTGGGAAAACTGATGTTGCAAGCTGACGCTCTCAAGAAAAGCTATGGCAATCTGGTGGCTGTGGACGGCGTTTCCCTGCGCGCCGGGGCGGGGGAGATCATTGGGTTGCTGGGGCCTAACGGCGCCGGCAAGACCACTACCGTCGCGATGATGGCCGGCCTGATCCCTCCCGACTCTGGCTCGGTGCAGATCGAAGGCCGCCCGTTAGCCGGCGACACGGATCCCAACAAGCGGCGCATCGGGCTGGTACCGCAGGAGCTCGCGCTTTTCGACGAGTTAACGGCGGGAGCCAATCTCGAACTCTTCGCGGCGCTGTACGATCTGGAAGGAACCGCGGCCAAGCGTGCCATCGGCGCGGCTCTTGATCTGGTCGGCCTGACGGACCGGGCGCAAGAGCGCGTCAAGAACTACAGCGGCGGCATGAAGCGGCGCCTCAACTTGGCCGCCGCGCTCTTGCACGACCCGCAGATCCTCCTTCTGGATGAGCCCACCGTCGGGGTTGACCCCCAGAGCCGGAATGCGATCTTCGATAACCTCGAGGTGCTCAAACACCGGGGCAAGACTCTGCTCTATACCACGCATTACATGGAGGAGGCCGAGCGCCTCTGCGATCGCGTCATCATCATCGACCATGGCAAGGTGGTCGCCGATGACACGCTGCCCGGGCTCTATCGTCTGCTGCCGGTAACCAACCTGCTGGCACTGGAGCTGGCAGACGGCCAGGACGCACTTCGCCTGGATGAGTTGCAGGCTCTGCCAGGCGTCCGTTCCGCGCAGCTCGAAGGCGGGACCTTACGGGTGGGCGTTCAGGATCTGGCGACGGAAACCCCGCGCGTATTGCAGTGGCTGGTGGAGCGGGGCCACCGCTACAACCACGTAGCGAGCGAGCGCGCCAATCTGGAGACCGTGTTTCTGGCACTGACCGGAAGGAGCCTACGCGACGCATGATGATCTCGTTTCGGGCCCTGGTCCGCAAGGACCTCCAGTTGTTCCTCGTGGACCGGCGTGCTCTGCTGATGAGCTTTGCGGTCCCGATCGCCATCGGCTCCTTTTTTGGATACGTCCTGGGAGGAACAGGCGATCAGGCGAACGCAAGCAAGATTCCCGTTCTGGCCGTAGACCAGGACCACAGCGCGATTTCGAGCGAAATCGTCTCCCGGCTGTCCGGCGAGAAGGCACTCGCCGTGAAGCCCTCGACCCCGGTCAAGGCACGCGCGGCGGTGCGCAAGGGAAGCGCGACGGTTGCCGTTATCATCCCGCCCAATTTCGGTCGAGACGCCGGAAGCGCCTTTTTTGGTCCCCAGCAGAAGCCGGAGATCAGCGTGCTCTACGATCCATCGCATGTAGCGGAGCGCTCCATGGTGGCAGGAATCCTCACCGGGGACGTCATGCAAGCCGTGAGCAAGGAAATGTTCACGGGCCCGACCGGGCGCGAAATGACTAAAGACTCACTGGCCCGAGTGGAGAAGAACCAGAGCCTGCCGGTGGAGGAAAAGAAGCGCCTGGAGGATCTGCTGCGGAGCGTGGACCGCTGGAATCAGCAGGTGGGTCAGAGCGCCGATGCCGGCCTGTCGGGTGGATTGACAGTGCCCTTCACCACCCACGAAGAAGCGGTGACCGCGCGCCAGAATACTCAGTACAACGGCTACGCTCACGCCTTCGCCGGGATGGTTGTCCAGTTCGTGCTGTTTCTCGGTATTGACGTCGGCATCGGATTGCTCCAGCAACGGCAGCGCGGCTTGTGGAAGCGATTTCGCGCGGCGCCGCTGTCGCGCGGAGTTTTACTCGGCAGCCGTGCGGTGAGTGCGGCGATTCTGGCGTTTTTCGTGGTGCAGGTGAACTTCCTGTTCGCCCGGCTGATCTTCGGCGTGCGCGTGGAAGGGAGCATGCTAGGTTTTCTGGGAGTGAGCGCCGCCTTCGCCCTGATGACGGCTGGATTCGGCATGCTGGTTGCCAGCATCGGCAAAACGCCGGAGGCAACGCGCGGACTCGCCATATTCGCCACGCTCATTGTGGTGATGTTGGGCGGCGCCTGGATTCCCATGTTTCTATTTCCGCAATGGCTCCAAAAGCTCACCATAGTGGTGCCCACGCGCTGGGCTATGGACGGACTGGAAGCGATGACATGGCGCGGGCTGGGCTGGGAAGCGGCCATAACTCCGATCGCCGCGTTGCTTGTGTTTGCTGCGGTGTTTGGCGCCCTGGCCACCCTGCGTTTCCACTGGGACGCGGAAGGCTGATCCGCAGCGCCAGCCTATCGAATCCCGCAAATCTTCTAAACTGGAGTTTCTCGTGAAACCCCAATCGGGCCCGATCTCCGCCCTGAGAGCGATCAAGCTTCTGCACACGGCGATTTGGCTTGTGTTTGCCGCATGCATCGTGGCGATTCCCTTCGCGGGAGCAGGGCGTCACTTTCTATGGGCGGCTGTCCTGACCGGGCTGGTACTGATCGAATGCGGAGCCCTCGCGGTGAACCGCGGCCGCTGCCCATTAACTGATCTGGCAAGCCGGTACACCGAGGATCGCGCCGATAACTTCGACATCTACCTGCCGCTGTGGCTGGCCCGGCGCAACAAGACGATCTTCGGTGGGCTGTTCGTTGTTGGGGAATTGTTCGTGCTCGGCCAGTGGCTGATCTCGCGGCACTAGGGCGCTCTTACAGGAGGGTGTGGGAGGCGGACAAGTGCCGCCGGGTTCCGGCCGGGATGACAGTTTCCGCACTCGCTTTGCGCATTAGGAGGATGAGGGCAGTCCGGGACGCAATTGCCGCAGCCTGCCTGGCGGCTAGTGCCTGGCGCTAAACTGGTGCGGCGGATTGGGCCGCCTGGCCTGTCCGAACAGCAGGAGGAAACGATGAGCGTCTCCCCTTATTACCCGTACCGGTCCGCGGCGGTGCGAGATTCGGTCCTGGCATTCTACGATTCCCTGGCGGCCAAGGTATGGCCTGTGGTCTCGGAAGAACGAATGGTCCCCACCTCATTTGGCGAGACATTCGTACGCATTACCGGCCCGACCGGCGGGCCGCCGCTCGTCCTGTTACCCGGCGCGGCGGCGACATCGCTTATGTGGGCGCCCAACGTTCAAGCGCTGTCCGAAGTCTACCGGACCTTTGCGCCGGACCAGATGGGCGAGGTTGGCCGGAGTATTTGCACCCGGCCGCCCGGGTCTCTCAGTGACCTTCTGAGCTGGTTGGATGAGTTGTTTGACGCGCTGGCTCCCGGAGACAGGATCAACCTGGCAGGCTTGTCTTACGGCGGAGCGCTTACCGCGCAATACGCTCTCCATTTTCCCAATAGGCTGCACAAAGCCGTTTTGCTTGCGCCGGGAAACACCGTGCTGCGGATCCGGGCAGAGGCCATCATCCGCCTGGCCCTCTGCGCCGTAGCGAGCCGGTTGTACGCGCCGCCGCTGGCGCGCTGGATGTTCGCCGATATGGCGCGGAAAGACCCCGGCTGGCTGGCCGCGATCATTGAAGAGCTCCAGATTGTCATGCGGAGCCTTCAAGCGCGCAAGGTCGTGATCCCGCCGGTGCTCACTGATGCCGAATGGAACGGTCTGGCGGTTCCGACGCTGTTCCTGGTCGGCGAACACGAAACCATTTATTCGCCGGAGATA
>Ga0335078_10015370_pt1 | contig 11364 bp, 10 predicted proteins | sample Lox_Sample_32_FD_206711 | JGI IMG/M metagenome (GOLD analysis project Ga0335078, IMG submission 206711) | Soil microbial communities from Loxahatchee National Wildlife Refuge, Florida, United States - Lox_Sample_3.2 | ecosystem: Environmental > Terrestrial > Soil > Wetlands | place: USA...
TCTCGATTCCGCTCGGTATCCGCAAGGCAGTGCGCGACGGCTCAAATTTCGACGTATGGACATCCACCATCATCGTCATCGGCTACGCCATTCCCGGCTTCCTGATTGCGATCCTGCTCATCATTCTGTTCGCCGGCGGCTCCTTCTGGCAGATCTTCCCGTTGCGCGGGTTGACGTCCGACGGCTGGTCGCAGTTTCCATGGTGGGAGAAAATCCTCGATTACTTCTGGCACCTGACCCTGCCGATCATTTCCATGGGGCTCGCCGCCTTCGCGACGATGACGCTGCTCACCAAGAACTGTTTTCTTGAAGAGCTGCGCAAGCAATACGTGCTGACCGCGCGCGCCAAAGGCTGCTCCGAGCGGAAAGTGCTTTACGGCCACATCTTCCGCAACGCGATGTTGCTGGTCGTCGCCGGGTTCCCCAGCGCCTTTGTCAGCGCTTTCTTTGCCGGCTCGCTTCTCATCGAGACCATTTTTTCGCTCAACGGACTCGGTCTGTTGAGCTTTGAAAGCGTGCTCAACCGCGATTATCCCGTAGTGTTCGCCAATATCTATATTTTCGCGCTGATCGGACTGGTCGTGACGCTGATCTCCGATCTCACCTACACGCTGATCGATCCCCGCATCGATTTCGAAACGCGGGAGGTTTGAGGTGGACGTCCGCACTCGCTCCGAGCAGAGCATCGCCCCATCTGTCGACGCGCGGATCAACGCGCCGGAACTGACGCCCGTTATCGAACCGGCCGGCCCGCTCGGCCTTGCGGCGCCGCCAAAGGGATTTGAGTTTTCGCCGCTGAATGCGCGCCGCTGGCGTAATTTCAAGGCCAACCGGCGCGGCTATTGGTCGTTATGGATCTTTCTCGTGCTGTTTACCATTTCATTGTTTGCGGAATTCATCGCCAACGACAGACCGGCCTTGATCCACGTCGACGGCAAAAACTATTTTCCGGTCTTCGTGACCTACCCGGACACCGATTTTGGCGACATCTTTGGAACTGCCGCCGACTATCTGGATCCGCATCTGCAGAACTACCTGTCCGAGCATCACGCCTTTCAGGTTTGGCCGCCGATCCCGTTTTCCTACAAGACGATCGTGAGTCGGCCGCCGTCGCCGTTTCCATCCAAGCCGACGTGGCTCCTCACCAAAAAGGATTGCGATTTCGCCGCGAAGAACGGCTACGGCAAATGCGGTACGCTGCAATACAATTGGCTCGGCACCGACGACGTCGGCCGCGACGTGTTGGCGCGTCTGATTTACGGCTTCCGTATCTCGGTGCTGTTCGGGCTCACTCTGACGATTATCTCGTCGGTAATCGGGGTCATCGCCGGCGCCGTGCAGGGCTATTTCGGCGGTTGGACCGATTTGCTGCTTCAGCGCTTTATCGAAATCTGGACCTCGGTGCCGGAACTCTATTTGCTGCTCATCATCTCCTCCGTCCTGGTGCCCGGCTTTTTCGTGTTGCTTGGCATTCTTTTGGTGTTTTCCTGGACGCGACTGGTGGGACTTGTGCGCGCCGAGTTTCTGCGCGGGCGCAATTTCGAATACATTCTCGCCGCCCGCGCGCTTGGCGTGTCGAACAGGGTCATCATGTTTCGCCACCTGTTGCCGAATGCAATGGTGGCGACCTTGACGTTCCTGCCGTTCATCATGTCGGCGTCGGTGATGACGCTCACCGCGCTTGACTTCCTCGGCTTCGGCCTGCCGCCCGGCTCGCCGTCGCTTGGCGAATTGCTGTCGGAAGGCAAGGCCAACGTGCAGGCGCCTTGGCTCGGCCTGACCGGGTTTTTTGCAGTGGCGATCATGCTCTCGCTGCTGATTTTCATCGGTGAGGCGGTGCGCGACGCCTTCGATCCGCGCAAGACGCTTGCATGAGCGCCGACCCCCTCCTTTCCATCCGCGATTTGTCCGTCGCCTTTCGCCACGGCGGGCGGGAGATGCTCGCCGTCGACCGCGTGTCGTTTGATATCGGCAAAGGCGAGAATTTGGCTTTGGTCGGCGAATCGGGCTCCGGCAAATCGGTGACCGCGTTGTCGATCCTCAAGCTCCTGCCCTACCCGGCGGCGCGACATCCGTCGGGCAGCATCCTGTTCAAGGGCCGCGACCTGCTGCCGCTCGGCGAGCGCGACATGCAGCGCGTGCGTGGCGACGACATCACCATCATCTTTCAGGAGCCGCTGAGCTCGCTCAATCCGCTACAGACGATCGAGAAGCAGATCGGCGAGGTTTTGCTCTTGCATCGCGGGCTCACCGGTGCTGCTGCGCGCGAGCGCACCCTGGAGGTTTTGGCTCAGGTCGGCATTCCCGACCCGCAGAACCGGCTCAAAAGCTATCCGCATCAGCTGTCGGGCGGGCAGCGGCAGCGCGTGATGATCGCCATGGCGCTCGCCAACGAGCCTGATCTGCTGATCGCCGACGAGCCAACTACCGCGCTCGACGTCACCGTACAGGCGCAAATCATTGCGCTGTTGAACGAGCTACAGAAGCGGCTCGGCATGTCCCTCCTCTTCATCACCCACGACCTCGGCATCGTGCGCAAAATCGCGCAGAAAGTCTGCGTGATGAAGGAGGGGCGCATCGTCGAGCAGGGTGAAGTCGAATGCGTTTTTGCCGCCCCCGCGCACCCTTACACGCGCGCGCTCCTTGCCGCCGAGCCGAAACCCGATCCGGCGCCACCGCAACCCGGCGCGCCGTTACTCCTGGAGGCCAACGACCTCAAGGTTTGGTTCCCGATCAAGCGCGGCGTGCTCCGCAAGACCGTCGGACACATCAAGGCGGTTGACGGCGTATCGATCGAGCTGCGCAAGGGCGAGACGCTCGGCGTCGTCGGCGAATCTGGTTCAGGCAAGACCACCCTGGGGCTCGCATTGCTGCGGCTCATCTCCTCCGAGGGGCCGATCGTGTTTATGGGCAATAAGCTGCAAGGTTTACGCTTTAAACAAATGAGACCCTTCCGCCGCGACATGCAGATTGTGTTCCAAGACCCCTACGGCTCGCTGTCGCCGCGCCTCTCGGTCGCCGAAATCATCAAGGAAGGGCTTAACGTCCACAATCGCCAAATGCCGGAGCGGGAGCGCGACGAGCGCGTCATCCGCGCGCTCAGCGACGTCGGGCTCGATACGGAGACCCGCTTCCGCTTTCCCCATGAATTTTCCGGCGGACAGCGGCAACGCATCGCGGTGGCGCGTGCGATCGTACTCGAGCCGACCTTTATCGTGCTCGACGAGCCAACGAGCGCGCTGGATATGCTGATCCAGTCGCAGATGGTCGACCTGTTGCGCGACCTGCAACGGCGGCGAAACCTCACCTATCTGTTCATCTCGCACGATCTGCGCGTGGTGGCGGCGCTGGCGAGCCGGCTTCTGGTGATGCGGGCCGGCAAGGTGGTCGAGGCGGGCGATGCGGCCACGCTGTTCCGCCATCCGCAGACCGATTACACTCGCGCGCTGTTCGCCGCCGCCTTCAACATCGAGACGGCGCCCGCGGGTAGCGTGGCGCAATGATCATGAGTTTCCGCAGCTTGACCGCCGTCGCTCTCGTGCTCGCGCTCGTTCTGGTCTGCGCGGGGCGTGCGGTCGCGCAAGAGCGCGACCGTTCCATGCGCTTGGTCTCGGAATTTCCACTGGTCGGTGACGACGGCCAGCGCGTTCCCAATCACGCGGTCAAGCTGCCGGCGCCGATCGAAACCTTGCCCGGCGTGGTGACGGTGGCGAATCCAAACGGCAAAACCACGCTGGTCGAGTTCTACGATCTGAATTGCCCATTCTGCCGCATCGCCTCAGTCGACATCGGCGATATGGCCGACACCGACACCGACCTCAAGCTCGTTCTCGTGCCTTACCCTGTGCTCGGCGCGGCTTCGGTTGCGGCAAGCCGGGTCGAACTTGCCGTCGCGCAACTCGCCACGCCGCAGCAATTTTACGCCTTTCATCACAAGGTCTACGCGCAACGCGGCACGACCGACGAAACGCGCGCCTTGCAGATCGCACGCGAACTCGGCTTCGATGGACGCGCCGTGGAGTCCATTTCGCACAGCGATACCGTTACGCAGACGGTCGAAAGTCACCTCGTCCTCGGCAAGTCGCTCGGGCTTGCCGCCACGCCCGCCTTCATCGTCGGCGGCGTCGCTGTCCTCGGCTATCCTGGCCGCAACGCCTTGCAGGCGATCATCGATGCGGTGAATACCTGCGGCAAGGTTTTGTGTGAATCCAATCGGCCTCTTTAAGATCCGAACAGCTTCGCCGTCGCCGTCCGCCGCCTTGAAATCAGTCGCTCCGCGCGGTCATGCCGCCATCGACGACGATCCCGGTGCCGGTGACGAAGCGCGCCTCGTCCGAGGCGAGGAACAGCACAGCGGCTGCCGTATCGCGGCCATCGCCGGCAAAACCGAGCGGGATGCGGGCGATCCGCGATTTGAGCAGGGCCTCGACATCGCCGCCGGTGCGTTGCTTGGCGAGCCGCGCCTCCACCATGGGCGTGTGCATCTGGCCGGGAATGACCGTGTTCACGCGAATCTTGTGCTTGGCATACTGCACGGCGGTAACGCGGGAAAATTGAATGACCGCGGCCTTCGACGAGGCGTAGCCGATCTGCGGCGAGCCTGAATAAGAGATGCCCGAGGTCGACGCCGTATTGACGATCGAGCCGCCGCCTTGCTCGATCATGATCGGGATCACGTGGCGGCAGGTGAGAAACACCGATTTCAGATTGTAATCGATCTGATGGTCGAACGTCTCCTCGGACATTTCGGCGACGCCCCCCGGAGCCGAGCCACCGACATTGTTCACCAAGATATCGATGCGGCCGAACTTTTCGCGGCAGGCTTGCACCATGGCTTTGGCTTGCGCGTCGTCCAGCACATCGCAGACATGGGTTGCGATCTCGCCGGCATTGCCGACGCGCGCCACCGTCTCGGTCATCGACTCGGCATTCTTGTCGACGGCAAAGACCCTGGCGCCCTCGCGTGCGAACAGCACCGCCGCGGCGCGGCCATTGCCCCAGCCGGGGCCGACACAGCCGGCCCCGCAGATCAACGCCACCTTCCCCTCGACGCGCCCGGCCATGCCCATTCTTACCCAGCGATGACGGCTCTAATCAATGCGCCTTGATCCTCGGCTATGGCGAGCGCAAGGTTTCGGCAGACAGGAGGCCGCCCCATGAGCATCGCCGAACTGCGACCGGCCGCCACGCCGGGCAAAATCCCGACAGCCGACGAGCTCGTCGCCCGCGCCCGGGCGCTGGCGCCGAAATTGCGCGAACGGGCGGTGCGGGCGGAGCGCGAGCGTAACATCCCGCAGGAATCGGTGGATGAATTCATCGGTGCGGGTCTCATTCACACCCTGCAGCCGAAACGCTGGGGCGGCTACGAGCACGACCACGAAGTCGCGTTCGACATCGCTGTCGAACTCGGCAAATCGACCTGCGGCTCCTCGGCCTGGTGTTTGAACTATCTTGCCGATCATGCCTGCATGTTGGCGTTATTTCCCGAAGAGGCGCAGCACGACGTCTGGAGCCGCGACACGGCGGCCTGCATCGCCACTTCGGCGGCGCCGACCGGCAAGGTCACGGTGGTGCCGGGCGGCTATCGCCTCGATGGCCGCTGGTCATGGTGCTCGGGTCTGCGGCATTCGCAGTGGATCATGATCGGCGGGCTCGCCTTTCGCCAGGGCGAGGATCATCCCGACATGCGGCTCTATCTGGTGCCGGTGTCGCAGGTGAAGCAGGACGATACCTGGTACTGTGCGGGGCTCCGCGCCAGCGGCTCCAATACATCGGTACTCGACAACGTGTTCGTGCCGGAGCATCGCAGCGTATCGTTCTCGACCCTGCGCGACGGCAATTCGCCGGGAGCGAAAGTCAACACCAACCCGATCTACCGTGCGCCGTTCATCGCCGTGCACAGCTATGCGCTGCTCGCACCTGTGTTGGGACTGGCGCGCGGCGGCTACGGCGATTTCACCACATGGACGCGGCAGCGCTATCTGACCTACACGCAGCTCGCCATCGCCCAGCACGTGCCGGTACAGATCCGTGTCGCCGAGATCGCGGCGCAGATCGATGCGGCGGAGCTGCTGGCGCGCCGCGCGTTCAAGCTGGCACGGGCAGATTATGCCGACATGTCGCTTGAGACGCGCACCTTGCTGCGACGCGATTTTACTTTTGCCGTGCGAACCTTGCGCGAGGCGATGGACGATCTGGTCAAGATCTCCGGCTCAAGCGGGTTGATGGACGACAATTCAATCCAGCGCTGCTGGCGCGACGCGCACGCCATCTCCTCGCACGTGGTGATGAACTGGGACGTGCCGGCGGAAAATTTCGGCCGCATGGAATTCGGCCTGCCGCTCAATCCGGCGTACCCGATGTTCTAGTCTAGGGGCCCGATACAAATCCCGCCGAACGGCTCAGCTCCGTTGCCGCTCGCCAAAGCACGGCCGGCACATGGCTGCGGCGCGTCCTGGGCGGGTTTGCCCATAAATTTCCTCGATTTATCGATGAACGATGAATCTATTGGAACGGACGCGCTCTAGCTGTCATGGCGCACGAATTCGGAATGGCCCGTCAGTTCCACCGCCAGACGCCATAGGCGTGGCCGTTTTGCATTTGCGGCGCTATGTAGTTCGGCTTGCGGTTGCCGATGGCGCCGAGCATGGCGATCCAATTCAAAATTTCGCCGCCAACGTTGCCGGCTTTGAGCATCTGGTGCTCGGTCGACTCGGCTACGAGCCGGTCGATCTGCTGCTCCTCCAGAAGCTTGATGACGCGCAGCGCCCAGTCGGGATCGGGCACGCCGTCGGAGCGGCCGGGCGCCATGCGCGGGCCGCCGACTTCGAGCGAGAAGCTGCCCGAGCCCATGATGACGACACGCTTCTGTTCTGGCCATGCCTCGATGGCGCGGGCCACCGCCTGGCCGAGCGCATAGCAGCGCGCGGCAGACGGAAGCGGCGGTAAATGGCCGCTGATGAAGAACGGAATGACCGGCACGTGCATGTCGGGCGTGAGAAAGTGGAGCGGCACCGTGACCGAATGGTCCACGGAATAATTCTGCGTCATGCCGACATCGAAGCCTGCCGCGATCGCGGCAGCGCGAATGTGCGCGGCCAGCGCGCGATGCGATGGCACGACGTAATTCGGCACGTCGCGCGGCTCGTCGTTCGGCGCCCTGAAGTCTTTGTCGATGCCGACGGCGAAGATCGGCAGGTCGTTGAGGAAGAAGGTGTTGAGATGGTCGGTGTCGAACATGACGATGAGGTCGGGCCGGGTCGCGGCCAGTTCGTTCTTCTGCGCACCGAACAGTTTGGCGATCTCACAATCGGGACCGTCGCGCTTGACGAAGTGCGGAAAGATCGGCGTATGCGGCACGCCGAACCCGGCGACGATCTGCGCCATCAGCGTCTCCTCTAGCTCACCGGCTGGCCGATTTCGTCGACCTTCACCGCGCGCATGCGTTGATTATAGGTCTCGACGTTCAGACCACAGACTTCGAAGCGCGCCAGATAACCCATGAGGAACGCGTTGGCGCCCATGCGAAACAACGTGCCGACATCGCCCGAGATCAGCGCCCGCCGTTCCTCGTCGGTAAGGTCGAGCGACGCCAATGCTCTCGTTGGATCGGTCTTCATGGCAGCACGGAAGGCATGATCGCGCAGCACTTCGCGGCACAGATAATTGACGGCGAAAATCGACATCGCTCGCTCCAGCTATCAGCGTCGATCAATGTCGCATGGCGGCACGCCAATTGCCACACTGCCTGCGCATTCGTAAGCTTTGTCGAACACATGGAGACAGGCCATGGATGCACTACTCGCGCAACAGGAGCGCCGCCGAACGAACCCGGTCTTCAACGACCGCAAGCTCAAGCTCGGCACGTTCGGCACCAACCTCGACCGCGGCTGCGCGATTTCGACCATCGACGGCGTGCTTGAAATCAACTGGCCGAACACCTTAGAGCTGGCGCGAACGTCCGAGGAGATGGACTTCGAGGCGCTGGTCCCGATCGGGCGCTGGCATGGCTTCGGCGGCGTGACTAATTTCAACGGACCGGGCTTCGAATGCTTCTCCTGGGCGGCCGCGATCGGCGCGTCCACGCATTATTCCGGCATCTTCGCGACCTCGCACGTGCCGACCATCCATCCGGTAATGGCGGCCAAGCAGGCGACCACCATCGACCACGTCACCGGAGGCCGTTTCGCACTCAATATCGTCACCGGCTGGAACCGGCCGGAAATCGAGATGTTCGGCTCGCCGCTGATGGAGCACAACGACCGCTACGACTGCGCCGCCGAGTGGCTCCACATCATGAAGGAGCTGTGGACCCGGGACGAACCCTTCGACTTCGAGGGGCGCTTCTACAAGATCAAGAAGGGCTATCTGGAGCCTAAGCCGATCCAGCGGCCGTTTCCCGCAGTAATGAATGCCGGCGGCTCAGACCGCGGGCAGCACTTCGCCGCCAAATACTGCGACATGGTCTACGTCGTGTTCGGCTCGCACGATTTCGACGACTGCAAGGCCAAGGTCGATTCCTACCGCGAACTCGCCCGCAAGGAATACGGTCGCGAAATTCAGGTCTGGAGCTACGCCTACGTGGTGCAGGGACAAACCGAAAAAGAGGCGCAGAGCTATTTCACCGAGTACGTCCAGCAGAAAGGCGACTGGGAGGCGGTCACCAACCTGGTCGATACGATGATCGCCAACGCCAAGACGCTGCCGCCTGCGGTTTTGGCGGAGATGAAGAAACATTTCATCGCCGGCTGGGGCGGCTATCCGCTGGTCGGCACGCCCGAGCAGATCACGGACGGATTGCTGCGCATGTCGAAGATGGGGCTGGACGGCACGCTGCTGAACTGGCCGCGCTACATCGAAGATCAGCACTGGTTCCGCGATCGCGTCTATCCGCTGGTGGTGCAGGCGGGTTTGCGCTGACGTCAAAAATACGGCCGGCTGGCGTCCCGGCCGAGTCCGAGCTCCATGCGGCCGTAATGGGTGAAATTGGTCTCGACGTTCAGGCTGATATGCATGGACATGAAATGAATGTCGCGCCATGCCCGCTGCATCGGATGTGAGGTGTTAAAACCAGCGGTGCCGCTCAGCGCGACCAGCGTATCGATCGCCTCGACGCAGAGTTCGGATGCCCGGGCGAAATCGCGCACCGAGCGCGCCAGAAGCTGCGGCGAATAATCGCCTGGCGCGTCGGTCACGTTGACCGCACGGCGGACCAGCAGCTCGGCGGCATCGATATCGGCGGCGGCGCGCGCCATGCGCGCCTGCACGGCGGTTTTTTCCGCGACGAGCGTGCCGTCCTGCGCTTTACGGGTCTTTGTCCATTCGCGAAACATCTCATAAGCGCCCTGCGCGGCGCCGACCATCGGCGTGATGAACGAGATCGGTGCATAATAGAAGAACGGCGTATGGAAGATGGTTGCCGGGTGGACAGCCCCGCCGGGTCCTTTGCCGTCGCGCAAATCAGATAGCCGCAGCACCAAACCATCCGGCACAAAAACATTATCGGTGACGATGGTTTTGCTGCCGGTCGCCCGCATGCCGGCGGTAAACCAGGTATCGCGCACCGTGTACTGCCCAGGCGGCACCAAAAAGAATTTCCATTCCGGCTCGGCGCCGTCATGCGCCATGCCGCCGAGCATGACCCACGTGCAATGGTCGACGCCACTGGCAAACGGAGAGCCGGCGCCGGAGATGCGGTAGCCGCCCTCCGCCGGTGCGACTTTCACAGTCGGCGCAAACGATGCCGCAATCGGCACGTCGAGGCCGCCGGCCCAAACAATCTTCTGCCCGGCTTGGGGAAACTGCGCGATCAGGTGCGCATGATGAATGATGAGGCCGGCGCACCAACCATGCGATGCATCGGCCTTGCTCAGTTCGCGCGTGACGTCGTACCAGGTATCGAAGCCCAGCCCATAACCGCCGATCCGCCGCGGCAGCAGGATGCGGGCCAACCCCGCCTCGAGCATATCCTTTGCCGATTGGTGAGAAATCCGCCGCGCCTCCTCGGCCGCTTCGGCACGCGCGGCAAACTGCAGCGCCAGCGCCCGGGCGCGCGACAGCAAATCTTCCCTCGTCATAACTTTCTCGGGCACCGGCGTGTTCTCCTAACGCTTGGACAATTCCTTGGACCGCGCCAGTATCAAGCGCCGACCCACCGGGAAGAGCTGCAGATTGTAGCGCTGGGTCACCCAACCCCAAATCCCGGACGGCGCCTTCAGCATGATGACGATGGCGATCAGGCCGAGCAAAATCAAATAGTAGGTGCCGTAATCGGCCAGCCATTCGCGCAAGAAGATATAGATCAACATCCCAATAAACGGCCCCTCGATGGTGCCAATGCCGCCGATCACCACCATGAAGATCACCACCACGGTCCAATCGTTGATTGAAAAGCCTGCTTCGGGCGAGATGCGCAGCTTCTGCAGGAAGATCAGCGCCCCGATCAATCCGGTGCAGGCGGCAGTCGCCACATAGATGATGAATTTGGTGCGAAACGTATTGACCCCGAGGCTTGCGGAGGCAGGCTCGGAATCGCGGATGGCGGTGAGCGCCAGGCCATGCCGCGAGCGCAGCAGGAAATAGACCACGCCGACCACGAACAAAGACGCGCCCAGCGTCATTAAATACAGGATGGTGCCGCGTATATCGCGGTCGGATGAGATCTCCTGCAGGATCGGCACCGTCAGCGATAGGCCGGAGCCTGCGCCCAGCACCGTAATCAGACTCGCCAGTAGCGCAAACACCTCGGAAACGACCCAGGTGCCGATGGCAAAGTAAGCTCCGCGCAGGCGGAACACGGCAAAAGAAACCGGGATCGCCATCAGACCGGCGAACGGCGCGGCGATGAGGACCGCGAGATAGACGTTGATGTTCCAGACGCCGGTCAAATAGAACAGCATGTAGCCGCCAAGACCGACGAAGGCCTGTTGCCCGACGGAGACGAGGCCGGCATAGCCGGCGAGCAGATTCCACAGCTGCGCCAGCGCGACGTAGTAAGCCATTTCGGCGATGAGCCGCATGTCGCCGGCATCGCCCCACCACGGCAATGAGATCAGCGCCACCAGTGCTATTGCGGCCAAGACGGCGAAGATTCGGCTGGCCTTGGTCGCGCGCTCGACCCGGACTGTCTCCTCGGCGGCTTCCATGTCAGTCCCTCGTCCGCGGAAACAGCCCGCTCGGGCGCACGATCAGGATAAACAAAAACGCGAGATGACCGGCGAGGATTTGCCAATTCGGATCGAGCGCCGCGCCAACCGCCTGCGCGATGCCGAGCACCATTCCGCCGATCAGCGTGCCCCACATACTGCCGAGGCCGCCGATGATCACCGCCTCGAAGGCGAGAATGAGCCGGATTGGTCCCGCAGC
>Ga0335078_10015371_pt1 | contig 11364 bp, 5 predicted proteins | sample Lox_Sample_32_FD_206711 | JGI IMG/M metagenome (GOLD analysis project Ga0335078, IMG submission 206711) | Soil microbial communities from Loxahatchee National Wildlife Refuge, Florida, United States - Lox_Sample_3.2 | ecosystem: Environmental > Terrestrial > Soil > Wetlands | place: USA: Florida...
AGACCCCCGCCGCGATGGCAACCACCCCGCCTCCCGACAAGCCGGCAGGCACAGTGGCCTGGCCGTCCGAGTTGGCTCCCCACGCGACGACGGTCCCGTCCTGCATGAGCGCCAAGCTGTGAAAGTACCCCGCCGCGATGGCGATCACGTTGCTCAGACCGCCGGGCACGTTGGTCTGGCCCTCAGAATTGTCGCCCCAGGCGAGGACCGTCCCGTCCTGCTTGAGCGCCAGGCTGTGGCCTGCTCCGGCGGCAACGGCCATTACCCCGCTCAGACCGCTGGGCACAGTCGCTTGGCCATCCCCGTTATTTCCCCACGCGACGACTGTCCCGTCCCGTTTGAGCGCCAAGTTATGTTGTCCTCCCGCAGCAATAGCGATCACCCCGTTCAGACCGCTGGGCACGTTCGTCTGGCCGGAGGAGTTGTCTCCCCACGCGACGACCGTCCCGTCCTGCTTAAGGGCCAAGCTGTGCACCTGTCCTCCGGCGACGGCGATCACCCCGCTCAGGCCACCGGGCACAATTGACTGGCCCATGTTGATGCCATCGAAGGCGTAGGTCAGTCCAGCTCCCCACGCGGCGACCGTTCCGTCCTGCTTGAGCGCCAGGCTGTGCTCATAGCCCGCCGCGACGGCAATCACCCCGCTCAGGCTGCTAGGCACAGTCGCTTGGCCATTCCTATTCTCTCCCCACGCAACCACCGTCCCGTCCTGCCTAATCGCCAGGCTGTGCCAGCCTCCGCCCCAGACGGCCCTGAAACGTGTGTCTGCCGGAACCAGGGGAATCACTTGTTGACCCCAACTGACAACGCTTCCAGCAGGTCGCTGAGCTGCGGCAGCCGACGGAAGCGACCCCGCCCAGGCCAAGAGGATGGCGAGAAGGCAAGAGCTAACTTGTGTGTGACGCGCCAGACACAATTTCCCGCAAGCCAGGTCACGCGAGAATCCGACCCATTCCTTGAAGGGTTGTGTTTTCATATCATGCGAATTGAGGATTGCCCGATGGGAGCGTAGAGCCAGGATTGGATCGCGCCGAATGCGCCAAGCCAGTCTGTGCACCTCCACGCGGCAACCGAAACAGGGTTAAGTTGCCTAACTCCGTTGTCTTCTGCGCTCCGCGAATTTCCCGCGCCAGCTTCATCTGATCGGCAACGGAGCCGCCCCGCGAAAGGAAGTAGCCCCTCAACCGAACTTGCTGATTTCGGGCGGCTCCATTACGATTGCAAAGTCAGGCAAGAATTAAGCCGTTTGTCAACACTATCTTCTGTGCAAGAATTGCCACAACTGCCACCAGTTCCCCGACGAGCAGTGCGCAGGGATTGATTGCCGGTGAGAACATGACTCAGTCCGTCTGCATGGGCGGCAGGCTCCTGACGATCCTCATGGTTTCGAGGCCGACGGTGCTGACCTGGGCGATGAGGCGGAGGGTGTATTGTGGGTCGTCGGGGCGGTTGGGCGCGGGGTCCTATGGGTGAGGCTGTGGGGCTGCAGTGTTCTGGTGATCGAGCGATGTCCGCAACACTACCTGGAGCGCGACCTGTCGAGCACGCGCGCTAAGGGAAGAGTCGGCCTTAACCTTCTCAACGACCTTCCCGGCGTCGCCGAACTGGGCGAAGAGCCGCTGCACCATCGGCTCGACTTGCCCAAGGATGGCTTGCCGCTCACGCCGCGCCTGCAGGCGGTCCTTCATTGGCTCCGTGTCCCAGATGCGGACGGTGTGGTCGCCTGAGCCGGAGACGAGCTGCTGGCTGTCGGCCCGCCACGCCAGCGAATAGATATAGTCTTCGTGACCGCCCAGCCGCGCGACCAGCTCGAACGTCTCGGCGTCCCAGATACGAACGTTGTCGTCTCGGCCGCCGCTCGCGATGCGCTTGCCGTCCGGACTGTACGCGGCGCAAAACACGATGTTGCCGTGCCCGACCAAATCGTGCAGGCGCGTGCCGGTCGCCACGTCCCAGACCCGCACGATCTGATCATCTGAGGTCGTCAGGAGCCGTCGGCTGTCGGGGCTGAACGCCACCGAAGTGAGGAAACGGCGGTGACCGTGCTGCCAGCGGCGAACGGTCTCCAACGTTTGCGGGTCCAAGAGCTCAACGCCCCCACCCTCATCCCCATAGCCCACAGCAACGGTTGCGCCGTCGGGACTCCATGCCACCCGCAGGCCCATTGGGCCGCCGCCGGACATTTGTCGTGATTTTCTTACAGCGCCCGTCCGGGCGTCCACCAAATACGCGCCGCCGTTGTGGTAATTGACGCAAAAGACATTCTGACCGGCCGGGTCGAACGCCAGCGAATCAACGCCCCGACCTGAAGGCTTCCCGCCCAATTCGCCGACGGAAGCGACCGCCGTCCCGGTGGCGGTATCGAGGATGTCAATGCGGTTGAACGTTTCATTAGCCGCGCGGACGGAGACCGCCAGACGAGAGCCATCCGGTGATAACCCTGCGGCTACGATGTAGGCGTCCGCCGCGCCGGTGGCGGCAATGAGGTCGCCGGTGGCGGCATCCCAGAACCGCAGGCTGCCGGACTTACCGACGAAGCCGTCCCAGCCGGCGGAGTAAATCGTCGCTCCGTCCGGCGACAACAGCACCGAGTACACAAAGCTGGAATGACCGCGGAGGACGCACGCGTCGAGCGACCGGACATCCCAGAAGCGAACGCCGCCGGCTTCGCCATTCATCAGCGTCTGGCCGTCAGGAAGAAAGCTCGGGACAATGCCACTGGAATCGAACATGCCTCGGGGGCTCATCGTCTGTGTGTCCCACAGACACAGGATTTTATCTGCGCCGCACGCGGCCAGCAGCGATCCGTCTGGCGAGAAACACAACGCCAGGATCGGGCCGGCGTGACCGCGCAGCGTCGCCACCGCGGCGGGAGGATTCGCGGCGACGAAGGTGATGCGGATGGTGTTGTCCAGGGACCCCGTCGCGAGCCACCGCGAATCCGGGCTGAATGCCATACTGGCGATGGCATTATCGTGGGCTTTGAAGGTGCTAAGGACCTCGAGGGAAGCCGTGTCGAGCAACGCGACGTCTCCCAACGTGCTGCAAAGGGCCAAACGCCGTCCGTCCGGTTGAAAGCACATGGTCGGCAAGGCGGTGGCGCTGGTCACGGTCGCCGGGGACATACGCGTCGCGCCAGATTTCGTGTCCACGACATAAAGCCTCTGGTCGTGCAGGTAGGCCAAGCAAGAGCCGTCTGGCGCCACCTGGACATTCTCAGTGGCCGGCAGCGACAAGAGCAAAGTGGCGCGTTCAAGGTCCCAGACTTCGACCGGCCCGGGCCGACCCTCAGATATCTGCGCGATGAGTTGCTTTCCACCAGCCACCAGCCAGGATCCACCATAAGAATGGGTGGTAGGGAAAGTCGCCAGCAACTGGCCCGTATCGGTGTCCCAACGCCGGATGCCCTTGGCGGGTGCAACGCTAACCTCATAGTACGATTGGCCATCGGGCGCCACAAGGATCCCGGAAATACCCGCTCGCGGGTGGTCATGGGTGCGCACGCTCAGGTCCAGCCGGCTGGAAAGATGCCGCCATTCCCAGCCGCGCAGGCTGGGCGGCGCGGTGTCCAGGTAATGCCGTGCAGAAGTTATCTGCCAATGTTCGAGGGCGTCGCAAGCGCTGAGCACGCTGGCGGAGTAAGCCAGGTGAAGGGCATTGGTTTCCGCGAGGCGCGCCGCCATTTCGGCCTGTTTGGCTTGGTTGGCCATCTGCTCTGCCCGGGTGGCATTCAGGTCAGCCTGGCGGCGGGCCACCGTGGCTCGCCTCAGTCCGAGGCTCGTACCGATCAGGCCGGCGATGGTCAACGTCGCGACCGTGGCATTGAGGATCACTGGCCACTTGTTGCGGAGGATGAATTTCTTAAGCCTGTACCGCGTGCTGGGCGGACCAGCCACCACCGGCTCGTTGTTTAGATGTCGTTTCAAGTCGGCGGCCACGCCATTGGCCGTTTCGTAACGTCGCGTCCGGTCCTTCTCCAGGCACTTCATCACAATCCAATCCAGATCGCCCTTGAGCTGATAGATCAGCTTCGAGGGTTCAACGGAACGGCGTTTGGCGGTCGTGGTGAGTTCCTCTCCTTGCAACGTTGCCAGCTTCGTGCTGGGGCGCACGGGCTCTTTGTCCCGAATCGTCTTGCACATCGCTTCGAGGCCCGAAGCCAACAGTTCCTTCGCGTCGAACGGCGTGCGGCCAGCCAGCAACTCGTAAAGCAACACCCCGAGGCTGTAGATGTCCGAGCGCGTATCAATGTCCAGCCCGCTCATCTCCGCCTGCTCCGGACTCATGTAAGCCGGCGTGCCAATGAATTGGTTCAAGTGCGTGTAAACCGTCGCGTCGGTCAGCCGGCCTTCCGTTGCTTTGGCGATGCCAAAGTCAATGACCTTGGGTACCGGCACGCCGTCATGCAGCGTGACCAGGATGTTCGACGGCTTGATGTCGCGGTGGATGATTCCCTTCTGGTGCGCGTGCTGAATGGCGTGACACACCTGGATGAACAGGTCCAGCCGTGCCAGGGTGGACAGGTTGTTCTGGTCGCAGTAATCGGTGATGCGGATGCCCCGCACCAGTTCCATGACAAAGTAAGGCCGGCCCTGTTCGGTGCTTCCCGCATCGAGGACCTTGGCGATGTTGGGATGGTCCATCATCGCCAGCGCCTGCCGCTCGGCCTCGAAGCGCGCGACAACCTGCTCTGTGTCCATGCCGAGCTTGATGACTTTGAGCGCGACCCGGCGCCGCAGCGGCTCAGTCTGTTCGGCGACATAGACCACACCGCAGCCACCTTCGCCCACTCGCTCCAGCAACTTATAGCGCCCCAGCGTCTGACCCACAGCTTCATCGGGCCGGTCATCAAGGCACTCGACTTTCACGGTAGCGCGTGAGGCCGCGACAGGTGTGGGTTGCAACGGGTCGGGTTGGTCCTGCGCCGCCAGGAACGCTTCGAGCCGCCGGCGCAGCGCAAGGTCACCGGCGCACGCGCCGTCCAGGAAGGCCGCGCGTTCAGCGGGTGACCGGAGCTGCGCCTGGCGGATGATCCACTCTATCCGTCCATCAGGCCCCGTCCGCGACATGGTGTGAGACATTTATAGCACATCCCGCCGCATTTGTAAGGAGGACGCATGGTTTGTGTCTCGGCTGGAGGGCTGGCGCCGGCGTGTTGCCTGCTTAAAGGTTCCCAACCATCTTGAAGAATCCTCAGGCGGTGTCCACACGCGGCGCTACTTCCTCCTGCCGGCGAACGACGCGGCGTTCGGCGGGGAAGTCAGCGGCACGGACCTCCGCCCGGCGGCCTGCAAGGCGGCAAAACCCCTGTCCAGCAGCTCTGCCGCCTTGGCGTCACGCACTTTCAAAGTGGTGCTGTCGAACACAATGGCGATCACGCGCTGGCCGTGCCGCGTAGCGGTGACCGCGATCGAGTAACCCGAGGCCTTAATATAACCGGTCTTCAATCCGTCGCAGCCCGCCACTTGTCCCAGTAGATGGTTATGGTTGCGCATGGTTACCGTCTTGCCGGCTACGTTCCGGCGGAACGGACGTTCGCGGACGGAGGTATAGCGCAACGTCTCAGGGTGCTTGAGCACCTCGCGGCACAAAACAGCCAGGTCGCGCGCCGTAGTGACGTCATGTTCCTGTCCCCGGCCCGGCGGCAATCCGTTGACGGAGTGAAAAACGGTGTCGTGCATGCCCAACTCCTTGGCTCGCCGGTTCATAAGTTCGATGAACACATCCGTGCTGCCGGCGACCTTCTCGGCCAGGGCCACTGCGGCGTCGTTGGCCGACTGGATCATCAGCGCGTACAGCATTTCATCCACGGTGAAGGATTCCTTGTATGCCAGGTTCACCCGCGAGGGAGGGGTGCGGGAAGCCTTCGCACTCACCGGAACCGGGTCCTGAAGGGAAAGCTGCTTGTGTTCGATCTTCTCCAGGATGATCAGCAGGTCCATCAGCTTGAGAACACTGGCGGGATATCCCTTTGTGTCCGCATGGTCTTCGTACAGGACCTTGCCTGTGGCGGCGTCCACCACAATGGCCCCCAGCCAGGGATCACGGGAAATGGGCTTGCTACGCGCGGAGTTCGCGGTTCTCGCGGTGGCGGCGTCAGCCGCCAGCTGGCTTGCCGATAGCAGCAACAGCAGCACCGGAACTAACCTGATCATTCGCTTCATCGTGGTCGTCGAAGCAAGAATCTAAGTCTCGCCCTTCGCCCAAACCTGATCGTCCAGCCGCAATTGAAACGGAAGGGGGCACTGACATTATGGGCGGGAGGACTTATCCCGCTGTCCTCCCGTCGTGCCGAGCCGCCCGGGCTCAGGCTTGCAACAGCTCTTTCACCATCGCCTTTTCTTCCTTGAGTTCATTGACGGTCGTGTCGATTTTGGCGCGGCTGAAGTCGTTGATGGGCAGGCCCTGGACGATTTCCAGCTCATGGCCGTTGCTGTGGATGGGGAAGGAGCTGATGAGGCCCGGCTCGACGCCGTGGCTGCCGTCGGAACAGACACAGAGGCTGTGCCAGTCGCTGGCGTGGGTGGGTTTGAGGATGGTGTTCACAGTATCCACGATAGCCACCGCAGCGCTGGCGGCGCTCGAGGCCCCGCGCGCCTTGAGGATCGCGGCGCCACGCTGCTGGACCGAGGTGATGAACTCGCCTTTCAGCCACGCTTCGTCGGTGATGACGTTCGGGACGGGCTGACCTTTGATCCTGGCGTTGTAGAAATCGGGATACTGGGTGGAGGAATGGTTGCCCCAGATGCAGACATTGGTAACCGTCGTCACATCGAGACCGGCCTTCTTGGCCAGTTGGGCCTTGGCGCGGTTCTCGTCCAGGCGGGTCATGGCGAAGAACCGGTCGCGCGGGACTTCGGGCGCGTTATGCATGGCAATGAGGCAATTGGTGTTGCAAGGGTTGCCCACCACCAGGATGCGGACATCGGAAGCGGCGTTCTTCTGGATCGCCTGGCCCTGGCCGACGAAGATCTTGCCGTTGACGCCGAGCAGATCCTTGCGCTCCATGCCCGGTTTGCGCGGCACGCTGCCGACGAGCAACGCCCAGTTCACCCCGCGAAAGCCCTCCTGGATGTCGGACGTCGCCACGACTCCCTTGAGCAGCGGAAAGCCGCCGTCCTCGAGCTCCATCACCAGGCCTTGCAGGGAGGGCATCGCCGGCGGGATTTCAAGCAAGTGGAGAATCAAGGGTTGGTGGGACCCGAACATTTCGCCGGCGGCGATGCGGAACAGAAGGGCATAACCGATTTGGCCGGCGGCGCCGGTAATAGCAACTCGAATGGGCGTGTTCATGGTTTCTTTTGGATGTCGGGCGTAATATGTGGTTGCCCCGGACTGGGCGCAAGCGTGGAAATTCGTTAATGCCGCCAAGCTGGCGCCGAGGAGAGTCATGGAAACTTATCGTGAGGGAGAGGTTCCCGGGCGACCGGGCTTGTCAACCAGAGGGTCACGTTCTAGCTTAAGATACCCGAGGTGCGGGATCTTGAATTGTGAACCGACCGCTACAAGTATTGCTTATCGAGGATTCGGAAGACGACGCGGCGCTGCTGGAAATCGAATTGCGGCGCGCCGGCTACGCGCCCCTCTGCCACCGGGTGGAGACTCCCGAGGCCCTGAGCGCGGCGCTCGAGCGGCGGCACTTGGACATAGTGATCTCCGACTATCGCCTGCCGCGATTCGATGGCCTCGCGGCCCTGGCGCTGGTCAAGGCCAAGGGGCTGGACCTGCCCTTCATTATCGTGTCCGGGTACATCACGGAAGAGACGGCCGTGGCGGCCATGAAGGCGGGCGCACACGATTACGTGATGAAGGACAAGCTGGCGCGCCTTGGCCCGGCGGTCGAGCGCGAATTGCGCGAGGCCGCCAGCCGGCGCGAGCGGCGCCGGTCGGAGAGACAATTAAAAGCCCAGCACACCATCACGCTCATCCTCGCCGCCGCCGCTTCGTTCGACGAAGCGGCTCCGGTTATCGTGCAGGTGCTGCTGGAGAGTCTGAACATGGACGTGGGAGCGCTGTGGGTCGTGGACCCGGAGCAACACGTGATCAGGCCTTCCGTTCTGAGCCTGCGCACGGCGTCGGCTCCGTTGAACTCGTTCGTGGAGGCAAATCGGTGTTTAACCTTCCCGTCCGGGTCAGGCCTGGCTGGCCGGGTGTGGGGGCAGCGGCGGGCCGTCTGGATTACCGACCTCGCGCGCGACGCCGGCCTGCTCCGACGAGACCTGGCAGCGCAGGCCGGACTGCAAAGCGCGGCAGCTTTTCCAATACAAAGCGAGGGAGCGTTTTTCGGCGTGCTCGAATTCTTTGCCGTGGCCAAGACGGAGCCCGACCCCACGCTGCTCAATCTGATGACTGCCATCAGCAGCGAGATCGGCCAGTTCCTGGAGCGGCGCAACGCGGAGGAAGCGTTGCGCCGCGCGCATGACGAGTTGGAAATGCGCGTGCAGCAGCGCACCGCCGATCTCAAGACTGCCAACGCCCGGCTCCAGGCGGCGATTGCCGCGCGCCGGCGCCTCGAACTTGAACTGCTGGAAATTACGGAGAAGGAGCGGCGGCGCATCGGCCTGGATTTGCACGACGATCTCGGCCAGCAACTCTCCGGGCTGGCGCTCATGACCAAAGGGCTGCAACTCAAACTGGCCAAGCGGCGCGCCCGGGAAGCCTCGGACGCCGCCAGGATTCACAACCTGGTCCAGCAAGCCATGACCCATGCGCGCGACCTGGCCCGCGATCTCACCATGCTGGATTTGAAGGGGGACGATTTGCCCGCGGCCCTCGACGGCTTGGCCAGGCACGCGGAGAGGTTGTTTAAGATCTCCTGCCGGTTTGAAGCCGCGAGGAATATTCCCCCGCTGGAACCAAACGTCGTCAGCCAGTTATACAAGATCACCCAGGAGGCGGTCACCAACGCCATCAAGCATGCCCAAGCCAAAGCGATCGGCATCCGCCTGGCCAATGGCTCCGGCGAACTCAGGCTGACGGTCCAAAACGACGGGTTGCCATTCCCGAACCTCAAGAGCCCCTCCACCGGTCTGGGGCTGAGGATTATGAATTATCGCGCCAGCCTGATTGGGGCGTTGCTGGAAATAAAAGGCGACGGCTCGCAAGGCACTTGCGTCACCTGCTCCTTGCCCCTCGAGGGGAAGAAGCAACCCCGCCCCTTCACTTCAAGACCGCCTTTCCGAGGGCCACGTATTGCGGGGCAGGCTTGAGCTCAAGGATCAGCCGGCCCGAATCAACCTTCACCGTTGAAGCTTCGCCGCTTCCGCTCACCGTCTTGACGGCGACTTCACCCTGCGGATTGATCTCGAGTCTGACCTCATGCGCATCGCCCAGCGTCCAGGCGGCCAGCTTTTGTCCGTCCGCCTCGCGGGCGCAGAGCAGCACGAAATCCTGGTCGCCCGGCAGGGGAATGCGCCGAGCAATGCGATAGCCCGACAGCTCGCGGGTCAGCGTCTGAATTGCCACGTAACCGGGTTTGGGTCGCAAATCGAGCAGCACGGTGCCGAAGTTGTGCTCGTTTTCGTTTGGGTCGGGGCCGTCATTCTTCCAGTCATACCAGATGGACAGTGGCACCCCGTTGAGCAGGTTGGAGAGTTGCTGGCGCGCCGCGAACGCAGCTTGTGTCTCCAGCGAGACTCCGTGTTTACATGTCGAATACCCCCACTCGCCGCTGAGAATGGGGATTCGGTCCTTCTTCGATGGGGGCGAGTAGCGCTCAATCAGAATCCGCAGCTTTTGGTAATCGTCGGCAGCCGTCTCTGGCGGGCGGCGCGGATTTCGGTACGGATGCACGCTCACGGCGTCGAGGTACTCCAGCACGCCGGACTTAAGAAAGGTCTCCAGGAACTCCCATGGGAACTCAGACGAAGCCGGGCCGATGATCGTCGCCTGCGGCTCCGCCTCGCGGATCGCCCTGCTGGTAGCCAGGGCCAGGGCTGTGTATTGCCCCGCATCGGGCTTGGGGTTCCAGAAGCTGATGTTAGGCTCGTTCCAAATTTCCCATACCACGTGCCGGCCCTCGAAGTGTTTCGCCGAGGCCGCTGCCCAGCGGGCGAACGCCGCGATGCTGGCCGGATGCTGCGGAGACGCCGTGGCCTCATGCGATTCGCCGGTGATGGGATTACGACTGCTTACCGTCTCCTCGTAAAGAGGATTCGAGTAATCCAGAATGAGGATCGCGCGCAGCCCGCGCTTTTCGAGGTTAGCCAGCAGCGCCTCATAACCGGACCAATCATACTCGCCCTTTCGGGTTTCTATGCCGCCCCAAGCGAAATCCATCCGCACGAACTTGAATCCCGCGCCCGCGATCATATCGAGGTCGTGCTCGTGGCCCGTGACGAAGTGAATATTCACCCCGACTCCCGCCGGCAAGATCGGTTCCGGGACTTCGCCTCCGCTGCTCAGCAACGGAGCCGCGCACATTAGCAAGAGCACAATCGGTCTCATTGACTTGTGGTTTAATGGATGGGCGTCCGCAATCGCCAGCAAAAAGTCGCCGGCGCACTGGTTTCGCGGTCAAATCCCTGAGGGCCTCTAGCTCACGACCTGCTGACCGCCTTGCCCGCGGCCTCCTCCAGGATCTTGATGCCGCTGCTGGTGCCGATGCGGGTCGCGCCGGCCTCTACCATTCGACGCAGGTCCGCCAGGGAACGGATGCCACCTGATGCTTTTACGCCGAGCTTCTGCTCGCGCACGATCCGACTCATGAGCGTCACGTCCTCGACGGTGGCGCCGCCAGTGCTGAACCCAGTCGAGGTCTTTACAAAGTCGGCTTGGGCTTTGACGGCCAGCTCGCAGGCGCGGGCTTTTTCCTCGTCGGTCAACAGGGAGGTCTCCAGGATCACCTTGCACTTGGAACTGCCGTCGCGGCAGCCCTCGACGACCGCACGGATGTCGCGAAGCACCAGGGTGTCGTCGCCACTCTTGAGCGCGCCCACGTTGATGACCATGTCAATTTCCTTCGCCCCTTGGCGTATCGCCGCGCGGGCTTCCGTCGCCTTCGTTTCCGGCAGATGCGCGCCGAGCGGAAAACCGGCAACGCAGCAAACCTTCACGCCCGACCCGTCCAGAAGTTGGCGGGCAAGCGAAACCCAGGTCGGGTTCACGCAGACGGAGTAGAATTCGTGCTGGCGCGCCTCCCGGCAGAGCTTCTCGATGTCGGCCTTCGTGGCCTCGGGCCGTAACAGGGTGTGGTCTATGAGTTGCGGGAGGTGCCGCAAGAGCTGAGAAGAGAGTGCGCTGTCAGGATTGCTCACGCGAGCAACTCTATTAAGCAGAAGCGTGCTGTCAAGGGCACGGGAGCACTCACGAGCGGGGAGACGCGGCTGTGCCCCGCGGAAACGCTGCCCGAAACCGGCCTTGACA
>Ga0335078_10015372_pt1 | contig 11364 bp, 4 predicted proteins | sample Lox_Sample_32_FD_206711 | JGI IMG/M metagenome (GOLD analysis project Ga0335078, IMG submission 206711) | Soil microbial communities from Loxahatchee National Wildlife Refuge, Florida, United States - Lox_Sample_3.2 | ecosystem: Environmental > Terrestrial > Soil > Wetlands | place: USA: Florida...
TGTTGTGTTCAAGGCCGACATGAATTGCCAGGCCGTCGGGCAACAGCACGTACGATGTCACGCTCTGCACGTCCCAGGTGTTCCAGCCCTGGGCAAGGCGCTCCTGCAACTGCGCGTATTGCGGCCAGGCCGGAGTCGCGTTTGCCGTTCCCGGCGCAAGACGCGAGTTGCGGAGCTGTCTCTGGACCGGAGGCGACGCGCCGCTTGGTGTCGATGGCGACTGACCAATAGCGCCTGCCGTCATGGCCAACAGCGCCGCCCAAGCAGCGATGGTCGCCGGCATGTGCAAGGTTGGCATATGATTCCGCGAGAAGATTTGTCCCCTGCAATGTTACCTTCGAGCGGCGGCAACAGGCCTGCGCCTGCCGTGGTGGGTTGAAAGGAATCGGCCCGGCCGGGTTGGAGCCGGGCCTGGAGAAGTTAGAAGACCCACTTCCCCGCGATTTGCACGGTACGCGACTGCCCGCGCACGCTGTTGATCTCGCCAAAGCTGCTGGGAGATCCTACACCCGTACTCGGATTGGCGAAGTTGACGATATTGAATGCGTTGTAGGCGTCCATCTCAAACTCCAGCTTTTGCTCGCGATAGACGGTGAATTCCTTGAACGCCGAAAAGTCGTAACTTTGGTATCCCGGCCCGTTCAGATCGCCGACTTTTGCGGTGCCGAATTGGCCATTTGCCGGTTGTGCGTAGGACTGTGCAAGGGTCGTCGCGGTCTGATCGCCATACCAGTAGATTGCGCCGTTCGATACATAGCGCTGCATGTATGGGAACGGGCCGACTTTGTTCGGCCGCTGCTGCGGCGCGCCGTTGTATACCGACTGAACATTCTGCGTGGCGGCGCTCACGGTGTTGGGGAAACCGGTGTAAGCGAGAAGCACCATGGATAGCTTCCAGCCGCCGACGGCCTCATCGACATCCTGGTTGACTTTGTTGAAGTAGAGTTGCCCGCGGCCGAAGGGCAGCGCATAGACGGCGTTTCCGTTGAGCGTAAACCTCTCGTCCTGACCGGCGCGTCCCCAATTCAAGGGGACATCGTAGGAATCCTCCGGAGCCACGCCCGTGCCATTCACATGCGCAACGGCCTGGAAGCCGGTGGTGTCGGTCATGGCCTTGGCGTAGCTAAAGTTGCTGGTAAATTCGAGCCCTTTCCACGACATCTGGCGGAACTGTACCTGCAGGCCGTCGTACTCCATGATGCCTTCGGAGTCTGTCGTGATCACCGATCCGGTTTGTCCCACGAGTTGCTGGAACGGCGCGGGTTGCTGGGCAATGCAGGTTGCATTGTTGATGCTGGTTTGCACCACGCCGTTGATGAGGCAAGGAGCCGTGAGTTCGTTGCCGCGATACTCCTCAATGAGGTGATAGCCTTTCTCGCCGACGTATCCCACCCTGAGCATTCGCGTGTTGCCCATCTGAAGCTGCAGCGTGACGTTGTAATTCTGCACGATTTCCGGTTGCAGATGCGTGCTGTAGTGCTGATAGGTGGTTCCTGTGTACGACGGATTGGTGCTGGAAAAGCCATTGGTCTCCGCAAAGGGCGTTCCCCCGCTGGTATTGGACGGTGGTGTCGCTTGTAGCGAGAAGGTGTACTGGAAGGGGGCATTTTGCGTGAGGCGGTTGCCCGTGCCCGTACCTTCCATTTCCGCGGTGTCGCCGTATCCCACGCTGAACACGATCCATGGCTTGATCTGGTATTCGACGCCGAAACGCGGCAGGATATCGTGATAAGTCGGGTTATAGAGCGCGCGGCTGGCGCCGTTGGCTCCTGCCGTCAGCATGGTGTAACTGCCCGTGCCGCTATAACTGGGAATCGGATTGTCTTCCTTGTTGTTCACCTCGTAAACCGGCTGCTCGTAATCGTAGCGAGCCCCGAGATTGAAGGTCAGCCTGGACGAGAACCTCCAGTCATCCTCGAAAAAGTAGCCATCGCGCCACTGCCGCTGCCCGACCTTGCCGGTGACGCCGCCGTAGCTTTCGGTATCCACTTCGTCCAGTACCCAGTCGGCGGTGCCATAGCCGCCGGCGCTGGGCGTCGTGGCGCTGCCCGCTCCGATGTTGGGATTGCTCGTGAAGGCGCCGTTGAAGCCGAACTGGCCCAGCGCACCGCCGTTGGCGTTGGAATAGTTCTGCTGGTAGCGCTCGAACTGCACCCCCATCTTGAAGAGGTGTTTGCCGCGCTGGTAGGTGAGGTTGTCGGCGTAGCTGAAGATGTTCTCCACCTGGTCGGTGCCGCCGCCCAGGCTACCCACCTGGCCTACGCCGCCGTTGGGAAAGACCTGCGCGGCAAAGCCGGGCGTCTGCTGCGCCGGGCCGCCTATCCCCACCACGGAATTGCCATGCACGCCAAACAGGCCGGTGGCATCGAACGGTTGCGAATTGGTGAACCGGGTGCGGAAGAAGCAGCAGCGGAATTCGTTCACCATCTTGGGACTGAAGGTGCGAATGTAATTGATGGTGAAACCCTTGGCGGGGTAATCGCCGGGTGTGGGGAAGTTGATCAGCAGAGGGTTGCGCTCGTAATCGTCGCCTTCGCCCTGCAGATAGCGGAAGGAGATACGATCTTTTCCCGTCGGAACCCAGTCGATCTTGATATCTCCCTGGTCATTGCGGCTTCGCGACTGTTGGGAGCCGGTGTAGTTGTTGCTGATGGGCGAGTTCCCGCTCGGCGTAGCATTGGGTTCCGGATAGATGTTCGGATGCGCGACCAGGAACTGCACCACGGGATTGTTCACGGGAATCTGGTTGTTGGGATACGCAAAGAAGCTGCCGTTTTGGAAGCCATACAACTGGATCAGCTTGCTCTGGCTGGAGCAGGTGCCGCCGCACATGATCTGCGGACTGAGCAGCTCTGAAAAATCGCCCGTGCGCATCTTGGCTGATAGCACCGAGGTCGAGCCCGAACCGGCGGTCATGGACCGCGTGCCTTCGTAATCCATGAAGAAGAAGAGCCGGTTGCGGCCATTGTAGAGAAAAGGAATTCTCACCGGACCGCCCAGCGCTCCGCTCCAGATGTTCTGTTCGTAGGGGTTGATGGCGATCACCTGGCCTGCGGGATGGTCTTTGTTGCTCCAGCTGTTGGCATCCAGGTTGTAGTTCTCAATGTAGATTCCCGCCGTGCCGTGATATTGATTGGTGCCGCTCTTGGTGGCCGCCAGAACGATACTCCCGTTGGCGTTGCCATATTCAGCCGTAGGGTTGGCGGAGATCACCTTCACCTCGGCCAGAGCATCCAGGTTCGGGTTGTAGCCGATGAGATTGCTCAGCGTCTCGTTGATTTCGACGCCATCGAGAACGTAGTCGTTGCCCTGCGCGCGATTGGCGTTCACACCCACCTCGTCCACCTGCGAGGTATCGCGCTCGGTGGCGAAGTTGCCCGCAAGGGATTCCGGAGCCGTGTCAACAGCGCCTGGAATCAGCGCCGTTAGCAGAGAGAAGTTGCGCGCCTTGTCGGTAATGTTTTCAATCTGGTTGGAATCGAGTGTCGTTGCCGTCGTCGCGTCCTCAGTGTCGAGCAGGGGAGCGAGCGCGCCTTGCACGTTCACCACCGTCGAAGCACGCCCGATGACGAGCTTGAAATCGACCTTGGCGACTGCACCCTGCTCCAGCGAGAATGCCGGAAACACCTGGGTGGCGAACCCTGACTTCTCCACACGCACCTGATAATTGCCGATCTGGAGAAAGCGAAGGCTGTAAACACCCGCGGAGTTGGTGACCGTCGACATGGCCACTGCGGTGTCGACGTTGATGGCAGTCACGTGGGCATTGACGACCACGGCGCCTGCAGGATCGGTGACGGTCCCGGTTATGTCGCCGGTGATGGTCTGGGACCAGGCGGCCATGCCGTAACCGGTCAGGAACGCGACCGGAACGAGCCGAAGTAGCTTGTGTGCCTCGCGCAAAAAACACCCAGACAACATATGGATTCCTCCTTCGCTTTCGCTGTAAAGGGCTACAGCCTGGTGCCTTGTTTCTTAGCTTTCGGGGTTGCGTTGCGAGCAATAGAGAAAACTGCGTAAAAATGATCCAAAAGCGGCAGGATGACGGCGAAAGAGGCGTTTAAAGCGGTACAGTTAACGATGATCCCAGTAAATGGCGATTATTTGCCTCCTTTTTCCTCTTTGTCAAGAGATTTTTTCCTGGCTTTGATCAAGTAAGCGCTTACTGAAACGATCTGCGCCTCGCGCGGGTCTTCGGGCCATAAAAAAGCCGTGTGCCCGCTATGGCGAATCGAAGGAGGGTGGCGCACCCGCAGCCGCTGCGCCCCACGCGCGATTTGGCTCGCTGCCCAGCGCAAATCGCATCCTGCCGCCGCGGGTCGCGAAGGATGCGGGCAGCCAGGCACGCTGCCAAGCCTTGCCATTGACGAAGAGAGTCTGAATGAACACGCTCGACCCGTTCTGGGCGCGGGCTTCGATGCGAATCGTCCCCATCGGCCTGTGCATCATGGCCAGGGGAAACAGCGGCGACGCGAGCACCAGTTCCGCTCTTCCGGGAATCTCCGGATACATGCCGAGCGCAGCCCACACATACCACGACGACATTTCGCCCAGGTCGTCGTTGCCGGGAATGCCGCCGGGAGTGTCGCGCCACAAAGTGTCGAGGATGGCGCGCACCGTTTGCTGTGTTTTATAAGGCGCGCCGGCGAAGTCATAAAGCCACGGCGAGTTCAGGCACGGCTCGTTGTCCAGCCCGGGATGAAGACCTCCCGCAGTGAATGCCCAATGACCCCGGCCGTCGTGGAAAAAGGCGTCGAGCCGTTCGCTGGCCTGCCCGTCGCCGCCGAGCAGCGCAAAAAGGGCGTGCGCGTTGAAGGGGACCATCCAGAGATACTGTGCGCCGGTTCCTTCCACGAAGCCATCGGTGCCGGCAGGGTCGAATCTCTTCCAGCTTCCATCCGGATTCCTGGCTTGCAGGTAACCGGCTTGCGGTGTGGACGCAGGGTTGAAGAGATTCTTCCAGTACTGCGCGCGGGCGAGCAACATTTGTTCTTTGGCGGTGTCGCCAAGCCGCGCGGCCAACTGCGATAGGGCGAAGTCGGCCGTCGAAAATTCCAGGGTATCGGCCGCCGAGGTATCGTGCCTTCCCGCAGTGCCGGTCAGGTAGTGCTCGGCGGCCCACTGCTGCAGGTGCGGACGCGAGCAGCGATGCCCTTCCTGCGCGACGGTCGCGGCATCGAGCAGCGATCGATAAGCGTGCTCCACATCGAAGCTGTCTGCCCCAAACGCGGCGATCGATGCAATCGCAGCCGCGGAGGGATCGCCATTCATCACGTCCGCAGGGCCCGTCTCGTGCGTCCAGCGCGACCAGCATCCCCACTGCTCCGCCTGGTTGAGCAACGACTGCGCCATATCGCTCGCGATCTTCGGGTAGAGCAGTGCGACCAGTTGCACCTGCGAGCGATACACATCCCAGCCGGAGAAATTAGCGTACTGCGCGGTCTGCGGCTTCACAATGCGATGCGTCTTCTGGTCCATGCCGCGATACTGTCCGTTCACGTCGTTGGCCAGATTCATGTGCAGCAGCGCGTGGTAGAGCGCGGTATAGAAAACGGTTTGCTGGGCGCGCGTGCCGCCCTTCACTTCAATGCCTCCCAGCGCCGCGTTCCAGGCGGCGTCGGCGCGCGCACGGATGGAGTTGAACGCAAGGCTTTCGTGGGATTCCGCGCGCAGATTGGCCCCGGCATTGGCTGCGCTCACATAGGAGATTCCCACCCGGACCTGCACCACGGTCCCTGCCGAACCGGCGAATGAAACATAGGCTCCGGAGCCCCGTCCCGGTATGCCTTCCCGCGGCGGGTCAGATCCTTCACTGGCCGTCCCGCCCGAGGCCGATTCGCTGCCTGCCTGCACCCTGCCGTCCCGCCACGTTCCGTAAGCCGCGAATGCTTGGTCGAAGTGCGCGACAAAGAAAATCTTGTAGTAGGCGTCGTAGCTCGAAACCGGCCCCCCTCGGCAGAAGCCGCCGCTCTGGAGCCAGCCGCTCACGGTGCGGCGCGCGGGATCGATGGCCACGTGGGAATCGGTGCTCAGTGTCTCGTTGTCTGCGCTGCGAATGAGCAGGGTCGCCGCGGCGCCGGCAGGGTAGGTGAAGCGCGCTGCGCCGGTGCGCCGCGTGGCGCTCAATTCGGCCAGCACGCCATTCTTCAGGCGCACGCTGTAGTAGCCTGCGGCGGCATGTTCGTCTTCGTGCCGCACTCCGCTTACGTACTCGGGATCGCGAATATCGAGCGCCGGAGATTCTCGCACGCCTGCGGTGATGGGCATGAAGAGAAAATCGCCACTGCCTGCGCAACCTGCTCCCGAAAGATGCGTGAGCGAGAAGCCGCGCACCTCGTTTGCGTCATAAGCGTACCCCCCGGCCGGTATGCGGCGCTCGGCTCCGGGCAGGAACTCCTCGGGGCTGAAGGCCACCATGCCGAAGGGAAGCACCGCACCGGGAAATGTGTTGCCGGAGTTGGCTGTCCCGATGAGCGGATTGACAAGCGCGGCCGGCCCGGCATGGGTTTGCGCCAGGCCCGCCACTGCCGCGCAGCCAATCACCCATGCAAGCGGCTGTATCCGGCGCAGCCAACGGTGCGGCGCTCGCATCACGGCCTCCCGTTATCGCGATCAAACGAAGTTGATCTTCAATGTGATGCCAAGATCGGCGGAAACGGGTTTGTCGCCGGCAAGGGTCACGTGCAGGCCGCTTGCATCCTGCGTGAACGGCAGGGCTTCATTGCAGCCAAGCATGCGCACGCCGGCAATTTTTTCCGGCGGCTGCGGACTGGCGGCGCCCAGCGACTGGATGGTAACCGGTTGCTGCGGCCAACCTTGGACAAACGCGAACAGGGTTTTGCCTTTGGTCGTGAACCGGATGTCCTGGGGGCCGAGATCGGGCTGCTTGCCCTCGTTGAAACTCGGCTGTGCCACTGGCACGGCCATCGCCGGGCCCTCACCATTGATTTTCCATGGCCGCGTGTTGAAGATGCCCTCCTCATTCACGTTCATCCATGCCGTGATGCCTTCGAGAACCTTCATCTCCTCGGGGTCAAGCTCGCCCGATGCCGGAAGCGGGAAGTTCAAGAGCAGATTGCCGTTCTTGCTGACGATATCCACCAGCAGATCGATGACCTTCTTGGGCGTCTTGTAGACCTGGCCTGCTTTGTAATGCCATTGCCCGATGCAGGTATCGGTCTGCCAGGGCACGGGCCAGATATTGCCGGCCACGCCGCGCTCGCGATCGAGCACGCAGACTCCCTCCGCGCAATCCTCCCTGACTTTGCTGGTGTAGACGGCCTCGGCCGCTCCGCGCACATCCACGGGGCCCACGTTGTAGAGCTCGGCGACGCAGGAAAGGCCATACTCCTCGAACGGAATGCCGCCATCGGTATACAGCAGATCGGGCTGGTAGCTGTCCACGAGGTCCTTGACGCGATGGAAGTATTCGAGTTTCCAGCTTTCGGGTGCGATGCGGCCCATGGCCTTGGCGGTCTTGGCAAAATCCGCGGGCTGGCCGCTGTAATCGTGGTAGAGATCGGCATAAGCCGGGTCGCAGCCGTCGTAGGGAACTCCGGCCAGCGGCCCGGTGGTGTCGCTCAAGTGCGCCGGCGCAAGCCAGTCGTAGCTGTTCGAGAGGTGCTCGCTTACGCCGAAGCGAAGGCCGCGCTTCCGCGCCGCCGCCGCCCACATGCCCACGATGTCCTTGTGCGGCCCGGCGTTCACCGCGTTCCAGCGCTTCTGGTACTTCGAGTTCCACATGTCGAAGTTGTCATGGTGCACGCCCATGCTGAAGAAATACTTGGCGCCGGCTTTCACGTAAAGATCCATCAGTTGCTCCGGATCCCAGCGCTCGGCGGTGAACAGCGGAATCAAATCCTTGTAACCAACCTTCGAAGGCGGTCCGAAGCGCTGCACATGGTAAAGGTTTTGCTGCGACCCCTGGACATACATGTTGCGCGCGTACCAATCTCCATCGCCCACCGCCGATTGCGGTCCCCAGTGCGACCAGATGCCGAATTTGGCATCGGCAAACCAGTCGGGAATGGTGTAGGCCTTCAACGACGGCCAGGTCGCGGTGAACTTGCCGGGCGTTAATTCAATCGTGTCGCCGGAGGCCTGCGCAAGCGCGCGCCGAATGCTGCCGGCAAAAGCCATTCCAGGCGCGACGCTCCCCATCAGCTTGAGCGCCTGCCGACGTGTGAATTTCATAGCGATCCTCTCTCCTCTGTCCGAATTGGCGTGCGGCGGATCGGGCGGGCCGCGGACAGTTTTCTTTCACGGTAACTATAACGATTAAGAAATCAGCCGTCCAGACTTGAAAACTCTGTGCGTGTGATTGCTGCGCCGCCGGCGCAGCGGAGCCGGCGATCTTGACAATCAAGAAAGGCGCGTTCTACTATCGCGCCTATGGCTCAAAGTTAACGATAACTCCAAGCCATTCTCCGCTTCCCTGAAGGAGTCATTCGCGTGCCCACAACCAGACGAGGCTTTCTGCAAGGCGCCGCCGGCGGCGCTGCACTCGCGGCCACGCGCAACGCGCTGGCGCACGCTGTGCCTCAGCTCGCCATTCATCCCGGCCCTTTTCAGGGCACGCGTAAGTCGCTGCAAAGCTACCAGGTTCCAGAGTGGTTCCGCGACGCCAAGTTCGGCATATGGGCGCATTGGGGACCGCAGTCGGGCATCGAGCGCGGTGACTGGTACGCGCGTTACATGTACATCCAGACCAGCGGGCAGTACCCGTATCAACTGCAGACTTACGGCCATCCATCCAAAGTCGGCTACAAGGATCTTTGTCCGCTCTGGAAGGCTGCCGACTTCGACCCCGAGCACCTGATGGATTTGTATGCGAAAGCCGGGGCCAGATATTTCGTCAGCATGGGCGTCCATCACGACAACTTCGATCTCTGGAACTCACGCTACCACCGCTGGAACGCGGTGAAGCTGGGTCCACACAAGGACATTGTGGGGCTGTGGAAGAAGGCGGCTGCCGCGCGCGGACTCAAATTCGGCGTTTCCGAGCATTTGTGGATCAGCTACAAGTGGTTCGGCGTGGCCCACGGCGCCGATGAAAAGGGCGACTTGCAGGACGTGCCCTACGATGGCCACGATCCTGCGTGCTTCGATCTCTACCATGAAGCCGCGGCCGCCGAGTGGGCGCGAGGAAATTTCGGCTGGAGCGACGTCGGCATTCCTGAGGCGTGGAAACAGCACTGGTTTCTTCGCATACGCGACCTCGTCGACAACTATCAGCCCGACCTGCTTTACACCGATGGCGCCCTGCCGTTTGAGAATTACGGCTGCAGCGTCGTTGCCAATCTCTACAACTTGAGCGCGCGCCTGCACGGGGGCAAAAACCAGGCGGTTTACACCTGCAAGCACGAGGAAGACTGCGCCGTGGGCACATGCGTGCTCGACTTTGAAAGTGGTCTCGCCAATCAGATCCGTAGCGCGCCCTGGCAGACCGATAGCTGCATCGGCGGCTGGCACTACAGCAAGCCGCTCTTCGAACATCACCGCTACAAAACGCCGAAAACCGTCATCGATCTGCTGGTTGACATCGTGAGCCAGAATGGAAACCTGCTGTTGAACATTCCCTTGCCCAACAACGGCGTCCCGGACTCCGATGAACTCGAGATCCTGAACGCAATCACCGCGTGGATGAAGGTGAATAGCGAAGGAATCCATGCCACACGCCCCTGGAAGATCTATGGCGAGGGACCGGCAATGAAAGTGAATCAATCCACCCCGGGCGCGGCTTTCAACGAGCGCAAGCGGCAGCCGCTCACCGCCGGCGATTTCCGCTTCACCACCCATGGTGCGAACACCATCTACGCATTTGTCATGGGTTGGCCCCAGGGCGCAGTCACCATTCAGGCTCTGGGCTCGGCGAGTCCGCAGGCGCCCGGTAAAGTTCTCAACGTGAATCTGCTCGGCTACGGAAAACTCAGCTTCGCACAGCAGCCTGAAGGCTTGCGCGTGGAGTTTCCCGCTCAGCCTCCCGGCGCCGGCCAGTCGCAAATTGGGGTCGCGCTCAAGATCGCGCTCTAGCAGCACGGTTCGGCGTGGCATGGGTCTTCTCAGTCGGTCGATCGACGCCACGCATGTTGCAATTCGAGTTACGGAATCTGGGCACCTTTCGGAGGATTTGCCGATGTCGCACCGCATGCCGCCTCAATCTTCTGCGCCCGCACCCACGGCTTCGAGCCGCGCCGGGAACGAGCCAACACGCCGCGAGTTCCTGCAGGGGTCGGCGGCTCTCGCCGGATCGCTGCTGGCGGCATCGGCCAGCTTGCCGCATGCTTCGGCGCAAGCCCAGCCCAAGCAGCCGAACATCGTCTTCTTTCTCGGTGAAGGACAGCGCTACGATGCGCTTTCCATCGCAGGCAATCCAATATTGCAGACACCCAACCACGACCGCATCGCCCGCGAAGGCATGATGTTTCGCAACGCTTTTTGCACCAACGCACTGTGCGCCCCGGCGCGCGCTACTCTGCTCACGGGCCTTTACTCCCGCGCTTCGGGCGCGCTGGCCAACCAGTACCTCAACGTTCCTTTGCCCGCCGATATTCCTCTTTTCACCGACCTGCTCCGCCAGGCCGGCTATGAGATCGCCATCGTGGGCAAGGTGCACATTCACAACGGTGTGGAGGAGCGCAACTGGGATTACTACTTCGGCCACAACGACGCCAGCAACAACTACGTGCGGCCGCTCTTCAAAGAAGGCCGCGACGGCAAAGTGGGCGAAGAGTTGCGCTATGAAGGCTTCTATCCCGACGATCTGGCCGTGGATCGCGCCCTCACCTGGCTCGAGATGCGTCAAAGCGACAAGCCATTCTGCTTACTCGTGTGGTTTGTCGCGCCGCATGAACCGTTCTTCCGCGCGCGCCGGCATTTTGACCTTTACCGCGGCACGTTGATCCCCAAGCCCGTAACCTTTGACGACGATCTCCGAGGCTATCCCGGCAAGCCGGCCAGTTTTGTCGCCGCCAAAAACAAAATCGGCACTTCGCCAGGCCACGAAGCCTGCGGATCCTTTGAAGGCGTAGTCAAGGACTATTACGCCGGGCTCGTCGCCGTGGATGAAAACATCGGCAAAATCCTCAACTATCTGGAAGAGAAGAAAATCCTCGACGACACCGCGGTCGTTCACAGTTCCGATCACGGCTATTTTTTGGGCGAGTGGCGGCTCTTCGACAAGCGCCTGATGCACGAACCTTCCATCCGCGTGCCGCTCATAATTCGCTATCCCCGTCGGGTTCCCGCGGCAACGGTGCGCGATGAAACCATTCTCGATATCGATATGGCGCCCACGATCCTCGATCTCGCCGGCGTCCCCGCGCCTGCCCATATGGAGGGCAAAAGCTTTGTTCCGCTCGCGCA
>Ga0335078_10015373_pt1 | contig 11364 bp, 6 predicted proteins | sample Lox_Sample_32_FD_206711 | JGI IMG/M metagenome (GOLD analysis project Ga0335078, IMG submission 206711) | Soil microbial communities from Loxahatchee National Wildlife Refuge, Florida, United States - Lox_Sample_3.2 | ecosystem: Environmental > Terrestrial > Soil > Wetlands | place: USA: Florida...
CGATGGGCCAGAACAACTATCGGAACCGGGTTCTCAAGCCAGCGGCGCAAAAGGCCGGCATATCCGACCTGGATCTTCTGACACTCCGTCGGACCTGCGCGACCCATTTTGGGCAGAGGGCTAACACCAAGGACACACAAGCGCAAATGCGCCACGCTGATCCGCAAACCACCCTCAAGTACTACCAGCAGAGTATCCCCGAATCGGTGAAAAGTGCCGCGGTGGCACTCGAGACCGAGATCCTCAAGAAGTCGAAGAGCCCGACCAGGCTAAAGGCCTCAGCAAAGGCAACCCGATAACGCCCCTCCAGCGCGGTCCCAGGCTGCACGGTTTCCAAATCCGACTACCGAATAGGCGCACTACGGCAGGGCCACGGTGCAGCGAACAATACACCGGAAGCCCACAATTAAATCTTGTTGTGTACCTGTTGTGTACTCGCCGTTTTGGGTGGGGACGATAAGTCTTTTGGAATGTGGTACGCCCGAGTGGATTCGAACCACCGACCTTTTGCTCCGGAGGCAAACGCTCTATCCAGCTGAGCTACGGGCGCATCGAGAAACCATGCTCTCCTGCATCAGTGTAGCAGAACTCCTCCCGCTCCGACCGATTCGCCTTACAACCTCAACCTTACAACCCCAACCTGTCAACCCCACCCAGGCAAGCACGGCGCCGCAAGTTATACTGAGTACCCGTGTCCATCCACGTGCCCGTCGGCCTCACCACCGAAGGCCTGCTCGCAAAGCGCTACATGGCTCGCTTCATCGACGGGATGCTGCTTTCCTGCGTCGCCTTTGCCACCTCCTTTTTGGTGGCGCGATGGATGCCCGATTCCTTCGCCAGCGCCGTCACCCTGTTGCTGAGCGGGTTATTGATCGTCCTTCTGTGGCTCGGGTATGAGACGCTCCTGGAATCGTCCACCTGGCAGGCTACGCTGGGTAAGCGCATCATGGGATTGAAGGTCTACGACGAAAAGGGCGGCCCGCTCACGTTGCCGCAGGCGGCCGGCCGCAACCTGGTAAAGGATGGACCGTTTCTACTGTTCAGCCTCTTCCCCGGAGCGCAACTGCTGTCGGTAGCCTGGCTGGGCGCTCACCTGGTGGTCTTGCACCGGAGCCCGGTTTCTCAGGCGATTCACGATCGCGCCGCCCGAACCTGGGTCGCCGCTCCCGAGGGAACTTTGCAGCTCCACATCAACTAAGGCCGCAATTCGTCCAGGTATCCCTTCAGCATTTCGAACGGCGGAATTCCCGAAATGACGCGCCGCTTGCCGCCGAACACCACTACCAGCGAAGGCGTCCGGTCGATGCGGTCCTGAACGCCCATCGCCACATCGGCGTCGATGCTCCGGTCCAGTTCCGCGCCATCGCGCACAAGGTCGCGGATGCGCCGCATCACGGCCGTTGAGAGGACCGGCGCCAGGCGCGATTCGATATCGCCGTCGTTGCCCCACTCGGATTGTGTGCGGAAAAGCTGCTGCGCGACCACGTCGTAGACGCCGGCCCGGCCGGCGGCATTGGCGTAACGCGCGGCCAGCCGGGAGTACCGATGCCCGGTGAGCGGAAAATCCCGATGCAGCACACGCACTTTGCCCGTCTGCACGAACTGTGCCTGGAGCGGCGGAAGGATCTCCTGGGATGCCAACGCACAGTGCGGACATTGGAAATCGGAGTAGATCTCGCACACGATGGGCGCGTTGGGCGATCCTTCCCACTTGTACGCCGGGGGCCCGGCATCGTCCTGCGGCCTCGCCGGATGCGGAACCGCGGGTCCGGGCTCCGGCCTGGCGGCGGCCGGTGCAGTTGGCGGCGCGGGAAGCGGTTCCGGGCTATTCATCGCAATCGGCGCAACAACGGGTGCGGGTGAGGGCGCGGGCGCCGGAACCGGTTTGCGGAACACCGAGTCCCACAGCCGCGCACCCACGGGTTGCACGCAGGATGACGCGCTGGCGGCACGGCAGGGCATCGGCGCCGTCAGCACCATCAGGCATACCGCGGCGGCCGCCGCGGATGCCCAGAACCATCTGCGCCGGATGGCGCGGAATCTTCGCTCCCGTGCCCGCAGGCGCGTCAATGCCGCGGAAGGGTTGGGGTGGAAATCAGCCGCCGGATCGAGCGCGCCAAGGCGCTCGTCCACCCAGCGGGCTACATTGCGATCACTTTTCTCCATAACGGCTGACATACTCCTTTCGGAACGCCTGCTGCGCGCGGCTGAGCAGCTTGCCCACCGATGCCGGATTCAGATCGAGCGCCGATGCCATTTCGTCGTAGCTCAGGCCGCTATGACGCAAGAGCAGCAGCTCCGCCTGCCGCGCGCCGAGCGCGCCGAGCACCAGCCGGACGTGTGCCTGTTCTTCCCGGGAGGCGTGAGCCTGCTCCGGCGTGGCTTGGGCTGGGACGCCGTCCGAAAGCCGCTCATTGCGCAGTCCCCGGTTATGCCGGCGCAGGTCATTGAGGGCCATTCGAACCGCGGTGCGATACAGCCATCCGGCGGCTCGCTCTCCGTGCGCCCGGGGAGTCCGCCAGAATTTCCAGAAGACGTCTACGGCCAGTTCTTCCGCGCGGGCCGGATCGCGGAGGATGCGGACGATCGCGCGAGCGATGCACTCGTATTGAGCATGAAAGACGGCTTCGAACGAAAAACTCTCCCGGGCGGGCACCGCCTCCATTGTCTTCCCGCGCGCGTCCACAGCGATATAACACCGCCGGCCGGGAATTTGTGACACCCCCTGGGATGGCGATACCAGGGTAACCCATTACACACAGAAGATCCGTTCCCATTTCGGCGTCGCCAATGTGTGGCCGTACCATATGGAGTAAGGACCTGGCGTGCCTTGGTAAACTGCCGCCTCAAAACTCTCGCTGCCGTCCTGGCGCTGGGATTCGGAGCCGCCTGGCTGGCGCAAGCCGCCGACCTCCAGCTCACCGGCCGCGTTACGGATGAGAACGGCGCGCCCGTCGCCGGCGCACGCGTCGCCGTGAGCCCCTCGCAGCCGCCCGCGGCCGGACCGTATGCGACCAAAACCGGTCCATCCGGCGAGTTTTCAGTGGCGCTCCCGGCTGCCGGCGATTACCGGATCGGCGTCCAGCGCGAGGGCTATTACGAGTTGAAAGAGCGGCTCCTCCACATCGAGACGCCGCAGGACGTGACGCTGGTGGTCAATCATGTCCGCGAAGTGTTCCAGTCCGTCAACGTAAACGAACAGCCATCGCCGGTGGACATTTCACAGACGCGCAACCAGGAGCAGCTGACCGGCACGGAAGTGAACGACATCCCCTTCGCCAACAGCCATAGCCTGCGAAATGCCATGCAGCTTCTGCCGGGAGCGGTGGAAGACTCCGGCGGCGGGATGCATCTCAACGGATCGTCGGAAAACCAGGTGCAGTACGTGCTGAACGGATTCGACGTCACCGATCCCATCACCGGCCAATTCAATTCCACGCTGGCCGTGGAGGGCATCCGCTCGGTCGATTATTCTTCCGCCCGCTACTCGCCGGAATTCGGCAAGGGCACGGCGGGAGTTCTGGCGATCAGCACGGAAAACGGCACCGATGCGGTCCACTACACAGCCACCGATTTCATTCCCGGCCTGCATATTCAGCAGGGCGTGCACCTGGGCAATTGGTATCCGCGGCTGGGCATCTCGGGGCCGATCGTGCGGGGGCGCGCCTGGTACTCGGATACGTTCGATTTCGAGTACACCAACACTCTAATCACGGGTCTTCCGTCGGGCCAGAACACGCGAGGCGGCTGGACGGCCAGCAATCTCCTGCACACGCAAATCAACCTCGCGCCGCGGAACATTCTCTTCGCCGATTTCCTGGTGAATATCAGCGACCAGGGCCGTGTCGGGTTGGGCCCGCTCGATCCCGTGTCGACCACGCTCGCGGTGCACGAGCGCGAGTACTTCGGCAGCGTCAAGGACCAGATCTACGTCGGCAAAGCCGTCCTCGAGCTGGGTTATGCCCACAATGATTTTTCGACCACGCAGACGCCGCAGGGGTCCAACCCGTACCTGTTCTCGCCCCAGGGCCGCATGGGCAATTATTTCGTCACGTCCGATCAGACGTCCTCCCGCGACCAGGGCCAGGTGCATGTCTATGCGCCTCCGTTTTCGTTTCTGGGTTCTCACCTGATCGAGGCTGGAGCCGGCGGCGACCTGCTCCATTACGGCGCCGACATTCACCGCACCAGCTACGAGCTTCTCGGTTTGAATGGACAGCCGCTGTCGCAGACGGCTTTTTTCGGCCCGGGAGTCTTCGGCGTGAGCGACACCACCGAGTCGGCGTGGGTGCTGGATACGTGGCGAATCGCCAGAAGCCTGCAGGTTCATGCGGGTCTTCGCCAGGATTGGGACAGCCTTGTGGGCGCGGCCGGGTGGTCGCCGCGAATTGCGTTCTCCTGGGCGCCGTTCGCGGATGGCCGCACCCGTGTGGCGGGCGGTTATTCGGTGACGCACGATGCCGTTCCGCTCGCTCCGTTCGGACAGCCCCTCGACCAGAGCGCCGCCACCACCGAATTCAACGCCAACGGTACCCCGGCCGGGCCGGCCGCGCTGACCACTTTCGCGTTGGGCGAGAGACTCAAACTGCCGCGCGCCGGCAACTGGTCGGTCAACGTGGATCACCAGGTAAAGACGCATGTCACGATCAGCTTCGGGTATCTTCGACGGCGTGGAACCGATGGTTTCGATTTCGTCAACACGCTGGCGCCCGGCGCTCCGCCGTCTCTCCTGCCTCTGCCGAACGGCACGGCCGCGGGCGAATTTGTGCTGTCCAACCTGCGCCGCGACGATTTTGATTCCGGCTCCATCACCGTCCGCCAGACGCTTGCCGGGCAGCATGAGTGGATGGCTTCCTACACGCGGTCGCGCGCCGAATCGAACGCGCTGCTGGATTTCAATACCCTGGTGCCGCTGGCCGTGTTACCCGGTGTGGCGCCGGCGCCGTGGGACGCTCCCAACCGCATTCTCGGCTGGGGATACCTGCCGCTTCCCTGGAAAAACTGGTCCATTGCGGTGCTGGCCGACCTGCGCACCGGCTTCCCGTTTTCCGTCCAGCAGCAGACCGGCATCATTCAGGGCCAGGTGGATTCCGTGCGCTATCCGATGAATTTCGACCTGAACATCGCTCTCGAGCGGATCGTCACCTTCCGCGGCTATCGTTTCGGATTGTGGGGCGGCGTGGACAACGCCACCGCTCATAGGAACCCCACTGCCGTCATGAACGTGATCGGTTCGCCGCAATATCTGCAGTTCTTCGGTGACGAGGGCCGGCACTTCGTGGCGAAAATCCGGTTCTTCGGCCGTGCGAAAACCACCAAATGAAATCCCGATTGTGCTGCTACCCTGAAGTGGAGCGGAAGACGATGTTTGCCGGTCCGCTGGGGGTTTGCGGATGAAACTCCTGATTGGCGCAGTCTTTGCGGCCGCGCTTTTTGGACAAACGTACGAAATCGGCGCCAACATCGGTTACGGCTTTTATCAGAACGGCACCATTTTCTCGCCGCAGGAAACCGTGCAGGCCGGCATTCACAACCGTTTCGCGGCGGGCATCGATCTGGGTTACGAGTTTTCGGATTATGTCTCCGAGCAGTTCTCGTACCTGTATCACGACGGCCACCCGTTTCTCAAAGGTCCCGGGGTGAACACGGATATCCAGGGACAGTCGCACGCGCTGACCATCGAGGCGCTGTTCCATTTCCAGAAGCGCGACCGCCGGTTCCGCACCTTCGTGGCCGGAGGGGCCGGATCGAAGGGCTACGTGATTGCCGGCCCGGAGCCGTTTCCGCAGCCCATCCCGCAGGTCGCCAGTCTGACCACCAACGATGTCTGGAAAGTGACTTTCAGCGTCGGCGGCGGGCTGACATACATTCTGCGGAAGCACATGCTGATCCGCGTGGAATTCCGCGATTACCTGACCACGTTTCCGCGCCAGCAGATCGTGCCGGCGCCGCACAACACGGCGCGCGGAGTCTTCCAGCAGTACACGCCGCTTTTTGGCGTGAGCTATACGCTGTAGCCTGGTGATTCGCGCGGCTCCTCGGGGATCCCTCGAAGCCGCGTAAACTCTATTTTCCCGACGGCCAGTTGTTGAGCAGGTTGAGGACGTTGAGCGATCCCAGGCCGGTGGAGAAATTCCAGCCGGATGCGGCGGAGAAGGCCGGCGAATAGCTGGACGTGGAGGTGGAGAGAGCGCCATCGGACTGCGATTGTCCGAAGCCGCCGAAACCGCCGAATCCGCCGCGGCGCCCGCCCGACGGGGACGAGGTCGCACCGAAACAGCTGTCGTTTCCGCTGCAGTCCACCGCGATATCGCCTTGCGAAACGTTATGGAAGACGCAGGAACTGGTGGCGGAATCGCCGGCGCTCGCATTGCAGGTGGCGGAGGCGGCAAGCTGATAGTAGACGAAGTTCGGATTGCCCTGCGCGCTGCCGGTTTTCTGATTGACCAGCGCCTGGATACCCGCCAGAATCGGCGCGGCGAACGACGTTCCGCCCGCGCCCGCCCACGTGCTCGGGTCGCCGGCGCAGGAAGCGCCGCCATTGCGGCGATCGCTCCAGCACATCACGTAATAGTGGCCCCAAATGCCGGTGCCGGAGAACAGGGAAACGTCCGGGATGTCGCGGACGCCGTCGCTCGGAACACCCTTGACTCCGGTCTGCCATGAGGGTTTGGCGACTCCCTGGCAGCTCCCGCTGACCACCCCGGAAACGGATGGCGCGCCGCTGGAGCAGCCGCTGGGGCCGCCGCTGCCCGCCGCCACCTGCACCAACCCGTTCTCGCGGGCGGTGGAGCTGGCGCAGAATCCGCTGGAGCCGTACGGAGACGGGAATCCCAGGAAAGCGGAAAGCAGGCCGCCGGCGCAGGAATCGTTCCAGGGAATTTCCGGGATGTAGGAACGCGCCGACCCGAAGTTGACATCGTTGCTGGAATTCCAATAAGTCGAGGTGGTGTTGGACAGCGTGTCGCCGAAGTCGGTCCCGCCGGCCGCGACGTTGTAGGGTGTGGAGGCAAATCCGCTGACCGCAATCCCGTGGGTGGCTCCCGAGGCTCCCGAGTCGCAGGCGGCGGCGCCTTCGTCGCCGGCCGCGACAAACACCGAAATGCCTTCCGCAACCGCCTGCTGATAGGCATCGGAGAGCGCCGCATTGGCGCTGGCGCCGTTTTCGGCTTCGCACGTTCCGTAGCTGAGACTGATCAGGTTGGGGTGAGTATCGCTGTTGACCAGGTTGACCAGGGCGATGTAGCCGCCGAAAGTGGTGCGCGTGCTGGAGCAGGACGCCACCTGAATCGCGGCATCGGGCGCGGCTGCGCTGGCCCATTCGGCGTCGAGCGTAGCCTCGCTGTCGTCGCTGTTGGCTCCCGGATTGGTGCACGAGGTTCCGGGGTGGACGGTGGTCAGCGAACCCCCGCTATACGCCGAAAGCCCGAAAGTGGATCGGAAGGTGTTCCAGTCGCTGTTGCTGTACAGATTGGAATCCTCGATCACCGCGATGGTCTGTCCTTTGCCGGTGTAGCCCTGCGCAAAGGCGGGCGCGAGGTTATAAATGGTGGCCAAATCCTCGGGAGTCAGCGCCTGATAGGTGGCGCCCTGCTGCGTGAACGTGAAGTTGGCGTGGGCGCGCTTCATGGGGTGCGGCGAAAAATCGTGAAGCGAAACCACTCCCCTGACCACCGGAGCCAGCGCTTGCGGAATTTGCGGATCGCTCATGTTCGCGATGTGGCGCTGGCCGCCCGAATTGACGTAGTGCATCTCGGTGTGGAAGGCATCGCGGACCTGGCGCGCGTTTCCCGAAAAATCGATGGTCATGCCGCCCGAGGAAACCCCGTGGACGGTGAATCCCTGGGACTGCAGCCAGGATTCGATCTTCGCAACGTCTTCCTGAGCGGGCGCGAATGCCTCCGCAAACTGCGCCGGCGTCAGCCATTGGTGATAGCTCGGCGACTTGGGATCGTGAAGCGCGGCGATGCGGCTGGCGAGCGCGCTCTCCTGATCGGCCGAACGCCGCAATTGCAGCATCATGTGATCGACCGGCAGGCTGTCGGGCACGGCGCCCAAATCGTTGTCCGCATTGGCTTCCGGACGGGTGTTTCCATTCAGCCGATACAGCTTGCCCTCATCGATGGGGGTGGTAATTCGGGGTCTGGCGGGCTGTGCCGGCAATGTAATGGCGGCAGCCAGCGCGAACAAACCGGTGCGTACCGGATTGGTGGTGAGAAAACGCACGAATCGCATGGTTCTCCTTCAATTCCAGGGGACTTGATGCAGCACGCGCGGATCGTGCGCTTCGAAACTAAGGACGCGAGGGTCGGGCGGCGGGTTACGGGACGATAAGGGGCCAACCAAAGTTAGTACTGCCTGTACTAGTGGCAGGTCCCGAAACCCGCTCGCCGCTCCGATTTTAGAACGTCAGCCGCAACCCCAACTGGACCTGTCGCGTGGTGCCGGCGCTGTGGATCTGGCCGAACTGGCTCGAGCTCAACGTGGCCGTCGGAGTCCCCAGGCTGACCATGTTGAATACATTGGTGAATTCGCCGCGGGCTTGCAGCGTCACCGTCTCTCCGAACTTGAAATTCCGGAACAGGCCCATATCGATGTCCCTCGTTCCGGGCGCCGAGAGCTCATTGCGCGCCAGGTTTCCATCCTGGCCTGCGGCGGCTTTGGCGAACGCCGCGATATTGAACCATTCCGCCGTGGTTGCCGAGCGCGGGCGATTCGGGTCGAGATAGGGGTCGCCGATGAGGTTGGGGCGGTCATTATTATTGCCGTCGAGGTTGATATCGCTGCCGGACGTGATGTTGAACGGCAGCCCGCTCTGCAGCGTGACGATCGCCGACAGCTCCCACCCATTGAGGATGGCGCGCGGGACCGGCTGCATGTGGCCGAAATAATCCAGGTTCCATATCACCGACCCGACCGCAACCTGGCGCCGGTCGTTGTCGCTGCGGCCGCGATCGAGCGACATGTTATGGAAGTCTTCCAGGCCGCCATTCACCGTGTTGTTATCCAGCTCGGCATCTTCCAGGGCTTTGCTCCAGACATAGAATGCTTTCACCGCCAGGTGATTGACCAGGTGGCGTTCCACGGTGATCTGCAGGCTGTTGTATTCCGTGTTCATGACGGACTGCACGGAATAGATATTGGACAGCGTGCCCGGCTCGATGGGGCGGCGATTGTTGACGTTCCCCGTCGTCGCGGTGCTGTTGTAATAAGGATAATTGAGATCGACGGCGAAAGGCAGACGCCGGCCGAGCGACCCCACATAAGCGGCCGTCACCGTCCAGTTTCGCGCGATTTCGCGCTGCACCGAGAGATTCAACTGGTAGGTATAGGGCCAGCGGAAATTCGGCGCGACCCCGTAAATCGCGGCCGGAAGAATGAACTGCGGCGAGTTCGGATTGTAGGAATAGGGGAACGGCGAGACGCCGCCCGGCAGCAATCCATAAGGATTGCTGAGCGATTGCACGTTGTTGAATTGCTCGCGCACGGCGAACGGCTGGTAGTTCGACGTGGAGTTCCACTCGTTTCCCGAAACGCTTCCATAGAAGATCCCGGCTCCGGCCCGGATGGAGGTTTTGCCGTTGCCGAACGGATCCCAGGCCAGACCGGCCCGCGGGGACACGTGCGTGAGCGGCGTCGAGACCACACCTCGCCCCACACCCGGATCGCCCGCCACCAGGAGTCCGTTGGGCACGTTCGATCCCTTCAGCACCTGCGATTGCACGCCCTGCTCGAAGGTGGCCTCGCGATTGAACGCATCGGTCGGCGCCGTCTGCACGTCCCAGCGGACGCCGAAGTTCAAGGTCAGGCGGGGAACGATGCGAAAATCATCCTGCGCGAACAGAGCGGTGGTCCAGAAATTGTCCATCGCGGTGATGGGCGCGTCCTGGTTCATGGTCGCGGGCAAGCCGAGCACATAATCCGAGAAGGCGTTTCCGGTTTTCGCATTGGTGAAGCTGAAGACGCCGTAGTTGTTGAGCAATGTCTGCTGGATGTCCTTGTCGAGCGACAATTCGCCGCCCAACTTGAAGCTGTGGCGCCCGTGCGTCAGGCTGAAGACGTCGCGCGTGGAATAGAAATTGGTTCCCGCCACCGGTCCGGCGATGGATTGTCCCAGCGTGAAATACCCGCTGACCGCAATCTGCGGCAATGAGGGCGTGCCCTGCGGCTGGAAAGTGGACCCGAAGGCGTTTAACGACTCGCCCGGCAAATTCAGCCGGCCGCCGAAATTGCGCGTATACGAAAGCCAGAACTGGTTCACCGCGCTGCCGCCGAAGGTCCGCGTATCGCTGGCATTTACATCCTGTTGGCGCCAGTTGAAGCTCTGCGTCGACCAGGGCAGATTGCCCGTGGGCTGAATCGTGTTGGTGCCGCTGGTTTCGTAATAGCTGAACGTCAGGTGCTGCGTGTCGGTCAGCGTATGGTCGATCTTGGCGAGCGCTTCATTCGTGCTGTACGGATTGGGAACGAAACCCTGCCATCCCGATCCAGGCAGGTTGGCTTCCGGGATCGACTGGTTCATGATCTTCACGGCCACCGGGTCGAAGCGCGAAGTGGGAATGATTCCGCCGGGGAACGGCGCATTGCCGTTCAGCGGATCTTTCGGCTGCGCCTTGTCCGCCGAAAAGTTGCCGGAACGTTCGGCGTCGGTGGGAACAACCGCGCCGGTCAGCAGTTGCGCGATATTCTGCCGGAGACCGGAATACGTCCCGAAGAAGAACGTCCGGTTGCGCCGGATCGGCCCGCCCAGCGTGCCGCCGAACTGGTTGCGGTGCTGCGGCACGGCCGCAAACCCCCAGGGGTCCGCATTGAGATCGTTGTTGCGCAAGAATTCGAAAAGCGAGCCATGAAACTGGTTGCTTCCCGACCGGGTGAGAACGTTGACCACGCCGCCCGCGAACCGGCCGAATTCGGCGCTGTAACTGTTGGTGACGACGCGAAATTCTTCGATGGCATCGGGATTGGGCACGATGTTGCCGGTGTTTCGCAGGCCGGTCATGTTGGTGCCGCCGTCGAGATAGTAGTTTACCGAGCCGGCGCCGCCGTCCACACCGCCGTTAATCATGGTCCGCTGCTCGGGATATCCCAGCACGATGCTGTTGGCATTCGAGGAAACCCCGGGGGTCAAGGAGAGCAAAGTGTAGACGTTGCGTCCGACAATCGGAAGCGTGGTGAGCTCGGCGTTCTCCACGGTGCGGCCGATTTGCGCGTTTTCGGTGTTTACCTCAGGCGGAGCGCCGGTCACTTCCACGGACTCTGTCATGGTGCCGACATCGAGCTGCGCATCCACGTGCGCGGGGACACTGAGCTCCAGCGTCACCGCTTTTTGCACCACCTTTTTGAAGCCGCTGGCGCTTATTTCCA
>Ga0335078_10015376_pt1 | contig 11363 bp, 7 predicted proteins | sample Lox_Sample_32_FD_206711 | JGI IMG/M metagenome (GOLD analysis project Ga0335078, IMG submission 206711) | Soil microbial communities from Loxahatchee National Wildlife Refuge, Florida, United States - Lox_Sample_3.2 | ecosystem: Environmental > Terrestrial > Soil > Wetlands | place: USA: Florida...
CCGCTTTTAGCACTTGGCAATTAGCACTTGGCATTTGGCCCTTTTGGGGTTGGGGAGCTCCAGACGCCATAGGGGCCAAATGCCAAGTGCTAATTGCCGCCCATCGAGTGCTGACTGCTGCGGTATAATCCCGCCATGGCCGATACCGTGGGGATGGTTCCGGACGAGTTGAAGTTTGAGCCGAAATCCAAGGGTTTGAGCACTGCGCGCAAGAAGAAACCGAAAGAGCTGGCGGTAATTACCGAGTGCTGTACCGGTTGCGCCGGATCGCCCGCCTGCGTGGAATATTGCCCCGTGGAAGATTGCATGTTCTGGGTGCCGGACGAAGACCATCCGCCGTTTGGCCGCATTCAGGTGGACCCTATTCTGTGTATCGGCTGCAAGAAGTGCATCAGCAAAGGGCCGGATGGGTGCTTTCTGGATGGCTGCCCGTGGGACGCGATCGTGATGGTGGAAACCGTGGAAGTGGAAAAAGAAGTTGGCGTGATGCCTTTTTAGTCGTCAGTCGCCGGTCTTCAGTCGTCAGCCAATCGGGTTGGTACACTCGGTTCTAGTTTTCTCCAAAAATACTTTTCTCCTTTTCGAACGGCCATTCGCGCCTGCTCCAAACCGGGCGGTTTTGGGGAGAAAAGCAGTTCTCAGTTCTTGGTTCTCAGCTCTCAGCGCGCCATTCCTTTCAACTGCGAGGAAGGCAAACAGGCACTAGGTAAGGGCTCGCGCTGTCGCCGCTGGTTCGTAACGGCGGCTCCTGATTGCCCGCGAGCGTCTGCGTAAGGTATGTTACAAGCCAGACATGCGCAAATGGATGCGTGACCGCTTCAAACGCGGCAAGAAGAGCAAAGACGAGAGTGCGCAGGAGAAGCCGGCCCCGCTGCGGCCCGCTTATTTTGAAACGGAACAGCCCGCTGCTGCTCCCGCCGCGCAGGCCTTAGAACCGGAACCTCCCGCAGAGGAGCAGGCGGAGCAGGATGTTCCGCAGCCGCAGGCGCCTGGCTTGCCGCCTGATGCAGCGCCTCGCAGACGCCGGCGGCGCGGAAGAGGCGGCCGTGGGCGTGGCCGTTCGCAAACGGCCGCGCCGCCAATGGCGGAGCAACCACCGCAGGACGACTCGCCCGAGGCCGAACCTTCTGCAGTTGCTGCGCCCGACCCAGGCCCGGCAGCGCCGGTCGCGTCGCGTCCGCCTAAGGGCGTAGTGGTGCTGGCTATCGGGCTGCCAGGATCGGGGAAGAGTTCGTGGTTCAAGCGGCACAACATCACGCCGCTTTCTACCGATCTGTTGCGCTCGCTGTTGTTTGATGATCCTACGGAGCAGCGTTTTCAGGATCTGGTGTTTTCGAATCTGCGCTCCATGCTGCGGGCGCGGCTCATCGCGCGGCGTCCGCTGAATTATGTTGACGCCACCAACCTCACGCCCCATGAGCGCCATAGCTGGATCAGGCTGGCAAAGGATTACGGCTACGAGGTGCAGGCGGTTTACTTCGATGTCCCGCTGGAAGTCTGTTTGGAACGGAATCGGAAACGTCCGCGCGTGGTGGAAGAAGGGGTGATGCGCCGCATGGCGGAAAAACTGAAAGTGCCCACCTTCGAAGAGGGATTCTCTAAAATCACTATGGTGCGGGTGCGGACCAAGCCAGCGGAGTAGTCAATCCGCCGCGGCTTTATAGCTCCGCAGAAGTTCGGGTTGGGACAGTTGTGCGCTGTCGAGTTCGTTGGCGGAGAGCTTGAAGCGTCCGGCCAATTCCTGTAAGTCTTGCGCCATCCCAGATAATTCCTTCACCGCCTGAGCAGATTGCTGCGCGCCTTCCGCAGTTTGGTGGGTGATCTTGGCGATTTGCTCTATGTTGGCAGCTACCTCTTCGGCGGCACTGGATTGTTCCGTAGCTGCAGTGGCGATTTGCGAGATCATTTGGCCGACCTGCTCGGACATTTCGATAATGGTGTGCAACGAGTCTCCCGCCTGGGAAGTGGATTGCACGCCCTGCTGCACTTTTCCGGTGCCTGTGTGCATCGCCGTGACCGTGTGCTGAGTGTCGCGCTGGATGGCCTCAATCATTCCGGAAATCTCGCGCGTCGCCTGGGTGGTGCGCTCCGCCAGTTTGCGCACTTCGTCGGAGACCACGGCAAAGCCGCGGCCTTGCTCCCCGGCGCGGGCAGCCTCGATGGCGGCATTCAGCGCCAGCAGATTGGTCTGATCAGCAATGTCCTGAATCACGCCGATAATTCTGCCGATCTGGTCCGAGTTCTTGCCCAGCCCTTCCACCATTCCGGCGGCTTCAGAAACTGACGCGGCAATGGACTCCATTTGCGCCAGAGTTCCGGCGACGATCTGTCCTCCTTCCTTAGCGGTTTGTGAGGACTTTTCAGAGGCGGACGCCGCCTGTTGCGAGTTCGAGCAAACCTGGGTGACGCTGGCAGCAATCTGATGCATGGCGGAGGCAACCTGGTCGGCCTGCTGCTTCTGGCGCTGGCAGCCGGCAGATTGCTGGCCTATGGTCTCGGAGATCGTCTTGCTGGCCTGGGCCACCCGGCTTGCCGTCGTCACAACCTCTTCTAAGGTAATAGCGAGATTATGCTTCATACGATTCAGGGCTGCCGAGGTTTGTCCGACCTCGTCGTCCGATTCCACCACGATGTCCTCGACGGTGAGATCGTTGCGGGCGATGCCAGACGCCAGCGTCAGCGCGGCATTGAGCGGCCGAGCGACTAACTTGCGCACGAGCAGAAACACGATCAGCGACCCCAGCCCCAGGGTGCTGAGCCCGGTGAGGCAAAGCATCCAGGCATTGGCGCGCTGATTGGCGGCCAGCACCTCCGCCGGGGCGGTGACCGAGAACAGCGCCTGCACTTGCCGGGAATCTCCCTCCTGTTGGCTGGCCAACTTCCAGGAATGGCAAGCTTGACACTCGGTCCGCACCTCAACCGGCTTGGCATAGAGCACTACCTGCTGCCCGGCTAGTTCGGTGCGCTCGCTATATTGCAGCCATGTGGGGTGCGACTGCAGGGCCTGAATGGCGCGCTGCTCAAATTGGTTGGGCGTGTCCTTGGGGTCGTTCGGCGCGGTGGAGACGGCGCGAAAGGTGTAGCCCTGAGTTTCCGCGTATTTCTGGCTCACCTGCCAGGCGTGCCCGCCTTCGCCGGAGGTGAGACGGCCGCCTTCGGCGACTTCGGTCAGCACTCGCAGCTTATCGGTGAAGGCATCTTCCGCCTGGCGCTGCACGCGATGTTGTGTGATCCAGAAACTGAGCGCGGACATTAGGGCCAGGCTCAGAACGATCGATCCCACAATCTTGGCGGCGAGGCTGCGCGTTCTCCGGAAGGCGTCAAGGGTTGCGAGCATCGGGAATCGGACAGCTGCTCTTACGCGGGTCGTGGCTCAGGGGCAGTCGTATCCGTACGGTATCTATCGGCGGGAAAAGTCAGTTCATTAGCCTGCGCGATTCGGGAGGAGCGGCAGAACCGAATCAGGACAAGCCTGACAAACGGACCGGGTTTCCAAACCGGTCTTGCAGAATGAAAACGCCGCCCGGTTTGGGTGGCGTTTCCGGCTTCATTGATCTATTCCTGCCTCTATCGTTTACCTTGGCGTCGGCGATGGCACAAAAACGCATGCCTGCCGCCTTCGCCAAGGTTGTTTCACCACCTCCGACTACTTTGTGCCGTCAGCAAATCGGCTACCTCATTTAATTCCCGTGATGCCCTCTACTGCTCGCCGCTTTATTGGTCAGATTGAAGCTGGCGGTGCTCGAGACCCCCGCGACGCTCGCGCTTACCGTGTAGCTGCCGGTGGTGGCATTCGCCGTGAATACCGCCGAGGTTGCTACTCCTGAGCTATTGGTCGTCGCAGTGTTGAGCCCGCCGGCAAAGCTGCCTGAGGCCCCGCTCGCGGGCGCGGTGAACGTTACTAAAACACCGCTGACCGGATTGCCGCCCGCGTCTTTCACCGTCGCGGCCAGAGGACTGGAAAAGGCGGTGCTGACGGTGGCACTCTGCGAACTGCCGCTGCTGGCCTTGATCGAGGCCGGCGCGCCCCCGGTGTTGGTGAGCGCAAAGCTGGCCGAGGTTGAGACGCCTGAGACCTTCGCAGTAACGGTGTAGCTTCCGACCTTGGTATTGGCGGTGAATGCGGCCGATGTCGCAACGCCCGAGGCATTGGTAGTAGCGGTCTTCGCTCCACCAGCAAACGTGCCCGAAGCCCCGCTGCTAGGGGCGGTGAAAGTTACGGTGACTCCGCTTACCGGATTGCCGCTGGAATCCCTCACCGTAACCGCCAAAGGACTGGCGAACGCAGTGCCGATGGCTGCGCTCTGCGGCGTTCCGCCGCTGGCGACGATTGAAGCCGGCTTCGACGAAGTGCCGTTGCTCACTGTGAAGCTATAGGTTGCGGAGACCGAAGGCGCCACAAAGGTACGCGGATTGGCGGTGGAACCGTCAGTCCAGCTGGTGAAGACATATCCCGTCTCCGGCATCAAGGTTACGACGCAGCTTGCGCCTGGCGTCCAGGCAAACGTAGTTGGGCTGATGTAGGAGCCGGGCAAGCAGCCGGTGCCTGCAACCGTGAAATTCATGGAGGCCACATTTGAGGTGATCGTGACCTGGGGCGGCGCTGCGCCTGGATAAAAGCGCTCGGCGGTGGCTGATACATTGGTCGCGCCGGAAGCAAAATATCCGCCGGCGGCCAGCACTGTGCCATCGTTAAGAGTGGTCATCGTGTGGTAATACCGCGCCAGACTCATGCTTGCGGTCAGCGACCAGGTTTGCGAGGCGAGATCGAAAATCTCAGCCGTGATGCGCACCGGGTTGGGTGAATCGCAACAGGAATATCCCCCGGACACCAGAGCCTGGGTGCCACTTGAAATTGCCGCCGCCGCAAAATTATTGCGGCCCGTGCTCATTGCCGGCATGCTGTGCCAGGCTTGGCCGGTAGGAGCGTAGAGCTCGGCCGTGGCAAGTCCCGAGCAGCAGCCGCCGGGACTGCCCCCAGCCGCCAGCACCTGGTCGTTCAGCAATAGAGTTGCCGTATTCCCAGATCTCGCGCCATTCAGACTTCCCACTGCCGTCCAAGTTGCGGTCGCCGGATTGTAGATTTCCGAAGCCGTGGTCGTTCCGGTTCGATAATACGTGCCGCCCTCAATCAACACAGTTCCATCGCTGAGCACGGTTGCGGTTTGATAGGCTTGGGGAGCGACCATGTTGCCAGTAAGAGTCCAGGCTCCGGTTGTGGGGTTCCACAGCTCGCTCGAAGAAAGCGAAGTAGAGCCGTCCGATGCGCAACAACCACCGGCAACCAAAACCATTCCATTCTGCAGAAGGGACGCGGATTGGCCGAGGCGGCTAACGTTCAAGTTACCAGTCACCGTCCAGGTACGGGTGGTGGGACTATAAATTTCGGCGCTCGATCCTCCTACGACGAGAACCCGGCCATCACTCAGCAGCGTCGCCGTGTGGCCGGCGCGCGCATTCGCCATGCTGCCGGTTGCAGCCCAAGTGTTGCTATTCGGGTCGTAGATCTCGGCTGAAGCAGTGGCCGCACCCGATGCAGTGATTCCGCCCGTAACTAATACCGTGCCATCCTGCAAAAGAGTGGCAGTATGCTCCGCACGGGTTGTAGTCATGGTTCCTGCGGAGTTCCACGCTGCGGTTTGAGCGTCGGCGTGCCTGGACAGCAGCAGCCCCATCCCGAGCAAGATGGTAAACACGAGCTTTACGGCTGCAGGACGCGATGCCAGAGTGTGATTCATCAGCGGGGACTCCTTCGGTGAACGATTCGGACGGGCTTAACGGGTCGTTGGGGAGGGCTATCCGGAAACAGCGTTACTGCGACCGGGGAACTATATCCGTTGGCGGTTGAGCGAGTAATGGCCGGAAGGTTGGAGAACCCAGCCGGAGTAGCTTAAAACCTTCGTGTCCGGGCTTTCAGCGGGTAACAAGGCAGGCGATGCGATCCGTTTCCATAGGGCTGCTGAAAGACTTGAAATCGCATTCGGTACCCTGCTAAAGCAGAGACGCAGCCCATTTGAGCGGCCTTGCAGGCGTTAGCCGGATCAGTTATCGTCCGCGCCCGTGACCGCCTCCACCACCGTGGGACGATCCCCCACCGCCATGATAACCGCCGCTGCTGGCGTGATAGGAGCCGCCGCCATGGGACGATGGCGCCGAATACGACCGCGACGAACCATACGACCGTGGCGAACTATATGAGCGGGACGAACCATAGGAGGGTGCGGAGCGATACGACGGAGCGCCGTAGCTCCGGGCATTGTATTGCGGATAAGAGCTGCGCGAGTTGCCGTAAGATCCGGCGTAGGGCGACGGCCTGCTCGAATAGGGCGATCCGTACGACCGTGAGGATGAGCCATACATCTCCCGGTTATTGGAAGAATAGCCGCGGTAGGCTTGCCCGCCGCCATAATTGCCACGTGTGCTCGCGCTGTAGTTCCCGGCTGGCCGTACTGGCCCGGTGGGACGTGGCACATAATTCATGCTGTGTCCTTGTGGATGGGACGAACCGTGCGACTCGCCACCAGAGTGCTCCCCTCCGCCGCGGTTGCTGTTCCCCTGCGGCCGCGGTACGGAACGTTCCGCCGGCATATTGCCGCTCGGACGGGCGCCTCCGCCGCTCTCCGGGCGCTGGGACATGGAAGAAGACCGCTCATTGCCGGCCCCGCGAGCGCCGTTAGCCGGCGGACGCGGAACACTTGCCGACGCCCCGGCTCGATTCGAGTACGAGCCGCGCTCGGCATTCGTATTGGCACGCACGTTCGAGTTTGCCTCGGTGCGCTGGTTGATCGAGCCGCGGTTTCCCGCGGGCGGCCGCGGGACATTCGCTGAACCACGACTGGAGAATGATCCGCGTTCCGCGTTCGGGTTCGTACGAACGTTAGAGTTCGCCGTCGTCCTTTGATTGAATGAGCCGCGATTCGACTGCGGCGGCCGCGGCACATTGCGATTCATGTTGCCCATGCCGCGGACTGCGGTCTCGTGATTGTTATGGATTCCGCCCGCCTCCGCGCCGCGCTGCCCCCCTAAATTGCCGCGGGAGGGAGCAGCCATCCTCGAAACCACTGGCCGTGAAAACGCGCGCTGTGGCGGCGCTGCCGCTGGCCGGCCGGCGTTGATGCCCAGCCTGCTTTCGCGGGTCGGGGTAAGCCCAACTCTACCGCCCAGTGGTGCACGTGCGAATTCGTTTGCGGAAACCCGAACCATCGAGCGATTCACGGGCCGCGCTCCCACAATCGTTTCCCGCGAAACCGCAGTCGCGCCGCCCGGATAACGCAGGTTCGAATACCCGCGGAATGTCTCCCTTCCGCCGTAATATCCGTTGAACCTGCCGAAATCCCTGACGTGAATGTTGGTGATGTTCACATTGCGGTAGTATCCGAAGCTGCTGTGATACCAGGGAATGAACGGCTCATTCCAGCCCAGCGGGCACCAGCCGTAGCCGAAGCCGCCGCCGAACCCTAAGCCAATTCCCCAGCCTGGGCCGCCAAACCACGCCACTAGCGCGGGAGCGTAATAAGGACGCACCCAGATCGGTCCCGGCGCCCATCCCCAGAAGCCTCCGGCATAAACCCAGCGTCCATAGTGGAAGGGAGCAAATCCCCAGGGCGCATCGTCAACCCAGGTCCAGCCCCAGGGGGCGATCCAAACCCAGTGGCCAAAGCGATACGGTGCCCAGCCTGCGGCCACGCCAGAGGGATACCAAACATCGCCGTAATCCGGTTCGTTCCGCCAGGAGCCATATTCATCGAGATCTTCATAGCCAACCATGTCCTGCGAAACGTGGCGTGCGGCAACGGTGCCCTGCTCCTGCTCGTCGCGCAAATGGCCCCAGTCATCGAAACCGTCGTATGCCGGCGCTTGCGCAATCACGTTGGTCAGCGAGGTGCCATTGCTGAAGTGCGCGCTCTGGTGTTCGGCTAATTCCACGGCCGGCCCCTGGCCGGTGGCCTCGCCGGCGCCTTTCCAGACAACCACGTTCGTGGTGTCAGCATTCGGGTCTACATCGAAGCGGTACTCACCGGGCTTCTGCACAGTGAATGCCAGATTTTGCGTGTCCACTTCGTAAACTTCGCCGTTATAAAGACGGCGCACTTCCAGGCTTAAGGTCCCCTGATGCAACTGCACCTGCACCGTATTTTCATTGACGTTCGTCAGGGTCAGGCTGCTCTCGGAGTTCAGGCGAAGAATGCCGCTGCCGACGTTGAGCTCAGCGCGAGAATCTTTATCGGCCCAGATGTTGTCGCCATCGGTCAGTGGGCGGTTCACCACGCCTTCCACCCAATCCCCAGTGCCTTGAGGCTGCACCGATACTGACCCGGACATGTATTGCAAACGAGCCACGCGTCCCGGAGGGTCAGGCTGATTTGAGTCGGCCTGATTTGGATTAGTCTGGCCTGGATTAGTCTGGTTTGGATAGCTCTGGTTTGGATCAATCTGGTTCGGACCTTGGTCCTGATTCGGATCGGGGCCTGGCGCAGGCGCCTGTGCCCAGGCGGCTGTGGCCGCCAACAAGAAGAGAATTATTGCCGCGAAACCCAATCGCCCCAGCGTTTTCATGATCCGCTCTCCTTCATTCCCGCATCCGCCGGAAGCTGCCCCAAGGGCATCTTACGCCCGCAAGGCGCACGCGGACACGGAATCGAGCCGTTCTATTCGTATGAACCCTGAGGCCGGTAATTAGTTGCGCCTTATTCAGGGGAGTGAGACGTTCGAGGGCCGAGGGCGTAGGCCACGGCAAGACGGTTGCCTAGGAACGCCGACTGCTAAGTGGTTGATTTGAAATGAGGTGTCGCAGCCCCACATCAGGAGCGGTGCAATCGTCGGAGAAGACGCTCACGCCAATGCCGCAGCACAAAGTACTCGTTGAAAGGATGGTCATCTTGCATGGGAGGAGCGTTGGGAGATCGTTGAATCAGGGCGTCGGGAGACTCCTCCCGGTCAAGCACGATTTCGAATTGCTCCTCGGGGCTGGAAGCGGGCCCCCACTCCATCAGGTCACGGGCCGCATCGGGAGGCAGCTTTGCCGCCAGCTGGGATGCGGAGAGAGCGGGAATCGGTTTCATGCTGGCGAGAAAATGCGTTCCCCAATCTTCCACCGAACCGAAGGCCCGCACATAGGGAAAAGATTCCTTTAAAGCGCGCACCACCGAAGCAGTGACCGCGGGATCGGTGGGCGGAAGCCATTGCTGCAGGATGCCGTCCGGGCTTAAGTGCCGCTTGACGATGCTGTAGAACTCCTTGGAGTAGAGCAAACTGGATCCCGCCGCTTCCACCGGCGGCGGAGGATCAATCGTTATTACGTCGTATCGCTCCGAAGTTCTCTCCAGGTAAAAGCGGCCGTCATCAATCACCACATGGGACAGCGGCGACTTCATCAGCTTAGCCGCAGTAGGATGAAAGAAGGTTACCAGTCCAGGAACGCTGGGCACCAACTCGACTGTGGTCGTGGGAATTCCCCAGGAAAGCATGGACAGGTGCGTAGTTCCCATGCCAAAGCATATGACCAGGCCGTTGTGCGGAGGGTGCGGCAGAAATGCGTCGGGCAAGTGCACCATCATCTTGGTAATGGGCGTCAGGCTGGTGATTCCAATCCCATTCACCAGCAAGCGCTTTACCATTATCCTTCCCTCGTACACACCAGCGGCCACGGTGGTGGCAGTGCTGTCACGCCGGACCTCGCGAGATTCGAACTGTTGTTCAAACCCTTTGATCGAAAAAGCCGCTGCCACCGAGCCCAGAGTCAGAATGCAAGAAGCCAGCACATACGGCGAGCGGGCCAAGTTGCTGAAAGACAGAATGAATCGAGGCCGGTATCTCAGCCCGGCGATGAACCAGGGCAGGGCAAAGATATATAGGGCGGTCCGTTCCCCAACCAGCGGCAGCAACACAAAACCCGATACCAGCGGCCCCAGAACGCAGCCGATGATATTGATCGCATACGCCCTGCCGGCGCGGTCCGGGTCGCCGCGGGAGTAGCGGTCGAGAATCGCCGGGGTTATGAATCCCACCAGGAAAGAAAAAGGCGCGATTCCGAGTGCGACTCGCGGGATACGGGGCAAATGCACTCTGGGATCAGCAATCCAGAACGCCGCCAGCACAGACACCCCAAGCACGATCCAAAGCAGGCCTTTCTCCAGAATGCCGTCGCGATTGGTGCGGCGGTAATACCACGAACCCAGGTCGATGGCGATCAGATAGATCCCAAGAATTGCGGCAAATGCATATACCACAGTGCTCAGATACGGAGTATAGAGGCGTACCCACACGACCTCAGCGCCCATGCTGGTTAGGCCAGTGCCGAACAGAATCCACAGCAGCGCATGATCCGAAAAGAAATCCGATCCCCAAGACTTGGGCGTCGCGCGGGTTTCGCTGGGCTTTTCCACACCTGGCGACGGTTTGCGTACAACGCCCAACGAAAAGGCGGTCGCGGCCAGCAATAGGTTCAGGGCTGCGCCGATGTGGAGAGTCTGCCGGAATCCGAAAAGCTCAATCAGGAAGAGCGGAACCACAGCCCCCGCCGTCGCTCCGATTACGTTGGCCAAATAGAGATAGCTGAATGACCTGGCGGCTTTGGGATCGCGGTCCTGGCGGATCGCCGCCATTGCGAGAGGAAAAGTCGCTCCCATGCACGTGCACCACGGCACTAACGTGATCGCGAGCCAGAGTCCCGAGGGCACGTAGTAAATGGAAGACGAGAGCGACATCTCGCGCACCGTCTTCAAAAGCAACTCGCGGCCCCAAAACAGCTGGTGAGGCACCGCGATGGCGGAAAACCCGATGAGCAATTCCATCAGCGCGTACATTTTCAGCGCCGAAAATTGCCCGCCATACTTGCGTGCCAGAACCCCGGCCCCCCATGACCCCAGGCCTAATCCCACCATGAAAGCGGAAATCACCAGCGAGACCATGGCGGTGGTGACACCGAATTGCGCCATGGCGATACGCAGCCAGACAATTTCATAGAGAATGCTGCAGAACCCCGAGAGCAGGAAAAAACAGAAATACCATTGCACGATGTAGAGGTAACCCTCCAAGGGGACTTATTTTTGGGTGTGCTCGGTTATTTCAACAAGAAATTGTTCCGGCGTCAACACGGAAACCATAAAATACCGCTCAGCAGTTTAGACATTGAGCACTCGCAGCCGAGTCTAGCGTCGCTTTGAACGCAGGCACCGATGTCCTCAGTGGCAATTGCCGGCAGGAACCCGGCCGGCAAAGCGCGCCTTGATCCACGCAAGCTGAGGCGCAACCGATCCCCCAATCACGGCGCTGGGATCAACTCCCGGATATGCCTCGAAATCAATCCGGTCTCCCTGATGGCACATCCGCGCCACCACCTGCGCGGCCGCCGCGTCTGCCGC
>Ga0335078_10015377_pt1 | contig 11363 bp, 13 predicted proteins | sample Lox_Sample_32_FD_206711 | JGI IMG/M metagenome (GOLD analysis project Ga0335078, IMG submission 206711) | Soil microbial communities from Loxahatchee National Wildlife Refuge, Florida, United States - Lox_Sample_3.2 | ecosystem: Environmental > Terrestrial > Soil > Wetlands | place: USA...
TGGCATTGAAGACGTTCATCATGGTGGGGATGGCCACGTTGACGATGCTGGAGTCCAGGATGGACATGAACGCGCCGACAAGCGCGACAAGAACCGGGGCAACCCAGTGGTAACCCTTCTGTCCCGCCTTGGGCTCGGCGTGCAGGGATGTTCCGTGTCCGATTGGTGCCGTCCGACTCCGCGGAGCCTTTGCGGTGCTGCTCACGGCTGTTTCTCCTCCGTTTCCAGAAGGTCATGGACGGCCGTCAAATCCTCATTCAGGCGGTCCAGGAGATCACGGGGAAGCTTCTTGAAAGCGGCTGCCAGGGACCGGGTCCTTTCCTGGCTCAGCAGGCGGACGAACTTGTCCAGCTTCTCCGTGCGCCTCATGACCACTGCCCTGCGATCCTCCGGATCCGCCTCCCGCGAAAGCCAGCCGGCGTCGGTCAAACGGTCAAGGATTCCCGTCAGCGTGCTGGGCGGGAGCCCGATCTCCGTCACCAGCTCCTTCACCCGGCGGCATTCCCTGCCGTGCATCTTCCACACGACCAGCATCTCCGTCATGGAGAGCCCCTCCGACTCCGCCAGCGGCGCCACGGTCCGCATGATCCGCCGGTAGATGTCGCCCAGGAGCTCAAGAAGCCTCAGCTCTTTCATCAGTTCCTTCGTATACGAAATATTCGCATTCGTAATATTCGACAACATAGTAATTTCTGCATATCTCGTCAAGCGCCCTCGGGCTCCCTCGTCATGCCTTCAATGACGCCGGGCGGAATGCTTTATTGCTTCGTTGCCGTCGAACCGGCGCCGCAGTATTTTTCCTTTGAGCCCTTTGTGAAACCATTGAAGACGCCGACACTCCTGGCTTTGCTCGCTTTCTCTGCGGCCGTGCTCCTGGCGGGAACCGCCTGGGCGGACGACAGCAAAGCGGCGGAAGGCGAAGTAGGAATCTATGAGAACTTCGGCGGGCAGGTCCCGCTCGACGCCAGCTTCCGGGACGAAGAGGGCGGCGTGGTGAGCCTGCGCCGGCTGATCCGCACGCCCACAATCCTTGCGCTCGTGTACTACAAGTGCCCGAACGTCTGCGACTACCTGCTCACCGGGCTGGCTGGTTCCCTGAAGCTGCTTGACGCGGTGCCGGGGAAGGACTTCAACGTCATCACGATCAGCATCGATGACACGGAGACGCCGGTTGACGCGCGGCACGCCCGGCAAATCGCGCTTGAGTCAATCGAAAAGCCTTTTCCGCCGCCGGCGTGGAGATTTCTCACCGGAGACCGGGCCAGCATCACGTCCGTGGCGGAGGCAATCGGATTCCACTACATCCGAACGGCCACGGGTTTTGACCATCCGGTGGGCATCGTTGTTCTGTCTTCCGAGGGCAAGATCATCCGCTACATGGAAGGGGCGGATTTTCTCCCGGCCGACATCAAGCTCTCTCTCCTGGAGGCGTCCCAGGGGAGGGTGGGCCCAACCATAGCGCGCGTGCTGCGCTTCTGCTTCAGCACGGACCCCAAGAGTCATCAGCTCGTTTTCAACCTGATGCGGATTCTCGGCTCGGTCTCGCTCCTGGCCGCGGCGGCGCTTGTGACGTACCTCCTGATTGCGGGAGCGCGGCGCCGTCGCCACGGCGGCGCTTCGGGCTGAAGGCGAAAAAAAAGATGGCCGGTCCAGTTCCTCTCGATCAAGGGCGCTCAGGGAGGTCTGCGGCCGGCCGTGGAAAGGGATTTGCGAGAGGTGCGCGGAACGGGGCCCGCGCTTCACCTGCCTCCCGCGCGCTGTTCAGTTCTCTCGGGAGGCCGACAGCGCCACAATGGTGACACCTCACTATACAAGCCCGGGGCCGCGGTGGTTGCAGGTTGTTCGTGAGGATGTCCTTTTTTCCGATTCTCGGTGGTACATTAAAATCAGTGGAAGAGATTCACGCCGAGGGTACCGAACGTGCAGATGAGCTTGCTGCGATCGGCGAAGTTCTTCGGGGCAACACGGACGCCTTTCGGCTTATTGTCGATCGATACAAAGGCCTTGTCGTAAGGCTTTCCATTTCCTTTCTCGGCAATCGAGAAGAAGCGGAAGAAGCAGCGCAGGAGATCTTCCTGCGGGCGTTCCGCTCTCTTCACCGGTTCAGCCTGGACAAGAGACTGCTCCCGTGGTTGTACAGCATTGCGGTGAACCACCTGCGGAGCGCGTACGGCCGCATGAGGAGACGGGAGGAACGGACCACCGCGGTGGAAGTGGAGCTGGCGGCCGGCGGAGAGTCGGACCCCCAGCGGACTGTCGTGGACGACTACGAGAGAACCGCGCTCCGCCAGGCCGTGGATTCCCTCCCTCCGACGCTCCGCGAGGTCGTGGTCCTGTATTACTACGAGCAGATGCGCGTGGAGAGCATCAGCTCCATCCTGGGCATTGGAGTGGAGAACGTGAAATCCCGTCTCTTTCGGGGGCGCCAGAAGCTGCGGGAGATGCTTCAGAAGACCGCAACGCTTGATGGTTTTCCATAGTATAGTAACCAGCAGGCAGCAGAATGAACGACACGTGCCAGCGGGTGGATGCAGCGGTCAGAGAGTGGGAGTCAGGCACCATCTCGGACATTCAGAACCTCTTCTTCATCATCAATCACAGCCGCGCGTGCCAGCGCTGTGAGAGCAACTACGGCGCGCTCCTTCCGCTCATCCGTCGTGACGCAGGAGAGCGCTCCGGGCTCACCCCCTATGAAGAGTCTCCGTCGCCCGACTTCACAAGCCGCGTCATGCGGCGCCTGGGCAGGACGAAGGTCTACCGGTTCTCCGGCAGCTTCGCGCACACGGTGAGATGGGCGTTGCCTTTGGCGGGCTGCGCGGCGCTCCTCCTGGGCATTGGCAGCTTCGTCGTCCAGGCAGACCTGAGGTCGGCGGAATCCGTGGCCAACGTGGTGTTCACGCTGGAGGCTCCATCCGCTTCCCGCGTGAGCCTGGTCGGCGACTTCAACGGATGGCGGCCCGAGGCGCTCACGCCGAAAGCCGGGGGGCAGGGCGTATGGCAGATCAGCGTTCCGCTCAGGAAAGGCGCTGTCTACACGTACGACTTCCTGATCGACGGGCAGCAGTGGGTTGCGGATCCTCACTCGGAGACCCAGATCGATGACGGATTCGGCGGCCTGGCGTCGGTGCTGCGGCTGTGAGGCGGTGGGGCATGGCACGCATGAGCCCGGACCGGCGCGCGAACGTCCTTCTTTTCCTGGCCGCGGTCCTTTCCTCCGTTCTTCTCATGACGGCGGCGAAACCTTCGTGGAGCGATGCTCTGAGCTCCTGGTACAATTCAGATCCACACGCAACGGCGTATGCCGGCGTGCACGCGGAGCTGGCCAGGGTGTTCGCCGAGGCTGATCAGAGGCACATTTCCCGAACACTGCTCATGGACAGGCTCCAGGAGGGTGTCGCCAAGGGAGTTCTTCCTGATCGCCTGGTTAGCGCCATGCATGGGGAGCTCACGCTGCTCTCCCGGGCCAGGGTCATCGTGGAGAAGGCCAAGTGCGCGGGGAACATCTTTTCCCCTCTGAAGAATGAGACGCTGAAAGACATTGCGATTTACCTGCGCTCAGGCCTCTCGGACGACATCATTACCGATCTGATGTCCGCCGGCTCCGGACGGCCCGGCGGGAAGGAATCCGCGCTGGCTGCCTGCGGGGCCATCATGGACCTGCGCGCCGTGGCCCCGCTGGAAGACGCCGACTCTCTCCAGATCGGGAAGCTGCTCATGGCAAGCGGCATGCAGCCGTCCGGGTATGCGTCCCTGGCGCTGGTGTACGGGCTGGGAATAAGCAGAGGCCTGAACCATGACGCCCTGGTGCACGACGTCATCATCAACACGCTGAGCAGCGGCGGCGGGCTTGCCGTCATGACGCAGAAGATCGAGACTACGCCGATTGCGGAGCCCATCCCGCAGCCGCTGCTCCCCCGCACGCATCCGGTAAGCGCGCCCGCTGCTTCAGAGAAGCGGATCCCTCGCCGCTGACGCCCCGCTTGCTTGACGCACCGCCAGTGTGACGGACTGCGACCCTGACGCTAGTTTTCGCGCGTGCTGAGCCCAGCGCCTCCGAGGTACGCTTCCTGGATCCTCTGGTCTGATTGCAGCTCCTGTGACGAGCCGTGGGCGGAGATGGTTCCCGTCTCCAGCACGTAGCCGCGCCGGGCCAGCGCCAGCGCCTGGTGGGCGTTCTGCTCAACCAGGAGGATGGCGACTCCCTGGCGATTGATCTCCTGGATGATGGTGAAAATGAGATTCACAAGAATGGGCGCCAGGCCCAGCGACGGCTCGTCAAGAAGCAGGATCCGGGGCGTGCTCATGAGCGCCCTGCCGATTGCCAGCATCTGCTGCTCTCCGCCGGAAAGCGTGCCTGCAAGCTGGCCGCGCCGGTCCTTCAGGAGCGGGAAAAGCTCGAAGACCCTGTCCCGGGCGCGCATCACCTCTTCCCGGCGTTTCCGCCGCGTAAATGCTCCCAGGTTGAGGTTCTCCTCCACGGTAAGGGTGGCAAAGACCTTGCGGCCCTCCGGGGCGTGGGATATCCCTTTCAGGACGATGTCGTAGGCGGGCACTCGCGACAACGCGGCTCCGTTCAGGAGGATTTCCCCTTCCCGCGGGGGCAACAGGCCGGAAATGGCCCGAAGCAGCGTGCTCTTTCCCGCCCCGTTTGCCCCCAGCACCGTCACCACCTCCCCTTCCTCAACGGAGAGCGTGACCCCTTTCAGGGCTTCCAGGGCGCCGTAATTGATGTGAAGATCGTTCACCTGGAGAAGGGCTGCCATGATCAGGTCCCCCCGCCGAGGTATGCCTCGATGACGCGCGGATCATGGTAGATCTGCCGGGGGTGGCCTTCCGCGATCTTGCGTCCCCCGTCCATCACGGTGACCCAGTCCGAGATGCCCATCACCACGTTCATGTCGTGCTCGATGAGAAGGATGGTGAGGTCCTCTTCCCGGATGATCCTCTTGATGAACTCCATCAGGTCCCCCGTCTCCCGGGGATTGAGGCCGCTGGAAGGCTCATCCAGGACGATGAGCCGGGGCGACGTGGCCAGCGCGCGGGCAATCTCCAGCATCCTCTGGCGGCCGTAGGGGATGTTGCGGGCAAGCTCATGGCGGGATTCCCAGAGACCGACTTCGGAGAGACGCTCTTCCGCCAGCCGCCGCGTCTCTTTCTCCTCTTCCACCTGCGATCCCGGCCGCAGAAGCGCGGCAAGAAGACCGCTCCTGGTCCGGGCATGCCTGCCCGCCATCACGTTCTCAAGGCACGTGAGGTTCTGAAACAGGCGGATATTCTGGAACGTCCGCGCAATCCCGCGTTCCACGATGCGGTGCGGCTTTCTCCCGGTGATGTTCTCACCCTGGAAGAGCACCTTTCCGCCTTCCGGCCGGTAGATGCCGGTGACGACGTTGAACACGGTGGTCTTCCCTGCTCCGTTGGGCCCGATGAGGCTGGAGATCTCTCCGCGGTGCACCCTGAGGTCCAGCGCGTCCACCGCCGTCAGTCCCCCGAAGGTCTTGGTCAGCCCCACGGTCTCCAGCACCACCTCCGCGCTTTTCTTGGCAAAGGCCGGCATGGTGTCACCCACGGGACCTCCCCAGGCGCCGGATCAGGTCCTGAGCTTCGGTCCCCCCGCGCCTGCGGGGCCAGGCCCCGCCGGGTCGGAACATCATCATCAGGATCATGACCACGCCGAAGACCACCAGTCGATAGCTTGCAAAGGAACGGAAGATTTCCGGGAAGAGGCTAATTGCCGCCGCCCCGATGATGACGCCCGGCACGGAGCCCATTCCGCCGATCAGGACGATGCTGAACATCAGGCAGGACTCCCAGAACGTGAAGCTCTCCGGGGAGACCACCATGAGCTTGACCGCATAGAGGTTCCCGGCAACGCCCGCAAGCGCCGCGCCCAGCACGAAGGCCAGCAGCTTGTACGCGCGCACGTCGATCCCCGTGGCCTGGGCGGCAATCTCGTCCTCCCGGATGCAGTTCCAGGCGCGGCCGATCCGCGACCGCTGCAGGCGATAGAGCGCCAGGATGGAAAGAGCCACAACCACCCAGATCAGGACGTAATACCCCGTGGAGGAATCCAGCGCCAGAAAGCCCAGGGTGGGAGAATCGATCCCGTAAACGCCGTTGGGGCCGCCGGTGAGGCCCAGCGGGTTGTTGATGAGCGCAAGCCTGACGATCTCTCCCATCCCGATGGTGACGATGCACAGGTAGTCGCCGCGGAGGTGGATGATAGGAGAGGTGACCAGGTACGCAAAGAGCCCCGCCGCCAACGCGCTCACGGGGAGAAGAATGAGCACCGGGATGCCGAAGCGGGTGTTGAGGACGGCGGTGGTGTACGCTCCAATGGCGTAGAAGCCCGCGTGGCCGAGATCGTACAACCCCACTTCCCCCAGGACGATGTTGAGGCTCAATCCCAGGAGAACGTAGATCCCGAAGAAGAACGCCACGTCCAGGAGATAGTCGCTGGCAAAGAACGGAAAGATGACCAGGGCCAGGATGACGCCTGCCATCAAAGCAAGGCGCGCGGTGCGGCTTCCCGTGAGGCTTCCGGAAAGAGCTGGCATTCTAGACCTTCTCTGCTATTTTCTCGCCGAAGAGTCCGTTGGGCCGGAAGATCAGCACGAGAATCAGGATGAGAAAAACGAACACGTCTTTCCACGCCGTGGAGACGTACGCGCTTCCCAGCATCTCCAGCACCCCCAGGATCAGGCCGCCGAACATGGCCCCGGGCAGGTTGCCGATCCCGCCCAGGATGGTGGCCGTGAACGCTTTCAGGCCGTAGTTCCAGCCCATGGTGAAGCTGATCTGCCGGTAGTACATGCCCACCATGACGCCGGTAAGGGCGCCCAGGGCGGGACCGAGGGTGAAGATGAAGCGGATCACCTTGTTGAAGTTGATCCCCATGAGGGACGCCGTGTCACGGTCCAGCGCCGTGGCCCGGATGGCAGCGCCCCACGTGGTTTTCTGGATCACGAAGTACAGGATTGCCATGAGGGCAAACGAGACGCAGAGAATCAGGATCTGCAGCCCGGTGAGGTTCATGCCGCCGATGTGGATGGGGAAATTGGGGATCAGCGCCGCGGGGTAAGCCTGGTAGCGGGGGCCCCAGATGATCATGATGAGGTTCTGCAGAATGATGGAGGCTCCGAGGGCGGAGACGACCGCGGGAAGCCGCCCCGCCGGATAGATGGGCCGGTAGGCGACGCGCTCCACCACCACGCCCACCAGCGCAAGACAAAGGGCGGCCACGATCACAACCACCGCGAGGCCGCCCCACAATCCAAGGTGGGTCGTCACGAAGCCGGCGCCCAGGACGAGCATCGTATAGCCCAGGTACGAGCCCAGCGTGAAGAAGTCCCCGTGGGCGAAGTTGATCAGCTTGAGCACCCCGTAGACCATGGAGTAGCCAAGCGCAATCAGGCCGTAGAATGACCCGATGGTCAGTCCGTTGGCCAGCTGTTCGAGAAAGACCCTCATTCAGTGCGACTACCTGGAGATGACGATGTTTCCCTGGTCATCCACGACGTAGAGGAACATGGGAACTCCTTCCCGGTCCCCCTTGTCCGTGAAGCCGATCTTCCCCGTGATGCCCGGGACCCCGTTCACCTTGTCCCGCAGGTAGTCAGCCAGCACCTTCCCGTCCGTGGAGCCCGTCTTGTCCACCGCGTACGCAATGATGTTCACCGCATCCGCCGCGTACACCGGCCAGGGGCTGGAAGGAATATCCCCGAACTTGGCCTTGTACGCATTCAGGAACTCCTGCGCCTCGGGAGTGGGCAGGTCCGCGGGCAGCGGCTCGTTGGTCATGTAGCAGCCCTTGGCGACCTGCAGGCCGGCAATCTTCACGAACTCCGCATTGATGGCCGCGTTGCCGCCGACAAACGGGCAGGTGATCCCGATCTCGCGGGCCTGCGTCACAAGAAGAGCCGCTTCCGCGTAGTAGCCGGTGTAGTACCAGAGGTCCGGCTTCGTTTCCCGCATCTTGGTTAGGGGAACGTGGAAGTCCTTCTCACCCGGGGTGATGGCGTCGTAGTAGACGATCTGCACGGTGCCGGCATCCATGAGCGGCTTCAGAGCATCCCGCGTGTTTTCCGCAAGGCCTTTGCCGAACGCCGTGTTGTCATGCATGATGGCGATCCTGTGCGCGCCGAGCTTCTTGGGAACGTAGTCCGCGAAGAACTTTGCCTGCGAGTCGTCCCGGCTGCACGTGCGGAAGAAGTACTTCAGGCCCCTCTCCGTCAGCGCCACGGCCGTGGCTCCATAGGCGATGTTCACGATCCGCTTCTTCTCATAGATGTTGGAGGCGGGCTCTGTGATGGAAGATCCGTAGGAGGACACCGATGCGGCCAGGCCCTTCTGGCTTGCTAGCTTGGTGGCTGCAAGGGCCCCGGTCTGGGGCTGCCCCGCGTCATCCTCCACGATGATCTGGACCTGGCGGCCGCCCAGGATCCCGCCCTTCTGGTTGATCAAAGCGGCCGCGATCTCCGCGGACTGCTTGGCCATCTGGCCCTCGTATGCCCATGCCCCGGTGATGGGTCCCTGGAGGCCGATCAGGACCGGCGGTTTGTTGTCAGCCGCAAACCCGGCAAGCGCGCACACAAGAAAAAGCGCGCCCGCAAGCGCAAGAAAGCGTTTCACAGCGGTTTCCTCCTTATACACGGAATGAAAAAAGATACGGAAGTTATATCAGGGAAAATGGAGAAACGCTATCCCTTGACCGCGCCCGCGGTGAGCCCTTCAACGATATAGCGATGGGCAAGCATGAACGCGATCAGCACCGGCAGGACCGTGATGGTGGCCCCCGCGGTGAGCTCCCCCCAGTACGTCCCCCAGCTTCCGATGAGCCGGCTCACCTCCACGGTAAGCGTGCGGGCGGCCTCCGAGGAGGTGAACGTGTTGGCGAACAGGAAGTCGTTCCAGGAGAGGAGGAACGCGTAGATGCACCGGGCTCTGGATGCCGGTGATCGGAGACCTGCCTCTCGGCCCTGCCGCCGTCTGCAATGCTAGCGTTTCAGTCCAGAGGCTTGCCGTGCAGGCCGCGGTGCACGGGGACGATCTGCTTCTCCGCCAGGCCATGATGATGGATCCCCTTGTCGGCGCCGTTTGTGCGCCGTCCGAGATCTGGCAGATGGTGGACGAGATGCTGGTGGCAGAAAGCGCGTGGCTTCCCCAGTACGCCCGGCCGGTTGAGGAAGCCCGCCGCAGGATCAGGCAGACAGCGTAGGCGGGCTCACGCCGACAGGCGCGCTCACGAGCTGGGGGCGCCCGCCGTCCCCGGCTGGGACGTTGCCCGCTTTGCCGCAATGCTCCGCAGCTCCGTGACAAGCAGCTCTGCCAGGGCGTAGAGGAGCACAACCATCTGCGGGGCGAACGTCTCCCAGGTCGGGTACATGCCCAGAAAGCCGGCGGAGGGGACCCAGGCCAGGGAGTGGTTGGGCAGGACTCCGACAACCTGGAGAGCGTGAATGCTTTCCCCCGCGATCTTGAACGCCAGGTAGTAGATCAGGAGCGTTGCCACCAGGAAGAACCACCGCAGGGGCAGCCGGACGCTGAAGCGGATGATCAGGTAGCCGATCACCACGAGGATCAGCAGGGCACCGCCGATTCCCAGCAGCAGGTGAGCCAGGGAGATGGCGGGCGCGATCCCGATATAGAACACCACCGTCTCAGCGCCTTCCCGGAGCACCGCGACCATGGCCAGCGCGAAGATGGACGCCATGCTGCCGCTTGCAAGCGCGCCGCCCACCTTGTCCTTGATGAACGAGTTCCACGCCCTGAGGCTTGACCTGCGGTGCAGCCACGCTCCCACGGTCACCATCAGCGCAACGGAGGCAAGCCCGACGAATCCCTCAAGCTGCTCGCGCGCGTTTCCCGCAGCCGCCGCTGAGATGACGAATCCCAGGACGACAGCAAGGATTCCGCTGAGCACCAGGCCGGTTCCGGCCCCCGTCCACACCCAGGCAGCACCGCGCCTGCCGCCGCTTTTCTTCAGCATGGCCAGGAGCGCGGCCAGCACCAGGAGCGCTTCCATACCTTCGCGGAGGAGGATCATCCCCGCGTCCCAGGCCGTGTAGCCGGCCCGCTCCGCCAGCCCGGAAAGCTCCGCTGTCATTGCCCGCATGATCTCGGAGGCATGCTCCCGGCCTGCCGGTCCGGAAAGCAGCAGCCCGCCCGCCTCAGTCATCTGGCTCTCGATTTTCGAATAGACTGCCGGAGACTTGGCCTTGACCCCTGTTTCGGCCAGCGGCCACGCAGTCATGAAAGCCTGCATGCCGGCAAGCGCCTCTCGGGGACTGCCGGCGCCCAGCGCAGCGCTGGCCTGGGAAAGAATCTTGAGAAGATCAGGAACACCCACGGTGAGCGCGGGGGCGGAGCCGGCCGCCGAAGCTCCGTTTGCCTGCCCGTGAACCGCCGCAATCAGGCCGGTCAGCTCGGAGGCGGCAGCCGGAACGTCCGCCGGCTGGGCCTGGAGAGCGGCCAACGCTGTGTCGATTCCGGATTCGATGCGCGCGTACGCCCCCGGATCCCTTGCATGCACCGCGTCCTCAGCTACGCCCCAGAGCGCATCGAAGAGCCGCACCTGCGTCGCGGCCTGCCCGGGCCTGGAGTCCTGCGTCGAATCCAGGCTCCCCGCCGCGATTGTGGCCAAGGCATTGAAAAACTGAGGGCTGGCCTCCTGCCCGCCCAAGGAAGCCGAAAGGTTTTCCGAAACTGTCTTGCCCAGGTCCGCCATGGCCTGGACCGCGGCGCCCGGCGCGTTGTCGGCTGCCAAGAGCGCCCGGGCTGCTGCATTCAGCGCCGCCACCGCGTCGGCGGACGGGCCCCGGCTCTGCATGTGCCATCGCATGGAAAACTGTTCCAGCAGGTCAAGGGAGCGCTTCCACTGGCCTAAGGAGGCCTGGATGTACGCTTGTTCCAGCGGCAGGAGAAAGGCATCTGCTTTTGAAAGCGGGGCAGTCTGCGCCCACGCTGAGGTCCCCAGCGTGAGGCTGGCCGCAATGAAGCTTATGGTGATCCATCTGCCCGATGCAAATCTCATGCGCTTATATGACTAATTTTGTCAGGTATTGTCAAGAGTTTATATGCATTAACTATTGGTCTCATAACGAATGTGCAGCGACTTATCCAGGGTAATTTCGACTTCCGCTGCTGTATCCTTCTTTCCCTTTGTCCAGGTTCGTCCCAGGCGGATGTTTTCTCCCTGCCGGCCCAGCACAATGAAGGACGCCCCGGGCTTGATCCCCCGCGTATGACAGAAATCCAGCATCTGCGGGATCTGCTCTCCCTCTTCGGTGATGCGGATGATGCGAACCGCCGCCCCCGGGGGGGCGTCGCTGAGCCGCGGCGCGTTCAGGAGCCGGGACTCCACC
>Ga0335078_10015379_pt1 | contig 11362 bp, 10 predicted proteins | sample Lox_Sample_32_FD_206711 | JGI IMG/M metagenome (GOLD analysis project Ga0335078, IMG submission 206711) | Soil microbial communities from Loxahatchee National Wildlife Refuge, Florida, United States - Lox_Sample_3.2 | ecosystem: Environmental > Terrestrial > Soil > Wetlands | place: USA...
GAGGTCGAGGCGGTATTGACGATGGCGCCGCCGCCGGATTTCTCGATCATGACCGGGATAACGTGCCGGCAGGTGAGAAACACGCTTTTGAGATTATAGTCGATCTGGCTGTCGAAGCTTTCTTCCGACATTTCGGCGACGCCGCCTGCCGCCGAACCGCCGACATTGTTGACCAGGATATCGATGGGACCGAATTTCTTGCAGCACGCCGCCACCATGGCGCCGACCTGCGAATCGTCGAGCACGTCGCAGACATGGGTGGCAATCTCGCCGTCATTGCCGACCCGCGCGACCGTCTCGGCCATTGTCGCGGCGTCCTTGTCGACGGCAAAGACCCTGGCGCCCTCGCGGGCGAACAAGACCGCGGCGGCGCGCCCGTTGCCCCAGCCGGGCCCGACACAGCCAGCGCCGACGATAAGCGCGACCTTTCCCTGCACCCGTCCTGCCATCGAGCGTTTTCCTCGTTCATCGAGCGGCCGGAATGGTAGTGGAGCGCCCGACACGGCGCCAGCGCATTCGTCCATGGCCTTGAACCCGGACATGCAAGCCGGCAACTAACGAAGACAGGTTATTGTGGCGACTGCAGCCATGAAGATATTGCTCGTGGTCTTCGTCTCCATCCTCGCCGTGATAACGGCTGGGCTGCATTTTCATTTCAGCGCGATATTGCCGATCTTCGCGATCCTCGGTTTCGGCCTTTATTGGCTCACGCGCGATCCGCCGCCGCAATTGCCGCAAGACAGCGCGTCCGCTTGGGACGGACCCGGGCGGGGCCCTTATTTCCGCGTCTACTTCCGCAACAAGCCCGACGAAACGTGTGGAGGCGAGGACCCGAAGGAGGGCGACGGCTTCCGCTGAGCAACCGAAATGCGCGATCGATGATGCCGCACCGGTGGTGGATCATTTTTCTTCTCGTCGCATTGGCGGCTCGCGGCACGGCCGCCGCTAAAGCCCGTAGCCGTCGAAAGGTCCAAGCGGCACCGGGCAATTTCTGCTATCGTGGCGTCTAAAAGCCTTGACCAAATGCCTTGACCAAATGCCTTGACCAAATGCCTTGTCGAAAAGCCTGGCAACAGCATTATCGGGGGAGGATTCCATGCGAAGCTTCATCGCCGTCGCGGCTTTGGCAATCGCGGCCATATTGGAATTTGGCGGCAGCCTGGGTGCGCAACAAGCCTATCCGACGCAGACGGTCCGTTTCATCGTGCCCTACGGCGCCGCCAGCGCCTCCGATATCACCGCCAGACTGTTCGCCGACCGATTGTCCACGCGCTGGGGCAAGCCGGCGGTGGTCGAAAATCGTCCCGGCGGCGACGGGCTCGTCGCGTTGAACGCCTTCGTCGGAGCGCATGACGATCACACGCTATTTTTCGGCCCCGCCGGAACCTTCGAAGTTCTCCCGTACGATCAGGATACGATGCCGTTCGACACGACGAAGGATATCGTGCCGGTCGTATGCGTCTCCGAGGTGGTGCTGGCGATCTCAGTACCGGCATCGTCGAACATCGGCACGCTCGATCAGCTCGTCAAGCTGGCCCGGACGCAGCCGGGAAAACTCAACGCCGCCGCCGCCAGCGGCATTTCGGACTTTCTGTTGTTCGGCTTTATCAAGCAGACGGGCCTGCAAATCACCAAGGTTCCCTATCGCGACATCATGCAGGCGCCGAACGATCTTGCTGCGGATCGCATCCAGGTGCTGGCGACGTCGCTTGCGGTGGTGCAGCCGCTCGCGCATGCCGGGCGCATCAAAATCCTGGCGGTGACCAGCGACCAGCGCGCGCCGGCCGCGCCGGATATACCGACCGCGAAGGAAGCCGGTTACCCGGCGCTGACATTCGAGAGCCTGTTCGGCCTGTTCGGCCCGCGCGGCATGCCCGAAGACGTCCGCGCGAAAATTGCAGCCGATATCCGCGCCGTTGCCGACGCCGACCCGTCGATCGGCAAGCGGATTAGCGCTATCGGCACAATTCCATCGATCCGCGGACCGGCCGACTTTGCCGCCGCGATCGAACAACAGCGCGTGCAGCTTGCCGGCATCGCCAAGACGCTGGGGCTGAAGGCGGCGCAATAAATGCCGTCTCTTGCGACAGCAATATTCTCGCCACAAGGGCATGCGAGATCGACGGCATGACGGACACGCCCGAACGTGCCGCCGGCAAAGTGCCCGAAGTCACGCTGGCGTTCTGGATCATCAAGATCGCCGCGACGACGCTCGGCGAGACCGGCGGCGACACCGTGACCATGACGCTCAACTGGGGCTATCTCCTCGGTACCGCGCTGTTCCTCTCCCTCCTGATCGTCTTCGTGATCTGGCAGATCGCGGCGAAGACGTTCCATCCGTTCCTCTATTGGGCAACCATCGTCGCCTCGACCACGGCCGGAACCACCATGGCCGATTTCGCCGACCGTTCGCTCGGCATCGGTTACGCCGGCGGCTCGTCGCTGTTGTTCGCCTGTCTGATCGCGACCCTCGCCCTTTGGTACTGGTCGCTCGGCTCGATCTCGGTCGCCACGGTCAACACCGCGAAGGTGGAAATCTTCTATTGGGTGGCGATCACGTTCTCGCAGACGCTCGGCACCGCGCTCGGCGATTGGACCGCCGACGACACCGGGCTCGGCTATGACGGCGGCGCGCTGCTTTTTGCCGCCGGTTTGGCCGTGCTGGCGGCGCTTTATTTCTGGACCGGCGTGTCGCGCGTGCTGTTGTTCTGGGCGGCCTTCATTTTGACGCGGCCGCTCGGCGCCACGGTCGGCGATTTCCTCGATAAGCCGGTGCGCGACGGCGGCCTGGCGCTCAGCCGCCCGATCGCCTCGGCGGTGATCGCCGTCTTCATCCTCGCCTGCATCCTCGTCCTGCCGCAGCGCGCGGGCCGACATCCGGGCCGGTCCGCCGCGCCGTCGTGACGCGCCTTCACGCCGCGTGCCTGCGGCTCTCGTGAAAGCGCCACCAGAACACCGCGACGATGCCGGCGACGGCGCCGACGACAAGCACCAGAAGAAGAGCGGAGTTCTCGATCCAGGCGATCGCCGGAATGCCGAGCGCCATGATGAGGCCGAGCAGGCAGACCTGCCAGGACAGGACATGCACGCCGGCGGTAAAGGTGCCGAGCGCCAATAGCGTAAAGATCGCAAGCGCGGTCGCCGGCGAGTTGAACTCGCGCTGCACGCTCTCCAGCAGCATCATGTTCATCACGACGATGAAGGCGATCCAGTGCAGCACTTGCGTGCCGATCAGGCGGAGCCGCTTGGCATTGTCGTCGGCGCTCTCCCAGCCGGCGCCGACGCAAACCAGCGCGATCAACGGTGCGAGGAACTCCCAATAGCCGGTGATCGGCTTTTTGGAAAAGCTCATATAGGCCACCCCGACCGTGGTGAGAATCAAAACGAGCGCAAACGGCAATTCCCGCATCCAGAAATGCACGTGCAGCAAATGGCGGTACGGCGCCTGCGGCGTGACCGCGGGAACGGTTTGATGGGGTGTTTCGGTGCTCATCGCGTTGCTCCGCGCTGAAACGAACCGTGCAAGATTAGATCACAACGGGTGGTGGCGCCATGGCATCCTCACCGCCCGATCCGCCGCACGCTCGTGACGTCGCTGCCGGCGTCGCGAATGCGGGCGATGGCCTCGGCAATCGGCTCGATGGCGACCGCCATATGAAACGCGTTGGCATGCAGGAAATTCGATCGATCGCGGACAATGGCGACATGGCCTTTCCAGAATACCAGGTCGCCGCGCTGCAACGCGCCCGTATCGTGTCCCGCGGCCGCGAGCTGCCCTATGGCGCGCTCCTGCATGTCGCTGTCGCGCGGGCAGGAAACGCCGCAGGCCGTGAGCGCGATCTGGACGAGACCCGAGCAGTCGAGCCCGAGCGCGGTCTTGCCGCCCCACAAATAGGGCACGCCGAGGAAGCGCTCCGCCACCGCGACGAAATCGCTTTCGGGTTCGCCGACCGGCCGCAGATGAGGAAGCGGCACATAGGCGCCGGCCGCCGTGACCGCCATCCGCTCTTGCGTCCGCGCCATGGCGAGCTTGGCGCCGAACGGCAAGGCCTCGAGCGGCGGCAATTTGATCGAGGGTCCGGGAAAAGCGAAGCTGCGCAGCGCCGCGACCTTATGGGTCGGCGCCGCGCCGGGCGGCCCGAGCGCGCTTTGCGGCAGCCAGCCGACATAATCGTCCGAGGCAAGCTGGCCCCAGGCCCAGCCCTCCTCGTTCCAATCGTAGACGGTGAAGCGCTCGCCCTTGAGCGCTTCGGTGTCGAGCGGCGCATCGGGCTGCGGCGCGTGCCGCAGCGGCGCTTGCGGCGCGACGACCTCGTAAACGCGGCCTTCGACATATTTCGGCGCCGCCAGCTTGCCTTGAAGCGATTTCGCCGCCAGATCGGCGCGGGCGGGCGTCACGCGAGGATCGAAGCCGGACATTACCCTTCTCCGCTCATTCCCGCGAAAGCGGGAATCCAGACGATCATGGACCCTTCTCCGCTCATTCCCGCGAAAGCGGGAATCCAGACGATCATGGCGACGGCGCCGGGTCCCGCCTCCGCGGGGACGAGCGGTTCGTGAAAGCCGACATCGCCATCATCGATATTTGTTCAGCCATAGCGCGCGGCGAGCATGGCATAGAGCGCGCGCGCCGCCTGCAACTCGCCGCCTTCCGGCCGGCCGGGCCTGGCTGCCGCGGTCCAGGCGAACAGATCGAAATGCAGCCAGGATTTCGCCGTCACGAAGCGCCGCATGAACAACGCCGCGGTGATGGCGCCGCCTTGGCTGCCGCCGACATTGTTGAGATCGGCGACCTTGGATTCCAGCATCTTTTCATAGGGCCGCCATAACGGCAGCCGCCACAACGGATCGTTCTCGGCCGCGCCATGGCGCATCAGCTCGGCGGCGAGCGCCTCGTCGTCGGTGAAGAAGGCCGGCAGATCGGGCCCGAGCGCGACGCGCGCGGCGCCGGTCAGCGTGGCGAAGTCGGCCACCAGATCCGGCTTGTCCTCATCCGCCAAGGCCAAGGCGTCGGCCAGGATCAGCCGGCCCTCCGCGTCGGTATTGCCGATCTCCACCGTGATGCCCTTGCGCGAGCTGTAGATATCGCGCGGCCGGAAGCTCGATCCGGCGATCGAATTCTCTACCGCCGGCACAAGCACGCGCAGCCGAACTTTAAGACCGCGCGCCATGACCATGTCGGCCAGCGCCAAGGCCGTGGCGGCGCCGCCCATATCCTTTTTCATGTTCAGCATCGAGGCGTCGGGCTTGATATCGAGCCCGCCGGTGTCGAAACAGACGCCCTTGCCAACCAGCGTCACCTTCGGATGGGTCGCATCGCCCCACGACAGATCGATCAGCCGCGGCGCGCCGGCGGCGGCGCGGCCGACGGCATGAATGAGCGGAAAATTCTTGTCCAGGAGCTCGTCGCCGACGACAACGCCGATGGTTGCAGAGTGGCGCCCGGCAAGACGCCGCGCCGCTTGCTCCAACTGGGCCGGCCCCATGTCGTTCGCCGGCGTGTTGATGAGGTCGCGCGCCAGCGTCACCGCTTCGACGGTGCGATTGAGGTCGTCGCGGTCGAGGCTTTGCGGCAGATCGAGCTTGATCGTGCGCGCCTCGGCCTTGCGGTAACGGGTGAAGCGATAAAGGCCGAGCGCAATCGCGAGCGCGGCCAAGCGCGCATCATGCGGCTCGTTGGCGAAGCGAAAGACGCCGTCCGGCAAAGCTTGCGCCAGCCGGCCGGGCAAAAAACGATCCGGCGTCTCGTCGGCGCCTTCGAGACCGAACAGCACGCCGCCGAGCGCCGGCTTGCCGTCCGGCTTACCCGGCAATAGCAGGTGCCGGCCGGGTTTCGGTTCGAAGCCTGCAGCATCGGCGAAGGCACAAAGCTCCGCCCCCAGAACCTTCCGCACGTCCGGATAGGCCGCCGCGGTGACGAACCAGATCGGCACCGCCTCCGCCGCGCCTTGACCGACAAAAATGGGATCCATCGCCTCGCCTCTGTCCGCGTGTCGGGGGTGCTAGCACAGCGGCTATTCGCCCGGTAGGGCAGCGGCGCCTCCCGTCCCTTCCCCCCGCTTTCGCGCCGGGCGGATGATCGTTCCGGCTCGCAATGCCGACGCGTTCTGCTTCTCGCTTCCCCACGGAAAGGGGAAAGGCGAAGGACGCGCCCGGGCCTCGTCCTTCGAGGCTCGCTGCGCTCGATCTCGCCGACTTCTCCCCGCGCGCGGAAAAGGAAAAAGCGCTCGCGCCGTGGGATGAGGAAGCTCAGCCACCTGCAATCCAAATCGCTCTAATCGGAAAAACTTGGTTAAGCCTCCATTAAAGCCCGCGGCGGTATGAAGGCCGCTAGGCGGTACTACGCATTGGACCGGCCGGAACGAGAGCGCAGCAGCCTATGCAGATCAAACCCTCGAAACCCGAGCTGCCGCTGTTTCTCTCCACCATCGCGCCCGAGCGCCGCGATCGCCGGCTGGCTTTAGTCGCCATCATCGCGTCGGTTGCGATCTTTGCCGCAATCGCACCCTTTGCGCGCCTGCCGTTGCCGCGGGTGTGGGGCTTCATCCCGGCCTACGAATCGGCGCTGATCGTCAGCGATCTGATCACCGCGGTATTTCTGTTCGCACAGCTTTCGATTCTGCCGGTCCGCGGCATGCTGGTGCTGGCGTCGGGATATCTGTTCACCGCGCTGATCGCCGCCGCGCATATGCTGACCTTTCCGGAGCTATTTGCCGAAACCGGCCTGCTCGGCGCCGGTCCGCAGAGCACGGCCTGGCTCTACATGTTCTGGCACGGCACGTTTCCGCTCGCCGTCATCATCTACGCGCTGACCAAGGACAACGGCTTGTCGCCGCAACTCTCCACCCCCGATATGCGCTTCATCGTGCCGTTGAGCATTGTCGGAGCGACGATCTGGGTCGTGGCGCTTACGCTGGTGGCGACCGTCGGCCAATCGCTTTTGCCGGACATCATGCGCGGCGACACCTATACGCCGGCGATGATCTTCGTCGTTGCGACAGTGTGGGCGTTGAGCGCCGGTGCGCTGGTCGCCTTATGGCTGCGCCGGCCGCACAGCGTGCTCGATCTGTGGCTCATGGTCGTGATGTGCGCCTGGTTGTGCGACGTCGCGCTTAGCGCCGTATTCAACGGCGGACGCTTCGATCTCGGCTTCTATGCCGGCCGCGTCTACGGGCTGATGGCGGCGACATTCGTGCTGCTGGTGATGCTGGTCGAGACCGGCGTGCTGTATGCGCAGCTCGCCCGCTGGTTTGCCGCCGAGCGGCAGGGCCATCTGCGCGAGATGGAAGAGCGCCGGCTCATCTTCGAGACCTCGGTCGACCTTATCCTGGTAACCGACCGCAAAGGCAATTTCGTGCGCGTCAGCCCGAGCTCGCTGGCCATCGTCGGCTATAAGCCCGAGGAGATGACCGGCAAGAGCGCGGTGGATTTCATTTATCCGGCAGACCTCGAACCGACGCGCAGCGAGATGCGGCTGGCGCGCCGCGGCAAGGAGCTGCGCAATTTCGAGACCCGTTACGTCCATAAGGACGGCCACGTCGTGCCGCTCGCCTGGTCCGGTGTGTGGTCGGAAGCGGCGCAGCGGTATTTCTTTATGGGCCGCGACATGACCGCACACAATCGGCTGGTCGAAACCGAGCGGCAGATGCGCGAAACGCTCGCCGCCGTCATCGACGCCTCGCCGGTGGCGATCTTCTGCCTCGCGCCCGATCGCACCGTAATGATGTGGAGCCGCGCGGCGGAGCACATCTTCGGCTATAGCGCGGAGGAGACCATCGGCAAGCCGTACAAGCTGGTGCCGGAGGGTCACGAGGCCGAGTACGAGCGCCTGTTCGAGCGGGCCATGGCGGGCGAGACCATCCGCGACGTTCGCGTGCAACGCCGGCGCAAGGACGGCACGCTTATCGAAGTAAGCTTTTCCGGCGCGGCAATGTACGGGCCCGACGGCATCAGAGGTATCGCCTACGCCTTCACGGACGTCACCGAGAGCACCAGGATCGAACAGCAGCTGCGACATTCGCAAAAGATGGACGCGATCGGCCAGCTCACTGGCGGCGTCGCCCATGACTTCAACAATCTCCTGACCGTCATTACCAGCACGATCGATATCCTGGCCGACGGCGTGGCCGACCGGCCAGAGCTCGTGGCGATCGCCAAATTGATCGGCGAAGCCGCCAGCCGCGGCGCCGAACTGACCAGTCAATTGCTGTCGTTCGCGCGCAAACAGCCGTTGCAGCCGCGCGAAGTCGACGTCAACGAGCTGGTGCTCGCGTCGGCCAAGCTGTTGCGGCCGACGCTCGGCGAAGATATCGAAATCGGGACCAAGCTCGATGCCGACGCCTGGCCGGCCATGATCGATCCCAGCCAGCTGACAACCGCTCTCCTCAATCTGGCGGTGAACGCGCGCGACGCGATGCCCGAGGGCGGCCAGCTTATGATCGAGACCGCCAATACCGTTCTCGACGAGGACTACGCCGCCGCCAATCGCGAAGTGAAGCCGGGACCCTATGTCGCGGTCCTGGTGAGCGACACCGGCAGCGGTATCCCGCCCGAAATTGCGGAAAAGGTGTTCGAGCCGTTTTTCTCCACAAAGGAAGTGGGAAAGGGCACCGGGCTTGGGCTGAGCATGGTGTACGGCTTCATCAAACAGTCCGGCGGCCACGTGAAGATCTATAGCGAGCAGGGCATCGGAACGACGATCAGGCTGTATCTGCCGCAGGCAGTTGGTGTCGCCGGCCGGCTGGCCGAGACCGCCTCTTTGCTTCCCGTCAGCGGCGGCGACGAGACCGTTCTCTTGGTCGAGGACGACCCGTTGGTGCGCACCTCGGTCACGACACAGCTCAAAAGTCTTGGATATGAGGTCATATCGGCCGCCAACGCCGCCGAGGCGCTCAAGCTGTCCGATCAAGGCATCCAGTTCGACTTGCTGTTCACCGACGTCATCATGCCGGGGGCCATGGACGGACCGCATTTGGCCAAGGAAATGGACCGCCGCAGGCCCGGAACAAGGGTGCTGTTTACGTCAGGGTACACCGAACGCGCCATGATTCATCATGGGCGTCTCGAGGCGGGCGTGCTTCTGCTGCAAAAGCCGTATCGCCGGGAGGAACTGGCGCGGGCGCTGCGTCACGCGCTCGGCAAGGAACGCGAGCCCCGGCAGCGGCTCCGCGCCGCCGCAAATTGATCCGCTCGATAAAAGCCTTAAGCGAATTTTTAGCGATAGCACTAAGTGAATCTTTACGCCCTACAAGTAGAAAAACCTACCATTCGCACAGCTGGCGGGGCGCCAAGGTGAGGGCGAATGCTTCGCATTCTCGTCATCGATGATCAAGTGCATGTCCGTACCGCGGTGAGCCTGGCGCTGCGGGCAAACGGCTTCGAGGCCGTCACGGCCGAAAACGGTCACGACGGGTTGCGGAAGTTCCGCGCGGCGCCCTTCGATCTGGCGGTGGTCGACATCTTCATGCCGGAAATGGATGGCGTGAAGCTGATCAAGGCGCTGCGCGAGCGCATCGCGGACTTTCCGGTGATCGCGGTGTCGGGAAGGCCGCTGGGCACCTCCGGCCGCACTGCGCTCGATCTTTTCCCGCTGGCGCCCGAGTTGGCCGACATCGTGTGTCTGCAAAAGCCGTTTCGACCGGCCGAACTGATGGATGCGATCGCGAAAGCGACCGCGCCGGCGGCAGCCGTAGAATACAGCAGTCAGGCCCAATAGGGGCCGGCGATTGGGAGCGCGCAGAAATGCCCCGAATTCTGATCATCGACGATGACGCGGCGGTGCGCGAGGCGACGCGGATCGCACTTCTTGCCAATGGCTATGACGTCCTGACCGCGGACAGCGGGCGCTCCGGACTCGAGGCGCTGCGACAAAACGCCGTGGAACTCGTCATTCTCGACGTGTTCATGCCCGGCATGGACGGCCTCACCGTCGCGCCGGCCATTCATCGCGAGCATCCCGGCCTGCCCATCATCGCCGTTTCCGGCTTCATGTTCGGCGGCCAGTGCCCGACGATGCCAGGCTTCGATGCGATGGCCGCGGAGGCCGGAGCGATCGCGACCCTCTACAAGCCGTTCAAGCCGCGGGAACTCGTCGGCGCCATCGAAAAAGCGCTGGCCGTTCGGCCCGCGGCGTAAGGCGCGCAGCTTGACGATCACAGCCCGAGATAGGCCTTGCGGATTTCCGGCTTGGCGGCGAGCTCCTTGGGCAGCCCTTCGGTGAAGATTTTGCCCTCGGCGACGACATAGGCGTAATCCGACAGCGCCAAAGCCAAATGCACGTTCTGCTCGACGAGCAGAATGGTGAGCCCCTGCTCTTTCAGCTGCTTGAGCGTCGCCAAGAGCTGATAGACCACGACCGGCGCTAGGCCGAGCGACAATTCGTCGATGATGAGAATGTCGGGGTCCGACATCAGGCCGCGCGCGATCGCCACCATCTGCTGTTCGCCGCCGGACAGCGTGCCGGCGAGCTGGCGCTGGCGCTCCTTGAGCCGCGGAAACAGCGCAAAGATCCGCTCGAGCCGCTCGGTGTAGCTCTTCGCGGCGCGCCTGGTGAAGGCGCCCAGCTCGAGATTCTCGGCGACGCTCATGGAAGAGAACAATTGCCGGCCCTCCGGGACCAGCGCGAAGCCGCGCTCGGCCTTCAGATGGGTCGGCAGATGGGTGACGTCCTCGTTCTCGAAGCGGACCCGGCCGCGCCACGGCGCAATCGTGCCGGCAATCGCGCGCAGCGTCGTCGTCTTGCCAGCGCCGTTGGCGCCGACGATGGCCGTGAGCTCGCCGCGCCGCGCTTTCAGCGACAGGCCCCACAGCACCTGCACCTCGCCGTAGCCGGCTTCCAGCGCGTCGATTTCGAGAACGGTCTCGGCCATCACGCCTGCCCTTCGAGTTCGGCGGCGAGCTTGGGATCGCCGAGATAGGCTTCGATGACCGCCGCATCGCGGGCGACCTCGGCCGGCAGCCCCTCGGCGAGCTTCTGGCCGTAATTAAGGACCACGATGCGGTCCGACAGGCTCATGATCGCCTGCATCAGATGCTCGATGATCAGGATGGTGACGCCACTGTCGCGGATTTTGCGGATTACGCCGATCATATGCTCGACCTCGGTCGGATTGAGGCCGGCCAGCACCTCGTCGAGCAGGAGGAGCTTGGGCTGGGCGGCGAGCGAGCGCGCAAGCTCGAGCCGCTTCTTGCCGGCGATGGTCAGATGCAGCGCCAGCGTGTCGCTGCGGTCGTCGAGACCGGTGAGCTGCACCGCCTCGCGCGCGATATCGCGGGCGCGATACAGCGGCAGATTCTCGCGGCCGAAGCAGGCGCCGACCGTGCAATTCTCCAAGACCGTCATATTGGTCAGCGGCTGGACGAT
>Ga0335078_10015380_pt1 | contig 11362 bp, 5 predicted proteins | sample Lox_Sample_32_FD_206711 | JGI IMG/M metagenome (GOLD analysis project Ga0335078, IMG submission 206711) | Soil microbial communities from Loxahatchee National Wildlife Refuge, Florida, United States - Lox_Sample_3.2 | ecosystem: Environmental > Terrestrial > Soil > Wetlands | place: USA: Florida...
TGTTTCGCCGTGATGGTGAGGTACTTCATCCCGGCATTTTTGGCGATCGCCACCCACTTGTCGGCGGAAAACTCGACCGGGTTGAACTGTCCCGCCAGCTTTTCGTATTCGGGAATCGGAATCCGGGCGTGGTTCATGATCCATTCCCCGAGCCCGGGCACGGGCTTTCCCTGCCATTCGCCCGCCGGAATGGTATAGATGCCCCAGTGGATGAACATGCCGAAGCGGGCTTCGGTCCACCAGGCGAGGCCGTCCTGGGCCGCGGCGGGCAGCGCCAGGAGGGCGGCGGCTCCCCAAATCGCGATGCGGTGCATACTGGAGACGTTACCGCTAAAGCTTCGCGGATGTCAACTCGCGCGCGTTTTCGCGAGAATATGCTTGACAGCCACACTTTAGCGATATAGTCTTGTGCAGGTGGCAACTGGCTTTAACGCTAAAGCCGATTCTCGACAGGTTCATCGGGGCCGCCGCCGCCCGGAACGTTCCGGCCGTACGGCGGTGTAGATAGCCCGGCCCATGCCGGTACGGGCTGTTAGAGGAGATTGGATATGATTTTGACGCGCCCACATCGTCTGTGTGGCCTTCTGATTGGATTGCTTTCAGCCGCAACCTTGTTTGCGCAAACACCGTCCGCCGTGGTCAACGGGACGGTCACCGATCCTACCGGCGCCGGTATTCCGGACGCCCGCGTAACCGTTGTAAACCAGGACACCAACGTTCCGAACTCGAAAAACACCAGCGGCGATGGGACGTTCACCATCATTAACCTTCTACCCGGCAACTACGTGCTGACGGTAACCAAGCAGGGGTTCAAGAACCTGGCCCTCCCCGCGTTCAAGCTCGACGTCAACCAAACCCTCACCGAGAATCTGCGCATGGAGGTCGGCGCCTCCACCGACACGGTGACGGTGGCGGCGGATTCGGTAAGCGTCATGGTGCAGCGGGCCACCACCGAGCTCGGCACCACCTTCGATGAAACCCTGGTGCACGAGCTGCCGCTGAACGGCCGGAACTTCAGCCAGTTGATGATCCTGCAGCCGGGCATCAATCCCCTGGATACTTCCCAAGGCAACTCCTCGGGCAGAACCGGCGCCGGCGGCAACCCCGATGGCGGCAACATCTCGCTTCCCAACTCGACGGTCTACAAAGTTTCGGCCAATGGCGCCGGCAACCGCTCGAACGCCTACTACATGGACGGCATCATCAATACCGACGACCGCGGCGGCGGCTGGGCCATCCCGCCCATTGTCGATACCATCCAGGAATTCAAGGTGCAATCCCATAACAACGATGCCCAATACGGCAACGTGCTCGGGTCGGTGGTGAACATGGTCACCAAGAGCGGCACCAATCAGTTCCACGGATCGGCCTGGGAATTCGCCCGCAGCCAGGTCTTCGACGCGCGCAACCCGTTCACCGGCTTCTGCTCGCCGGCAAGCTGCCCGGCTCTAGCCAGCAAACTCGCGGGCCAGGTCGCCGCCGGCCAACAGACCGCCTCCGGTGCGTCGGCCATCCTTTCCGGAACGCCCGTCTCCCCGCTGGGCTATTCGCAGAATGAATTCGGCGGCACGTTCGGCGGGCCGATCATCAAGAACAAAACGTTCTTCTATGTAGCCTACGAAGGCTGGCGCTACTCCACGCCTACCAACAGCTATGCCGTGGTCCCCACCCCTCAGGAACTGGCCGGCGACTTCAGCGGCATGGTGAGTCCCGAGCTGATCGGCGCGGTGAACGCGACCAAAACCGCCATCACTCCGAACACGATCTTTAACCCCTTCGCCGAATCGGGCGCGAATTCCTCGGTTCGGTTCCAATGCGATTCATCCGGCAATCCCATGCCCCTGGTCAATCCCGGCGCGGCATTCGGCACCAAGGGATACGGGCAGCAAATGGCGGGCGTTCCGTGCAACGTAATCCCCTCCGCGCTGATCGACGCCAAGCTGGCGCAAGTGATCTCCGCGTACACCGCCTCCGATTACAAGAATTGCCAGTTCACCCCCAACCTTACTTTCGCGGTCGATAACTGCCTCGATTCCCGCCAAACCGTGAACAACAACAATAACTTCGATTTCCGCGTGGACCATCATTTCAGCGACAAGAACACCGTGTTCGGCCGCGCTTACATGATGTGGGACAGCAATCACGGCATTGTGGCCGGAACGTCCTCGATTACTCCCAGCCCGTTCCACGCCTGGAACATCGGCGGCGCCTGGGACCACATTTTCACTCCCAACCTGATTCTCGAAATCCGCGGCGGAGTAAACCCCCGCCCCGTGCAGGTAAACCCGACCAATCCCAACGGTTATAACCCGGAAACTCAGGCCGGTTATTCCAACTTATCGACTACCGCCGGCTTCTTCCTCAACGTCGGCAGCTATATCGGATCGGCCAATAGCGGCATCGGCAACGTCGGCCCGCAATACCGCTCCAACCCCGAACACAATCTCAGCGGCTCCATGACCTGGACGCACGGGAAGCACAATGTCCATTTCGGCGCCGAGTATCTTTACGAAAATCGTCTGGAGATCAATACTTACGAAACCTTCACTTCCGCCGCGACGCAGACCTGTCCCACCAATTCGTCGGGACTGTTCGCCTGCGGCACCAACCAGGGAAATGCCCTGGCTTCCATGCTGCTCGACGTGCCGTCCGGCCTGACCGTGAACGTTCCTCAATATGAGGAAGTCCACGTCCGCATGGCGCCCATGGGAGGCTTCCTTCAGGACGAATGGCACATCCGGCCGAACCTGACCATCAACGTTGGCTTGCGCTACGACTACGATCCCGCGGTAAAAATCCTGACCTCGAACGGCGAGACCGTCAACGCGCTCAATCTGCCGGGCGGCCAATTCATCGTGGGATCTTCGGAGACCGCGGCGTACTCGTCCGGATGCAGTTCGTCCACGCTTCCGCCATGCGTTCCCAACGGTCTGAATGGTTCCAACCCCGCGTTCACCGTAACCGTGGGAGGGGTCACTTACAACACGCTCAATAACATCGTCTTCTCCGGCAGCCAGCCGGCGCTCAAGGCGATCTCCGATAATATCGGTCCCAGAATCGGCATCGCCTGGGGCGTCGCGCATAACACCGTCGTCCGCGCGGGGTATGGCATGTTCTACGATCCCATCGCCTATCGCAGCCAATACGCCGAGAACACTTTGCAGGGATCGATCTGGCCCTGGACGCGCGGCGTCTCCGATACGCTCAATACGGCTCCGATCGGAACCAACCCCACTCCCACGGTGGCGCCCGTCTGCAACAGCCTGGCGACGTGCGGTCCTTACGGCGGCTACGCCACCTCGCAACTGACCGGCCTCGCCGGCAGCAATCCCATCGTCGTGGCGCCCACGCCTTGGGGCTCCACTTTCGGCGGCTACACCAACTCGACCAACTACACCGATCCGCGCTCGCAGCAGTGGAATTTTCAAATCGAGCGGCAGATCACGGCCAACAGCATGGCGTCCATCGGCTACGTGGGCAGTCATACGCAACGCCTGGAATGGTGCTGCAAGGCCAACTATCCGCAAGGCGGGCCGTTCTGCGAAAACAATTCCGCCCAGGGGTTTACCTGCCCGACAACGCCGTTCACCCAGGCGCAGATTACCGCCTTCGAGTATATGCCGTATGCCGCGCAGGGCTGGAATTACTCGCAGTCCACGGGATTCACCACGTTCAACGCTCTCGAGGCGCAATACCAGCAGCGCATGTCGCACGGGCTCGAAACCGTGGTGGCATTTACCTGGGAAAAATGCCTCGGCGATTCCAACGGCGACTTCAATGCCGAAAACGGATCCGAAGGCGCGCCCTACGAGTACTTCTTCAACGCCCACCTCTCCAAGGGATTCTGCACCTACGACATCCCCAAGCTGTTCACCCTCACGGCCGTCTATCAGTTGCCGTTCGGCCATGGACAGCACTGGCTGACGCATGGAATCGTCTCCCGCGTGCTGGGCAACTGGGAAACCAACTATACTTTCATCGCGCGCACCGGCCAGGCTTTCAATCCGAGTTGGGGCGGCGCCAGCAGCATTTGCACCCTGACCACCACTACCAACTGCGTGCCCGCCACCATCGGCGGCGTCGCGCCGCTCAGCACCGACCCGGCGAACCTTTCCGACGCCGCCGGCTCCATCACCGGATACAGCCGCCCGAGCGTGCTTCCCAACTGCCAGATTCTTCCGGCGAAGCAGACGGTCACGGAGTGGTACAACCCCGCCTGCTTCGTGAGCCCGTCATCGCTCGCGGTGGGACCGGGCTATGGCTTCGGCGACACTCCCCTCGGGTTCCTGCGCACCATGCGCTGGATCAATCTGGATGTGACGCTCTCCAAGGAAATCGTCCTCACCGAAACCAAGCGCTTGCAGTTCCGCGCGGACGCGTTCAATGTGTTCAACCACATGATTTTCGCCGCGCCCGGCACGTCGGTTCCGCCATCCGTCTCGGGCGGCGCCGTCAGCTACGGCAGCGCCGGCGTAATCAGCAACATCGCGAACTATCCGCGCTCGCTGCAGCTCGCGTTGAAATTCCTGTTTTAGGCGCCGTCGGGCCGCGTGTTTTTGCGGCGCGGCCGCCGCTGACTCCCCGAGGGACGCCGGCACAACGCCCCTGGCCGGCGTCCCATTTTTTTCTGCGACGAGCGAATTCCAATTCCCAGGAGGCAGACCCTTGGCCGTTCGCATGAAGGACATCGCCGACGATCTCGGCGTCTCGTTGATGACGGTTTCGAAGGCTCTCCGCAACCACAGCGACATCAGCGAGAAAACTCGCAATCGCGTGCTCAAACGGATGCGCGAGTTGCACTATCAGCCCGATTGGATCGCGCGCAGCATGGTCACCGGGCGAACCTATCTGGTAGGACTGGTGTTGCCGGATCTGATGCACTCCTTCTTCGCCGAGGTGGCGAAAGGCGTCGCCCGCAAGTTAGAGCCGCTCGGCTACCAGGTGGTAATTGCCGACACCGAGGAGGACGGCGATGTGGAGCGGCGTCATGTGGAAGTCCTGGTGAACCGCAAGGTGGACGGGCTGATCATCGCTTCGGCGCAGCGGAAAGGCCGGCTCGATTTTTTCGAAATGCTCGCCAAAAACCAGATTCCCTACGTCCTGATCGACCGCATGGTAGGCGGCTCCGGCGCCAACTATGTCGGGGTGAGAGACGACGACTTGGGAGACATGGCCACCGAGCACCTCATCGTTCAGGACTGCCGGCGCGTGGCCCACATTCGCGGTCCAGCCGTCGCCACCGGCATCGGACGCCTCCGCGGATACCGCCGCGCGCTGGCCCGTCACGGCATGGCATTCAACCCGGCTTACGTCGCCAGCGGCCAGTACGGCGACAATACCGGGTACGAAGCCATGCAGAAGCTGCTCGCCGCCGATCCGCGGCCGGACGGCGTCTTCTGCTATAACGATCCCGTCGCCGCGGGCGCCGTCAAGGCCATCCTCGAAGCCAATCTGCGCGTGCCGCAAGACATCGCCGTCATCGGCGCGGGCAATGTCCATTATTCCGATCTCTTGCGCATTCCTCTATCCACAGTGGATCAAGGCAGCACGGCGATCGGCGAAACAGCCACCGATCTCCTCGTCAAGTGCATGGATTCCGGACAACCCTCACCGCCGCAACGTATCTTTATACCGCCGCGGCTGGTGGTTCGCGATTCGAGCCGCAGAAGCGGCTAATGCGTCATTCCCAACTTCCTCCGTGCCGCCGCGCCGTCGCGAAAAACCAGCACCGGCCGTCCCGGCGCCGCATCCACGGTCAGCCGCCCGCCGTCATTCCATATCTCCGCTTCTTCCGCGCGGTCTTCGAACAGAGCCAGGGCGGCGATCGCCTTGGCGTCCCATCCCGCGGGCAGCGGCGCGGTAAGCCGTCCGCCCTTCTTCGAGTAAAACGCGATCCGGTCGTTGCCGATCGGGCAGAAAGTGTCGCCGTCCCTGGCGATCTCGACGCCATTGACCGACACCGCGTACCGCAGAAGCTGCCAGTCGATATCGACCGTCGCGTTGCCAGCCAGGCCGATCACGGTGCGATCGCCCGCGCGGCGGAAAGATTCCACCTCGCGGTAATGTACCTGGTACCACGGCACCATCTCGGCGTAGTAGAACTCCGCCAGGTGTTCCGGCGTTTCCGGCCCTCCGAAAAATTCGTGCCCGTTGTAAAACAGGCTGTAAATCTCGGGAGCTTGGCGCCATTCCTGCCCAGAAAGGCCCCAGATGGCCGAGTGGCGATAGATGGTGGCCGCCAGCGGAATCGGCTCGCCTCCGAACGGCGAATTGCCCCCCGTGGGGCCGTTATCGTTGACGCTGTTCTTGCCCACAAACGCGTAGCGAAGCTGTTCGGAAACCACGTCGAGGCCGCATTTCCGGAACTCGTCGAGAACCTTGTAGCGGCCCTCGGTGAGATTCCGGATGCCGCTCGCGGGATGTTCCGGGTCCCAATCGTTGCGGATCGGATAATACGACAGCACGTCGATGAGATAAGTGTCCCTGACCGGATAGTGCGCGCACGTGTAGCGCACGCGCTCCGCGCCCGGGCCGGCCATGTACTTTGCCATCCCGAGAATGTAAGAATTTTCGCCGGTCCAATTGCGGCTCTCCCACAGCTCGCCATCCGGCCGCCGGGCGATATAGCGGGGATCCCATGCGGGACTGCTCCGGTATGCGTCGTCGTAATTATCCGAAAAACTCACGTTGGCGTTCACGGAACGGCCACCGGCAATCAGCTTGTTCAGGCCATCCAATCCGCCCGCGCGGGCATTCACTTCCGTCACCGCGGGATAGCCCGTGTCCTTGCCGTGAAACTGCCAGCCCCATAAATAAACGTCCTGCGGCGCGTAGGCCGTGAGCCTCGCCACCCGCCGCACCAGGTCGGCGACTTGCGCGAAGGTCATGCGCGGCGCCGGCCAGCGCGGCTCGTCCACATGGACGTTATAGGGGAGGCGGTCGTCGTAATAATGAGTGGGGATGGGTGGCATGCGGGCGGCGACGATTTTCGCGCCATCCAGCCAGTCCACGACGCCATTGCGGTCGTAGTCGCCCGCGAAATCGAGCCGCGCGACCGGGCGCTGCCCCACCGGCAGGTTCGGCGTGCGATCGTTGCCCGCCACCGGCGGCTTTCCCGGATCGGCATTCATGTCCCAGGAGAGGCTGCCGTTCACGCGGTAAACGCTGACGGTTCCCAATTCCGCGCGGCGATGGCCGGGGGCGCCATCGACCGCCAGTTCGGCAGTGTCCATGAACGCCGTGACTTCCTGCACGCAGAGAGCCTTCGATGTTCCGATCATGACCACGGGCAGAGTGGCGGCCACGCCGAACCAGAACCGATTGAGCGGTAAATGGCCCGTCCTGGCTTGCGAAAGCGGGATCAGGCTGCCGCCCGAATCTCCGTGGGCCAGCCATCCGCCGCCGTCCTCTTCGCGCACGCTGGCAAGTTCCGGCGTGCCGACATCGATCAACTCGAATCCCGGCTTCTCCTCGACGTCTTCAAGCGACACATACACGGCCGCATCCCGCAGTTCGTAGCGCAGGGTGAAGGTGGCGGCGGTCTGCCCCTCTTCGGCCGCGAGGAAGGCGAAATCGGCGCGCGAACTGCTGGTTTTGACCGCTCTGGGCGCGGCCGCGATCTTACGAAAAGTGTGCGGCGAGGCGTGAAACACCGTGGCGGTGACCGCGCGATCGCTCTCCGCGCCGTGGATCGCCGCGCCCGAAGCCAGCAGACGATATTCCACCGGCAATCCGCGATCGCCATCGATGCGCACTTCCAGTTGGGCGGAGCGAATCGTAACCATGTGCGGCGCCGGCTGGCCGAAGGCTGCGGCCGTCGCCAGGAACGGCGCCAAGAGCGCAGTCCGGAATACCATGATTCACCCCCTGATCTTCACCGCATCCGGGGCCGCGCCCTTTTCCACCGCCAGTGGCGATGCGGCTTTTGAAATGTCGCCGCCCTCCAGCACAATATCCCGGCTGGCGTCGCCTTCCACCTCCAAAAACACGTTCGCCGGCGTGAGCAGGCGCGGCGCCGTCACCAGCACCTCGCGCGATTGCGCCAGCCGCAGCGCCGATTTCGCCTGCGGATTGCCGTCGACGCTCAGCCCGTTGAATGCCGCGCCGGCAACATGATCGAGCGTCACGGCGGGACGCAGATCGGGCGTCTCGGTTTCCAACCGCACGTTGTGCAGGTCCAACCCCCGGACATTGCGGGCAAACAACCCATACGCCGGAGGGGTGCCGATTTCGAAATATTCGCCGGCCACTTGCGGAATTTCCCGCGCCGCTTCCTCCCTCGTGCCGCCGCCGCCATATGCGATGTGCACGTCCTGGAACGAGATGTTTTCGAGGAACGTGTCGCCGATGGCGTTCAGCACGATCGCCTGACGCGTCTCCCCGGGCCGGTAATTCTGCGTGAACGCGATGTCCTCGAATTGCCGGCCTTCCGAGACGACATTCGCCCGGATATGGTGAAAGCCGATGTCGCGCAGATATCCGCGCTGGCCGGCCGCGACAGCCGCTCCTCCGCGCCCGCGGTCGCTCAGATGGATCGCGATCGGCCCGGTCACATCGTGCATCACAAGGTTCGAGAAGAGAATGTTCCGCACTTTCGATTCCGGTCCGAAGTGCATCTTGATGGGGCAGCCGTAGGTCTGGTAGATGACGCAATTCGAGATCGTCACGTCCTGCGGATCGCCGCCGCCGAAGCGGAAGACCGACCAGCGCGTGCTGAAACTGCTGTTGGCCACCATCACCATCCGGCAACTCCCGAACAGCGCGCAGGCATCGTCCTGCGATGCCACGTCGCAATTGCTCACGTGCACGTGCCGGCTGCTGATGAAGTGAAATCCATCGTTGTTTCCGTTGACGCGGTTGTGAATGCGGATTCCCTCCATCCACACGTGGTCGCATTGAATCACGCGGATGGAATGAAAGGCGCAGTCGACCAGCGAAAGATCGCGCACGCGCAGATTCGGGCAGCGGTAAAACAGCAGATGGTAGGGGCGGTCGGCGCCGCCTCGTCCGGATGGCGGCGGCACGCCGCGGGAGGGGCTGCGGAATTGCGCTCCCTGTCCGTCGATCGTGCCCGGTCCTTCCACGATCACGTTCTCGGCATCGACTCCGAAAATCAGGCCGACGTTCCCGTCTTCCAAGGTGGAATCGCCGTGCAGCGGAATGGCTTGCGCCGCGTAATATTGCTTGCCGTCGGCGGCGCCCAGCAGTTTTCCTCCGGCGGCGATATGCAGAGTGACGTTGCTTTTGATCTCCACCGTTCCGATGGCGAAAACTCCGGCGGGAACCAGCACCGTGCCGCCCCGGTCGCGATGGCAGGCATCGATGGCCGCCTGTACGGCCGCGGTATCGAGCGACTGCCCGTCGCCCTTGGCGCCAAACTCGGCGATGTTATAGACGCGCGCGCCGGCTGCCGGCCGGTTGACGGATTGCGCGTTCGCCAGGCCGGGCGCGAGCGCCGCCGCGGCCGTTCCGGCCGACAGCCAGCGGCGTCTCGACAGGGGGTGGTCCGTTTTCTTCATATCGGACCATTTTAACGCTATAGTGTGCGGTTTTATCGTTAAAGTTGAGATCCGACACCGCCGGCAGGCGGCGCTCGCGGCCGGGATGCCGCGCAGACCGACCGCGATATCTAGACCACCAGCAAGCTCTCCGCGAAGCCCCACTCTTCGTCCAACCACTGGCCTTCCAGCCGGAGACCCGCCGGGCACGCCAGCGCGCCGATCTGGTCGGCCCGGAACTTGTGGCAGACTTCCGTCAGGATCGTTTCGCCGGCGGCGAATTCCACCGTCAGCGCCGCCTTGCGGATGTTCACCGCCTGGCGCGCGCGCGAGTGCAAATGCATTTCGATGCGCTGCTCTTCCGGCTGGTAGCGCGCTTCGTGGTGGAACTGGCGGAGATTGAAATCGGCGTCCAGTTCGCGATTGATGCGGGCGAGTAGATTCAGATTGAATGCCGCCGTCACCCGGCCGGGATCGTCATACGCGGCCAGCAGGCGCTCGACCGGCTTCACCAGGTCGGTGCCGAGAAGCAAGCCGTCGCCGGGGCACATCGTGGAGCGCAGCGCGCGCAGGAATTCAATCGCCGCGCCGGGCTCGAAATTGCCGATCGTGCTGCCCAGAAAGAGCACCAGCAGCCTCTCGCCCCGGGCGCGCAGTTCGGCCACCTGGCGCATTCCCTCCAGATAACTCCCTTCCATCGGCTCCACGCGCGCCACGTCTTCGAGCGAGCGCGCGCACTGCGCCAGCGCGGTCGGCGAGACGTCGATCGGAAAGTAAGTCACGGCGCGTTGCCGGAGGCTGTGCAGAATCGACCGCGTCTTGATTCCGCTGCCGCTGCCGAGCTCCGCCACCAGCAGCGGACCGGGCAGGCACGCCGTGATTTCGCCGGCGTGCGCCTCCAGGATGCGGGCATCGGCGCGCGTCAGCCCGTATTCCGCCAGGTGCGTAATGGCCTCGAACAACGCCGAACCGACCGCGTCATAAAAATAGCGGCACGGGAGCGTTTTCTGGCCGAAGCCGCTGAGCCCGGCGTGCACCTCGCGCGCGAACTCATCATCTATGGCGGGCGCGCTCATTATGACGCCGCCAGCCGGAATGTGGCATAGATATATGGGTATGCCGGCCGGAACCAGTTGCGGAAGCTGGGCCGCAGCATGCATGCCGCGGTGCGCGGCGATCCGCCTTTGAGCACGTAATGCGCGCCATCGAAGAACGGCGCGGAATAGTTGGTGTAGAACGGCATGGGCTGAAAGCCCGGGAAAGGCCCGAAAACCGTCGACGTCCATTCCCAGCCGTTGCCGGTCGTCTGCTGCGGACCGGCATCGCCGGGAGTCTCGTCGGCGTTTACCGCGATGGGATCCCAGTAGCGGAAATCTACGTTCGAGGAAACGCCGCCCGCCGATGCCGCGCGCTGAAACTCCGCCTCCGCAGGCAGGCGCATGCCGCGCCATTTCGCATAAGCCTCCGCTTCGTCGTGCGTGGCGTACACGGGGGCGTCGAGCGGCAGCGGAACGTCTGCGAACATGCCGCGATAGCGCCATTCGCCGGCCTGATTCCGCCAGAAGAAGGGCGCCGCGGCGCCGGCGCGCACGAACTCCAGGTACTCGCCGTTGGTCACCTTGTACTTGCCGATCACGAACCCCGGCACGTCCACGCAATGGGCCTGGAATTCGTTATCCCAGCCGAATCCCTGGCCTTCGGGGAGCCCGAGTTGCACCCTGCCGGCGGCGAAATCCACAATCCGCGGCTCGACGGCTGTGACCGAACCGCCGGTGGGAGCCGCGTCCGCAGGCGCCAGCTTCTTTTCGTACGGCATGTTGTGCAGAATGTAGGCCAGCGTCTCGGCGTGCATCAGGCGGTGCTCG
>Ga0335078_10015381_pt1 | contig 11362 bp, 12 predicted proteins | sample Lox_Sample_32_FD_206711 | JGI IMG/M metagenome (GOLD analysis project Ga0335078, IMG submission 206711) | Soil microbial communities from Loxahatchee National Wildlife Refuge, Florida, United States - Lox_Sample_3.2 | ecosystem: Environmental > Terrestrial > Soil > Wetlands | place: USA...
CATGTGCACCACGGCGTTCGAGCCCTGGAGGCACTCGAACGCCTCTCCCTGCCTGCAGAGGTCCGCCTTGAGGAACGGACACAGTCGCTCTGCCGGGGGCGCAAGGTCGACGTTGAGAACGTCGTAGCCATGCTCCAGGAGGTCCCGGACGATGGCCCGTCCGGCTTTCCCGCTTCCCCCGGTCACGACAACCTTTCTGGCCATGCGGCTTACCGGGCCTTCTTGAAGTTGTCCTCGATGTTGCTCCACGACACGACGTTCCAGAACGCGTTGATGTAGTCCGGCCGCTTGTTCTGGTACTTCAGGTAGTATGCATGCTCCCAGACGTCGATGCCGAAAATGGGGGTCAGTCCCTGCGAGACGGGGTTGTCCTGGTTTGGAGTGGTGGTAACGGAGAGGTCACCAGAGGGATCCACCACCAGCCATGCCCATCCGCTTCCGAAAAGGTTGGACGCGGCGGTGGTGAACTGTTCCTTGAAGGCATCAAAGCTCCCGAACTTGCCGTCGATGGCTTTTCCCAGGTCTCCCGAAGGCTTTCCGCCGGCGCGCGGGGCAAGCATCTTCCAGAACAACGTATGGTTATAGTGCCCGCCGCCGTGATTGCGGACGGCTGTCTGGACGTCCTTGGGGATCTTGTCCAGCGACCTCAGGATCTCATCAATGGGCTTGTTCTGGAATCCAGGCGCTTTTTCGAGGGCGGCGTTCAGCCGGGCAACGTATGTTCCGTGGTGCTTGTCGTGATGGATCTCCATCGTCTTGGTGTCGATGTGCGGTTCCAAGGCATCAAACGGATACGGAAGATCCGGAAGAGTGAATGGCATTTTTCAACCTCCTGTGTTCTTTGGCAGTTAAATATTAGTATTTCGATCAGGTATAGGCAAAGATTTTCCCCTTTTTTCGGCCCTTACGAACAAGGGGCATGTGGGGTAAGGCGATGCGGAGGACTCGGACCTAGGAATTCCGCAAAAACTGAAAAGTCGTTTGCCACGTTTCGATGGACCATCGCCTGGGCAGTCGAAATCAACGGGATTACAACTGGAAAAATTGTTTTCCAGTTTCCGCGGAATCTCGCATCTATCCGATCACAAACCAGTAAGTTGTTTTCCAGTTTCCGCAATATCACCAACTGGCAAATCGTTTTTCCAGTTTTTGCGAAATACCGAGGTGCGGGGCGCTCAGCCTCGCGGCCACGCCAGGTCTCTCGAGGGCGGAGTCACCCGGCGGCGCTAAGGCGCCCCCGGCTGTGTCTGCGCAAGCGGGGCGGGCTGGGAAATCAGCTCCATGAACCGGGCCAGGAACTTGCAGGCGTACACGCCGTCAATCAGCCTGTGGTCAACCACGAGAGACAGCGGCAGCACGGACGCCGGGGAAACAACGCCATCCTTGGCCACGGCCATCTCGTGAATCCTGCCGACTCCCAGGATTCCCACCTGGGGCGGCAGGATCATCGGGTTTCCGAACACTCCCGAAAAAGACCCGAAGTTTGAGATGGTGAAAGTTCCCCCGCGGATCTCCTCCAGCGTGAGATGCCGCGACCTGGCACGGGCGGTGAGCCGCGTGAGCTCAGCCTGGATCCCGCTGACGGTGAGACCGTCGGCGTCCCTGATGACGGGAACGACAAGTCCCTCCTCCGTGTCCACGGCGACGCCGATGTTCGGAGTGGGATGCGACTCGTACTCCCGTTTCTCCGGGAAGTAGATGGAGTTGAGGAGCGGGAACTTGCGAAGCGCTTCCGCGGCGGCCTTGATGAAAAATGCAAGGAGCCCCAGCTTTTCCCTCAGTTCCTGGTTCATTGCCTTGCGGAGGCTGAGCAGGTCATCAACGACGGTCCAGTCGTGGACCGCTGCCGCGGGGATTGCCTGGCTTTTCTCCATTGCGACGGCAATAGCGGTGCGAAGCGTGGAGAGCTTCTGCCGAAGCGCCCCGCCGACGGGTTTGTCCGGGAGGTCCCTCTTGAGGATCCGTCCGCCCGGGCCCGTGCCCTGGACGGTGGAAAGGTCGATGCCGGCATCGCCGGCAATCCTGCGCGCCAGCGGCGTTGCGCGGACCGCCGCGGCGCCGTTCCCGTTGCCGTTGACGGCGGGCGATACGGCAGGCGGCGGCGTGACGGGCGCGGCCACAGCCGCGGCCGCCGTCACTTCCGGGACAAGGCCTTCCGTGCTGGGCGGAAGCAGGCCGCCTGCCGCTGAGTCCAGCTTGCCAACCACGGACGCGGAATGCTCCGCCTCTGGGGCGGCCTGCGCCGCGGCGTTCCGGATGAGCGCCACGACCTCGCCGACGCGGATCACCGCGCCTGCGGTCACCGGCAGCTCAACGATCACCCCGTCGAAGGGGGAGGGGATCTCCGTGACCACCTTGTCCGTTTCCACCACGGCAAGCGCGTCTCCCTGGCGCACGCGCTGTCCACAGGCGACCCGCACTTCCACCACGCGGCCCTCGGTCAGGCCTTCTCCGATGTCGGGGAACCGAAACTCGTGCACTGCCGGATCATGGCTCATAGCTGAGCACCTTTCTGGCTTCCGCGGCCACCTGCTGCGCGGAGATGAGGTAATGCTTCTCTCCCCGGGGGAGCGGCACAATCACGTCGGGCCCGGTGAGGCGGGCCGGCGGGGCTTCCAGCGCGTCGTACGCCTTGTCCAGCACCGTGGCAATGATTTCTGAGGCGACACCGAAGCTCTGCGGGCCTTCATGGACCACGAGGAGCCGCCCCGTCTTTCTGACTGAATCCACCACGGTTGCCGCGTCAAAGGGGTAGATGGTCCGAAGGTCGATCAGCTCCACCGACCGGCCTTCCGCGGCCAGCGCCGCGCGCGCCTGGCGCGCTTCCATCATCTGCGCGCCGTAGGAAACAAGCGTGAGCTCCGTGCCGGTCTCTTCGATCCTGGCCTTGCCGATGGCAATTGCGTAGGGCTGCTCGGGAACCTGCTGGCGCACGGCGCGGTAGGCGCGCGCGGGCTCCAGGAAGATCACCGGGTCGGGGTCCCTGATGGCGGAGATGAGCAGTCCTTTTGCGTCATGCGGCGTTGAAGGAACCACCACCTTGAGCCCCGGCGTGTGGCCGAAGATCGCCTCCATGCTCTCCGAGTGGTGCTCCGGCGCCCGGATGCCGCCTCCGTACGGCGTGCGGATCACCATGGGCGCGGTCAGGGATCCGCGCGTCCGGTTCCTGATCCGGGCTGCGTGATTGGCGATCTGGTTGAACGCCGCAAGCGCAAAGCCGGAGAACTGGATCTCCACCACGGGTTTGAGCCCCGCCACCGCCATGCCGATGGCGGCGCCGACAATCCCGGATTCAACCAACGGCGTGTCGAAGCACCGTGATTCGCCAAAAGCCTTCTGGAGGCCCGCCGTTGCCCGAAAGACTCCGCCCTCCACGCCAACGTCCTGGCCAAAGACTACGACGGTTGAGTCTGCTGCCATCTCAGCCCGAAGACCGTCGGTGACGGCTTCCAGGAGCGTGAGGACCCTCACTGCTTCCTCCGATCAAGCTGCTCCTGGAGGATGGGAGGTATCTCGTGATAGAGGTAGCGGAACGCGTCCTCCAGGGTGGGGTCCGCGGTCTTCTCCACCTCCTCGAAGCTTTCCCGCGCCCAGCCCACGCATTCCTCACGAATGGCGCGCATGTCCTCCGAGGTCAGGATCTCCCGATCAAGGAGATATCGTTCCAGCCTGAGGACGGGGTCTCGCTCCCGCCATCGCTTCACGTCCTCATCCGCGCGGTAGCGGGTGGGATCGTCCGACGTGGTGTGCGCTCCAAGCCGGTAGGTGAGCCCTTCGATCAGCGTTGGCCCTTCTCCGCGCCGCGCGCGCTCCGCCGCCGCTTTGACGGCGGCGTACACGGCAAAGATGTCGTTGCCGTCTACCCGCACGCCTTCAAAGCCGTACGCGAAGCCCTTTTCCGCCACCGTGGGGGAAGCGCTCTGCTTTTCCCAGGGCAGGGAGATGGCCCAATGGTTGTTCTGGACGTAGAAAATGACCCCTGCGTTCCAGACGGCGGCCAGGTTGCACGCCTCATGGAAATCCCCTTCCGAGGTGGCGCCCTCTCCCATGAACGTGGCAACCACACGGTCGGTTCCCTTGTATCGCTCAGCCCATGCAATGCCCACGGCGTGCACCATCTGGCTCCCCACGGGAATGGAGACAGGCATCATGTGGAACTTCTCCGGGGAAAGGCGGCTGCCTTCCTCGTTGCCGTACCAGTACAGGTAGTATTGCGCCAGCGTGAGTCCCCTCATGAGCATGCCGCCCAGCTCGCGGAAGGCGGGGACGAACCAGTCGTCGGAATTGAGCGCCATGAGGGCTCCGACGGAATTGGCTTCCTGTCCCTCGTTCAGCGCATAGGTGGGCATCCGCCCCTGCCGGTTGAGGCTCAGCGCCCATTCATCCGCGGCCCGGGCAAGGATCATGGCCCGGTAGGCGCTCAACGCCTGCTCATCACTCATGAGCGGAAAACCTTCCGGCGGCGCGTGGAGCGTGCCAGACTCGTCCAGCAGGCAAAGCATTTTGCCCTGGCGAGGATCGAAGCATTCAAACATGCCCATAAGATAGGGAAATCCTGACGCGGGGTCGAGAAAAAACCCGTCCGTATACGGACGGTTTGGTAACAGCTATGCCCCTGCTGGCGATGCGGGCAATGAGAGAAGAAACGCGTGCCACGCCAGCGTGGCGCACTTCACGCGCACGGGGAACTGGGCAACCCCTTTGAATGCCACCAGGTCCCCCATGTTGTCCAGCGCTTCCACGGGATCATCCCCCCGCAGGGAGCGGATGAACCTTTTGGCCATGGCCCTGGCCTCCTCCACGGAGAGCCCTTTGAGCTTTTCGGTCATGAGGGAGGCAGACGCCGTGCTGATGGCGCATCCGCGGCCGTCGAAGCGGACGCCGGTGAGCTTTCCCGCTTCATCCACCGTGACCTCCAGCTTGATGGAGTCTCCACAGGATGGGTTTTCGTGCACCATCGACTCAGGAACGTTGTCCAGCCTGGCCTTGTTGCGCGGAGAGCGATAATGGTCAAGGACGATCTCCTGGTACAGGTCGTCGAATGGATTCACGCGTAGAACTCCGCCGCGGCCAGGAGGGCGTCGTGCAGACGGTCGATCTCGGACAACGTATTGTAGAAATAGAAGCTGGCCCGGGCGGTCCCCGGGATGTCCAGCAGGCGCATGAGCGGCTGGGCGCAGTGGTGACCCGCCCGCACGGCAATCCCCTCCTTGTCCAGGTATTGCGCAACGTCGTGCGCATGGATACCGCCAAGGTTGAAGGAGATGACGGCGCCGCGATCCGGAGCGTTCCCGTAGATCGAGAGGCCCGGGATCTCCCGAAGCCGGGCCAGCGCATAGCGCGCGAGCTCCGCTTCCCACGCCTGGATGGCGGGAAACTCCAGGCTGTGCAGGTAGTCGATGGCGGCCCCAAGCCCGATGGCTCCCTCCACGTTCGGAGTTCCGGCTTCGAACTTGTACGGAAGCTCGTTCCACGTCGACTTTTCGCGGCGCACGGCGCTGATCATCTCGCCGCCGCCCATCCAGGGCGGCATGCTGTCCAGCACCTGCTCCTTGCCGTACAGCACGCCGATCCCCATGGGAGCGCACATCTTGTGCCCGGAGAACGCCAGGAAGTCGCAGTCGATGTCCGCGACGTCAACGCGGAAGTGGGGAACGGACTGCGCGCCGTCCACCAGGACCAGCGCGCCGCGCGCGTGCGCCATCTCGGTGATGGCCTTCACGTCATTCACCGTCCCCAGGACGTTGGAAACGTGCGTGAGCGCCACCAGGCGGATCCTGTCCGTCCATTGGCTTTCCGCCGCTTCCAGATCCAGCGCGCCCTCAGGGGTGAGCGGAATGAACGCCAGCGTGCACCCCTTGCGGGCGCACAGAAGCTGCCACGGCACAAGATTGGAGTGGTGTTCCATGTCGGTCAGGAGGATGACGTCCCCTTCCTTCAGAAACGCGTCCCCCCATGAGCTGGCAACCAGGTTGATGGCCTCCGTGGTGCCTCGCGTGAAAACAATCTCACGCTTTGACCTTGCGTTCAGGAACCGCTGGACCTTGGCCCGGTCCTGCTCGAAGGCGGCCGTTGCTTCCTCTCCCAGGGCATGGAGCGCCCGATGCACGTTGGCATTCCCGTGCTCGTAATAGACGCGGACCGCGTCCAGCACCGCGCGCGGCTTCTGAGAGGTTGCCGCGTTATCCAGGTAGGCCAGCGTCTTTCCGTGGACCGTGCGGTCCAGGATGGGGAAATCCTCCCGCACGTCCTCCACCGTGCGGCCGCCCATGTGCGCTACTTTTGCGACTGCCATTCGATCCAGATCCCTCCGTCTTCTACCTTGACGGACCACCTCCGCACCGGCTGGGTAGCCGGAAGGCCCGTCACCGCTCCCGTGGCAAGGGAAAATCGTGATCCGTGCTTCGGACAATAGACCTCGCCGGCCCACACGTCTCCCTCGGAGAGGCGGGAATACTCGTGAGAGCACACGTCATCCAGCGCAAAGATCCCTTCCTCCGTCCGGAAGAGGGCAATTGCCGTTCCTTCCACTTTCACGCAGATGCTGGTCACCAGCTCCTGCTCGGAAGCCACACGAACCCATGTCGTCACGGCAGCGCTCACGACGATCAGGCAGCGCCTGCCAGCCGTTCGCGGATGACGTCCAGCGTCCCCTGGCGGTAGCTCTCCGGCGCGTGGTCCAGGAGGTCCTCGAAGTAGCCGACGACGAGCATCTCGCGCGATTCGGCCCGGGAAAGCCCGCGGCTCTCCAGGTAGAACAGCTCCTCATCGCTCAGCCGGCCCGTGGTGGAGCCGTGGCTGCAGCGAACGTCGTTGTTGCCGATGCGCAGCGTGGGGATGGAATCCGAGCGCGCCGCATCCCCCAGGATGAGGTTGCGGTTGGTGAGGTAGGCGTCGGTGCCGGAGGCGCCTTCATCCACCTCGATGAGGCCCTGGAACACGGTGCGGCCGCCGCTTGCAACGGCTCCCTTGTAGTAAGCCCTGCTTGTTGCGGACGCTGAGTGGTGCCGCTGGACGGTGCGGATGTCCATGTGCTGGCCATTGCGACAGTAATAAACGCCGTTCAGGTACGCTTCGCTTCCCTTGCCCGCAAGCCCGCAGTCGATGCGCGTCTTCACGAGCTTTGCTCCCAGGGACGCGTCGAAGTGCCTGAGCAGGCTGTCCCGCCCGATGCGCGTCCGGGCGTTCCGGAAATACAGGGATTGCGGTCCCAGGAATTGCCCCTCGGAGTAGCTCAGCGCGGCGGCGTCCGACAGCACGATGTCCAGCCCGGCGTTGCAGAGGATGCGCTCCTCCGCCTGCTGCCCGGTAATGCGATGGATCACTGACGCCCGGGCGCCTTCACCCAGGATCACGACGACGTGAGGAGAGCTCAACACGCCGTCCCCGCTTTCCATGAAGTCGAAGAGGAAAGGCTCCTTGATCTCAAGCCCTGCCGGCACCAGGAGGAAAGCGCCGTGGCTCCACGCGGCGTAGTGCCACACGGCAAACCTGTTGTCCGCGGCATCCGCGCCTTCGTCGAGAATGTCGTTCAGAGGCTTCTCGAACTCTTCCAGGGCTTCCGAAAGACCCAGGAGGCGCACGCCCTTGGCTTCCAGGGCGGGGTCCAGCCCAAGACCCGCGGGCTTCCCGCCGTCAAAGCTCAGCCGGCCTGCCATGCCCTCCGTAGGCGCCACGGCGGGATTCCCGGCGGCAGAAACCTCGGCAGGGGCAAACGACAGCGCGTTGAGGCCGCTGACGTCCGTGCGGCGCCACTCCTCGTCCGAGGTGGTGGGCCAGCTCATGCCGTCAAACCGCTCCTGCGCCTTTGCGCGGAGATCCCGCATCCACGCCGGCTCTTTTCTTTCTGGCATCATCCCACCGTCCCTGCCATCTCAAGCTCGATCAGGCGGTTCAGCTCCACCGCGTACTCCATGGGGAGCTGCTTCACCAGCGGATCAAGGAAGCCGTTCACGATCATGGTGGAGGCTTCCGCCTCGCTCATCCCGCGGCTCTGGAGGTAGAAAAGCTGCTCCTCGCTGATCTTGCTGACCCTGGCTTCATGCTCGATGGAGACGTTGTCGGAGTTGATCTCCATGTACGGGTACGTGTTGCTCCGCGATTGATCGTCAAGGATCAGGGCGTCGCAGACCACGCGGGAGCGAACGTCGTGCAGGCCCTCGTTCACCTTGAGCAGGCCGCGGTAGCTGGCCACCCCGCCTGCCTTGCTGATGGACTTGGCCGTGATGAGGGACGAGGTGTGGCTGGCCGCATGCACGGCCTTGCCGCCGGTGTCCTGCTCCTGGCCCTTCCCGGCAAATGCAATGGAAAGAACTTCTCCGTGCGCCCCTTCTCCCATCAGGTATATGGAGGGATACTTCATGGTCCTCTTGGACCCGATGTTCCCGTCCACCCACTCCACCGTGGCGTCCTTGTACGCCATGGCGCGCTTGGTCACGAGGTTGTACACGTCGTTGGACCAGTTCTGGATGGTGGTGTAGCGCACGCGGGAGCCGGGGAGCGCAATGATCTCCACTACGGCGCTGTGCAGGCTTTCCGTTGCATAGATGGGAGCCGTGCAGCCTTCGATGTAGTGCACGAAGCTGCCCTCATCCGCGATGATCAGCGTGCGCTCGAACTGGCCGAAGCTCCGGGCGTTGATGCGGAAATATGCCTGCAGCGGCACGTCCACCTTCACGCCTTTGGGCACGTAGACGAAACTTCCCCCTGACCACACGGCGCTGTTGAGCGCGGCAAACTTGTTGTCCAGGTAGGGGATGACCGTGCCGAAGTACTGCTTCACGAGGTCGGGATGGTCGCGGACCGCGCTCTCCGGGTCGGTGAAGATGACCCCTTTCTGCGCGAGGTCCTCCTTGATGCTGTGGTACACCATCTCGGAATCGTACTGAGCGCCGACGCCTGCCAGGAACTTCCGCTCCGCCTCGGGGATCCCGATGCGCTCAAAGGTTTCCTTGATGTAGGCGGGGACATCGTCCCAGCTCTTCTTCTGGTCATCCGTCGGCTTTGCGTAATAGTAGAGGTCGTCGAAGTTGATGTCGGAGAGATCCGCGCCCCAGTTGGGCATGGCCTTCTTCTGGAACGCGCGCAGGGAGCGCAGGCGGAACTGCCTCATCCAGTCGGGCTCTCCCTTGTGGCTGGAGATGGCGTTGACCACCTCTTCATCCAGGCCCTTGCGGGTCTTGAACACGGATTCATCGGGGAAAGAGAACCCGTGCTGGTATTCGCCGATATCAACCGTTGACGGCGCTTGCGACTTCATGAGCATCCTCCTCTATGCCGAACTGTGCGCGGACCCAGTCGTAGCCCCTGCTCTCCAGCGTCTCTACCAGCTCCTTGCCTCCCGAGGTGGCGATCCTGCCCTTGTACATGATGTGCACGTAGTCGGGCACGATGTGCGTCAGGATCCGCTGGTAGTGCGTGATGATGAGGGCGCCGAACGCGTCCCCGCGGAGCTTGTTGACTCCCTTGGCAACGATCTTCAGCGCATCGATGTCCAGCCCTGAATCCGTCTCGTCCAGGATGGCGAAGCTCGGCTTCAGGACCAGCATCTGGAGCACTTCCATGCGCTTCTTCTCTCCGCCGGAGAAGCCCTGGTTCAGGTAGCGGTTGATGAACTGCTGATCGATCTCCATGAAATCCATGGCTTCGCGCATCTGCTTGATGAACGCGGAGACGTCCATGGACTTGCCCGACGCGCCCGCGCCGCGAACCTCCGCGGCGCGCTTGAGGAACTTCCCCACCGTCACGCCGGGAATCTCCACGGGATACTGGAAGGCAAGGAACACGCCCATCCGGGCCCGCTCATCCGGCTTCAGCTCCAGGAAATCCTGCCCGTCCACAAGGACGGAGCCGCCGGTCACCGTGTACGCGGGATGGCCCATGAGAACGTTTGCCAGCGTGCTCTTGCCGGAGCCGTTGGGTCCCATGAGCGCGTGGACCTCTCCCACGCGGATGTCCAGGTCGATGCCCTGGAGAATCGGTTTCCCGGCGATTGATGCCTGGAGATTCCTCACCTGTATCAGTTTTGCCATTTTTTTCCTTTCCTATCCGTTGCTGTTTCCTTGCCCGCGGCCTTCGGGCGTGCTAGATGGGGTACCCCAGCGCCAGCCGTGCTTCTTCGCTCATGCGCTCAGGACCCCACATGGGTGACCACACGATGGTCGCTTTCACTTCCAGGCCGAATGCATCACGGAGCGTTTCCACGATGTCCCGCCGGATCATCTCCTCCGCAGGGCAGCCCGGGTAGGTGAGCGTGTAGTCCACCTCGATGGCATCCTCTTTGACGTCGACCCTGTACACGAGGCCCAGGTCCACGATATTCATCATGATTTCAGGGTCCTCGACGTTCTTCAGCACCATGAAAACCGCGTCCCGGGAAACCATAAGCCCTCCATCCGTCCTGGTAATAAATTGACTTACCTGACTTATTTAGTCAAGTTTAATGAGATGAGAATTCTCGAAATCCTCTGCCATCCGAGGCCCGGAAGCTTCAACCACACGCTTGCCGCCAGCGCGCGCGAGCATCTTCGGGCCCTTGGCCACGAGGTCTTCTTCCACGACTTGCATGAGGAAGGTTTTGATCCCGTGCTGGATTCTTCCGAGCTCTCCCGGCTGTACAGCCTGGACGACCTTGTCCAGGAGCACTCCCGGCAGCTTTCCCAGGCAGACGGGCTGGTGATCTTCCACCCCGACTGGTGGAGCCAGCCTCCGGCCATGCTCAAGGGATGGGTGGACAGGGTGTTCCGGCAGGGCGTTGCCTACGAGCTGGAAGGGGAGGACGGCCCGCAGAAGAAGTGGAATGGCCTCCTCTCAGGAAAGAAAGGTTTCGTATTCTGCACGTCGGATGCTGAGGAAGGGGAGACGGTCGGGGCGCTTGAGTCCTTGTGGAAGGACGCCATCCTGGGGAGATGCGGGATGGAGGCCAGGTGCTACGTAGTCCGCGACATGCGCGGGCCCGAGCCTGCGCGCAGGCGCGACTGGATCAGGTTCGTGACCGACAGGCTGGGCAAGGCCTTTCCCGGCCCCGCGGCTCAGTCGATCAGCAGCGCTTCCTTGAGGGACCCTTCGGCGATCTCTCCCGTCTGAACGCTCTCCCGGCCCGTCGGGTATGAGCGCCCTTTGAGCCACAGCTCCCTGTCCATCGGAACCACCAGGTCCGCCGTGGCGGGGACCGCCGACCAGGCAATGCGGTGCGTCCCGTCCATTCCGTTTTCCACTCCCACGTCCAGGAGGAGGTCCGCTTTCCTTGCGGGGCGCCCCAGGACCGCGGTGCGGCGGAACAGGTAGCCGCCATTGCGGGTGCTCCAGAGCAGCGACACCTGGATTCTGGAGCGGACGGCCAGGAGCGCTTCCAGAGACCCCT
>Ga0335078_10015382_pt1 | contig 11362 bp, 11 predicted proteins | sample Lox_Sample_32_FD_206711 | JGI IMG/M metagenome (GOLD analysis project Ga0335078, IMG submission 206711) | Soil microbial communities from Loxahatchee National Wildlife Refuge, Florida, United States - Lox_Sample_3.2 | ecosystem: Environmental > Terrestrial > Soil > Wetlands | place: USA...
GGCAGGTGAAAACAGGCGCAGTGCACTGAGCCGCCGGGCTGAAGCGAGACTCCGGCTCCGCAGCCTACACAAATTCCAATCCGCCGCGGTTTTGGGCGATTATCAGGCGGGTTTGCGTCGGACGTGGACACGCGTCACCAGGCCGGGGGCGCGTCGGGAGCCAGCCTGCGCCGGTCATAGAACTGCACGCGGCACGCGGGGCAATGAAAGAGCCGGCTTCCCCTGGCCAGCCGTTCCAGCACCACCCAAACTGCCCGGTACATCGGGTCGATCCCGTCCTTTTCCGGCAATCTGGCAATCCGAAAGCTCCCGCAGCGCGGACAGCGGGCGTGCGGTCCGAAATGCAACCGGTACGGCCGGACAGCATGGTGTTTTCGCTGGCAACCCCGGCAGAGGTAAGCCGCCGAGTACTGGAGAATTTCGAAGATGGACCGGCGCACTCGCAGCAGGGTATCTCCGCAGTAGCCGCATTGGATCACACGCCGATACCCCCCGCGGATTGTGAGTACGTCCAAAAGTGCTCACCTCATCTTGCCACGTTTCCTGGGGAGCAACCCCTAGGGTGACTACTAGTTTTGTGCATGGCTTGCACACAAGAGAGTGTGAAACTCTCAATTGGGACGCCGTCGTGCATTATCATGAAAATAGATTGCACGAGATCGGTGGGGCCACGCTGGAGACCGGATGGTGACGAACCAAGTCAGTGGTTTCGAAGCCCGGAGCCGTTGGGCCCTGTTGCTGGCCATCCCCGTGCTGGCCGGCCTGGAGATGTACTTCGTCGCGGACACGGCCAGGCAGAGGGCCGGGCTCGTCGAACATACGCTCCAGGTTCAGCTTTGCCTGCAGCAGGTGGTGTCCGATCTGAAAGACGCGGAAGCCGACCAGCGCGGCTATCTGCTCACCAGCGAGGAACGGTTTCTGGAACCGTACCGGGCGGCGCTTGCGCGTGCGCGGCAGGAGTTGGCGGGCCTGAGCTCGCTGACGGCCGATAACGCGCGCCAGCAGCAGGTGCTCCAGCGGTTGCTGCCTCTGGTCGACGCCAAGATCGCCCACATGGAAGAGAACATTGCGTCGCATCGCGTGGCGCGTCTTTCCGATGCCGAGCGGGCCGCTTCCATCGAGCGGGGCAAGAGCATCATGGATACCATACTGGGCGTGGCGGACAGCATGCGCGGGGAAGAGGAGAGGCTGTTGCGCGCGCGGGAGCTCGGGTTAACCACGGCGGCCAGCCGTTTCTACTGGTCGCTCGCCCTGGGCTACCTGTTGATCGTCCTGACGGTGGGTTCGCTGTATCGCGCCATCGGGCGTTATGGCCGGGAATCGGCGGTCAGCCAGGAGCAGCTTTCCCGACTGAATGCGGAATTGGACCTGCGCGTGCGCGAACGAACCGAGCTGTTGTGGGCGCGCGAGGAACTGCTGAACACGTTCGTACGGCATGTGCCGGCCGCGGTGGCGATGCTCGATCGCGAGATGCGGTACCTCCAGGTCAGCGACCGCTGGTGCTCGGATTATTCGCTGCGCATCGATCGGACGCTGGGCCGGTCGCATTACGAAATCTTTCCGGACCTTCCCGAGGGCTGGAAGCAGATCCACCAGCGCTGCCTGGCCGGAGAAACCCTGCGCGCGGACGAAGACTGCTGGGCGCGGGCCGATGGAAGCTCGACGTGGTTGCGCTGGGAGATCCGTCCCTGGGGCGACCGGGGCGGAAGGCCGGAAGGTCTCTTGATTTTTTCGGAAGACATCAGCGCACGCAAGCGGATGGAAACGTCGCTTCGGAACAGCGAGCAGGATTTGCGAGCTCTGGCGGGCAGCCTGCTGACCGCGCAAGAAGACGAGCGGCGGCGCATTGCCCGCGACCTGCATGACGATGTCACCCAGCGCCTGGCGTTTCTTTCCATCGAGATCGGCAAGCTGGCGGCCGGGGCCGGCCTGCCGCGGGAGCAAACCCGCCAGCGCCTTCACGGGTTTCAGGGCCAGATCCTTCAGATTTCCCAGGAGGTCCGGCGGCTGTCCCATGGCCTCCATCCGTCCGTTATCGAGGATTTCGGCCTGAGCACGGCTCTGGAGGAGTTTTGCGAGGAGTTTGGAAAGGCCGAGGGCTTGCAGGTGACCTTCGATGGTCCCATCGACGATACTGGTTTGAGCGCCGATGGGGCTTCGTGCCTCTATCGAATCGCCCAGGAAAGCATGCGGAACGCCGCCAAGCACGCGCGCGCGACGGAGCTGCGCGTACGGTTGGCCGCCGACGGCGCCGGCGTGCAGTTGGTGGTGACGGACAACGGCACGGGATTTTCGGCCGAGGGCAACGGGCGCGTCTCCGGTCTGGGCCTGGTCAGCATGAAGGAGCGAATCAGAATGGTGAACGGATCGCTTTCCATCACCTCGCGGCCGGGACACGGCACGGAGATTCTCGCTTCGGTTCCGTTTTCAGGAGTGGGCCGTGAAACCGCTGCGCATTCTGCTGGGTGACGATCATTCGCTGATCCTCAAAGGCATCAAGGGCCTGCTGGAAGGCCACTACCACGTGGTCGGTCTGGCGGAAGACGGGAAGGCGCTGGTGGAAGCTGCCGCGCGCCTGGAGCCGGATCTGGTGGTTTTGGATGTCGGCATGCCGATCCTCAACGGGATCGACGCCGCGCGCCAGATCAAGAAGGCGCTTCCTTCGGTCAAGCTGATCTTTCTCAGCATGCACGCGAATCCAATCTATCTACGCAAGGCGCTGGAGGCGGGCGCCTCCGGCTACGTGCTGAAATCCGGAGCGGCTGAAGAGCTGCTGACGGCCCTCGAGGAAGTCCGCAGAGGGCGCGTCTATATCACGCCCATATTCGGAGAGACGGTCATCGAGAGCGCGCGGAGCCCGGCGGGAACGCCCTCCCGGGTGATGATCGAGTTGACGCAGCGGCAGCGGCAAATCCTTCAACTAGTAGCCGAAGGCCGGTCGAACAAGGAAATCGCGGAGATCGTGCACGTCTCGGTCAAGACGGTGGAATTTCATCGCGCCCGCCTTCTGGCGAAGCTCGGAGTGAAAAGCGTCGCCGAGCTGACCCGGTTTGCCATCCAAGAAGGTCTGATCGATGTTTCAAACGCATGAATCCGGCCCCCCGCGCGCCGAAACTAGTAACCGTCCTAGGTGTTCCGGGTGTGAACGGGATGGCATCATGGGACCAGGAAAGGTGTGGAGGCAGGCCGCATGGCTAGTCGCGCGATCGGCGGAACGGCATTTGAGGAGAGAGAGGCGGGGATTGTTCCCGAAACCGGCCTTGCCCCGGCCGCCCTGGTAATTGGCGCCGAGCCCGCGAACGAAGCCTTCCTTCGGGCCATCTTTCAGCGCCGGGAATGGGACCTCTATGCAGTCGGCACGCTCGGGGCGGCATTGACCCTGCTGCGTCTGGTCTACATTCCGGTGGTTCTCACCGAAGCCAGGCTGCCGGCGGGCGGCTGGAAGGACGTGTTGGAACAGGTCCGGGACCTGCCCTTTCCGCCCTCGCTCGTGGTCACGTCGCGCCTGGCCGATGAGCACTTGTGGGCCGAGGTCCTCAACTGGGGAGGGCACGATGTGCTGGCGCAGCCGCTGCGGCAATCGGAGGTGGTATGGGTTTTGAGCCACGCCTGGCGCGCCCGGGGAATTGAGACGGGAGCCGAACGCCGACTGATCCGCGGGACAGCCGGGCCGGGCAGCTTTTCTGAGCAGTTTTGAACATCGCCCGGGTCGCGCTGATGCCATAATTCGGGTTCATGACCCATCCAGCCAGGATGCCGCGCGCCATCCCGCCCGGGGTTTCGGAATGGGAGATCCAGAGGCGGATCGCAGCCCGCGCCTTCAAGCTTTGGCGTCGACGAGCCTTCCGGAAGGGATCGCCGGCCACCGATTGGCTGCGAGCCAACCGCGAAGTTCGAGGCCAGGCGGGAACCGTCCGGTTGAGACGCACCTCGGCCGGGCTGTTTCTGGTGGCGCCGCCGCGTCCGTGAATGCGCGTTACTCGGGCGCCAGCGAAAAGTTCACGTCGATTTCCGATTCGACTTCCGCCGCGGCGCCGTTGATGGTGACGGGCTCGTAGACCCACCGCTTAACCGCGTCGATGGCCGCCGGAACCAGAAGGGGGTGGCCGCTGAGGACGGTGAGGCTTTGCACGCTGCCGTCCTTGCCGATGGCGCCTGTCAGCTTGACCACTCCTTGAATGCGGGCCTGGCGGGCCAAGGCCGGGTAGTCCGGAGGCACCGACGATTTCAATTTCGCCTGCAGAAGCGACGCGGCGACTCGAATCCTGCCCGGCGCGGAGGGCGGCTGGGCGGGTAGGGGGAGCGCCAGGGCCGGGCTATAGCCGGGCAGCATGATCTGGATGGTGGTGTCGCCGTCCGGCGTGACAAACCCCACCCTGAGGTGCTCATCAAATTCCTTGACCGCACGCACGGTATTCTCCGCTGCCTCCTGAGAAAGCACATCGCCCTCATGCACCGGCAGGCGGGCCAGCAACTGGGTGCGCGCTTCCATGGGGATGCCGGAAATCTGGATGCTGCGAATCAACTTGCCGATGGGGCCGGCCGGCGCCGGCTGCAAGACCACCAGGGCCGGGTTGAAATCGGGACCGCGCGGGAGGACATTGGCTTGCGGCGGCAGTTCGAATTGAATGCTCACCTGCCGCGTGGAGTTGGAGGCGTCTTGCGTGAAATGCCATTGCAGCAAGGATTCGAGCACGGTGCGGCGTAGTTCGGCCGGACCGCTCAAGACGCGCGCGTCGGTCACGTTGCCTTTCGCGTCCAGAGTGGCTTCCACCACGACGGTTCCTTGAATGCCCGCTTGCCGCGCGGCGGCGGGGTAGGGCACTGGTGACCGGTGGAGAAGCGTGGAGCCGTTCAGCGCCACCGTCACCCCGGGCGGGTCGGTCACTCCTTCACCGTCTGCGTAAGCCGCACAAACGCCCGCCAGCACGGCGAGCGAAATCAGTGCCCTCAAAGGCCGGCGCGATGGCCGCATGAAAGCCTCCTTCGGAAAAACAGACACCGTCCGGGCGCGGAAGTTCCTAAGCTACCGGAATAGTCCATCGCGCCGTTCACCCCTGCACATTTTGGCCGGTCTTGGCGCGCACCGCGGATAGAAACGCCGCGTAACTCCAGGTGAGGTTCTTGACGCTCTTCTCGTATCCGGTGTTGCCGTCGAACTGTTCGCTCAGCTCCAGATGGTCGCTATGAAAGACCACCGCGTTGAGCATGGCGTCGCCCGCGTTGTTCAACGCAGTGACGGCATCGTTGACCGCGGTGGTTTGAGTCACGCCGATCTGATTGAAGAACGGCGCCGACAACTGGTCATACGGCACGGCGTTGGTGCTCGAGATGGTATTGGCAAGCCGGTAGTAGAGCTCGGCGAAGTTGCTGGTGCACAGCGCCCACGGGTGATCGCCTTCGACGTGATCGCCCAGGTCTCCGTCGTACGTGTCGCCAGGATACCGGCCCAGCAGCGGCCCGATCCCGCGAGCCCGATCCGCCACGTTGATCGGATACTGGGAGGGCGAACCGTCATCGGCCCACTGACTCCGAAGTTGCGCCGCCGTCGCCAACAGCTTGGTGTCCGTGCAGGGCACCGCGCCGTAGATGCAGGCGCAGACAATGTCGATGTTCGGGTCGTAGAGAGCCGGCGCGGGCATCACCGACACGTAGCGGGTGCCGTCCCAGTGTTGCTGCAGGGCGTTTTGAAGCCACGTAATCGCGGCACCGATGCCCAGCGGAACCGCGACGCCGAGGGTGTTGGTCTGGATGGCCTGAAAGAAGCGGAGTTGCGAGGCGCGGGCAAAGAAAGACGCGCCGGAGTGCTCCTCCCAGAGGTTGAAGGTCGAGTTCTGATACGCGCCCATCAGGTAGTTTATGTTCCGGGTGACAATGCTCTGTGCGATCGTTTGCGTCGGTGCGTCCAGTTGGCTGTACGCCATCATGATCGCCAGGCTTTGCAGGGCCGGACCGTCGTCTTGATCGGTCCAATCGCGGGGTTGACCTTCGATGGTGAACGAGGCGCGGGCGAAATGTCCGGGTTGGGTCGCATTCTGGCACTGCTGCGCGAACGTCACATACTCGATCAACGGCAGCGCGCCGGTTCCGGGTGCGGCCGGCATGTTGACGGCGGCAATCTCCATGGCGGCAATCGCCGCGTCGCGCGTCCAGTTATAAACGTAGTCCTGATCGATGCCCGTGGTATTGAGCGGAAAGGAAGGCGCCGCAATCACGCACCCTGGAGCCGAGAACTGGGCGGAGTTGGTTGGGTCAGTGAACGCAAACCCATCGCTCGCCACGTTCCGCAGCATCAGCGAAAACAGGTGCTGGGCGATCTTCGGAAGACTGGCAACCGAAGACGCGATGGTCGGGGCCAGCTTCGGAATCGCGGCAATCTGCGCCGTAGCTCTGGCGCGGACGGGAGTGAATCGTGCTGCGACTGCTGACATTTTTCTCCCTCCTCGTGGGCTAAGGGAATAGTCTATCGCGCCGCCAGGAGCTGCACCATGGCGGACGACAACGCGTCGGGCTTTTCCCGCGGCAGAAAATGGCCGGCGCCGGGGATGACGCGGCGGTCTTGCAACGACGGGAACAAGGCGCGTTCGGCCGCAGTGGGCTCGGGCGAGGGCCGGCCGAGCACGTCGTCGGCGCCGTACAGCAAGGTGGTCGGAACCTCGATCCTGGGCCGCTTGGCGAGTTGCTGCTCCACGGCTTTGAAGCGCTCCTCGCCGGGCGCGTTGCCGATGCGATGGCGGTAGGAGTGGATCACCACATCGACGAAATCGGGGTTGTCGAAGGAGGGCGCCGTGCGGTTGTATTCTTCATCCGTGAAATGCCAGGTGGGCGACCACATCTGCCACAACAGCCGGCACAGCGGCCGGCGGTTGGCGGCCAGGCCGGCTCGTCCTCGTTCGGTGTTGAAATACCATTGATACCAGAGCCGCGCTTCCGCCTCCGGCGGCCCGGGCGTGAAGGGCCCGACGGTGTTCTGGATGGGGTAGCCGCTCATCAGGATCAAAGCGCGCACGCGGTCCGGGTGCAGCACCGCGGCGATGGCGGCGGCGCGTCCGCCCCAGTCGTAGCCGGCCAGGGCGAACCGCGGCAAGCCCAGCGCTTCGGCGAAGTCGAGGGCGTCCTGGGCGATGGCCGCCTGTTCCGCCATGCGCGCGGCCGCGGCATCGCGGAAGCGCGTGGTTCCATAGCCGCGCAGGTAGGGCACCAGCACGCGGTATCCGGCCTGCGCCAGCGGTGGGGCCACGGTGTCGTACGCATGCACGTCGTCGGGGAAGCCGTGCAGCAGAATCACGGGAAAGCCCTGGCTCGGGCCGCTCTCCAGATAGCCGATCTCGAGCACCGGCGTCCGGACCGATCGCGCGGCGCCGGGCTGGGCCGGCGCGCGTTGAGCCAGCGCGGCCGCCGCGGCCGTCTGGAGCAGGCGTCTCCGAGTTTGCGCCATCGAGGTCATTGTATACTGGCCCTTCACATGAAAAACATCAACCTGAACGACATTCCGAAGTTTGACCAGTTGCCGGTGCAGAAGGGCGCGCCGCCGGAATCCTCCTGGGGCGTGTTCGGCGACGACTACGCGCTCGGCTGCCTGAATTTCCTCACGCCCGCGGGCGTGGTGGAGGCCGCGCGCCTGGTGCAGTCGGGGAAGGTCTTCCGGCTCGACGCCAAAATCGGGTTTGCCAAGCCGGCGTTGTTCGGGCGCGCCACCGTCTCCCATAGCGTGGTTCCGCTGGGTCCCATGGCCAACGACGACATTCTGGACCGCTTCAACACCCAGGAGAGCAGCCAGTGGGATGGCCTGGCGCACGTGGGGCACAACCGCCACGCGGCGTTCTACAACGGCGTGACGGTGGACGAAATTCGCGGCAACGGAAACTCCAGGCTGGGCATTCACCACTGGGCCGACAAGTTCGTGGGCCGCGGCGTGCTCATCGATGCGTATGGATACCGCAAGGCCCAGGGGCGCCCCGCCGACCCGCTGCGGAAGGACAGCTATTCCGTCGCCGAACTCGAAGCCGCGCTGGCGGCGCAAGGCACCACGCTGAAGCCGGGCAGCGTCCTGCTGGTGCGGACGGGCTGGATGGAGGCTTATGAGAAGTGCAGCCCGGAGCAGAAGCAGGCGATGTCCGCTTTCGACAAAATCCAATCGATCGGCATCGAGCCCAGCCGCGAGACCGTGGCCTGGCTCTGGGACCACCGCGTGGCCGCGATCGGGACCGATTGCCCCGGGGTCGAGCCGCTGCCCATGGACCTGGCGGACGAAGGCCTGCTGCATTACCGCGCGTTGCCGCTGCTCGGCCTGCCGCTCGGCGAATTGTTTATCCTGGCGCCGCTGGCCGAAGACTGCGCCGCCGACCGGCGCTACGAATTCATGCTGGTCTCCGCGCCTCTCCACGTGGAAGGCGGGGTGGCCACTCCGCCCAATGCGCTTGTGTTGAAATAGTCGGAGGAGGATCGATTCGTCAATGCCTGCGACAGCGTCTACCATGCTCGATCTGGGCACCCAGGCCCCGGATTTTTCGCTGCGCGACGTAGTGTCCGGCCGCACCGTATCGCTGAGCGCGTTTCAGGACAAGAAGGCGCTGCTGGTGATGTTCATCTGCCACCATTGCCCGTTCGTCAAACATGTGAAGGCGGAGCTGGCGCGTTTGGGCGAAGATTACGCGGCGCGCGACATCGGTCTCGTGGCCATCAGCTCGAACGATCCGGCGGTGGCCGCCGAGGATTCGCCCGACGGGTTGAAGCAGATGGCGGCCGAGTGGGGCCTGCGCTTCCCGGTGCTCTATGACGAAACGCAGGAAGTCGCCAAGAAATACGCGGCTGCGTGCACGCCCGATTTCTTCGTCTTCGATTCCAGCCGCCGCCTGGCGTACCGCGGCCAGCTCGACGACAGCCGGCCCAGCAACGGCAAGCCGGTGACCGGCGCCGACCTGCGCGCAGCCATCGACGCCGTCCTGGCCGGCCGCCCGGTGAGCGCCGAGCAGCGCCCCAGCCTCGGCTGCAACATCAAGTGGAAAGCCGGCAACGAACCGGCGTACTACCACACGGCGATCGTGGCGTCAGCGGCGCCCTACGCCGCCGAGCGTGGCCTGACAGCACACCGAGGGACTTCGAACGGAAGGAAGTTCGACTACGGGAGCAGCGTCCGCAACCGAAGCGTTCGAGAGGAGAGAACCGCAAATCGGTGTTTGAAACCTCGGCATGCACCGCAAAGGTAGTTGCGACGAGATCTGCCTTGGCGCCCGTTTCGAGGTCCGCAAGCCGGATGAGCACAACTCCCGAATGAAGCAGCCGCTGCCGGAAGACGAGTTCACCGAAATCCTTGTCCGCGGTCAGTAGCACTGCGTCCGATTGGCGGCTCTTGAGGAGAACGGCTTCGTCGTCAATGCCGGGGTCTAGCTCCGCGATGAATACGACATCGTGTCCGTCCGAGCGCAGCCGATCGACGATTTGTTTGTCGACGCTTTCGTCGGCAACGATCTTCACTCCGCGACTTTCTCGGCTGGATAGACGACATCGGCCCGGAGAGCTGCGGCGGCGAAGGCGATCGCGGCCCGGACGCCTTCAACCGTAAGCCGGGAATGCTCGGATACGATCTGTTCGACCGTTTCTCCAGCTGCCAGTTTCTCCAGAATCAGTTCAACCGTGATCCGCGTTCCGGCAACGACGGGTTTTCCCATCATGATCTTCGGATCGGAGCTGATCAGCGCTTCTCGCACTTCGGACCTCAGTTCATTCCCAGTCTACAATGGCACCACGCGCGCTGCCACGGCAACATCAAGTGGAACTCGGCGCATCCGGCGCCCTACGCCGCTTCTTCCCAGAGCTCGAAGCCGCGGTCGGCGATGTTCGCCACCAGCAGTTCCGACTCGTGTCCGCGCAGGCGGAAGATCTGGCGGACCAGGTCGCACACGCTTTCGTGGCCGCGCTCGAAGAAGACCACCACCGACGGCCCCGCGCCGCTGAGGGCACAGCCCAGCAATCCCGGCGCGCGGAGTTTCAAGATCTCTTCGAGGCCGGGCACCAACGACGTGCGGTAGGGCTGGTGAAACCGATCTTCCAGTGCGGCCGGAAACGCCGCCGTGGAACCGGTGGCCAGGGCCGCCACCAGCAACGCCGCGCGCTGCACGTTGAAGACGGCGTCGGCGGCGCTGTAGCAATCCGGCAGCACGGAGCGCGAGTGCGAGGTGGGCAGCTCGAAATCGGGCACCACGATGCCCACCGAGAATTTTTGCGGCAAATCGATACGCACCGCGCGCGCCACGCCGCCCGTATCGATGGCGCTCACCACGATCGAACCGAGCGTGCAGGCGGCCACGTTGTCGGGGTGTCCTTCCAGACGGGCGGCCTCGTCGAGCACGCGCAGCGGCTTCCAGGCCAGTCCCAGGAGCTGGTCGGCGATGACCACGCCGGCCGTCAGCGCCGCCGCGCTCGACCCCATGCCGCGGCTCAGCGGAATGTCGTTGTGGATTTCGAGCTCGATCGGCGGCATGGGCGCGTGATGGCTCTCGGCGACGGTCACGGCAGTCTGCCAGATCAGGTTGTCCGGCCCGGTCGAGATGCGCGCCGCGTCCCGGCCCGCCGCCCGAATGGCCAAGCTGTCGCTTCGCCGGAAGCGACACGTCAGGTAGACGCCCAAAGCGAGCCCCAGGGTGTCGAACCCGGGCCCCAGATTGGCGCTTGAGGCGGGCACCCGGACCCTATACCATGACATAGATTCTGGAATTATCGCACGCCGCGGAAGAAGGCTCTTACTTGATCTCCAGAATCTCTTTTTCTTTAGTCTTCGCCGCCTGGTCGACCTTCGCCATGTAGGCGTCGGTGACCTTTTGAATCTCGTCGTGCGCCCGCTTGTCTTCGTCCTCGGTGATTTTCTTGTCCTTCAGCAGCTTCTTCACGGCTTCGTTGCCATCGCGCCGGACGTTGCGCACCGAGACGCGGTGATGCTCGGCGGCGGCATGCAGCTTCTTGACCAGATCCTTGCGGCGCTCTTCGGTCAGCGGCGGAATGGGAAGCCGGATGAGCTTGCCATCGTTGGCGGGGTTCAGCCCGAGGTCTGAAATTCGGATGGCTTTTTCGATGGCGCCGATCTGCGAAACATCCCAGGGCTGGATGGTGATCAGGGAAGGCTCGGGAACGTGCAGGTTCGCGAGCTGGTTCACGGGCGTAGGCGTCCCGAAATAATCCACGCGGAGGTTGTCGAGGATGCTGACCGAGGCGCGCCCCGTGCGAATCGAAGCCATTTCGTGCTGCAGATCTGAGAGCGCTTTGTCCATGCGCGTTCGGACGTGCGCTTCCACGTCTTTCACTGAATTGAAACTGGCGCTGCTGGCGGCAGTCTGAGTTTCTGTTTTCATAAAGCGGTCTCTCC
>Ga0335078_10015383_pt1 | contig 11361 bp, 12 predicted proteins | sample Lox_Sample_32_FD_206711 | JGI IMG/M metagenome (GOLD analysis project Ga0335078, IMG submission 206711) | Soil microbial communities from Loxahatchee National Wildlife Refuge, Florida, United States - Lox_Sample_3.2 | ecosystem: Environmental > Terrestrial > Soil > Wetlands | place: USA...
CTGCAGTGGACCTTCGTCAGCCATCTCGGTCCGGCTAGTACCGCCGGTGGGGTGGTGCTGTGGGTGCTGGAGCTCTTTGCCGCCCTCCTGGCCAGCGCCTACCTGTGGGAGATCTGCGACGCCATCGGCTCGGAGACCTGGCACCGGCGGGTCAGCCCGGTGGCGACCGCGCAGCTGCCCGCTGCGGGCGAACTCCCGTTCGTCAGCCTGCACGTCCCGGCGCACAACGAGCCCCCGGACATGGTCATCGACACGCTGCGTTCCCTGGTCCGCCTCGACTACCCGCGTTACGAGGTCATCCTGATTGACGACAACACCGACGACGAGACGCTGTGGCGGCCTGTCGAACGGTGGTGCGCCCGGCACAACGTCAAGTTCGCGCACCTGGAGGACTGGCCAGGCTACAAGTCGGGAGCGCTGAACTATGCGCTGCGCAAACTGACCGACGAACGGGCCGAGGTCATCGGGGTGGTCGACTCCGACTACCAGCTCGACCCGGACTTCCTGCGCCGCTGCGCCCCGCTGTTCGCGGAAACCTGGGTCGGCTTCACCCAGGTGCCGCAGGACTACCGCGCCTGGCAGCACGCCCACTATTACCGGCGGCTGTATTACTCCTACTCGTACTTCTTCGCGGTGTCCCAGCCGTCACGCAACGAGCGGGACGGCGCGATCTTCGCAGGCACGATGGGCCTGATCCGGCGGGTGGCGCTGGATCAGCTCGGCGGCTGGGACGAGTGGTGCATCACCGAGGACGCCGAGCTGTCGCTGCGGCTGCTGCGGGCCGGCTGGACCGGCTACTACATGGGGCGTTCCTACGGCAAGGGCATCATGCCGCTGACGTTCGAGGCGCTCAAGGGCCAGCGGTACCGCTGGTGCTTCGGCGGCATCCAGATCCTGCGGATGCACTGGCGTTCACTGCTGCCCGGCCGCCCGTCCAAGGAGAACCGGCTCACTACCGGCCAGCGGTGGGCGTACCTGTCCGGCGGGGTGCAGTGGTACGGCGACGTGCTGGGTCTGGTGTTCTTCGTCTTCCTGCTGGCCGGAGCGGCGAACCTGGCCACAGGGGGCGGCGAGCTGTTCCGCAAGCTGACCGCGTTCCTGGTGGCTACGGTGCCGGTTCTGGTGCTGCTCGGGCTGGTACGCGCGGTCGCGCTGTTGCGCCGCGGCACCGGTGCGTCGTGGCGGGACGCGATCGGAGCGTTCTTCATCTGGCAGTCCACGTCGCTGGTGGTGGCCCGGGCCTCGGTGGTCGGCCTGTTCGCCCGCAAGGCCGCGTTCCTGCGCACGCCGAAGACCAGCGAGCAGGCTAAGTGGTGGGAGGCACTGCGAGCGAACTGGGCCGAGACGGTACTGGCGCTGCTCGGCCTGGCCGGCATCGCGGCCGCGCTGACCCGGGCCACCGAGCTGGCCGGGCCATTGCTGGCCGCCCTGCTGCTGTTCCCCACGCTCGGCATGGCCGCAGCGCCACTCAACAGCTGGGCCGCCCAGCGCGCGGCGCTGCCGCCGCAACTCCAGCGGGTGCGGACCATGGAATGGCGACGCAGTCAGCGACGTCATGCGCTGGTGCGCGGCGCGGCGTTCGGCGGGCTGGTCACGGTGCTCGGCGTGATAACCGGCGCGGTGGCGCTGATGCTGGTCCCTTCCCACCACCCCACGCAGCCGCCACAACTGGTGGCGCCCGCACCCCAGGCGTCGCCGACCCCGTCGCCCACGGTGTCACCGACCGTGTCGCCGACCCCGTCGCCCACCGTGTCACCAACGCCCTCGCCCACCGTGTCGCCGACCCCGTCGCCCACCGTGTCACCAACGCCCTCGCCCACCGTGTCGCCGACCCCGTCGTCCACCGTGTCACCGACGCCCACCCCACCGCCTTAGGAGGACCGGATGCCAGGAAACGTGCGACTTCGGCGAGTAGCCCACCGTGCGACCAAAGTCCCGGCCCGGCAGGAGGTTCGGCTCTGGATGCTGCCTATCGGACGGCCGATTATTGAAGGCGCTGTATAGCGCGAGGAGCTGACCATGAGCGTTTCTGACCGATCTCAGGTCCGCCGCAGGATAGGCCGCAAGAACACCGAGAACCGGCGCGAGAATGGCACGCCGGTCCTGGTAACCGGGACTGGCCCGGCGACTGGGGCACGGCGAGCGATGAGCACTGGCGCGGCGCTGTTCATTATCGCCGTCGGGGCTATCATGCTGTTCGCCCTGACGGCAGCCGCATCACCCAGCTGGATCAACTTGCACACCGTGGGCATCATCTTGATCCTCACCGGCGTACTGGGCCTCTTGCTCCCCCGGGTGAAACGCTTTCCTGGCGGTGAATTCCGGCGCTGGGTCGTGCCCATGACGCCGCAACAAGACGAACCATCCGGTGTCGGTGAGACGGACCTGGTCCGCAGGCCCGGCGTTGACGGAGACTATCCGACGCTGGCCGACGACCTCCTCCGCGAGGAGCACGACCCACCTATCGCCGAACTGTAATCCGCGGCCCGCGTGCCTGCTGAGCAGGCACGGCTCGTGGCATGCTTCCTCGCATGGATGTTGATGCGGACCGTGCGGCCTACAAGGTCTGGGAGAACCGGATTCGCAGAATGGCCGAACGTCAGGGCCTGCGCCTGGAGAAGTCCCGGCGCCGCGATACGCGGGCGGTCGACTACGGGACCTACCGGTTGGTCGATCCTGCCACCCACACGATCGTAAGCTACGCCACCCCATCGCTCTATGGGCTGACGCTCGACGACATCGAGAAAGCCCTCCTCGGGTAATCACAGACTGGCCAGCCGGGTGGTAGCAGCATCCAGCGTCTGGTCCATCATGTCGGGCCTGACCCGGGCGCTACCCGCGGCAGTCAGCAACCCGAGACGGCCCGCAGCGTCCCTGGCCGGAGACGTCTGGCGGCCGGTGGGACTTTCGCCCCTTGAGCGGGTGGACCGGGGGGTGCGACGGTGGCGGCGATGATCGGGCCGAGGAGGTGTGGCGGTGTTCCCGGACACGGTGCGGCGGTGGTTGTACCGCCACAGGCGGGCGAGCAGCATGGCCAGGTTCCTCAACGCGGCGCAGGCCCGGCTGGCCGCGGCCGGTGTCGGGCCGCGGTGGCTGGTCATGGTTGAAGTCACCGGGCGACGCAGCGGCAGGACCATCTCGTTTCCCGCCGTCATCGCCGACTACGACAACGGCCGGTACCTGGTTTCCATGCTCGGCGAGGACACCAACTGGGTACGCAATGTCCGCGCGTCCGGGGGGCACGCTGTGCTGCGCCATGGTGATCGGGAACCGGTCCTGCTGCAGGAAGTTGACCTGGACCAGCGCGCCCCGATCCTGCGCTGTTACCTGCAACGCGCGCGGGGGGCCAGAGCGCATGTTGCTGTCGATCACCGGGCGCCCGTCGAAGCGTTCGAACGAATCGCGGCGCGATACCCTGTGTTCCGCATAACTGCAGCGAAGGAAGCTGCGCGCCAATGACCCGGCGCATCACCAGCTCTGCGGCGAACGGCCGCCAGGCAGTCGTGGACGACTCCACAACGCGCCGGGATCCGCCCGGCCTGGCCGCCGCTGTTGTGACCGGTGACGGTGCGGTGGAGTTGGTCACCAGTGGCCTGGCCGACATCCGCACCCTCCGGCCGGTCACCGCGCAGACGACGTTCTTGTGGTTCTCGATGACGAAGATCGTGACCGCGACGGCTGTGATGATGCTCGCTGACCGGGGGGCTCTGAATCTGGACGCACCGGTCATCGAGCACGTTCCCGAGCTGGGCGTCCTGCGCGGGCCAGGGTCGTTGATCACCGCACGTCACCTGCTCGCGCATTCCTCCGGGCTGGCGAATCCACCGCCGATCCGCTGGGTGCGGCCAGCAGGCGCACCGCCGCCCGACAGCCGGTCGTTTCTGGCCCGCCAGCTGCATTCGCGCCGGCGGCTCCGGTCCCGCCCAGGAGACACGGCGTCCTACAGCAACCTGGGCTACCTCATCCTCGGTGAGGTCATCGCCTCGTGCGCCGGGCAGCCGTTCTGTGAGTTCGTCCGCTCCGAACTGCTCGAGCCCCTAGGCATGAGCCGCACCGGCTTCGAGCACGCCCAGGCGCCCGCCGATATCGCCACCGGTTACTGGCGGCTCCCCCCGGGAGGGCAGACCGCCCTGCGGTTGCTGCTCCCACCGGGGATCGTCGGCGAGCGCGCCGACGGCATGGTGGCGTTCCGCCCCTTCTATGTCAACGGCCCGCCCTACGGCGGGCTCGTCGGCGACGTGCACGACGCTGCCCGGTTCCTCTCGCTCCACCTCGGTGAGGGAACGGTCAATGGCCATCGGCTACTAGAGGCCCAGTCCGCCGTCGCGATGCGCACCCTCACGACCAGCGGCGCCAAGCTGAGCACGGGGTTGGGCTGGTGGCGGCGGCACGAAGCGGACGACGGCAGCGGACTGGTTGAGCACCTCGGTGGGGGCGGCGCCTACCGGAACCTGATGCGCCTCTACCCGGACACTGGACGGGCGGTCGTCATGTTCGGAAACCTCACTAACTACCCCGTGGAGCAGCTGACTGCAGCAGTTCTCACGCCCTGAACGGTTGAGGCCGCCTTCACGCTGATCCGTCGGCCGTCAGCGCGACGGGCGGGGCCGGGCGAAGATGTGGCTGCTGAACCAGTCGCGGGCGAGGGTGGCGGCGGTGGCCAGAGTGCCGGGTTCTTCGAACAGGTGAGTGGCGCCAGGGATCACCACCAGGTCGTTCTCGCAGCGCAGCTCGGCCTGGGCGGCGCGGTTGAGGCCGAGTACGGCCTGGTCCTTGCTGCCGACGATGAACAGTGTGGGCGCCCGCACCAGCCGCAGCCGCGGCCCGGCCAGGTCAGGGCGGCCGCCGCGGGAGACGATGGCGGAGACGTCGGCGCCGGGCTCGGCAGCGGCCCCCAGGGCCGCAGCGGCGCCAGTGCTGGCACCGAAGTAGCTGATCGGCAGGCCCGCCGCGGCGGGCTGGGACCGCAGCCAGCTGGTGGCGTCGGCCAGGCGGCCAGACAGCAGGCCGATGTCGAACACGTTGTGCCGGTCTAGTTCCTCGTCCGCGGTGAGCAAGTCGAACAGCAGCGTGCCCAGGCCCGCTTCGTGCAGGACCGAGGCGACGTACCGGTTGCGGGGGCTATGCCGGCTGCTGCCGCTGCCGTGGGCGAACACCACGATCCCCGCCGCCTGGGCGGGCATGGTCAGCGAGCCGTGCAGGAGTGTGGGGCCGACGGCGACGCCCACCTCAGTCTCCGCCTGTGGACCTATGGCGGGCGGATCACCCGCGGACTCGGCGACGGCAGCGGGCTGTGGCGCAGGATCCGGTGCTGGCGTCGCGGCGTGATCCAAGCACGCGATCACCTGCCCGTCGCTGGTCTGCGAGAAATCGGCATAGAAGCGGCCAATTCCGTAGAACGGGGTCGGGGTAGCGACAGCGATCATCTCGTCGGCGTCGCGTCCGATCCGCTCCTGCCAGCCCGGCGGCGCCACCGGTACCGCCAGCACGACCCGCGCCGCCCCGAGGGCCCTGGCGATCTTGCAGGCGGCACGGGCCGTCGAGCCGGTGGCAATGCCATCATCGATGATCACCGCGACCCGGCCGGTCAGCGGCACGCGCTTCCGCTCACCCCGGTAGCACGAGGCCCGGCGGGCGACCTCGGCCCGTTCCCGCCTCTCGACCGCGGCCAGTTCGGTCGCGGTAACCCTGGCCGCGGCGATGACCTCGGGGTTGAGCACGCGGACCCCGTCCTCGCCGACCGCACCCATGCCCAGCTCGGGCTGGAACGGCACGCCGAGTTTACGGACCACGATCACATCCAGCGGTGTCCCGAGCGCCTTGGCCACCTCGGCGGCAACCGGCACCCCGCCGCGGGGCAGGCCCAGCACAGCCACGGGTTGGCCGTGCAGGTGTCTCAGCCGCGCCGCGAGCCTTCGCCCCGCATCTGGACGATCAGCGAACATCATGACTGTCTCCCCTGATGGGCAGACCGTTCTAGCGGCCCGGCGCGTTCGCTGGATGGTGCTCGACGACGGTCCCGACTGAGGGGAAGAAAAGACTATCGCGACCATCTCGCCAGCGGATCAGGTAGGGCGGCGCCCCATCCTGGCCATGAATCTCGATGATCTGGCCATGGCGGTCCTCGTCGCCTTGGTGACGTCCCTTGACCGTCAGCTCGTCTCCCACTTTCGCTTGCATCGTCCTCATCTCCTGGCCTAGCTGTTCCAGCATGATCACGCGGAGCAGTCCCAGATTGCTAGGGCCGAAGGTCCGGACTGCTGGCTGACCACGAGGGACCAATGGCCCGGCCGCCCCGTGGCCTCCGCCCCTGCTGGCCGGCGCCGGTCGAGCGCAGGCTGGGACGAGACCCGCCGGAGGTGATGACGATGACCGGTGAGGCCGCGACGCCCGGCGGCCCGCTGCGGAGGCTGGCCCGACTTCTGATCAGGCCGAACGACCTGCGGCGGCCTACCGACCGGGTTGAGGCCGTCATCGTGCTGCTGCTGTCGGTTGCCTTCCTGGCCGCTTTGGCCGCCGCGCCGTACCTGGGCACCTTCATTTACCGGTATGAGCGGGTAAGCGCTGCTCACCTGCACCCGACCGTGGCGGTACTGTCGCAGCCCGGTCCAGCCAGCAGCTACATGGTGGGGGAGACTGCAGCCCGCTGGCGTACACCGAACGGACACTGGCGATCAGGCGAGCTGACCACGGAAACCGCGCCCGACATTGCGGGCGCGCCGGCACGGGCTCGGGTTCGGGTCTGGCTGACCGGCTCCGGCCAGCCAGCTGAGCCGCCACACAGCCAGGCTGGCTATGTGTTCGCCGCGGTTACGCTGGCGATCTACGCGGCCTGCAGCGCCGCAATTCTTCTGGCTGCCTGTTACTGGATGTCTCGCGTGGTGCTCGAACGGCGGCGCTTGGCGGCGTGGGAAGCCGACTGGGCTCGCACCGCCCGACGGTGGACGATTCGCCCAAGGTGACGCCTTCGCCTGACCCTCCTGGCTTCGGCACCATGGTGAGTCGGGCGCTTTCACATGGCGTCGCGGTCGCGCTCGTTGGTCCGGACCCGCAGCACGCTGTCTACGGGGCTGACCCAGATCTTGCCGTCACCGATGGTTCCCGTGTTGACCGCCTTTGCGATCGCACCGACCACGGATTCTGCTATCTCGTCCGGGACGACGACGTCGATGCGGAGCTTGGGCAAGACGAGGGCACTCTGCTCATACTGCTGAACGGTGGGTTCCAGGTAGCCGTACTGCTGTCCAAAGCCACGGACATCGGTCGCCGTCAGCCCGCGGGCGCCTGCGTCAACGGCAGCGCGCATCACCTCGTCGAGCTTGCCTGGCTTGACAATCGCGGTGATCAGCTTCATTGAGCATCGCCTCCCTTGGCCCGTCCGCCAGCCGCGGCGCAGGATCCATGGCCCTCAGAATCGTGCCCAGGGGAACGTGAGGGCAGAGGCGAACGTCCCTGGATGAAATCCGCGTCCTTCTTCATCCCGGGATCAGCACCACGGGGCAGTGCACGTGGTGGAGCACGGCATCGCCGACCGGGCCGAGGCCAGGTGCCCGGGACGCCTGGCCCCGGTGCCCCCCGATCACGACGAGATCTGCGCTGCTGGAGGCCAGGCTAAGAGCGCGCCCCAGGTGACCGTGCACCACGCTCTCCGTGACCGGCACCGTTGGGTACTTATTCCGCCAGGGCGCGACCTGCTCGCGTAGTACGGACGTTGCACCGTCGTTGCGCTCGCCCACGGACAGCAGCCAGTCACCGTCGTTTTCTGGCCAGCGTGTCTCCGGATTGGCCCAGGCATGCAGCGCTGTCAGCTGCGCGGCTCGCATGTCCGCCTCGCCGAAGCCGAATTCCAGCGCTGCCGTGGCATCCTCGCCGCCGTCGGCCCCGACCACAATCTCGTGGTGGGCCGGCCGGGACTCCGCCGCGGTGAAGACGACCGGGCACCTGGCCGAGCTGGCCAGGCAGAGGGCGACCGAGCCAAGGCGTGGCCACGACAGACCCCCGGCGCCGTGGCGTCCGACCACGAGGAGCGACGCGCGGGCGCTGATGGCCGTCAGCACCACATCGGCGTGGCCGGCCACGGCGGCGGCCCGCACGTCAAGCCCAGGCGTGGTTTCCGCTGCCCGGCGGCAGGCTCTGGCCAGCGCAGACTTGGCCTGATGCCGCGGGTCATGATGGAACCGGCCGGTGAGCTCGTGTCCCACACCATGAGCGTGCGAGCCCGCCAGCCCAGGACGGTGGTCAAGCACGTGCATGATGCGCAGCGGCAGGTCACGGCGGCCGGCCTCCGCAGCGCTCCAGTCCACGGCGGCCAGTGACGCCTCGGAGCCGTCGGTGCCGACGATGATCGGCGCGGTCATGAGACCGGCGCCCGATCTGTCCCGGGATTCTCGCCGCGAGGCCGCCGGGGCCCGAAGCCGTGGTCAACATAGTCGGCTAGATTGCGCCCGAGCATGATCGACACCGTGTACCCGCCGTGCGAGACCGCCAGACCCTGCAGGTCAGCCGTGGGGGAGACGACCCAGCCGTGCAGGTCGACATTCCTGGTGGCGGCCGCTTGGACACGGCGGGCCCGCTCGGCTGCGGACTCGTAGAGGGCGTCGTCGTCGTTCAGCTCGAGGGCGAGTGCGTACTGGAGGTCGCCGCTGTCACGCAGCCGGGCAAGATTGTGCTCGAGGTTGACGAGAACCGGCGACAGCGCGAAGTCGGTAACGGAGTGCGGGAGCGGCGTGGACATCGGTACCACCGGCTTCCTGTATGTGTAACGGGGGGACAGACTCATCGTGTGCGCTGCACTGGCCCGCCCGGCAGGGACAAAGGACTGGTTCCCGGGCGGCTAAGGTCCTCCAGCGTGCCGCCGCATCGGGCCGGGCTCCGGCTTGCTGATCTTGCTCTAGCTGACACCCGGTGGCGGCCAGTTATTCTCGGGCCTTTCGTCCTGTCCTGCCGGGGCGCAAGGGCCCTGCCAGGCAGCAGGCCGCCCGCCTCAGGCTGGGCGCATGCTTACGAACACGCCGCAGCACGCTCCTGAACGCATCGATCCGTCCGGCAGCGAGCATGCCGCGCGGACCAGCCCGGACATCGACTGGCGGAGGGTCATGCGCGCCGACCGCTCCTGCTGCTGTCCGTCACGCCCCGCAGTGATCGCGGTTCTCCCGCCGTCACCGGGCCGGCCGCACCGCACCGAGCTGCTGCTGTGCGGCCACCACTACCGCCTGTCCCGCCGCGCGCTCGCGGCGGCAGGCGCGACGGTGCTGGACCCAGACGGGACGCCCGTCCCGCCCCAGGACATCTGGGTCAGCCCGTAGGCCCGGCCGGCCCGGCGCAGGAAGGCAACGCAGTGGGTACACGCGGGACTGCCCAGGTGGCGGTGCGGACCGAGCACATGACCAAGCATTTCGGTTCGGTCGTCGGCCTGGAAGACCTCAATCTCGAGGTGCGTGCGGGAGAGGTGCTTGGGTATCTCGGGCCCAACGGTGCGGGCAAGACCACCACGATCCGGCTACTGCTCGGTCTTATCAGGCCGACGGCTGGCCGGGCCGCGATCTTCGGCATGGACGCCCAGGCCGAGAAGGTGGCGGTGCATGCCCGAATAGCGTACGTACCGGGCGAGGCGACCCTGTGGCCGTCGCTCACCGGCGCCGAGACGCTGCACTTGCTAGCCAGGATGCACGGCGAGACCGACGTCACCTACCGCGACCAGCTGGTCAAGCGATTTGACTTTGACGCGTCCAGGAAGGTCAGGACGTACTCGAAGGGCAACCGGCAGAAGGTCAACCTGATCGCGGCGCTGGCCACCCGCGCCGACCTGCTGATTCTCGACGAGCCCACGGCCGGACTCGACCCGCTGATGGAGCAGGCATTCCGGGAGAGCGTGCTGGAGGCCAAGGACAACGGGCAGACGGTGTTCCTGTCGTCACACGTCCTGTCCGAGGCAGAGGCGCTGTGCGACAGGATCGCGATCCTGCGCGCGGGCAGGCTGGCTGAGGTCGGCACCCTCGCGCAGATGCGCCACTTGTCGGCCGTGACGGTGGAGGCTTCGTTCCCCGGCACGCCACCTGAGGCGGTGCACAAGGTCGCTGGCGTGAGCGGCGTCCAGGTCGCGGGCCACCACCTGAGCTGCCAGGTCCGCGGGCCGATCGACGAGCTGCTGACCGTGCTGGCCGCCGGGCACCCTGAGACGTTGCTCAGCCGCGAGCCTTCGCTCGAGGAGCTGTTCCTGTCGATCTACGGCGAACAGGAGCGCGTGAACGACGGAGCTCGCGGTGGTTAGCACGGCGGTGGCAAGCCCGCCTTCGCGCCGGACGAGCTACCGCTGGCCGCAGCTGGCCGTGGCCAGGTTCGTGGGCCGCCGCCTGCTGAGGACCGGAGCGCTGTGGGGCCTGGTGTTCGGTCTCTATGGGTATGACAACGCGGTCGCTTTCCACACGATCGCGCCCACTTCGGCTCAGCGGGACCGGCTGCTGAGCACCATGGCCAGCAACGCTGGGCTTAAGGCGCTGCTCGGTGACACGCACCAGATCACCACTCTGGGTGGCTTTACCGACTGGCGCGCGATCGGGATCATCACGCTGGTCGCGTCCATCTGGGGAATGCTCGCGGCCACCAGGGCGCTGCGCGGTGAAGAGTCAGCCGGGAGGTGGGAGCTCTTCCTCGCCGGGCAGACCACCCCGCGGCGGGCGGCCGCCAACGCCCTGGCCGGGCTCGGCGTCGGTGTGGTCGCGATGTACGTGATGACCGCCCTGCTCACCGTCCTGGTCGGCACCCGGCCCAACGTGGACATTGGCGCTGGCCAGGCGATGTTCTTCGCCGCGGCAGCAGTGGCCGGCGCAGCCATGTTCGCCGCGGTCGGTGCGGTGGCCAGCGAGGTATCGCCCACCCGATCCCGGGCCGCGGGCCTATCCGCGGCGGTATTCGGGGCGGCGTTCATGCTGCGGGCCCTGGGCGATTCCGCATCCAGCGCGCACTGGCTGGTCTATGCCAGCCCGCTGGGCTGGGTGGAGCAGTTGCACCCCCTGACCGGCGGGCACCCGCTGTGGCTGCTCCCGATCACCGGCCTGATCGCGGCGTGCGTTGTGGCCACGGTGCTGCTGGCCGACCGCGACCTCGGCTCCAGCCTGCTGGCCGATTCCGATACCGCGCCACCTCGCCTGGCCATGCTTGGCTCGCCGGTCCTCTTCGCGCTGCGCATGTCCCGGGCCGTCATCGCCAGCTGGCTGGCCGCAACGGTGGCAGCCGGCCTGCTTTATGGCTCGCTCGCGAAGTCGACAGGCCGGGCCTTTGCCTCGTCCGGCGCGCTGCGCAAGTTCACCGGCAATTTGACCCATGCGGCGCTGCGGCAGCTGCAGCTGACTGGGTCACGGG
>Ga0335078_10015384_pt1 | contig 11361 bp, 10 predicted proteins | sample Lox_Sample_32_FD_206711 | JGI IMG/M metagenome (GOLD analysis project Ga0335078, IMG submission 206711) | Soil microbial communities from Loxahatchee National Wildlife Refuge, Florida, United States - Lox_Sample_3.2 | ecosystem: Environmental > Terrestrial > Soil > Wetlands | place: USA...
TTAGAGATTTCACAAAATCTCGATGTTTCAACGCCAGGCTACCGGGGCGGCCAGACCACGTCAACGCTGGCCTAGCGCCCCGCGTTCAAGCGCCCGGCCAGCCCGCCCGGCCAGCCCGCCCGCCCGGCCCGCCCGCCCGGCCCGCCCGCCCGGCCAGCCCGCCCGGCCAGCCCGCCCGGCCGGGCCCGGCTCTGCACCTGCCGCCAAGCCGGGGGAAGCGGCTTAGCCGCGATCCTGGCCGTGGCTGCGGACCCGGCAGCGCTGCTCCTGCGCCGCCAGCGGCCCGCCCGAGAGCAGCTTGCCGGGAACATATTTACAAGTATTGCGAGCGCAGGTAACATGCCGTCAGAAAGCCGACTGACCCGAAACGGGACCGCGATGGCACGCTACATCTGGCTAGCATTTACCAATCCAGTTGACGGGCAAGACGCCGAGTTCAACCGCTGGTATAACGACGAGCATATGCCTGACGTTCTGGGCATTGACGTAATCTCAGCGGCGCAGCGCTTCGAGTTCGCAGGCTGCAGCGGCGGTCCCGAGCCGCACCAGCGGTACCTGGCGATCTACGAAGTCGAGGCGGGCAGTCCCGAGGAGGCCATGGCGGCTGTAAATAAGGCCAGGGCTGAGCCGGGCAGGATGCGCGGCACGAAAACCTTGGACCCAGACATACTGCAGTGGTATTTCCGCCCCATAGGCCCCAGAGTTTGCCCTGATCCAACTCCGGGCCGCGACTGAGGCCCGCTCGGCCGCCTCCGGGCCGCGACTGGGGCCCGCTCGGCCGCCTCCGGGCCGCGACTGGGGCCCGCTCGGCCGCCTCCGGGCCGCGACTGGGGCCCGCTCGGCCGCCTCCGGGCCGCGACTGGGGCCCGCTCGGCGGCGGGTGGTCATGGGGGTGCCGGCCAGCTGGCGCTAGCGGGCAGCGCTGCTCCCGCCGGGTTCTGGCCACCTGTTAGTGAACTTGGGCTCGCGTTTCTCAGCGAAAGCGCGAGGGCCTTCGATGACGTCGTCACACAGCATCAGCCGGTGGTTGACCGCCCGGTAATAGTCAATTGACTCGCGGATCGCGAGGTTTCGCCAGAAGTAAGCCACGCGCTTGGACGCTTGAACCGCCACCTGCGAGTTGGCGGCGATCATCTCCGCCACACGGAGGCTCTCCTCCATCAACTTGTCACGCGGCACGACCTTCTGCACCAGACCGAGTCGCCGGGCGTCCTCGGCAGTGACCCGGTCAGCAGTCATGAGCATGTACAGCGCGTCGCCGAGCGGCATGTAGCGGGCTAGGAGGTTGACTGCTATGCCCGCCATGATCCCGCGCTTGACTTCAAAAACTCCGAACCATGCGGTATCGGCTGCTATCCGGATGTCACAATTGAGGGAAAGCTCGAGTCCGGCCGCCACAGCCAGCCCATTCACCGCGGCGATGACCGGCTTGGGGCTGCTCCCCACGCCCCACAGGTCTACGCTGCTGACGCCGACACTGGGGCCGCTGCGGGCGGCATTGCCCGCGAGCTCGCCGAGGTCGGCTCCCGAGGAGAAGGCACGCTCCCCGGCCCCCGTGATTATCGCGACGTACTGGTCGGGGTCAGCGTCGAACTCCGCCATGCCGTTAGTCAAGTCTCGGCTCAGCCCGCTTCCCAGCGCGTTCAGCTTGTCCGGCCGGTTGAGAGTGAAGACGGTGACATGCCCCTGGCGCTCGACAAGCAGATCCGGCATGGCTCCTCCTTGGCTGCCCGGTGGTGCACCAAGCCTCGCGGCCCGCGCCGAGCCAGCGAAGCTGCGCGCACGACCGGATATTGTTTGATGTTATCACAATCTTGATCATGCTGAACTTGACACGGCCAGCGGAAGGGCGAGATTGTTCGATGATCAGTCAAGTATCTACCGACAGGCTGCCGCCGGGAGGCCGGGCATGGGCGAGCTCGCCAGCGTAGCCGTTGCTGGGGTGCACACGACCGAGCAAGGAGACCTCAGCGAGCGCACGCAGTCCGATGTCTGGTGGGAAGCTGTCCGCGGCGCCTGCGAGGACGCCGGGCTGACGGCCGGCGACATCGACGGGCTCGTCGGCGAGGGCCCGCAGGGCGTCCCCGGACTCCGGGAAACGATGCCAGCCGCAGGACTGGCCGAGCAGCTCGGCCAGCCGGTCCGGTTCCACGCGCGCAGCTCCGTAGGCGCCGCGTCGACTGCGTCCGGCCTGAATCTGGCGGCATACGCGGTCTCTCACGGGCTGGCCGAGGTCGTCGTCATCGCCAGCGCGGTCGCGGGCAAGTCAGCGGGCTACGCGAGCGCCAACCGGGATGTGGCCGTGGCGCACATGTCGAAGCTGAGCGGGCCGTACGAGTACGTGTACGGCACCACGAGGGTCTCGGACTACGCCCTCCTGGCTATGCGTCATATGTATGAGTACGGAACGACTTCGCAGCAGCTAGCTGACATCGCGGTCTCGCAGAGACTCGGTGCCACGTTGCATCCGGCGTCGGTACACGGTCATCGCGGCGAGCTGAGCGCCGCCGAAGTCATGAGCTCCCGTATGGTCGCCGATCCGCTTCACTTGCTCGATTGCTGCTCGATCAACCAGGGCGGCGGCGCGATTATCGTCACACGCGCGTCTGACGTAGCCGCGATCGGCCGCCACGTCCCGGTGGTGCTGCTTGGATACGGAGAAGGGCATAGCCACATCGACGCTAACGCTGTCAAGAGCATGACCACGTTTCCGGCAGCGAGGTCGGCAGCCGACACGGCGTTTGACATGGCCGGCCTGAGCCGTGACGAGATTGATGTCGCTGGCGTGGGAGACCACTTCACCATTGGCGTCCTGATAGGGCTGGAAGACGCTGGATTCTGCCCGAAGGGCGAGGGCGGCTCATTCGTTGAGAAGGGCGGGACGGCTATCGGCGGAAGGCTGCCAACCAATACATCCGGCGGTTTCTTGTCATTCAGCCACGCCGGCCAGTGCGGCATCTTCACCCTCATAGAAGTCGTTGAGCAGCTCAGGCATGAGGCAGGGCCCCGCCAGGTCGATGACGCAGGACTCGGCTTCATCAGCGGTGTCGGGGGAGTGCAGCAGGCACATTCGGCATTGATCCTGGGCAGGGCATGATGAGCGACTACCGCAGATTCCTGCCCGAGGGCATCCCGGCTGCGCACATGCCTTTCTGGGAATCTCTGAAAGAGCACGCCGTGCAGGTCCAGCGCTGCGACAGGTGCGCGACCTTTCGCTACATCCCCAAGGACATCTGCCCGAAGTGCCATAGTGACCTGGCCTCCTGGACGGCCATCAGCGGCCGCGGAGAGGTCTACACGTACACCATCGTACGGCGCGCGCCGACACCGGCTTACCAAGAAGACGTGCCTTACGTTCTCGCGCACGTGACGATGGAGGAGGGATTCCGGATGGCCGCAAGGCTCACCGGAACTGACAGTGAGCGCGTCCGGATCGGGATGCCGGTCCAGATCGCCTACGAGGATGTGACTCCAGAGTGGACGCTGTTCATATTCCAGCCGGTCGGCTGAAGGCTGCTAGGAGTAGACACCGTGGATGTTGACCTGACCGGCGAGCAGCGGATTCTGCAGCAGACCGCGCGCGAGTTCCTGGAGCACGAGGCGCCGCTGTCGGCGCTGCGGGAGCGGGCGGCGAAGGGCGACTCGCCGTTCACGCCCGATTACTGGCAGCGAGCGGCCGCGCTCGGCTTCGCGGCGATGCTGGTTCCCGAGGAGCTAGGCGGTGTGGGGAGCGAGCAGCCCGTCCTGGATCTGGTCATCGTGGCGGAGGAGATGGGCAGGCAGATCGCGCCCGGCCCGCTGCTGCCAGGCGCCGTGGTAGTCGATGCGCTCGTGCGCGCCGGAAGCCGCGAGCAGCAAAAGGAGTTCCTGCCGGCTATCGCTGGCGGCTGCGTCGTGGCCACGTGGGCAGTTGGCGAGCCGCCAGACGGATGGGACTCCGCTGCCGTGACGACCCGTGCCACAAGGGACGGTGCGGGCTGGGTGCTGACCGGCCGGAAATTCGCGGTCGAGGCTGCCGACACCGCCGACCTCTTCCTGGTGACGGCGCGCACGGAGGCAGGTCTCGGCCAGTTCCTGGTACCGCGGGACTCGCCCGGTCTGTCTGTGGCGGAGGTGCCCCAGTACGATCTCGGCCGCAAGTTCGGGAATGTGACCCTCGGAAGCGTCCGCGTCCCGGTCGGGAAGGTCGTGGGCGAGCCCGGACGCAGCGACGAGTGCGTAGATCACCAGTTCCTGCTCGCGCTTACTGTCCAGGCTGCCGAGACTGTCGGCCTGCTGGACCAGATTTTCAGCAGCACGCTTGATTACCTGCAAGGCAGGTACACGTTCGGCCGGCCGCTAGCGTCTTATCAGGCGCTGAAGCACCGGGTAGCGGATCACAAGGTGTGGCTTGAGGCAGCGCTGGGCGTGTCATCAGCGCTGGCCCGCGCCACGGCAGAAGGTGACACGCGCGCCGCCGCATTGGCCAGCGCAGCGAAGGCGCACATCGGTGATCAATCATTGGTCATCGTTTCTGACTGTGCTCAGTTGTTCGGCGGCATCGCCATGACGTGGGAACACGACCTGCACCTCTACCTCCGGCGGGCGACTGCGAACAAGTTCCTTTACGGCTCCCCCGCTCAGCACAGGGAGCGGCTATGTGTCCTGGCCGGATTGTAGGTGAGGTGGAATGGACCAGGTAGAAAGCCCTGAGGCCTTCGGCAGGCGGGCACGCGCATGGATCGTCAAGAATTTGCCACCGGCCGATATGGCCGGCGGCCTCGAGGTCGATGACGACGCTGAGATGAGGATGATCACGCAAGCGCGTGAGCTGCAGAAGCTGATCTTCGACGCGGGATTCGCGGGGATCAGGTACCCAGTCGAGTTCGGCGGGCAGGGTCTGACCCGCGCGCACCAACTCGCGTGGCGCGAAGCAGCCGCTGGCTATCAGGTACCGTCGGCGTTCAATGTCACGCACGGGATCCTGGCTCCCACGCTGCTGGACTTCGGCACCGAGGAGCAAAAGACGAGACACCTGCCCGCCATCCTGTCCGGGCACGAACTGTGGGTGCAGTTCCTGTCCGAGCCGAGCGCCGGCTCGGATCTGGCCGGGCTCCTGACGCGGGCCGAGCGTGACGGTGACAGCTTCATCGTGAACGGGTCCAAGATCTGGAGCACCGGAGCGCACTTCTCTGACTATGCGATGGTGCTGTGCCGTACCAACCCTGACGCGCCCAAGCACGGCGGCCTCTCGATGCTGTACATGCCGATCCGCAGTCGCGGCGTGACTGTTACCCCGATCAAGCTGGTCACCGGCGGCTCGCATTTCTGTCAGGAGTTCTTCGATGACGTCGTAATGCCGGAAAGCAACCTCATCGGCGCTGAGAACGACGGCTGGCGGGTCGCGTCCGCCTTGCTGGTCCACGAGCGCAACATGGTGGCCGGCAATAGCCTGAACGACCATGTCCCGGCCACGAGCGGCGATGAGGGGGCGGCAGCCGCCGGCAAAGAGGTGATAGAGCTAGCTCGAGCCGTCGGGCGCAGCCAGGACCCCTGTACCCGTCAACTGATTGGCGAGGTGCTGGTGCTGCAGGCGCTAGCCGATCCCGCGATTGCGCGCGTCAACGCGCAGCTGCGGGCCGGCAGGCTGCCGCCGCCGGCATCCGCCTTGGTGAAGCTGATGAGCTCGATGTCCCAGTACCGGATCAAGGAGATTGCGCTGGAAATCGGCGGGACGCAGGCCGTTCTGAACGGCACGGGCGACTATCTCGGGGTCCATGCTCAACGCTGGCTGGCCGCCCGGATCGGCACTATCGCCGGCGGCAGCAATGAGATGCAGCGCAATGTGATCAGCGAGCGAGTGCTGGGTTTCCCGCGCGAGCCGTCGCCGGACCGGGGCGTGCCGTTCAGCCAGGTGCTATCGAGTCGCCGCCGGTGAGCGGTCCCCGGGAAGCCGCCGCCTTACCCCCGTCAGAATATCGAAGCTCATCTCGAAGAGGTCCGCATGTGGTCACCGGCGCCAGAGAACGGAACCCTGTTCATCGATGGGAAGTGGCGGCCAGCGGTGTCGCGCGCCACGTTTGAAACGCGTAACCCGGCTACGTCTGAGCTACTCGCCCAGATCAGCGACGGCGGGCTCGACGATGCCCGCGAGGCCATCGCCGCCGCGTCGGCAGCGGCTGCGGCCTGGGCGGCAAGGACCGCATACTCGCGGGCCGCCGTCCTGGCCGAGGCACACCGGCTGATGCTGGCGCGCGCGGATGATCTCGCTCTCCTCATGACTTCCGAGCAGGGCAAGCCACTGCGGGCCGCGCGTAACGAGGTCGGCTACGCCGGCGACTTCCTGCAGTGGTTCGCCGAGGAAGCCAAGCGCGTTTACGGCACTACGATCCCGTCAGCTCGCGGCGATCAGCGTTTCTTCACCATGCAGCAACCCGTCGGCGTCGTGGCAGCGATCACGCCGTGGAATTACCCGGTATCCATGATTACCCGCAAGGTTGGCCCGGCCCTCGCGGCCGGATGCACGGTGGTCCTGAAGCCGGCCGAGCAGACCCCGCTCTGCGCGGTCGCAACGTTCCAGTTGCTGCAGGATGCGGGCCTTCCGCCGGGGGTCTGCAACCTGATCACAGCCAGCCGCCCGGAAGCCGTCGGCAACGCCCTGCTGACGAGCGAGACCGTGCGCAAGCTCACCTTCACCGGGTCCACGGAGGTGGGTAAGCAGCTCGCGGCGCGCGCCGCGGCGACCGTGAAGCGCGTATCGCTGGAACTCGGCGGCCACGCGCCGTTCATCGTCTTCGGTGACGCTGACGCCGCTCACGCAGCCAAGGGGGCGTCGCTCGTCAAGTTCCTCAACACCGGGCAGGCATGCATCTCGCCCAACCGGATCCTTGTCCAGCGCGACCTTTACCCCGCCTTCCTGGAGGTGCTGGCACAACGGGTGGCGAACCTGCGGGCCGGGAACGGAGCGGAGCCGGGTGTCACCATCGGGCCGTTGATCGACGACCAGGCCATAGCAAAGATGGAACGGCACGTCAACGACGCCGTGCAGAAGGGGGCCCGGCTCCTGTCCGGCGGGCGGCGGCTTTCGGGCGGCGGCCATGATCGGGGGACCTTCTTCGCGCCCACCCTCTTGGCGGACGTAACGCCCGACATGCTGATCTACCGTGAAGAGACATTCGGGCCAGTGGCCGCCGTGACGCCCTTCGACGACGAAGCGGAAGCCATGGAGATGGCCAATGACACCGCCTACGGGCTGGCTTCGTACGTATACACACGAGACCTGAGCCGGGCCATCCGGGTCTGCGAAGCGCTACGATTCGCGATAGTCGGCATCAACGACATCAATCCGACATCGGCCGCGGCCCCGTTCGGGGGCATGAAGGAAAGCGGCATGGGGCGCGAGGGCGGCCGGGACGGCATCAGCGAGTACCTCGAAACTAAGCTAGTCGGCGTGAGCACCTAGCCCCGCCTGAAGCTCTTCGCGCGCCGGGGAAGTCAGTCCAGCCGCCGCCGCGAGGCACGCCGTCGCGAGGCACGCCGCCGCGAGGCACGCCGCCGCGAGGCCGGACGGCGCGCCTATCGAATGGCGCGGCTACCGGGCAGTCCAGCCGCCGTCTACCACGATCGTCTGGCCGGTAACGTAGCGGCCGGCGTCACTGACGAGCCACAAGACGGCGCCGACGAAGTCGTCCACCGCGCCGTCGGCGGGAAGCGGCGTATTGCGCCGCAGCCACTGCAGCGAGCGCTCGTTCGCGTAGAGCACGTCCGTGATCTCGCTGCGGAAGAAGCCGGGGGCGAGCGTGTTCACCCGGATGGAGTGCCGCGCCCACTGCACCGCCAGCTCGGCGGTCAGCCCCGACAGGCCCAGCTTGCTGGCGGCGTAGGAAGCCTGCGGGATCCCCGGCACGCCCACGCGGCCGCTGATGGACGAGACATTGACGATCGCTCCGCGCCGGGACGCGACCATGTGCGGGAAGACGGCCTGCGACAGCAGGAAGGGTGCCACGAGGTTGAGGTCGAGGGTCTTGCGTATGGCGTCGAGCGGCTCCAGCTCGGCTGCCTCGCCGGAGAAAAGGTTGCCGGCCGCGTTGACAAGGATCTCCGGTGGGCCCAGTTCGGCAGCGACCTTGGGCACGACCTCGCCGGCCTGCCCGGCGTCGAGCAGGTCGCAGCACACCGCTAGCCCGCCGATCTCCCCGGCCAGCGCCGCCAGCCGGTCGTGCCTGCGCGCCAAGAGGGCGACGCGTGCTCCAGCCGAGGCGAGCGCGCGCGCCAGTCCCTCACCGAGCCCGGACGACGCGCCGGTCACGATGGCTACCCGGCCAGACAGGTCAAACCGGCGCATTGCCGCTGGAATGTCGGGGTTCATGCGTCTGCCTCGCGGGGGGAACCGGGCGGCCGCCGCGTGCTCCGCGGCGACCGGAGCGAGCTATCGCTCGGTCGGCAGATACCGTAAGACACGCGCATATGGCACGTCAACCCTGGTGCGTGCCGTACTCAAAAGCCGGCCCCTGGCATCTTGACATTCGATGTTCGGAAAAGCTAAACATTGCTGGTGCGCGTGCAAGAGGCCGGCGGCATCGCGGTTAACTTGGGTTCAGGGTCACCCGACCTGCTGCTGGGAGCCCGGGTGCGCGAGCTGCGGCATGGCCAGCGGATCAGCCTGCGCGAGCTCGCGCGACGTCTCGGCGTGAGCGCGGCCACCGTCTCCCAGATAGAGAACGGCCGGACCAGCGTTACTCTGCGCCGGCTAGGCCAGATCGCTGCCGCGCTCGGGGTCCCCGTCCCGCAGCTCATGGGCACCGACCGCGGCCCGCTGGCCGCCGCCGGCGCTCCAGCCGCACACTCGCAAGTGCCGGACGACCGGGCCGGCAAGCTGCGCGCCGCCGTCGAGACGGCACGCCGGGCCGACGGCGACGACTGGCGCGCCTATCCGCCGCTGGACCTCGGGACCGTGCTCGGCGCGGCGCTCGATGCCTTCCTGGAATCCGGATACGGCGGCGCGTCGGTCCGTGACATCGCGCGACGGTGCGAGCTGTCGGTGCCCGGCCTGTACCACCACCACGCCTCCAAGCAGGACATGCTCGTTGAGCTGCTGGAGATCTACATGGACTCGCTCCTGTGGCGCACCGCCGCGGCGCGAGCCGAGGGCTCCGGCCCGACGCAGCGGTTTGCCCTTCTCGTCGAGTGCCTCGCGCTGCACCACACCTACCGGCGGGCGCTGGCGTTCGTGGGCCTCAGCGAGATGCGCAGCCTCGGACCGGCCAACCGGGAGCGGATCCTGAGGCTGCGAAATCGCCAGCAGCGCATGGTGGACGCTGAAGCCGAGGAGGCCCACCGGAACGGGTCGTTCCGGACGCCGGTACCCCGCGACGCCTCGCGGGCCGTCGTCACCATGTGCACATCGATCCCGCACTGGTACCGCCCAGACGGCCCGGCGACCCCTGAGGAGATAGCGCGCATGTACGTGCGATTCGCGCTCGACCTGATGCAATCGGCCGGGATGTCGGCGTGACCGGCGGCGGACCGCTGGCCGGCCTGCGAGTCGTGGAACTGGCGGGCATCGGGCCGGCGCCCCACGCGGCCATGGTGCTGGCCGACCTCGGCGCCGACGTCGTCCGGGTCGACCGGCCGGCCGGCCGGTCACTCCAGTTCGGCCCGCCCGGCTCGGCCGACGCCGTGCTGCGGGGCCGCCGGTCGGTCGCGGCTGACCTCAAGACCGGGGTCGGCAGGGTGCTCGTCCTCGACCTCGCCGCGCGCGCTGACGTGCTGCTGGAGGGACTCCGGCCGGGCGTCGCGGAACGGCTGGGCGTCGGACCGCGGGAGTGCCTGACGCGGAACCCGCGCCTGGTGTACGGCCGCATAACGGGATGGGGCCAGCACGGCCCGCGTGCGCACGAGGCCGGCCACGACATCAACTACATCGGCCTCGTCGGCGCCCTGCACGCTATCGGTCGGGCCGATGCGCCGCCGCCGCCTCCGCTCAACCTCGTCGGTGACTACGGCGGCGGATCGATGCTGCTGCTCGTCGGCATTCTCGCCGCGCTATGGGAGCGGGCCAGCTCCGGTCGCGGCCAGGTTATTGACGCGGCCATGGTGGACGGCACGGCCCTGCTGACGCAGATGACGCTGGCGCTGCGCGGCATGGCGGCATGGACCGATGACCGTGCGAGCAACCTGCTCGATGGCGCCGCGCCGTTTTACCGCACCTATGTCTGCGCCGACGGCAGGTACGTGGCCGTCGGCGCGCTGGAACCGCAGTTCTTCGCGAGCCTGGTCGACGGCCTGGGCCTGCACCCGGCGGAAGTCGGCGGCCAGCACGACCGCAGCGGGTGGCCGGGCATGCGGCGGGCCTTCGCTGACCGGTTCGCCACCCGGACGCGCGACGAATGGGCAGCTCATTTCGCCGGAGCGGAGGCCTGCGTCACGCCGGTGCTGTCCTTTGCCGAGGCCGCGGCTGAGCCCCACCTGACAGCTCGAGGTACGTACCTGCAGGCGGACGGGATCGTCCAGGCGGCGCCCGCACCGCGATTCTCCCGGACGCCGGCGCCGCCGCCGGCTACCGGTCCCATCCCGGTCGATGCGGCCGAGATCCTGAACTCCTGGGGAAGCGCCGGGGCAGATCCGCGGCCCGGGGCGAAACGGAACCGCGGCGCGAGGTAGCCGGGACGCAGAGTCATTATGGCTGGTAGCGCGCGCCGAGACGCTTGCGGTGTGCAATCGGCGAACCGAAAAGCGACCGGTTGAGCGCCGCGCGCTTGAGGTATACGTGGATTCCGCTTTCCCACGTGTAGCCGATGCCTCCGTGCAACTGCATCGCCATGCCCGCCACAGCCACAGCGCTGCCGCACGCGTACGACTTGGCCATCGAGGCCGCGACGGATGCCGCGTCCCCGGCTGCCGGGTCCCGGGCCAGATGACCGGCTGCTTCGCGGACGAGCCCGCGGGCCACCGAGACCTGCACGAGCATGTCGGCGCAGGCGTGCTTCACCGCCTGAAACGATCCGATCGGCCGTCCGAACTGCTCACGGACACGTGCGTAGGCGGCCGCGGCGTCTAGCATTGCCTCGCTGACGCCGAGGCTGTCGCAGGCCACGGCCACGGCCGCGCGGTCGAGCAGCCGGCGCACGGCAGCCGCCGGGTCGCCGGCAAACCGCCACACGGCCCCGTCGTCGACTGGCACGCCGTCGGCCGTCACCAGTGCCATCCGGCGGGTCTCGTCCAGGACCGGCTGGGCCGTCACGCCGAGGCCTTCGGTGCCCGGCTCGACGGGCACGGCAACCGGCGCACCGCCGGGGTCGAGCGCGAGCAGCAGCAGCCAGCCCGCGTCGGCGGCGTCGGGCACGAAGGCAGCGGTGCCGTGCAGTCGCAGCCCGGCCGGCG
>Ga0335078_10015385_pt1 | contig 11361 bp, 10 predicted proteins | sample Lox_Sample_32_FD_206711 | JGI IMG/M metagenome (GOLD analysis project Ga0335078, IMG submission 206711) | Soil microbial communities from Loxahatchee National Wildlife Refuge, Florida, United States - Lox_Sample_3.2 | ecosystem: Environmental > Terrestrial > Soil > Wetlands | place: USA...
TCAAGCTGATGAGCCAGCCGGCAGGGCGGGACGTGACAGAGCACTACCTCGTAGCCTGAGGCGACCAGGGGTTGGTGGGTTGTGGGCGGTAGGTTGTGCAGAAACGGGGCGGTGGCGGGGACCACCACCTACAACCCACCACCCGCAACCCGCCGTTGACTCAAGCGGCCGCCGGGTTTAGACTTACAGGCTGTGAATCGACGGGAACAGGACTAGTATCGCCATGTACGCGATCTTCAGAACGGCAGGCAAGCAGTTCCGCGCCGAAGTCGGCCGCAAGCTCCAGATTCCGTCCCTCGAGGCGGAGCCGGGCGCCAAGCTGACGTTCGACGAGGTGCTGCTCGGCTCGGACGGCCGGACAGTCAAGGCCGGGACGCCGGTGCTCAAGGGCGCCAAGGTGACGGCCGAGGTCGTGCGGCACGGGCTGGAGCGGAAGATCATCGTCTTCAAGCAGAAGCGGCGCAAGAACTACGCGCGCAAGCAGGGACACCGCCAGGGCTTCACGGAGATCAAGATCGACTCCGTGGACCTGGGCTGAGGCCGAGGGAAGCGCGGTATGGCGCACAAGAAGGGCGTAGGCAGCAGCCGCAACGGACGCGACTCGGGCCCCAAGTACCTCGGGGTGAAGCGGTATGGGGCCGAGCAGGTGTTGGCGGGCAACATCATCGTGCGCCAGCGCGGTACGCACATCCACGCCGGCCGCAACGTGGGCCGCGGACGCGACGACACGCTGTTCGCGCTGATAGACGGCACGGTGAAATTCGAATGGCAAGGGAAGGGCCGCCGGTCGGTCAGCATCGTCCCGGCGGCGTAGGACATAGCCGGCCAGGTGCCAGAGCATCGGCACCGAGGCCTGGCAGAACATAGCCGGTCGAGCGCCAGGGCATCGGCGCCCGGGCCGGGCAGAGGGCAGCGACATAAGGCTCCCGGGAGACCGGGGGCCGTCTTGTTGGTGCGCTTTCCGCACTCCGCGCGCGTGGAACCATAGTTGCAGCACACGCCTCACGGCGGTAAAACCCCTACGGTCGGCCCCGGCACTCCATCGGTGTGAGGCCACGTGCCGAAGTACGCTCTCACCACGCTCGTCCCGGTTCCGCGGCTCGCGCGAGTGGCCGACGGGGTGGAGTGCATCCGCTTCTCCAAGCAGCTCGCCGTCCTCGCCTATCTCCTTTCGCGCCCCCAGGCCCGCGCCACCCGTGACGAGCTGGTGGGCCTCTTGTGGGGCGAGCCCTCGCAGCCCGACGGCCGCCGGGCGCTCCGCCAGGTCGTCTACCAGATCCGGCACGCGACCGATCACGACCTGCTGCGCGGCGACGACGTGCTCACGCTGCGGCGCGAGGACATCGAGGCGGACGTGGACGCGTTCCGTCACCGCGTCAGCAGCGGCGACTTCGAGGGCGCGCTCGCCGTCTACGAGCAGGACTTTCTCGCCAACGTGGCATTGGCTGGCGCGCGCGAATTCGAGCAGTGGGCCGAGGGCGTCCGGGCTCTCGTCGCGGCCGAGCGCCGGCAAGTGCTGCGCACGCTCATCGCGCGCGAATCCGACGCCGGGCGCTGGCCAGCGGCGGCGCGCTACGCCGAGCAGCTGCTGGCGGCCGATCCCGGCTCGCTCGACGCCAGGCTGCGCCTGGTGGAGATGCTCGCCTTGGCCGGCGACCCGCTGCGGGCACGCGCGGCGGCGGAGCAGACGCGGCAGCTGGCGGCGGAGACCGGCGGCGACGCGGCCACGGAGGCGGTGGACCGCGCGGTGGCCCGCGCCCTCGCGCCCACGCTGCGCCCGGAGCACCGCGTTTCGGGCGAGAGCCTCCGCCAGCCCGAGATGGTCGGCCGCGCCACCCAGTTTCACTCGGTGGTGGAGCGCTGGAAGGCCGCGCTGGAGGGCCGCGGGGGCGCCGTCCTCCTGACCGGCGAGGCCGGCCTCGGGAAGACGCGCCTGTTGCGCGAACTGTCCCGCCGCTTCGGGCAGGACCGGGCCCTGGTGCTCGAGGCGTCCTGCTACGTGCTCGAGCAGTCGGATCCGCTGGGCCCGTTCCTCGAGCTGCTCCGGCAGGCTCACGCCGCGCCCGGCTTCGGCGGCGCCTCGGCCGCGAGCCTCGAGGTCCTCGCGGCGCTGATCCCCGAAGTGGCCCTGCGCTTCCGCGGCGCCGTGGAGCCTCGGCAGCTGCCGATCCTTCCGCAGGCGGTGTCCGCCGCCCTGCTCGACGCATTCGGGGCCGTGGCCCGCGAGGCCCCGCTGGCCCTCCTCGTGGAGGACATGCACTGGGCCTCGCCGGCCACCATCGAGTTCGCGCACCGGCTCGCGCGCCACGCCCTCGGCCACGCGCTCCTCCTGGTGCTGACGGCCCGCGACCACGGGGCGTCGCCAGACACCACCGCGGCCCTGCGCTCGCTCGCCGCCTCGGACGCGGTCGAGGAGGTCGCGCTCGATTCCCTCGACGAAGGCGACGTTACGGAGCTCCTCGGCAGCATCGCCGAGCTGACGCCCGAGGTGGCCGGCTGCTGCCTCCCGGAGCAGCTCGTCGAGCATACGGACGGCATCCCGCTCTACCTCGTCGAGCTGCTCAAGGAACTGCAGGACACCGGCTACCTCGTCGTGCGGGACGGCCGTTGGGTCCGCACCGACGCCGTGGGTTCCGGCGACACGGATCTGCCGCTGCCGGCCTCGGGCACCGACATCCTGCGCAGCCGCCTGCGCAAGCTCGGGCCGCGGCTGCTCCACGCCCTGACCGCGCTGGCCGTGTGGGGCCGCGACGCGTCGGTCTCCACCCTGGCGGAGGTGGCCGGGTTCGAGCCGGGGCAGGCCGAAGAGGCCGAGGCCGTCCTGGAGCGCCGCCACCTCATCGTCCGGCACAACGGCTCGGCGGCCCTGGCACACGAGGAGATCGGGGCCGCCGCGCTGGAGCTGGCGCCCGAGGAGCTGACGATCCGGCTGCACGCGCGCGCGTCCATCCTCGCGGCGGACCTCGCCGGCCGCGGCGTGCCGGGCGAGTTCATGGTGGCGGCGATGCATGCGGTGGCCTCCGGCGACATCACGAAGGGCGTGCTGTGGGCCGCGCACGCCGCCGAGGAGGCGGAGCGCGCATCCGGCCGGGAGTCCGGCCGCGAGACCCTCCGCCGCGTGATCGCGGCGGCTCCTGCGGGGGTACGGCCCCAGCTCGAGGGCGCCCTGGCGAAGCCGCTGAGCGGAGCCTGGACCGCACGGCGCTGGCTCGACGAGCGCAGCGGCACCGCGCGCCGCCAGCGCCTGGCGGTGGCGGCCGCCGCCGTCGCCCTGGTCGCCCTGACGGCGGTCGGCACGCTCGTGCTCGCGCCGATGCTGCACTCGCGCGTCGAAGCGCCGCCCCTCGGCGGCGCGAACATCGTCGTCGGCTGGGGCATGCCGGGCCGCCCCGATTCCGTTCGCGCGCTGACCGTGAGCGCCGGCTTGGTCGGCCGACCGGTTCCGCTCGGCTCGCTGCCCGCCGCGACGCGGCAGGGCTTCTATCCGGACATGGTCCGGCCCGACCTCGCGGCCGCCGCCATGCCGTGCAGCCTGCCCGACGCCGATCCCGTGGCCGTGTGCCTGCGCGACCTCGTGCACAACCGGACCACGGTGCTCGCCCGCTTCGACGGCGACGCCGCGCCCGTCGGTTGGCTCGCCGACGGCTCCGCCCTGATCGTCCTGCGGGGCCGGGTCACGCGGGCGGGCGGCTACGCGCACGAGCTCCTCCTGCTCGACGCCGGCGGGCGCGTGATCCGCACCATCACGCGCGACTCCGCCGCGTACGACGGCGCGTGGGCCGCGCCCCTGGGCGACCGGATCCTGCTGCTCCGGACGCGCGAGCGCCGCTCGGAGGCCGCGGTCGTGGATCTGTCCGGCCGGGTCCTGGCCGTTATCGACTGGTGCAACCGGTCCACGAAGGTGACGTGGTCGCCCGACGGGCAGCGGCTGGCGTGCCTCACCGCCGATACGCACGTCCTGCGCATCGGCGTCGCGCGGCCGCAGGGCTGGCCCGCGCAGGTGACCTTCCCGGGCCCGGTCGAGAGCGGCCCGATCTGGTCGGCCGACGGCCGCTACGTCGCCGTCTCGGTCGGCGGGCGGGCGCCGGGCGTGTACGTCACCGACCGCGACGGCGCCGGCGAGCCGCACCAGGTCGCCTCGTTCGAGACGCCACCGCGACTCGTGGCGTGGCTGATGCCGGGGCGCGTGCCGCCACTCCACAAGCTGAACGTGCAGCCCGACTCGCTGGTGCTGGCCGTGGGGGCCAGCCGCACGCTCCGGGTGGAGGGGGTCGGGCCGGCGGGGCAGGCCCTCGGCCCGGAGCAGGTGCATTGGTACTCGTCCGACTCCTCGGTCGCGCGCGTGGACGAGGACGGCAACGTCGTCGCGGACCGGCCCGGGCGGGCCTCGGTCGTGGCCAGCATCGGCCTGGAGCGGATGGACGACACGGCCCTGGTGCGCGTGGACTCGGCGCCGGCCCGCGTCCTGCTGCAGGAGGACTTCGAGCGCGGCCTCGATGCGGCGCGCTGGCGCACCTTCGGCGTCCCGGCCCCGGCCTTGGAGCCGCGAGTTGGGCGGGCGGCCTCCGCCGGCCTCCTGAACCGCGGCGGCTACTCGCACGCGAGCGGCATTGCGCTGAGGACGCCGCTGGACCTCGACAGCGGCCTCACCGTCGAGTACTGGGCGGCGATTCCCGTCGGCAAGCCGCTGTGGCAGTCGGTGAAGGTCGGCCTGTACGCGGCGCCGGCGGACTCGTTCCACCGGGGCGGCTCGCCCGAGCCCGCGGCCGGTGCAGCCGCCGTCTCGCTCGAGGCCCCGACGCCGAACGACGCCCGGCGGCAGATGATGGCGGTCGTCACCGACGCCACCCCGGCGTACACCTCCGTGCCGCTCCCCAGGCGCCTGGCGGACGGCAACTGGCATCGCTACCGGCTCGTGGCCTATCCGAGCGGCGAGATCCGCTGGTTCGCGGACGGGATCGAATCCATGCCCCCCGCGCACGCCGCCTTCGGCGCGGGCCCCCGCTGGACCCTCGTCATCTCGGGCCGCTCGGTGGGCACGCTGACCATCGTCGACGACGTCACGATGTGGAAAGGGGTCGTGCTCGACCCGGCGCAACCTCCGGCCGCGCCCGGCCGTAGGGTACCTCACGGGAGGACGCGATGAGTCTCTTCGATCGATTCGCCGCCGGGCTCGAAACCCTGGGGAAGAAGGCCAACCAGGCCCTGGACGAGGGCAAGCTGCGGGTGGAGTTGTCGCGCGTGCGGCGCCGCATGGATGGGGCCGCGCGCGACCTTGGCTATCTGACCTACCGGCAGGCCAAGGGAACGGCGGCCGCGCCGGGCGACGTGGAAGCCCTGACGCGCCGCATCGCCGAGGGCGAGGAAGCGGCGAGCCGCCTCGAGGCGCAGATCACACAGGTCAAGCAGCGCGGCGGCCCGGGCCCAGCCGGCCCCGCCGAACCCCCGTCGGCCACGGGCCAGGCCGGAGCGTAGGTTCGCGGGGGTCGCCGGGTCCGGCCCGGACGATGCTGTCTATGCCGAGGGGAAGACCTTCAAGGCGTTGTCGCGCGTGATCCTGTCCTGGACCTGCTTCGGCAGGTCCAGCGACAGGAACTGCTCGATGTTCCGCCGCATCTCGTGCACGCCGGGGCTCGGCCAGTCCGTGCCCCACAGCACCCGGTCCGCCACCTCCACGAGTCGCGGGAAGTACTCCAGCAACTTGAGCGGAGGGATGCCCGAGACGTCGAGGTAGACGTTCTTGTGCCGCCGCAGGATGAAGAACGCCTCGTCCATCCACAGCGGCCGCCCGCCGTGGGCCATCAGGATGGTGAGGTCGGGGAAGTCCACCGCGACGTCGTCCAGCTCCATCGGGTGGCCGTATTTGCAGCGCGCGCCGGGAAACACGCTGGTGCCGGTGTGGATCATGACCGGCAGGCCGCGGTCCTCGCAGCGCCGGTAGAGGGCGCCGAGCGTCTGCATGCCCTGGGTGTGCGCGTTGGCCGGGAAGAGCTGGTGTGGCGGGTGGATCTTGAGGCAGCGGACGCCGATCTCCAGCAGCTCGTCCACGTGGCCCTTGATGTCGCCCGTGAAGCGCGGGTGCACACCGCCATAGGGCAGCAGCCGGTCGGGCGCCGCCTCCGCGTAGTGCACGGCGAAGGCGTTGGTCTCGTCAGTGAAGCCCATCAGGTCGGGGCTCGGGTAGTTCACGAGCCCCACGCGCCAGACGCCCGCGCGGTCCATCACCTCCAGCAGCATCTTCGGATCGTCCATCAGCGCGAGGAGGAAGTCCCAGTGGTCCTCCTTGCCGCGCCGCATCGCCTCCATCACATCGGGCTTCATCTGCCGCCACGGCTGGATGTGCACGTGCACGTCCGTGATGCCGCGGCCGCGCGCCGGCACGCTCGCGCCGGTCACGATGCCTGACCCTCGCCGGTCCAGGCGTAGAACCCCTGGCCCGTTTTCCGCCCGAGCTTGCCCTCGCCGACCATCCGCTCCAGCAGGGCGGGAGGCGCAAACCGCGCGCCCAGCGTGCGGTGCAGGTAGCGCGCGATGGCGAGGCGCACGTCGAGCCCCACGAGGTCCGTGAGCCGCAGCGGCCCCATCGGGTGGTTGTAGCCCAGCGTCATCGCCTTGTCGATGTCCTCGGCGGTCGCGACCCCTTCCTCGACCATCCGGATGGCCTCGAGGCCGATCGCCACGCCCAGCCGGCTCGACGCGAAGCCGGGCGAGTCGCGGACGACGATCGGCTCCTTGCCCATCCGGACCGCAGCCTCGACCGCCGTCTCCCGCGCCTCCCGGCCGGTGCCGGCGTGCGTCACGACCTCGACCAGCTTCATCAGGTGCACGGGATTGAAGAAGTGCATGCCCACGACGCGGCCCGGGGCGGCCGCGGCCGACGCGATGTCCGCGATGGAGAGCGACGAGGTGTTGGTGGCCAGCACGGCTCCGGGCGCCGCCGTCGACAGGCGCGCGAAAAGCGCGCGCTTGATCTCGAGGTCCTCGGGCGCCGCCTCGATCACGAGGTCGGCGCCCCTGGCCGCCGCCGCCGCGTCGTCGAAGAAGGCGATGCGCGCGAGCGCCGCGTCGCGCTCGGCGGCCGTCACCTTGCCGCGGCGCACGCCGCCCTCGAGGTTGTCGCGGATGCGGCCCAGGGCCGCTCGGGCGGCGCCGGGCACGGCGTCGGCGAGCCGCACGTCGTAGCCGGCTTGCGCGGCCACCTGCGCGATGCCGTGGCCCATCGTGCCGGCCCCGGCCACCGCGACCGTCCGGACGCCGCTCACGCGGGCAGGGAAGCGAACGCGGCGCGGGCCACGTCCGGGAAGTCGGTGCAAATCCCGTCCACGCCCAGTGCCTGGAAACGCCGGACTTCGTCCGGATCGTTCACCGTCCACACGTACAGCGTCATGCCGGCGGCGTGCAGCCGCGTCACGAGCGCGTCGTCCACGTGATGGTAATCCTGCCACAGGATGGTCGCGTCGGCGTCCTCCAGGCTCCGGACCGGGTAGACGGGATAGGACGCCGACAGGACGCCGCGCCGGATGAAGGGGCGCTTCTCGCCCATGCGGCGGATGATGCGGTGGTCGAAGGCGTGGAGGGCGATGCGGTCCGGCGCCCCCGAGCGCTCGATGGTCTCGAACAGGCGCTCGTCCCAGGCCTTCGCGACGAACTTGATCTCCACGTACGCGATCATCCGGGGCAGGATCACGGCCAGCGCCTCGGGCAGCGTCGGGATGGGCTCCCCGTTGGCGAGCGGGTGGTCGCGGATCTCGGCCAGCGTGCAGTGGGCGATGTGGTGGTCGCCGATCGTCTCGCCGTGGTGGACGACGAGGGCGCCGTCCGCCGTCGAGTGGATGTCCAGCTCGACCGCGTCGGCGCCCAGCTCGCCCGCCGCGCGGAACGCCGCGAGCGAGTTCTCCACCTCGTAGCCCGCCGCGCCGCGGTGCGCGATGATGAGCGGACGGCTCACGAATCCATACTATCGCCCTTCTTCGGGGCTATCCAGTCGGGTTCCTTGAACAGGTCGGCCAGCCGCGCGCGATCCTCGGCGCTCGGCGTCACCGACGCGAGGTAGGCGGCGTAGCGCTCCCGCGCCACCGGCTCGCCGTCCACCGTGTAGCACTGCTGGGCGTACTGCCCGATGCGCCGGTTGAACTCGAGCGCGGGCACCTTGAGCCAGCGCTCGCGGTCCGGGATCAGCTGGTTCAGGCGGTCCACCAGGCGGCAGATCTCGTCGCGATACAAGCGCCGCGACGCGTCGTTGAGCTGCGCCCGGTCGGCCTCGGCCGGGTTCTCGCGCTCGTCGAACCGGCCCTTGAGGCCCCACTCGTACGCCCAGTGCGCCGACGAGGAGTGGTCGGTGCCGAACAGGTCGAAGGCCGTGGGCACCCACTTGTTGAAGAACCGCTGGATGATCTCCGGCGGGATCCGGCCCGCCTTCACGATGCGCAGCAGGCCGTTGTTCCCGGTGCCCAGGTGATACGACTCCTCCTTCAGCATCGGGCCCATCGAGCGCGCCAGCGGGTGGAAGGCGGACGTGGACAGCATTTTGAGCTGGAACTTGCCGTCGCGGTCGATGAACTGCGTGTAGGTGAAGAAGTCGAGCCAGTTGTCCACTCGCTCGTTGAACGAGCCCAGCAGCCGCTTGCCCTCCTCGGCGCGGCGCTCCAGCAGCTTCTGCGCCTCGCGCTTGCCCTCCTCGCCGAAGTGCTCGACCAGCAGGAACGACATCTGCCAGCCGTGGCGCATCTCCTCCGCCATCACCCGCATGATCGAGAGCAGGTCGTAAGAGGAGGGCGGGTTCTCGAGCAGCGCGCGCTGCTGCTCGACCGACGCGAACTCCGTGTCGCCCTGGTAGACGATGAGGTTCTGGAGCGCGTCGCGGATGCGCTGGTCGGGGATGTGCATCACGGTCGGCCATTTCCGCTGGCCCTTGAAATGCCCGAACTCGATCTGCTCGGCTTCCGGCTCGCCGAACTTCGTCTCGAACTTGAACTCCCGCAGCTCCTTGGCCTCGAGGCCCAGGTCGTTCTGCCACACGCGGAAGTAGTCGATCCACTCGTCGAACGTGTGCACACGCAGCATGGGGACCCCTCTCAACGCCCGGTGAAATGCGGGTTCCGCTTCTCGAAGAACGCCGCAATGCCTTCCTTGCCGTCCGCGCTCTGCATGCACGCGAGCTGCGCGTCCAGCTCGTACGTCAGCATGTCCTCCAGCGACGCGCGCTCGCTCAGGTAGATCGCTTCCTTGAGCTTCCGCACCGCGAGCGGCGGCGCCGCCGCGATCTCGAGCGCCCACGCCCGCGTGGCCGCGGCCAGCTCGGCCGCCGGCACCACGCGGTTGACGAGCCCCCATCGCTCCGCCTCGGCGGCGCCCACCATGCCGGCGCCGATCAGCAGCTCCAGGGCCTTGGCTGGTCCTACCAGGCGCGGCAGGAAGAAGGTCCCGCCCCAATCCGGGTGCAGGCCGATCTTCGTGAACACCTGGCCGAGCTGGGCGGTGTCGGCCGCGATCCGCAGGTCGCAACCCAAGGCGAGGTTGGCCCCACCGCCCGCGGCGACGCCGTTGAGCGAGGCCAGCACCGGCTGCGGAGCCCGGCGCATGACGGCCGAGACGCCGCGCATGCCGTCCACCAGCCGGCGGCCCGTGGCTTCGTCGAACCGCTCGATGAGCAAGCGCAGCAGCCCGACGTCGGCGCCGGCGCAGAAGGCACGCCCGGCGCCCGTGAGGACGATGACGCGCACCGCCTGCGCCGCGGCGAGCTGCCCGAGGGCCGACCGCAGCTCCTCGACCATGTCCACGGTGAAGGCGTTGAGCTTGTCGGGGCGGTTCAGGGTGACCGTCCCGACGGCGCCGTCGATGTCTACCGCGATCTGCGTGTACGCGCTCATCACATCCCCGTGTCTTCCCGTTCCACGATCATGGCGATGCCCTGTCCGACCCCGATGCACATCGTGGCACATCCGTATCGCGCGCCGCGCCGCTTCATCGCGTGGACGAGCGTCGTGAGGATGCGGGCGCCCGTCGCGCCGAGGGGGTGGCCCAGCGCGATCGCGCCGCCGTACACGTTGACCTTCGCCGGATCCAGCTCCAGCTCGCGGATGCAGGCCAGCGCCTGCGCCGCGAACGCCTCGTTCAGCTCGACCAGGTCCAGATCCCCGACGGCGATGCCTGCACGCTCGAGCGCCTTCCGCACGGCCGGCACGGGCCCGATGCCCATCACCTGCGGATCCACCCCTACGACCGCGCTCGCCACCACGCGCGCCAGCGGCGTCAGGCCGGCCCGCTTCGCGGCGCCGCGCTCCATCACCAGCAGCGCCGCCGCGCCGTCGTTGATTCCCGAGCTGCTGCCCGCCGTGACCGTGCCGGCCTCGCGCCGGAACGCGGGCTTGAGCTTCCGGAGTGCCTCGATGGTGGTCTCGGGCCTCGGGTGCTCGTCCTTATCCACAACCGTGCCCGCGTGCCCCTGTGCCCCCGTGCCCGCCGGCACTTCCACCGGCACGATCTCGTCCCTGAACACGCCCTCGCGCATCGCGGCCGCCGCCCGCCGCTGGCTCTCGAGCGCGAAGCAGTCCTGGTCTTCGCGGCCCACGCGGTGGTGCCCGGCGACGACCTCGGCGGTCTCGCCCAGGGACACCGTCCACTCGCTCTTCATCGCGGGGTTCACGAACCGCCAGCCGAGCGTGGAGTCGGCGAAGGGCGGGGGAGTGCGCGAGAAGGGCTCGCTCGTCTTGAGCATCACGTACGGCGCGCGCGTCATGGACTCCACGCCGCCCGCGACGAAGCACTCCCCCTCGCCCGCGCGGACCGCCTGCACGGCGCTGGCCACCGCCTGCAGGCCGGAGCCGCACAGCCGGTTCACGGTCTGTCCGGGCACCTCGACCGGCAGGCCCGCCAGGAGCGCCGCCATCCGCGCCACGTTGCGGTTGTCCTCGCCCGCGCCGTTCGCGCAGCCGAGGACGACGTCCTCGATCGTGCGCGGATCCACGCCGGTGCGCCGCACCAGCTCGCGGATCGGGATCGCCGCGAGGTCGTCGGGCCGCACGGACGCCAGCGCGCCCCCGTGGCGCCCGACGGGAGTTCGCACCGCGTCAACGATGACGGGTTCTCTACTCACTCCGTTCACTCCCAACTGGGAACCACTGCCAACTTGGCGTCTCGCAACTCAACTGCAGTCTCGAGTCTGCAGACTGCAGTGCAGATCAGAGGCCGACCCAGACCGTCTTCGTCTCCAGGTACCCATCCAGTCCTTCTCTGCCCAGATCGCGCCCAAATCCCGACGCCTTGTATCCGCCGAAGGGGGCCGAGCTGTCGTACAGGTTGTACGTGTTGACCCACACCGTCCCCGCCTTGATCGCCCGTGCCACGCGGTGCGCCTTGCTG
>Ga0335078_10015386_pt1 | contig 11361 bp, 11 predicted proteins | sample Lox_Sample_32_FD_206711 | JGI IMG/M metagenome (GOLD analysis project Ga0335078, IMG submission 206711) | Soil microbial communities from Loxahatchee National Wildlife Refuge, Florida, United States - Lox_Sample_3.2 | ecosystem: Environmental > Terrestrial > Soil > Wetlands | place: USA...
GGGACCACCTGGATCGGGCCGTTCGAGCCGCGGCCGGCCGCCGTCGACGAGGTCGAGCGACTGGGGTGGTTGCTCAACGAGAGCGGGATGGAGACGCGCGCGGTCGCCGACGCGCGCCCCGCGCAGTGGACCAAGCTCTTGTTCAACTGCGCGACCAACCCACTGTGCGCCGTGACCGGGTTGACGCACGGGCAGCTGTGCGACCTGCCTGCGACGCGCCGGCTGGTTGGCGAGGTGCTCCGGGAGGGGCTCGGCGTGGCCGACGCGCTCGGCATCGCGCTCGAGGACGATCCCGAGGAACTCGTCGACACCCTGGGCCGGGCCAACTACGACCACAAGCCGAGCATGCTCCAGGACGTCCTGGCCCGCCGGCCCACCGAGATCGGGACACTGAACGGGGGGTTGGTCGGGGAGGCCCGGACGGTTGGTGTCGCGGTGCCGGTGAACGAGGCCGTGGTCGACCTGATCCGCGGCCTCGAGGACAGCTGGACGCGTTAGGCGTGTGCCGTCGCCGAGGGCCGTCCAGGTCTAGTCGCCAGCTGCGAGGTTCCCGGCGAGCGCCTGGAGCGCATCGGCGGCCGCCACCAGCGCAGCCACGTCCTCGGGGTTCAGGTGCCTGAGGCGGGCGCGGAGCAACTCGCCCCACGCTCCTTCGCGCTGCCGGCGGATCTGCTGCGCTTTCGCGGTCGGGGCGAGCCGGGAGACGCGACTGTCGCGCGAGTCGGTCTTTCGCTCGAGCAGCCCGCGAGTCTGAAGACTGCGGACCGCGGCGCTCGCGTTGCTGGGTTGCAGCCCAAGCTCTTTTGCGACCTCACCCACGCTGAGACCGGGTGCGCGGACGAGCAGGCGCATGACCTCGAGCTCGGAGGCGGGCAGCGGGTCCAGGCCGACCTCGGCCCACGGATCGATCGTCCGGGGCAGAAGCCACGCGATGTCATGCAGCGCCACGGCGAGATCCCGCGCCTGGCCTGCTGTCGGTTGACGGGCCACGACCCCCATGATAACGTATAGAGATATATATAGATCTATATATATCTCTATATGGAATGGCGAGGCGGCGAGAGACGATGGGGAGTGAGACGGCGGCGGTGCGGATAGGGGGATTCGAGGGCGAGGTGGTGCAGCCCGGCGATCCGGGCTACGACGCGGGGCGCGCCGTGTGGAACGCGATGCACGACCGCCGGCCGGCGCTGATCGCCCGCTGCACGAGCGCGCGGGATGTCGCCGCCGCCATCGCTTATGGCCGGCGCAACGCGCTGCCGATCGCCGTGCGCGCCGGCGGCCACAGCATGCCGGGCCACAGCACGTGCGACGACGGCATCGTGATCGACCTGCGGCCGATGAACGTGGTGCGCGTCGACTCGGGCGCGCGGACGGTCACGGTTCAAGGTGGCGCGCTGCTCGGTGAGCTCGACCGCGCCACCCAGCGCCACGGCCTCGTCGTTCCGGCCGGCGTGGTTTCGCACACCGGCGTGGCGGGGCTCACGCTCGGTGGCGGCGTGGGACGTCTGATGCGCCGCTTCGGGCTGACCATCGACAGCCTCCGGCGCGCGCGGGTGGTCACGGCCGACGGCCGCACGCTCGAAGCCAGGGACATCGAGAACCCGGACCTGTTCTGGGGCATCCGGGGTGGAGGGGGCAACTTCGGCGTGGTCACCGAGTTCGAGTTCGCGCTGCACGAGCTGACCGAGCTCGAGATCCTGGCCACGTTCCATCTGCTCGACCGCGCCCCCGAGGTGCTCGCGCGTGGCCGCCAGGCCATGAGCGACGGGGCGCCGGATGAGCTGCTGTGGACGAGCTTTCTGCGCAAGGCGCCACCGCTGCCGTGGATCCCGGAGGCCCTCGTCGGCCGGCCCGGGATCATGTCGCTGATCGAGTGGTCGGGAGAGCGCGAGCGCGGACGGACGCTGCTCGAATCACTGCAGGCCGAGCTTGCGCCGATCGCCGGGTCGCTCGCGACCGTGCCGTTCCTGGAGATCCAGACCTTGACCGACGAGATCTTCGCCGCCGGGAAGCGCACGTACATCAAGGCCGGGTTCGCCGCCGAGCTGACCGGCCCCCTGATCGAGACGCTGTGTCGATGCGGCGCCGAGGTCGGGTCCGAGTTCTCCCAGATCGAGGTGCTGGCGCTCGGTGGCGCGATTCGCCGAGTCGCACCCGACGCCACCGCGTTCCCACATCGCGCGGCGACTTGGCTGGTGAACCTCCCCGCGACGTGGGAGGACGCCGCGTCCGACAGCGAGGAGATCGCGTGGGCGAGGCGAAGCTTCGCGGACATAGAGCCGCACCTGACCGGCGGCAAGTACGTGAACTTCATGGGCGAGGACGAGGCGACAGATTCCGGAGGCGCGTACGGCGCGACGCTGCGGCGGCTGCGCGACCTCAAGCGCGCCTACGACCCCGAGAACGTGTTCCGGCTGAACCAGAACGTCGCGCCATAACTGTAGACGACTCGTGAAACTGTATGCAATAATTCGGAGCCTCTGATGAGCGGTGCACAGAAGATCGACTGGGCCGAGCAGGAGTTCACCGAGGTGCGTCCCGACATCTACGGGGCCACCGTCCACACGCCTCAGCTGACCGCCACGCTGTATCGATATGGCGGCGGCTCGAGCTGGGAGGAGCACCAACATTCGCAGGACCAGATCACCACGGTGCTCGAGGGCGTGGTCGACTTCGTCGTGGACGGGCGGCCGATCCGGCTCGAGGCCGGGCAGCTCGCGGCATTGCCGGGCGGCACGCCGCACTCGGCGACGGTGCCGGAGGGCGGCGCGGTCACGCTGAACGTGTTCACGCACCGGGACGCGCCACCGAATGCCTGACTGGCTCGGGCTGGAGGGACAACGGGCCGTCGTGGCCGGTGGGTCGGGCACGATCGGCTCGGCGCTCGTCGCCGGGTTCCTCGACGCGGGCGCGAGCGTGGGCGTGATCGACCTCGACACCTCGGGCGTCGATCCACGCGTCGGCGCGACGGCGCGGGCCGACCTGAGCGATGCGGACGCCGCGCGCGAGTCGCTTGACTCGGTACGCGATCAGCTGGGCGGGCTCGACGTGCTCGTCCACTGCGTGGGGATCAACGACCGCAAGCCGATCGAGTCGTACACGGCGCCCGAGTGGGATCGGATCGTCGGCGTGAATCTGAGCAGCGCGTTCCACCTCGGCGCGCAGGCCGCGGTGGCGATGCGCGAACAGGGCCACGGGCGGATCGTGTTCTTTTCCTCGGTGGCGGGTCGCAGCGGACACAAGCTGCACGGGCCGTACGCCGCGACGAAGGGTGCGATCAACCAGTTGATGCGCGTGATCGCGCACGAGTACGCGGCGCACGGGGTGACCGCGAACGCCGTCGCGCCCGGCTACATGGACACCGAGTTGACGCGCCAGTACCTGACCGACAACCCCGACAAGCGCCAGGCCCTGATCGAGCTGATCCCGGCCGGTCGCTTCGGAACCTTGCCCGAGGTGGTCGATCCCGTGCTGTTCCTGTGCTCGCCGCATGCAGGTTTCATCACGGGGCAGGTTCTATACATCGATGGCGGACGTACGATTGTTTAGGAGATCGTGAGCGGTGGAACGGAGATTCGACGGCAAGACGTTCATGGTCACGGGTGCCGGCACCGGGTTCGGCGCCGCGCTGTCGCTGCGGGCGGCGCAGGAGGGCGCGGCCAAGGTGCTCGTCCACTACCGCAGCTCGGCAGAAGGTGCCGAGCGCACCGCAGAGCAGGTCCGTCAGGCGGGCGCCGAGGCGCTCGTCGTGCAGGGCGACATCACCTCGTGGGCCGACATTCAGCGGATGGCGGCGTGGGCGTTCGAGGACGGCGGCGGCATCGATGTGCTGATGAACAACGTCGGCGACATGGCCTCGGGGCAGGCGTCGTGGACTGAAGTGACCGAGGAGGCGATCGACCACGTCCTCGCAGTTGACATCAAGGGGACGATGTTGATGGTGCACGAGTTCGGTCAGCGCATGGTGGGAAGAGGAGGCGGCGCGATCGTCAACGTCGGTTCGACCGTGATCGTGCGCGGCAGCCCGCGCGCGCCGCAGTACGCCGCCGGCAAGTACGGATTGCTTGGCGTGACCAAGTCCTACGCCAAGGCGCTGGCGCCGACCGTTCGCGTCAACACGTTCGCGCCCGGGTTCATGGAGACCGAGGCGCTGCTGGCCCGGCCCGAGTGGCAGGCCGGCCGCCGCGATGTGGTGCTATCCGCCACGCCGGCTGGCAAAATCCCCAAGCCGGAGGACATGACCGGCGCTGCGCTCTTCCTGGCCAGCGAGGACGCCCATCACATCACCGGCTCGTACATGATCGCCGACGGCGGCTACAGCATGCTGGGCGCGTGACTCCGATGAGTCTGGGCGAAAACGGCCAGAACACGGACGACGTCTACGCGCGCGTGCGCGAGGCGATCCTCGACGGCGAGCTCGCGCCCGGGGCGGTGATGTCGCAGGTGGCGCTCGCAGAGGAGCTCGGGATCAGCCGCACGCCGCTGCGCGAGGCGCTGCGCATGCTGCAGTCGGAACGGCTGGTCGAGGCCGAACCGAACCGGCGCGTGCGCGTGGCGCCGATGTCCGCGGCCGACCTCGAGGAGCTGTGCATCGCCCGGATCACACTCGAGGCCGAGGCGATGCGCCTGTCGGTGGCGCGGCTGTCGCCCGAGAACCTGGCCCGGCTCGAGGGCTACATGGCCGAGATGGCCCACTACGCCGCGGTCAAGGACTACCGCCGTTGGACGGTCCCGCACCGCAACTTCCACCGTGCGCTGACCGCGCCGGCGGGGGAGCGGATCAACGACCTGCTCGGGCAGCTATTCGATCACGCGGAGCGCTACCGCCGGCTCCACATCGGGCACGGCCCGACGCCGTGGGCGACCGCAGGACATCGCGAGATTCTCGACGCGTGCGAGGCGGGCGATCGCGAGAAGAGCGCGAGCCTGCTGGCCAGCCACCTGGCCCGGACGGGCTTCGAGGTCGCCGAACTGCTCGAGCCCGAGTACGACCCGGAGTCGCTTCGCACGGCGGTGATCGACGTCGGCGGCCGACTGCCTGAGCGACAGCCGGGCCGCCGAGCGAAGCGGGCCTCGCAGCCCTAGGCCTCCCAGCCCTAGGCTCGATTGGCGCGACTGGCCACGAGCTGCTGGGCCGCGGCCTGGGCGCCGTTGGCCGACGCGCCGTCGCTCTTGCCAAGTCCGGCTGCCACGCTTGCGCCGAGCTGGGCGTCGACGTTGGTCCAGTAGGCGATCACGCGCCACTGGATCTCCTCCGTCACCTCGTTGCTGGCGTGGGCCACGATGTTCGCGACCAGATGGTCACGGTCGGTGTCGCTCATGACCTGGCTGACCAGGGTGCGCGGCTGGACGAAGTCGTCGTCGCCTGAGTGCTTCTCGTAGGCATAGCGACCAAGCTCGGCGCCGGGCACCTCCCAGGTCACCTCGCGGCCCAGCTCGGGGTCGGCCTGCGGGCCGCCCTTGCTGTTCGGCGCATACACCGGCTGGTTGCCGGCGTGGTGGTAGGTCATGGCGCCGTCCTTGTTGTAGGAGTGGACGGGCGACTGCGGGCGATTGATCGGGAGCTGCTCGTAGTTGGGACCCACGCGGTGCAGGTGCGTGTCGTGGTAGGAGAAGATCCGTCCCATCAGCATCTTGTCGGGGCTGAGGCCGATGCCCGGCACCAGGTTGGACGGGTTGAAGCTGGCCTGCTCGACCTCGGCGAAGAAGTTCTCGGGGTTGCGGTCGAGCACCATCCGGCCGACCTTGATCCGCGGGTAGTCGGACTGCGGCCAGACCTTGGTCAGGTCGAACGGGTTGAACCGGTAGTCGGCGGCCTCGGCGAACGGCATCACCTGGACCTCGATGCTCCATTCGGGCGGGTTGCCGCCGTCGATGGCCTCGCGCAGGTCGCGGCGGTGGAAATCCGGGTCCTCGGCGACCATCTCGGCCGCCTCCTGGTCGGTGAAGTTCTCGATCCCCTGGACGGTCTTGATGTGGTACTTGATCCAGAACCGCTCGCCGCCGGCATTCACCCAGGAAAACGTATGGCTGCTGAAACCGTGCATGTGACGCAACGTGCGCGGGGTGCCGCGGTCGGACATCAGGATCGTCACCTGGTGCGCCGACTCAGGCGACAGGGTCCAGAAGTCCCACTGCATGTCGTTCGAGCGCATGCCGGTGTCCGGTAGGCGCTTCTGGGAATGGATGAAGTCCTGGAACTTGGAGGCGTCGCGGACGAAGAACACCGGCGTGTTGTTGCCGACCAGGTCGTAGTTGCCCTGCTGTGTGTAGAACTTGAGCGCGAAACCGCGGGGGTCGCGCACGGTGTCAGCTGATCCAAGCTCACCAGCGACGGTCGAGAAGCGGGCGAACATCGGCGTACGACGACCCGGTTGGAACAGGTCGGCCTTCGTGTACTGGCTGACGTCCTCGGTGACCTCGAAGAACCCGTGCGCGCCGGAGCCCTTGGCGTGCACGACGCGCTCGGGGACGCGCTCGCGGTTGAAGTGCTGAATCTTCTGGACGACGTAGTGGTCGTGCAGGACCGTCGGCCCACCCGGTCCGACGGTGAGCGAGAACTCGTCGCTGGGTGCGGGAACCCCGGAGTCGGTGGTCGTGGTCGGCGGCTGGCGGCGGGCGTCGTCGGACATCGTGGCTCCTTGGGATTCTCGGGGGACCTGTGGAGACTACCCATTTCTGGAATGAATCAAATAATGGTTTACATACGATTTACACCGGTATAGTGCGATGCTCGTGGGGATCTCCGTCGAACAGTTGCCGGAGGAGTTGCGTGCGCGCGGACTGCGGGTCACGGCGCCGCGCCTGGCCGTGTTCCGCGCGGTGGCCGAGACGCCAGGTCATCCGGACGTCGACACGATCGCCCTGCGGGCGCGCTCGCTGATCGGGACGCTGTCCACCCAGGCGGTCTACGACGCGCTGCACGCGCTCACCGCCGCCGGGCTGGTGCGCCGGATCGAGCCGGCCGGAAGTCCGGCCAGGTTCGAAACGCGGGTCGGCGACAACCATCACCATGTGGTGTGCCGGGTGTGCGGCGCGGCGGCTGATGTCGACTGTGTGGCCGGCGAGGCGCCGTGCCTCTCGCCCAGCGAGGCCGGCGGGTTCCTCGTGGACGAGGCCGAGGTCACGTTCTGGGGCGTGTGCCCCGATTGCCAGTTGGCGCGCGCCGGCTGACATCACGTGGGGCGGTGGCGGCGACCCAGCGCTCTCTGAAAGGATCCGTCGGCAGACACCGAATCGGATTCCGGAGGCCTGATGAGCACGCGTGTGATGCCGAGTATTCGCCCGTTACGAGACCGGCCGGCGTGGAAGGCGCTCGAGAAGCATTACGACGAAGTCGGCGCCACGCACCTGCGTGAACTGTTTGCATCCGACGAGGGCCGGGGCGAACGCTTGACCGCCGAGGGCGCCGGCCTGTTCCTCGACTACTCGAAGAACCGGATCACGGACGAGACCGTCCAACTCCTGGGCGCGCTGGCCGAGCAGTCGGGCATCGCCGACCGGACCGAGGCGATGTTCGCCGGCGAGCACATCAACATCTCGGAGGACCGCGCGGTCCTGCACGTCGCGCTGCGCATGCCCAAGAGTGCGTCGCTGATCGTCGACGGGGTCGATGTGGTCAAGCAAGTGCATGAGGTCCTCGACCGGATGGCGGCGTTCAGCGAGCGGGTCCGCTCGGGCGAGTGGCGGGGACACACCGGACAGGCGATCCGCAACGTCGTCAACATCGGGATCGGCGGCTCGGACCTCGGCCCGGTCATGGCGTACGAGGCGCTTCGCCACTACAGCGACCGCGAGCGGACCTTCCGGTTCGTCTCGAACGTCGACTCGACCGACATTGTCGAAGCGACCCGGGACCTGGACCCGGCGGAGACGCTGTTCATCGTCTCATCCAAGACCTTCACCACGCTCGAGACGATGACCAACGCGCGCTCGGCACGCGAGTGGTCACTGGCCGGGCTGGGCGGCGATGGGGCGGCCGTCGCCAAGCACTTCGTGGCGGTGTCGACCAACGCCGAGAAGGTGAAGGAGTTCGGGATCGACGCCGACAACATGTTCGGCTTCTGGGACTGGGTCGGCGGGCGCTACTCGATGGACTCGGCGATCGGCCTGTCGACCATGCTGGCCATCGGCCCTGAGCGCTTCCGCGAGATGCTGGCCGGCTTCCATGCGATGGACGAGCACTTCCGGAGCACGCCGTTCGCGGAGAACCTGCCGATGCTGATGGGGCTGCTCGGCGTGTGGTACGGCGACTTCTTCGGCGCCCAGACGGTCGGCGTGATGCCTTACGAGCAGTACCTCAAGCGCTTCCCCGCCTACCTCCAGCAGCTGACGATGGAGTCCAACGGCAAGCACGTCACGCTCGACGGGCGACACGTGGACTCCCAGACCGGCGCGATCTACTGGGGCGAGCCCGGGACCAACGGCCAGCACAGCTTCTACCAGCTGATCCACCAGGGCACGAAGCTCATTCCCGTCGACCTGATCGGGTTCGCCAAGACGCTCAATCCGCTCCGTGACCACCATGACCTGCTGATGTCCAACGTGTTCGCCCAGGCGGAGGCGCTCGCGTTCGGCAAGACCGAAGCCGAGGTCCGAGCCGAGGGTACCCCCGAGCACATCGTCCCCCACCGGGTCATGGAGGGCAACCGGCCCACCAACGTCCTCCTCGCCGAGGTACTGACCCCGCATGTGCTCGGTACCCTGGTGGCGCTCTACGAGCACATGGTGTTCACCCAGGGCGTGGTGTGGGAGATCGACTCGTTCGATCAGTGGGGGGTGGAGCTGGGCAAGGTGTTGGCCGCGCGGATCATCCCCGAGCTGGAGAGCGAATCCGAGCCCGATCTTCAACACGACAGCTCGACCAACGCGTTGATCCGCCGCTACCGCGCGATGCGCTGACCGGGGCGGGCCGGGATCCCATTCACAGGCACCGAGACACAGGAGACGATGCGACATGCCCACTGACAGCCCGATGCAACTGGGAATGGTCGGACTCGGACGCATGGGGGCGGGCATCGTCCGCCGCCTGACAAAGGACGGACACCGCTGCGTCGGGTTCGACCGCAACGCTGATGTGGTCAAGGGACTCGAGAGCGACGGGATCGCCGGCGCCACGACGCTCGAGGAATTCGCGGCCAAGCTCGAGAAGCCGCGGACCGTCTGGGTGATGGTGCCGGCGGGGGCGATCACCACGCAGGTGATCCGCGAGCTCGCCGGCGTGCTCGAGGCCGGCGACGTGATCATCGACGGAGGCAACACCCACTACCACGACGACATCGCCCACGCCAAGAAGCTGGGCGAGAAGGGAATCCACCACGTCGACGTGGGGACGAGCGGCGGGGTGTACGGCCTCGAGCGCGGGTTCTGCCTGATGATCGGTGGCGAGGACGACGTGGTCGAGCGGCTTTATCCGATTTTCGGCTCGCTCGCGCCGGGCGTCGATGCCGCGCCGCGCACGCCCGGGCGCACCGGCGCGCCCGCCCCGTCCGAATCGGGCTTCCTGCACTGCGGCCCCAACGGTGCCGGGCACTTCGTGAAGATGGTCCACAACGGAATCGAGTACGGGATCATGGCCGCGTACGCAGAGGGGTTGAACATCCTGCACAGCGCGAACGCCGGCAAGGAGGTGCTCGAGGGCGACGCGGAGACCGCGCCGATGGAGCACCCGGAGTACTACCAGTACGACATCAACACCGGCGAGGTGAGCGAGGTGTGGCGGCGGGGGAGCGTGATCAGCTCGTGGCTGCTCGACCTGACGGCCCAGGCGCTGCACGGCTCGCCGACGCTAGAGGACTTCTCCGGCCGGGTGTCGGACTCGGGCGAGGGGCGCTGGACCTCGATCGCGGCGATCGACGAGGGCGTGCCGTCGCCGGTGCTGACGACGGCGCTGTACTCGCGGTTTGCCTCGCGAGGGCTCGACAACTTCGCCAACCGCGTGGAGTCCGCCATGCGCTACGGGTTCGGCGGCCACCTGGAGAAGCCGTCGAGTTGAGCGCGCCAGAAGGAGTCGAGCGGGAGAAGCAGGTCGCGGCGGCGGCGGCCGCGGAGTTGGTGGAGGACGGAATGACGGTCGGACTGGGTACAGGCTCGACCGCTGCCTACCTGCTGCCGCCGCTCGCGGCCCGCAACCTGCGGATCCGGTGCGTGGCAACCTCGCCGGCGACCTCGCAGGCGGCGCAGGCGCTGGGCATTGAGGTGGTCTCGTTCGCCGGACTCGAGGCCCCCGCCCGCCTCGACATGTGCATTGACGGCGCCGACGAGGTCGACCCGGCGGGCTGGCTGGTGAAGGGCGGCGGTGGCGCGCACACGCGCGAGAAGGCAGTGGCCGCGGCGAGCGACCGCTTCCTGGTGATCGTCTCGGCCAACAAGCTGGTCGACAGGCTGACTCCGCCGGTTCCGCTCGAGCTGGCCGAGTTCGGGCTGGCGGGAACGCTGGCGCGGTTGGGTTCGGTGGCGATTCGTGACGTCACCCACAGCCCGGACGGTGGCGTGATCGCCGACGACATGGATTCGTTCGACGACGCGCCGGCGCTCGCCACGTGGCTGTCGCAGATGCCCGGCGTGGTCGAGCACGGGCTGTTCCCGGCGCACATGGTGGCCGAGGTGCTGGTCGGGCGCGGGGAGGACGTCGAGCGGATCCCGGTCAGCGGGTAGGGGTGGGCTGCGCCGGCGTGGCGACTGCTCGCGGTGTGGCGCGGGCGCGGCGCTCTGTAAAACGCACCAAACTGCCGTCACCTGCGCCGCAAAGCGCACATAAGCATGCCCACGATGCTTATGTGGCCTTGGCGCCCGGCGGAGGGGCGGTGTGGCCACATAAGCATGTGCTCGTCGTCGGGGCGTCGAGGCGTTGCGGGCGTGGGGGCGTTGCGGGCGGGCGGCGAGGGCCCGGCCGGCGCCACCGGCCGGTGGCGGGGTGCTTATGTGCGCAAAGTGCGCGCGGTGGCGTCGCCAACCGCCACGTAAGCGCCTCACAGGCGCTTATGTGGCCGACGGCGGGCGCGGAATGGGCGGTTTGGCCAGATAAGCACCGTCGGATGGGTCGCCGCGCGCCCTGGGAGTTGCCGGTGGCGGGCGCCTGGCGCGAGGGGGTGGCCGGTGGCGGGCGCGAGCGGTGGCGGGTGGCCGGCGCGAGCGGTGGCGGGCGGCGGGCGCGAGCGGTGGCGGGTGGCCGGCGCCGGCGACCCACCGATGGTCACACCGGCGCGCCCTCGGCGAAGCTGTACGGCGGCCAGGGCCCGGTGCAGACGAGCTCGACGTCGTCCATCCCGTCGCTGAGCTGGGCGACGAGCGCGACGAACTCGTCCACGCGGGCGCGGTCGACGAGGTAGGCGTTGAGCACGGGCAGGTCCGGCTGGG
>Ga0335078_10015387_pt1 | contig 11360 bp, 12 predicted proteins | sample Lox_Sample_32_FD_206711 | JGI IMG/M metagenome (GOLD analysis project Ga0335078, IMG submission 206711) | Soil microbial communities from Loxahatchee National Wildlife Refuge, Florida, United States - Lox_Sample_3.2 | ecosystem: Environmental > Terrestrial > Soil > Wetlands | place: USA...
GTGAAGGCCGGCGAAGCGCTGATGGATGGCCCGCGCAATCCGCACGACATCCTGGCGGTCCTGGGCGAGAAAGAGCTGCAGAAATACCTGGTGGACGAGATCCAGGAAGTCTACCGGTTGCAGGGCGTGAACCTCAACGACAAACACATCGAGGTGATCGTCCGGCAGATGATGCGCTGGGTGAAGGTGGAGGAAGTGGGCGATACCGATTTCCTTCTCGACGAACAGATCGACAAGTTCAAGTTCCGCGAGGAGAACGAGCGAGTGATGGGCCACGGCGGCAAGCCTTCCACCGGCCGGCCTTTGCTGCTTGGCATCACCAAGGCGTCGCTTTCCACCGACTCCTTCATTTCTGCCGCGTCGTTCCAGGAGACGACGCGGGTGCTCACCGAGGCTTCGGTTCGCGGCGCCGTCGATCAGCTTCGCGGCCTCAAGGAAAACGTCATCATGGGCCGCTTAATCCCGGCCGGAACTGGCCTGGAGCTCTACCGGAATTTCAAGCTCCTCACCGAGGTCCACGTGCCGCAGCGTGAGCCGGAGACCGCGATCGAGGAGCCGAGTGAGGCAGCCTTGCCCGGCATCGCCGCCGAAGTCGGCGACGAGGACGAAGCGAGAGCCCAATAAGAAAGGCAATCAGCTATCAGCGGTCAGCTTTCAGCATGCATAGCGAAACTTCTTCTTGCTGATTACTGACGGCTGATAGCTGAGCGCTTTACTGAGAACTGATAACTGAAAACTGATGACTTTTCATTGCTGGAAATGCGGCGCTTCTGTTGACCTTCCGGCCGGCGGCCGCGTGAGCAGCCGGGACGCTTGTCGCCGGTGTGACGCAGACCTCCACTCCTGCCGTAACTGCGACTTCTACGATCCTTCCAAGAATAATCAGTGCTCCGAACCTCAGGCGGAATGGCAACGTGAAAAGGAGGCTGCCAACTATTGCGACTATTTCCGCCCGGCCGGGGGCGCCCGTGCTGCCAAAGGCTCGCGAGGTGGATCGGCAGTTTCGGACGCCAAGAAGAAGTTCGACTCCTTGTTCAAGACTGAACCAGTGTAAAGTCTCGCCTGGTCTTACGATGGCTAGGCCCGAGTGTAGGGGTGCGGCTTGCCGTACCCTTCTTTGCGTTTGGTTGCGCAGCGTGTCGGAAGAGGTTACGGCGAGCCGTCCGCCTACAAATCGAGGCGACGCGCCTTCAGCAACTCCATCCCGCTTTCTGCCATCCAACGGCTGAATAGTGGCCGGGCCTGCCATGAACAAGGTCCGCGCCTCTTGGGTCAAGGCAAGGAGTGTGCGCATGAAAGGCAACCTGCAATCGGTCTTCATCCTAGTTTTCCTCGTTGGCCTCGCTTTGCCCTCCTACGGAGAACCGTGGGCCTATGATTCGTCGCCGCAAGCCGACCAGCAGGAAGTCGTCAAGAAAGAGAAGAATCAGAAGGGCCCCGGTAAGGAAATGAAGCAAGGGGGAAAGGATATCGGCAAGGGCGCAGCGAAAGGGTCCAAAGACTTAGCAGTTGGTACCGGTAAGTCTGCCGGAGATCTGGTTACCGGTCATCCGGTTGACGCCGCGACATCCTTGGGCAAAGGGGCTGCCGGATTTGGAAAGAACGCTGGAGTTGGCGCAGGCAAAGGGGGCGTCAAAATCGGCAAAGGCGCGGTCGGTGCAACGAAGAAGCTGGGCAGGAAGATCAAAGGGAAGAAGAAGGAATAGCGAACCTCGGCATCGGTATGGCGACGCGTCCTGAAGAAGATCCCCGCCTTGTCCGCCTGACGAAGTTATCCCTGGCCCTTCCGGAAGTGTCGCGGCAGTGCCACGGTCAACACGCGGCGTTTCTGGTTCGTAAACGGACCTTCGCCTACTTCCTTAACGACCACCACGGCGACGGCATTGTCGCAGTCACGTGCAAGGTGATGCCAGGCGATAATACGGCGCTAGCCGAGGCTCAGTCGCACCGGTTCTATCTGCCGGCGTACCTTGGACCAAGGGGTTGGGTGGCTCTTCGTCTGGACACAGGCAAAGTGGATTGGGATGAAGTGGGCGAACTGGTGACCACCAGCTATCGGCTCGTCGCGCCGAAACGGCTCGCCGCACTCGCCGAGGCACCTTCCGATTAGCCGCCGGCAATCGCTCCTATAACCAGAAAAGGCTCGGCCCCCGACGCCACCGCATCGGGCAACGGCGCGTCGGGGGACTCATGAGTGATGTCCTCCTCGCAGGCGAAGAACCGCAGGAACGGCCGGCGCTGCAGCGTGACGTGATCACGGATCGTCCCCCGCAACGCCGGATACGTAGCCTCGAGCGCGTCCAGGACGGATCTCTGGGTGGCCACGCCCTCGACGGCGAGTTCTACTTCTCCGTCGACGTGTGCCAAGTTCCGAAGGTGGAATGGAAGTGCAACGCGGACCATGTTAGAACTGGTGTGCCTCACTCTGCTTCAACGATTCGCAATAAACGTCGATGGCCCTCATTTTACCACCCTCTGCTTCTTGCGCCCGAGCGTCTCAAGTAAGGAAACGAATACCGTCTTCCTAACCCACCGACAACCGAACGCAGTATCTTCCTTAGCAGGAGGAAACGTATGAATTGATTTTGGAAGACGAACATAGTTAGTGCAGACTCTTACGCCGTAATCGCATTGCTGGGCGATACCCCTGCCGCCGAAAACGCATTCGTAAGAGATCATCATCGAGCCGTAACCTTCATCAAATACCTCGCCATATTGAATGGTTCCGTAGCCGGCACTCGATGTCTTCTTTGGGCTGACAGGTTTGGATATGTTGCGCAAGAACACAACATAGTCCCACCCGAGTCTTTCTCCTACGTATGGGCCAAAGTAGATCGTCTCGCCGGTTGCCGGGCCCTTGAAACTCGCGATCACCTGAGCCCGATAAACCGCGATCTGATAGTTTTCCGCATCCCCGGAAACGACCTTCACTACCGCAACGGTGTCAGCTCTCTCGAAAAGCGCCGCCTATTGGTAGATACCCGGCTCGGTGACCGTGGCTCGCTGCAGTTGGTGAGCTGAAGTCGCGGGAACCGCGAACAACAAAACCGGGACTGCAACAAGTCCTCGCAGCAACGTCGCCACTTAAACCCCTCTCGGAGTTCGCCGAATGATTGCTAACATCAACTGTCGGGTTGTCCACCTCTATAGATCCCGCTGGATCGGGGTCAAGCCACATCACGCGGGGCTCTGCACCTCAACCGAAAGAACCGGGGACAGCTCGTCAATGATCGGCGTCCTGTTGTTCCGACCGTCGGACGAGTGCGCCAGACTGCTCTCACTCTAGGCAACCAAGCGCAAAACCCAGGGCCTCGCAAACCTCTTTCAATCGCTCGGAGCTCACTGTCCCGACCCGGCGGCCCAGGTCAGTCTTCGACACCGTTACGAGGTTATGCAGATTGATGGCGCAGGGGGCCTTTCATCCCGTCCGTCTCGCTCAATCGCACCTCCGAGGGCACACCGCGGATCGTCGAGGTGACTGGCGCTACGGTGATCGAGGATAAATACGCAATCGCACTCTCCCTCGTCAGGACAACTACAGGTCGCTGTTTGTCGGGCCGACGAAAAAGGTAAAGACGAATATCGCCGCGCGCTATCGTTCCGGCCACACTGCTATCCGCTCCCACCGCGCAGCCTCGTCGGGATCATCAGGGCGCTGCTGATATCCGCGGCGATCGCGGGCCTCCAACTCCTGCCTCTCAAGACGCTTCAGGTGCTCCCGCAACGCCCTGCGAACCAGCGCCGAGCGGTTCACGCGCTCCCGCTTGGCAGCGCCGTTAGTCGCATGGAGAAGTTCGGAATCGAGCACCACTTGAATCGTTTCCTTACTGTGGAGTGTACTCTACATTTCGCTCAACAGTCAACGGCACGGGCCTTGGAGGTGCCTGCCACGTACCCCAACACCTGCGCCCGTCGCGCTCAAGCCAGCGTTTGCACCTCGACCGAAAGCACGGGTGGCAGATCATGGACAATTGGCGACCAGTTGTCCCCGGCGTCGGCCGAAACATACACCTGCCCGCCGGTGGTGCCGAAATACACGCCGCAAGAATCAAGTGAGTCCACGGCCATGGCGTCGCGCAGCACGTTGACGTAGCAGTTGCGTTGCGGCAGACCTTTGGTCAGCTCCTCCCACTCGTTTCCTCCCGTGCGGCTGCGGTAAACGCGTAGTTTCCCCTCCAACGGGAAGTGTTCGGAGTCGCTCTTGATCGGGACCACGTAGACCGTCTCCGGCTCGTGGGCGTGCACGTCAATCGCGAACCCGAAGTCAGTGGGCAGATTGCCGCTCACCTCCTGCCACTCGTCGCCGGCGTTGTCGCTACGCATCACGTCCCAGTGCTTCTGCATGAACAGCAAGCCCGGGCGTGACGGGTTCATGGCGATGTGGTGGACGCAGTGGCCGACCTCGGCGTTGGGGTCGGGGATGTACTGGGACTTGAGGCCGCGGTTGATGGGCTTCCACGTCTGGCCACCGTCGTCAGTGCGGAAGGCACCCGCGGCCGAAATAGCGATGTAGATCTTACCGGGGTCGCTGGGATCGAGAATAATCGTGTGCAGACACATGCCGCCGGCGCCCGGTTGCCACTTGGGTCCCGTGCCGTGACCACGCAATCCGGCGAGTTCCTGCCATGTGTGCGCGCCATCGGTCGAGCGGAACAGAGCCGCGTCTTCCACACCGGCGTAGACCGTATCCGGGTCGGCAAGCGAAGGTTCGAGATGCCACACTCGCTTGAACTCCCAGGGGTGCTGCGTGCCGTCATAGAACTGATGAGTGGTGAGGGGCTTGCCGGTTTCGGGAGTTGTGTCATACACGAATTTGTTGCTCTCGCCCATCGGCCAGCCTTGCGGTGACTTCGTCGGTCCGCCACCGGGCGTCTCCCACGTCTTGCCGCCATCGCTCGAGCGCTGGATGATCTGCCCAAACCATCCGCTCGTTTGCGACGCATAGATCCGATTCGGGTCCGCCGGCGATCCCTTGAGATGATAAATCTCCCAGCCGGTAAAATAAGGGCCACTCACCTCCCATTGCTCGCGCTTGCCGTCGGATTCCAGAATAAACGCTCCCTTGCGTGTGCCTGCCAGTACCCGTACTCTGCTCATCGCTCATCCTCCTTGAGATTCTCGCTCCACGTGCGGACTCCCGCCATGGGCGAGACGAAGTTTCCCGTTCGTTTCTTCTGGTCTTGCTGAATAAATCAATTGACACGGTCCATTCACCCGCCGCTGATCGCCGGCACAATCGAAATGTCGCACCCGGCAGGCAGGGCCGTAGTAAGTCCGCCGGTGTATCGGACATCTTCGTTCCCAACAAAAAGATTGATGTGTTCTCTGACCTCTCCTTGTTCGGTCACGACGCGATCCCGAATGCCGGGGTAAAGCGACCAAAGAGCTTCCAAAGCGTCGCGAAGCGTCGCCGGGTCCGCTGTAATTTCCACCTGTCCCTTTCCCCCTGCGAACGGACGCAAGGGACCCGGTATGTGAAATGTGACGGACACTAGTTGGCCCTGCCTCTTTGTTTCTTATCTTTCCCCGCGGCGCGTTTGGTCCGGGACGGAGACACAGAGGGTTCCCGAGTGAGCTTCGGCCTGCGGCTTGGACGAGGTTCGCCTACGATCGCACACTTCACGCAGACTATCGACGGCAATCCCTCGAGAATCCTCTTCCAATTCTTCCCTTCATCGGACGAGCCGTAGAGCTGACCGCTGCGTGTGCCGAAGTAGACTCCAGCGGGATCGAGCGAGTCAACCGTCATGGAGTCGCGCAGCACCGTCTCATAGGCGCGCTTCTGCGGCAGGCCACGCATCAGCGGTTCCCATGAGGCGCCGGCGTTGCGAGTGCGATAGACCCGCAGGCGACCGTCGATGGGGCACCGGAATTCGTCGGACTCCACGGGAATGATATACACGCAATCCGGATTGTGGGGGTGCATCGCCATGGCAAAGCCGAAGTCCGAAGGCACCCCGTTGGCGATGTCCTTCCAGCTTTCGGCGCCATCGTCCGAACGATACAGGCCCCAATGGCTCTGTACGAAAAATCGTTCAGGGCGCGCCGGGTGCATCACCATTTTGTGTATGCATTGGCCGAATTCAGGGTACTTCTCCGGCTGATACACCACCCGAATGCCCCGGTTCTGGGCCCGCCACGTGCTTCCGCCATCGTCGGTGCCGTAAACACCGGCGGCGGAAATGGCGATACGCATTCGCTCGTTTTGCGTGGGGTGAGGCAGAATGGTATGCAGGCAGAGCCCGCCGTTACCCGGCACCCAGCGTGGCCGATGGGGATGATCGAACAGCCCGCGAACGAGAGACCATGTTTCTCCCCCGTCACGCGACTCGAACAGCGCCGCCGGCTCAACGCCGCAATAGAGCACGTTGGGCTCGTCGCGACGGCCCGGGCAGATCTGCCAGATGTTTTTCAAGGAGGCGCCGCTTTCCGCAGGAAACCGGAGATTGGCCTCGAGAGGATTAGTCCAGACTTTGCCGAAATCGTCGCTCGACCGCAGATAGGTGCCCCAATAACTGCATGTCGAAGCCCACAAGCGGCGCCCGCCGTTTCGTCCGTCGTAGGCCATAGCGTAGATCACTTGCCCGTGAAAATACGGTCCGGCCACATCCCAGTGGGTGCGAGCGAGCGTCGAGCGCAGCAGGAATGCCCCCTTCACCGTGCCGATCATCAACAGGACGTCGCCTTCCCTGACGTGAAGGTGCCGGATGCCGCGAAAGACAGTCGTAAATGGTCCTCTTTGTTCACTGGGCTGCGGCGGCGTGGTCATGGAGTGCGACTGCAAAGCCTCGAGTGCGGCCTGAACCTCACCGGCCTGCTGATATCGCTGGGCAGGTTCTTTGGCGAGACACCGTTGGATGACAGCCCACAGGCCGGGAGGGATCTGGCTGGGCAACGGCGCCGGCGGCTCGCGCAAAATGGCGGAACTGACTTCCAGGCTGGTAGCTCCTCGAAACGGGAGTTGGCCGGAGACCGCCTCATACAGCATTACGCCGAGCGCCCATAGATCGCTGCGATGGTCGCCGGCCTGCCCTCGCAGGACTTCGGGCGCCATGTAAAACAGAGTGCCTGCGATGGCCCCGGCGCCCTCGAGAGGAGCTATGCTCTCCGTTACTTGATCCGGCATCAACTGCGGCAACCGCCTGGCCAAGCCGAAATCGAGGACTTTTACCAGACCCTGCGGGGTGACAATGATGTTGGCGCTTTTCAGATCACGATGGACGATATCGCGGCCATGGGCATGCGCCAGCGCGCCGGCAATCTGAACGCCGTAACGCAAGATGGATTCCACGGTCAAGGTTTTGCTGCCAACCAGCGCACTGAGCGATTGGCCCTCGATCAGCTCCATCACCATGTAGAGCTCATCATCTACCTCGCCGACTTCGTGGATGGTGCAGATGTTGGGATGGCTGAGAGCGGAGGCAGCCCGCGCTTCGTGGAGCAGGTTTTTTCGAGACGAGTCTCCCTCCACGGCGCCTTCGCGCACCACCTTCAAGGCGACGTCTCGCTCGAGAACCTCGTCGTGCGCGCGGTAGACGACACCCATGCCCCCTTGCCCGATCTTCGAGACGATGCGGTAGTGGCCAAGCAATTCGCCGATCATTGCTGCTCGTAGGCTTGCTTCAAGCGTTGAATATCGATCTTCTTCATTTGCAGCATGGCCTGCATCACCCTTTTAGCCTTTTCGGGATCCTTGTCTCCGAGCAACTCGATCAGAACATCAGGAGTGATCTGCCACGACAAGCCAAATTTGTCTTTCACCCAGCCGCAGTCACTCTCTGCGCCGCCCTCGGAGAGTTTCTCCCAATACTCGTCTACTTCGGTCTGGGTCTGGCAGTGCACTACGAACGAAATGGACTCGTTAAACTTGAAAAGCGGTCCGGCGTTCAGAGCCGTGAAGGGTCGCCCGTCGAGCTCGAAAGCTGCGGTCATCACCGTTCCCGCCGTACCTGGCGATCCTTCCGGGTAACGGGAGATGCCGGTAACCCTGGAGTTTTTGAAAACCGAGACATAGAAGTTCGCCGCTTCCTCCGCCTTACCGTCGAACCACAACATGGTGCTGATTTTTGGCATGGGTTCTCCTCTCCGCGGTGCTCAAGGCTTCGCGACCGCGCGCCGACACTCGATCTGCAAATGTGGGTAGCACCGGCGTCGGGTCGCGCTCCCGCCATCGCCGCCGGACTTCCGCCAGAACCTGCTCGCGATTCTTCGCCATCCCGGCGATGAGGGCGCAGGGAGCCCCCGTCTCCTCGTGCTGCGCGCCCCAAATGAGCAGTTCCAACAGCACCGGCGCCAGATCAATCCCTTTTTCCGTGAGTTTATAGTTTATCCTTCGTCCGTCCGTTTCGTCTACCTCGGCAGTGATGATCCCACTCGTTTCGAGTTTTTGCAGTCGGTCCGACAGGACATTGGTGGCGATACCTTCCCCCGATTCCCGCAACTGCTTGAACGTCCGGAGGCCGCGAACCATCAGATCGCGGACGATCAATAACGACCAGCGGTCTCCAAACACCTCCAGCGAGATACTCACCGGGCAGCCCGACCGGCGCTTCGACATACCCTTCCCTGCCACGTTTGTAAGGGTAGCAGCATTACTTGCAAAATGCAAGTGATCTTGAGTGTGGCAGAATGAGGCACGGAGGTGGCGACGCGAAGTTCCCTGGGACCGCGGGCGTCCCCGCCCGCTCTTGTTTGCCGAAAGGTCCTGCCTGAACGCAACTGGCATACAACGGCGGGCGGGACGCCCGCGTTCCCAGGTTTCCCGGATGGGTTTCTATACGTAGTCGAACAACGTCATGAAGCCGAAGTCCATGTGGAGCTGCTGGTGGCAGTGGAAGAGTGTCAGGCCCGGATTATCGGCGACGAAATCGATTTCGTACCGCTGGTAGCCGCCTAACATCACCACGTCCTTCATGACACCGGCGGTGGCGAGCCCGGCGAGGTTGGTCAGCTCGAAGCTGTGGCGATGCAGATGGATGGGATGGATGTCGTCGCTCGAGTTGCTCATGCGCAGACGGTAGCGCTTGCCTTCACGTAAATGGAACGTGGCGGGTTCCACTTCGCCGGACATGCGGTCGCTCGGGAAGGCGACGCCGTTGATGGTCCAGCGATTGAATCCCGCGTCGGCGGCGTTATCCTTGGCGAACTCCAGCTCGAGGGTTTCGTCGGCGGGCGGAGCAGAGGCGCCGGGCTTGGCGAACCGGGCATAGTTCCAGCGGAAAAGCGCCGGGGGAAGCCACTGAGCTTTGCCGGATCGGCCGGCATATTCCACCACCACGCCCATGCCATGGCCGCGGTCGTCGTCAGCAAGATCACCGAGGATCCACACGCCCGGATGATTCATTTCCGCCATGGCGGAGACGCGTTCCGCGGTGCCGAGCCAGAGCACGGGAACGTGGGCGGGATTCGGCACCGGATTGCCGTCGAGTGCGACCACCTGGAAGGAATGGCCCGGCAAAGCCAGGCTGCGAATTTCGGTAGCGCTGCCGTTCAGGATGTGGAAAAGGACGCGTTCACCTTGCTTCACGCGGATGGGCTCGCCGTGGCCGAGCATGCGGCCGTTGATGGTGAAGAATTCGTAGCCTACTTCGTAACCGTGCGGCATCCCCTTGGCGAGCGAAGCCTTCATGGCGGCCTCCCCCACCCGTTTGAGAGCCCTGTCGGGAGCGGGGGGTGAGAGGAAATCCTGAGGCATGTCGCCGCCGCGGCTGAGAGTCGGCTCGAACTCCTTCAGAACCAGGAAGACCTCGCGATCGTAGCGGCCGGGATTGTCCTTGGGTTCGATGTAAACCGGGCCGACCTGGCCGGTGTATTGGCCCGCGAACAGGTTGGCGCCGGCGCGATTGTGAGTGTGATAGAAGCGTAAACCGGCGGGATTGGGCGTAAGGGTGATGCGACGCTTGCCGTGCGCCGGGACGTAGGGCGTGCCTTCCTCGGCGGCGCCGTCCACGTCGGTCGAGACCTTCTGGCCGTGCCAGTGCAACTGTTCGGGCGTATCGGTGTCGTTGACGATATCAACGGTCACCTCGCGGCCTTCCTTGAAGCGAAGCAGGGGGCCGGGGAATTGGCCGTTGTAGGTAATCGTGGAAACGATGTGGTCGCGAGCGATTTCCACCGCGGCCGCCTGGATTCGGATGGTATAGTCGGGCTCAGTCTCGGCTTCAGCAGCCAACATGTGCCGGGAGGATAGCCAGAGCGCGCCGGCAGTGAGACCGGAAGACTTCAGAAAGCGGCGCCGCGACTCATCAGGATCGCCCATAGAATCCTCCTTCGTTTGTTTCCGGGCGCTGCCGCGCCTCCAGCGACCACGCTCCGCCGCCCACGATCAGCAGAAAGACCAGCGAACACAACATCGCGAAATCGGTGCGCGCATCGCTCACCATGAACCAGAATCCCTGGTTCGCCCGAAAGAGTTCGGGAATCTTGGTGGTGGCGATGGCGGTTGCGATCACGATCAGCAGCGGAACGCTGGCCAGCCTGGCCCACAATCCCACCAGCACCAATAGGCCACACACGATCTCAAACGCTCCAACAAAGTGGGCAGTGAAATAGGGTTGTGGGAAGCCGATTTTCGTGAAGCGGAGCACGCCCATCTTGGGATCGGTGTACTTGAGGATGCCCTGGGTCAAGAAGATCAGCCCCACGGCCAGGCGGATCAACACGATGCTCGCCGGCCCTCGCGCCGGCCTGAAGAAGAACTGGGTGACCGCGCTCATGCTGCTATTGTCCTTTGCCCCTTCTCGCAAGACAGTGTAGCAGCCTATCGGCTGATGGAATAGTCGCTTGTCTGGTAAACCAACTGAACCAAGTGCATTTCGGCTCGAACAGAAGCCTCGAATCGGCAACCCTCTCCCGCGTGGAAGGCGGGAAGAAATGATCGGAAAAGCAAAAACACCTCTCGCCAAGGCGCAGAGTCGCAAAGAAAACAAGAGACTTCCGCTTCGCGGCTCTTTGCGCCTTGGCGCCTTTGCGAGAGATTTTTCATTTTTTCACGCCTTCGTGGGGAGAGGGTGCGACGAAGCCGGGGGTGAAAGGTCACTTCCGCCCCCCTGCCCATGCCGTCAGTCCGCTGACCCTCCGCCGGCGGCAAGGATAGGACCCCCACCCGACCCGCGCTGGGTGGCGCCATTGTCAGAACTCAGCCCGTTTTGCCTCCAACTCGCACGTTTCCGAACCTGGGTCGCCCAGAAAAACCGGGCACGAGTCCGCGAGTTCGTGGATCAACAGTAGCCAACCAGGGAGGAACAGGGTTTGTTTTTCACCCAGGGCGCGTGCTTGATGGCCAGTTCAGTGGTGACAAGGCGATTTATCGAGAGCTATCGGCGTGCGAGATGATTGACTCGAACCCCGCCACCACCCAC
>Ga0335078_10015388_pt1 | contig 11359 bp, 12 predicted proteins | sample Lox_Sample_32_FD_206711 | JGI IMG/M metagenome (GOLD analysis project Ga0335078, IMG submission 206711) | Soil microbial communities from Loxahatchee National Wildlife Refuge, Florida, United States - Lox_Sample_3.2 | ecosystem: Environmental > Terrestrial > Soil > Wetlands | place: USA...
CCAACAAGGTCATCGGCACGATCAAGACCGGGAAGCAGCCCACGAGCATCGACTTCCTGCCCAACGGGCGTCAGGGCTACGTAACCGACGAGAACAGCGGCACCGTCGAAATCCTGAACTTCACGCAGTGAGGGCTGGGTTTCCCCGCCCAGCGTGGAGAGATCCCGACGAGGGCGGAATTCGCGAACGAACCGACGAAAGCGCCTCCGAGCCGGTCGCGCTCGCAGCCTGTGACGCTCAGCGCTGGATGGTGGCCACGGGCGGGAAGAACTCGGGTTTGGGTGGCGGGTCGAAGGATGGCTGTGCTGAGGTCAGCCTCTCGGGCGCGCTGGCGCGGTCCTCGGCGGTGGCGAACGAACCGGGGGTATGGCTGAACTCGACGAGTATGCCGTTGGGGTCGATGGCGTAGATCGAGACTGAGAAGCCCCAGTCCAGCTGGGCGACGGTGATCCCGGACTCGCGCCAGCGCTGCTTGTGCCGTTCGAGGTCTTCGAGCGTGGGGGCGTCGAAGGCCATGTGGTTGACCCAGGCGGGAAGGCCCAGCGAACTCGACAGGTCGGTTTGGTAGGCGGAGCCGATGCTCTCATCGTGAAGGTCCCAGAACGAGATCATCCCGTCACCCCCGGTGTCGTAGAACACCAGGCGCGACCAGCCGGTGCCGCCCGGAGTTGGCCCGCACTGGACCTTGGCGAGCTTGAAGTCCATCAGTTCTGTGTAGAAGCGGTGGGTCGCGCTTAGATCCCGCGTCGCGAGGGATACGTGGTGGAAGGCCACGACAGTCCTCCGTCCTGACCGAGCCAGCTAGCAGAATATTATTCTGCTCACGGGCAGAATAATATTCTGGATGACGATGGTCAACCCAAGATCGGAGTCCTGGCCCGCCATGGGAACCCGAACAGCACTCGACGAAACGCGACGCGGCGCGATTCTCAACGCGGCGCTTGACTGCTTCCTGCTCCACGGGGTCGCCGGGACCACCATCGAGGACCTCAGGTCGGCTTCAGGCGCGAGCGTCGGCTGCATCTACCACCACTTCGGTAGCAAGGAACAGCTCGCCGCGACGCTGTATGTCCAGATCCTGGCCAGCTATCAGAACGCGTTCCTCGCCTCACTGAAGACGAGCCGCAGCGCCCGAGCCGGGGTTGAAGGCGCCGTTCGCCATCACCTGCGCTGGGTCGCCGCCCGGCCCAGCCAGGCAAGGTACCTCTTCCACTGCCGCGAGCCAGAAGTGGTCAGCGAATCGAACCGGGCTGCCAACGAGCTCAATGTCAACTTCTACGCCGAGGCCGGCCGGTGGCTCGCCGGGCATGTCAGCAGGGGCCATATCCGAGCGCTTGCTCCCGAGCTATACCACGCGCTCTGGATGGGCCCGAGCCTGGAATACACCCGCCAGTGGCTCGCCGGCAGCAACCGGCCCTGGGATCGGCTGACCGGCGAGCGGCAGCTAGCGGAAGCGGCATGGAACGTACTCAGAGCAGTTCGGTGAACAGACCCTCGCCCGCTCAGCGGCCGACGACCGCGTAGGTCGCCATGACCCGTTTCTCGGTCGCTACCCGCGTCCGCAGCAGCTCGCGCGCCTGCGCGACCAGGTCCGCCGCCCCGGCTTCCTGCGCGGCCGCCAGCGCCGCCGTGAAGGCGCGCCCGGCCCGCTCGTAGCGGTCGGTCACGTCGGCGAGGTGCAGGCTGTCGGCCGGGCAGGCCAGCGCCGCGGCGAGCACGGCGGCCAGCGGCTCGCCGCCGTGCCGTGCCGCCACCTCCCCTGCGTAGGCCAGCAGGGCCGTCGTTTCCTCGCGCATCCAGGCGATCTCGTGCGCCGCCCGCACCGCGGCGTTGCGCAGCACGGTCTCGGTCATCACCAGCCGCAGCTTGAGCGTCTCGTCGGTGAGGCCGGGGAGGATCGCGTCCATCAGCTCCCGGCAGCAGTCGGCGATGAGCGCGTCGGTCGTCGGCCGGGTGATCATCTCAGTCCCCTCAGGTCAGCCACAAAGCCAACTCCCCTCAGCTCAGCCGGTCGCAGATGGCAAGGAACATGTCGTGCTGGTGCGAGATGGCGTTGACGAGGTACGCGGCCAGGATGCCGGGCCGCTCGCCTGGCCCGATGGCCGCCGCGGCCGCGAGCATCTGCTCAAGCAGCGTCGCCATCCCGATGATCAGGAAGTAGTCGACCACCTGCGGGTTGACCTGCTCCGCCGTGAGCCCGCTTGCCGCACGGTAGCGGGCGAGGAACCGCTGCGGGTCGGCCCAGTACACGTTCGGCTGCAGCGGGATCTGCGTGTAGTACCCCAGGTCCTCGCGCGGGTCGCCGACGTGCGCGAACTCCCAGTCGATGACCAGCGGGTGGCCGGCGCCGACCAGGACGTTCGACGGCTGGCAGTCACCGTGCACCAGCGCGAGCGGGACCGGCGGCGGCTGGTGCTCCCGCGCCCACCCGCTGATGTAGCGCAGCACGGGTGCGCTGCCCGGGTACTCCCCGGCCATCCGGTCGTAGCGCGCCAGGACGCCGTCGAGGTAGGCCGGCCAGTCCGCCGGCCGTCGCATCGAGGCAGGCAGTCCGTCGAGCGGCGTGCGGTGCACGGCCGCGAACGTGTCCGCGAACAGGTCGGCGAGCGGGCGGGCATCGGCGGCCAGCGCCATCTCATCCTGCAGCGACACCGCCGTCGCGCAGTCCATCACGATCGTCTTCGCGCCCAGGTACTCACCCGACGGGTCATACCAGCGGGGCACGGGCGTTCGCACCGGCGTCGCGCCGGGCAGCGCCGCGAGCAGCTCCCACTCGGCATCCCTGTCGCTGGCGAACACGCCGCTGCCCGGCGGGGGATCGCCGCGCAGGATGAACGTCTCTTCACCGCCGGCCCGCCAGCGCACCCGCGCCCTGGCGGTGACCCGGCTGTACCCGCCGGTGATGGCCTCGCAGCCCACGACCCGGCCGTCGCGGTCGGGCTCGACGGCGGCAAGCAGCCGCTCGAACCCGGGACCCAGTGCGTCCATGGAACCAGTGCCCGTCTTTCAGAAGGTGACAAGCGCAGCGTCGGTCGCCCGCAGGTGATGCAGCTCGTTGAGCGTGTGGATGACCCGCCTGCCGTCCCCGGTCAGCACCCGGCTCACCGAGGCGTGCGCGGGCCGGAAGAACATGTCCTGGCGCAGGCCGAGCAGGTGACCGAGGTAGGCGTTGATGACGCCGCCGTGGCACACGATCGCGAGTTGGCTGCCCTTGTGCAGGGCCAGGATGCCCTCGACGACGGTCACGACCCGGCTGCGGAACTCGGCGCTGCCTTCGGAGAACGGCGACACGTCCCAGCGCAGCTCGCGGTCGAAGCGCTCACGGACACCGTGCCACAGCACCGGGGGCAGCACGTCCTTGAGCGGCACGCCGTCGGGCACGTCGCGGTACGTTTCCACCTCGCGCAGTTCCGGGTAGACGACGGGCTCAAGGCCGTGCGGCGCCGCGACCTCGCGGGCGGTCTCCACGGCCCGGGCCAGGTTGCTGCACAGCACGGCGCCGACCGGCTCGCCGGCCAGCGCCGCGCCGACCGCGGCCGCCTGCCGCCTGCCCAACGCGGACAGCGGCGGGTCGGACCACTGCCCGGGCGTGAACGCGCCGGACGGCACTTCCTGCTTGCCGTGCCGGACGAAGGTCAGCGTGACCACGTCCGGCTGGCCGGTCAGGAAGGGCAGGTCGAGTGAGGTCGGGGACGGGGACGGGTAACCCGGAAGTGTATGCGAGTGCATAGTCAGATCGTAGGGGACGCATCGGCTCATCTCCGGTCGATTCGTTCTAGCTGGGGTGTTGCCTACCAGCCCTTGCCACATGAATAATCCAGACAGGTAGTTACTCAAGACTCGTTCCGCTAACTAGGAGACGACGACATGGTGTACGTCCCGCATCGCGGAGACCTGCCGGCCAGGTTCGGCGAGGGAGTACCGCTGATCCCCGATATCGGCCCCGCCGAGCTGGACTCGAGTGTGTACACCGACCCCGCCAGGTTCGAGGCCGAGCGGCGGAAGGTGCTCAACCGGAGCTGGCAGATCATCTGCCGCTCGAGCGAGATCCCTGGCGCCGGCGATCACGTGGTCTGGGCGGGGCACGGCGAGACGATCGTGGTCAGCCGCCGCCGCGACGGCGGTGTCAGCGGCTTCCACAATGTCTGCCAGCACCGCGGGTCTCGCATCGTGCCGCGGTCCGGCCAGGGTGCCCGCCGCTTCACCTGCCGCTGGCACAGCTGGAGCTACGACCTGGAGGGCACGCTCGTCGGCGTGCCTGACCGCGAGGACTTCGACGAGCGCCAGCTCAAGGACGCCTGCGCGCCGCCGGTCGAGTGCGCAGAATGGGGCGGCTGGGTGTGGGCCGTGCTCGCCGGGCCGGGCGCGGCGCCGCCGCTGCCCGACTGGATCGGCGGCGAGATCCTGGGCGACCTCGGCGCCTACCGGATGGCAGACATGGTGCTGCACGACAAGCTGACCTGGGAGCTTGAGGCGAACTGGAAGGTCGTCATCGACGGCTTCAACGAGAACTACCACGCCGCGCACCTGCACACGATCTCGCCGCAGGACGTCAGGGACGGCCGGTTCAGCACCTACTTCGTGTTCGGCAGGAACGCGATGATGGTCGTCCCCTACAAGGGCGTGCTCCCGGAGCTGAACCGGACCCTCGACCACCAGAGCCTGGCCATCTGCCATTACACGATCTTCCCGACGGCGGTGTTCAACAACAACCCCGGCCATATCCAGCTGTTCCGCTCGGTCCCGATCGCGGTCGACAAGACCAGGTTCGAGTGCTGGGAGCTGTGGTACCCCGACGGCGACGACGAGTACCTGGAAAAGACCGGCGCCCACTGGGAACGGCTCAAGTCCGTGGTCGGCGAGGACGTCGGGATCTTCCAGGAATGGGCGGCGGCACGCCGGTCCACCGCGTACCGCCGCAACGTCTTCAACAACCGCGAGTGCAAGCTCACCCATTTCCACCGCGTCGTGCAGCACATGCTCGACGCCGACGACTGACAGGCGCCCGGCATGGCCGCTCCGCAGTACGCAGCAGGAATCGACTTCAACCCGGCCGTCCGCCAGGACGCGTTCGACGTCATGGCGCGGCTCATTCAGCACTACCGCGACACGTCGACGGACCAGGCGGCGGACCAGTGGCGCGAGCCCGTGCACGCCTACCGTGATCCCGGCCGGTGGCAGCGCGAGATACAGGCCATCTTCCGCAGGGTCCCGCTGCCGCTTGCCTTGTCGTGCGAGCTGCCCGGGCCTGGCAGTTACAAGGCGATCGACGTGGCCGGCATCCCCGTGGTCATGACCCGCGACCGGGCAGGCGACGTGCGTGCCATGATCAACGTCTGCAGGCACCGGGGCGGCGAACTGGTCCCAGAGGGCACCGGGCGGGCGAGCCGGCTGACCTGCCCGTACCACTCGTGGAGCTACGACCTGGGCGGCTGCCTGCTCGGCGTCTACGGCGAGCGGACATTCGGCGCCGTCGACCGCGACACGATGAGCCTGATCGCGCTGCCCGCCGCCGAGCGCGCCGGGCTGGTCTTCGTCTCGCTTGACGCCACGGGCACCATCGACCTTGACCGGTGGCTCGGCGCCGAGCTGAGCACGCTGCTCGAGGCGATGGGGCTTGCCACGTGCTTCCACTATTCCACGCGGACCCTGGCCGGGCCGAACTGGAAGGTGGCGATCGACGGTTACCTGGAGGGTTACCACTTCGCGTCGCTGCATCGCACCACGGTCTTCCGTACCAACCTCTCCAACATGGCCGCCTTCGACAGCTGGGGACCGCACCAGCGCAACGCGTTCGCACTGCGGCCGATCGCCGACGCCGTTGACCTGCCGCGCGAGCAGTGGGACCCGGCGCTGTGCGTCGGCGCGATCTACTGGCTGTTCCCCGGCCTTGCGGTGGCCGGCGGCTGGCGCTCCCAGGTGGTCGTCTCGCTCGTGCTGCCGGGCACCAGCTGGGACACCTCGCAGACGCAGCAGATCCTGGCGCTGCGTCACGCGCCCCGAGACGACGACGAGGCCAAGGCGGCCGAGCACACCCGCGACTGGTTCCACGACGTGGTCATGGACGAGGACTACGCGACCGGCTTCGGCGTGCAGCGCGGCCTGCTTGCCCTGGACGGTGCGGACTTCGTCTTCGGCCGCAACGAACCGGGTGTCCAGCACTTCCACCGTGTACTGAAGGAGATGGTGCCATGAGCGAGCTTGCGAGCGAGTCAGCAAGTACAGTGCGTCCGCGAATGCGGACTCCGAGCGCCAGCGAGGTGTCCTCATGAGCGAGCTTGCGAGCGAATCGGTACGTACAGTGCGTGGCGCGGCTAACCAGGCGCAAGCACCCGCGGCGACGGCGGCGCACGCTCCGTTCCTCTTGGATAAGCGGGTGGCCGTGATCACCGGCGGCACCCGCGGCATCGGCCGGGGCATCGCCGAGGCCTTCGCCGCGCAGGGCGCCACCGTGGTGCTCGGCGGCAAGTCGCGGGCCAAGGGCGAACAGGCGCTTGATGAGATGGGCATCGGCGACCGCGCCATGTTCGTGGCCTGCGACGTGCGCCGCAGGGACGACGTTAACAACCTGGTCGACCAGGCGGCCAGCCGCTACGGCAGCGTCGACATCCTGGTCAACAACGCCGGCGGCAGCGACCGGTTCGCCCTGGTGCACGAGATGTCGGACGAGGCCTGGGAGAACGCGCTCAACCTCAACCTGAACGCGGCCTTCTGGGGCACCCGCCGCGCGCTCGGCTGCATGCTTGAGCACGGCTGGGGGCGGATCATCAACATCTCCTCGGTCGAGGGCAAGCAGGGCAACAAGCCCGCGGTCAGCCACTACATCACCAACAAGCACGCGCTCAACGGCCTGACCAAGGCGGTGGCACATGAGTACGGGACCAAGAACATCACCTGCAACGCCATCTGCCCTGGTGCCATCGAGACGGACATGATGAAGGAACTCGGGCCGCAGGCGGCGGCCGGCGCGGGCATCACCTACCAGCAGTTCCTCGACAACTACGCCGCCGAGTCCGCCATCAAGCGGCTGAACACGGTCCACGAGGTGGCCGCCATGGCCACCCTGCTCGCCAGCGAGCTCGGCGGCGGCATCACCGGCGCGCTGATCAACGTCGACGGCGGCACGGCCCAGTGGTGAGCCCCGTGGCGGAGGGTCCCGTGGCGAAGGAGCCCGTGGCGGAGGGTCCCGTGGTTAGCGACTCGGCCGCGGCGCTGCCCGACCAATGGCTCACCGACTGGCAGCGCAGCGCGCGCATGCCGTTCTACACCCGGGCCAACGCGGGCGAGGTGCTCGCGGATCCGGCAAGCCCGCTCGGCTGGACGCTGGTCTTCGAGCGGGGCCTGCTGCCCGGCTGGCTGCGCGGGATGGTCGAGTTCGGCATCTACCGCGACGGCGAGCTTGACGCGCGGCGCCCGCCCGTGGTGGGGACGTTCGGCGGCTACTTCTACATCAACCTCTCGCACTGCCGGGTGATGGCCATCAGGATGGGGATGACGGTGGCGGCATTCGACGCGGCGCTGCTCGGCAATGCCGCGGCCGCGCCGCCCTATCAGCCCCACCCGCAGGACCCGTGCCCCGAGTGCTCGGCCAAGGTCAGCCAAACGATAGCGGGGATACTCGGCGCCGACGGGTTCCCGCGGATCGAGGCGGACCTGGAGCGCGTGCTCGCCAGGCGGCGCGGCCGCCCGGACCTGGCCGCGCTGTCGCCGGCCGGGCTGGTCGCGTACGCCCGGTCGTTCCTGCCCGAACTTGACAACGCCTTCGCCGTGCACGACTTCTCGACCCTTGGCTCGGCGGTCGGGCCCGCGATGCTCGCCGAGGCCTGCGCGGCGGCCGGCCAGCCCGCCGCCCTGCTCGACCTGATCTCGGGCTACGGCGATGTCCCGTCCGCCTCGCCGTCCTGGGGCCTGTGGCGGCTGTCCAGGCTGGCCAACGATTCGCCCGAGTTCGCCGAGGACCTGGAGCGGTTCCTGGCGGACTTCGGCCAGCGCGGGCCCAACGAGTGGGACATCCGCGCCGTCTCCTGGGAGGCAGGCCCGCATCAGGTGCTCGCGCTCGTCGACAGCATGCGGCGGATGCCGGACGAGGACTCGCCTGACGCCCGCCACGCGCGGCTGCAGGCCGCCCGCGCCGCCGCCGCCGAGCGGATCCGCGGCGCGCTGCCCGACGACGCGGCCAGGCAGGGCTTCGACGTCGCGCTGCGGTCCGCGGCACGGACGATACCGCTGCGCGAGAAGACCAAGCTGATCGCCGTCACGGCGATCAACGAGGTCCGGATGGCCATGCGCGAGCTTGGCCGCCGCGGCGTGGCCGCGGGTTACTTCGGCGCGCCGGAGGACGTGATGATGCTGCTCGAGTCCGAACTCGACGACTACGCCGCGGACCCGGCGCGCTTCGCCCCGGTGATCGGCGAGCGGCTGGCGCAGTACCTGGCGCTGTTCGAGCTCGAGCCACCGTTCATCATCGACGCCGACCCCGCGCCGCTGCCCAGCTGGCCGCGGCGAGCCCGGCCGCGGCCGCCGGGCACCGGGAACAGTGGCGCCAAGCCGGGTGAGGTGCTGCGCGGCATCGGCGGCAGCGCGGGCCGCTACACGGGCCGGGCCCGGGTCGGCATCGACCTGCCGGCGGCGATGGCCCTGGAGCCAGGCGAGATCCTGGTCGCGCCGCTCACCGACGCCGCCTGGACGCCCCTGTTCCTGGTGGCGGGGGCGGTGGTGGCGGACGTCGGCGCCTTGAACAGCCACGCCGTGGTGGTGTCCCGTGAACTCGGGATTCCCTGCGTGCTCTCGCTCGGGGACGCCACCGCGCGGCTGCGTGACGGCATGGTGCTCGAGGTGGACGGTACCGCGGGCACCGTCACCGTGGTCAGTGGATAACTCGGCGGATAACGAGGAACGGGCAGCCATGTCGAACCTGCAGGCCCTGCTGGACAAGCAGGAGATCACCGAGCTGTGCTACCGCTACGCCCTGGCACTTGACGGCCGCGACTGGACCGGGCTCGCCGCCGTGTTCACGCCGGACGCCAGCGCCTTCTACCTGGACAAGCCGCCGTGCCACGGGTACCAGGCGATCGAGGACACCTGCCGCGCGTCGCTCACCCCGATGACCGGCTCGCAGCACCTGATCTCCAACGTCGTGGTCCGCGTGGACGGCGACCAGGCCGCGTCCAGCTGCTACCTGCAGGCTCAGCACGTCAAGACCGGCACGCACGGCGGCGACAACTTCATCATCGCCGGCCGGTACGACGACAAGCTGGTCCGCACGCCGGACGGCTGGCGCATCCGCGAGCGGCGGCTCGCGGCGGTCTGGACCGAGGGCAACCCGGCGGTGGCGGGACGCTGACCAGCCAGGCCAGCGGTCCCGTGGCCAGCGGCCTACGGTCAGCCGGTCCCGTGGCCAGCGGTCCCGTGGCAAGCGGCCCGTGGTTAGTCGCGCCGTGGTTAGTCGCGCCGTGGTTAGTCGCGCCGGGCCGCGCCGGACGTGTCCTGCCACATCCGCGTGGAGTCGAAGCCGATCCGCGCCGCCGGCACGACCTCGAGGACGACCCGGCGGGGCGAGTCGAGGTGCCGGGCGAACGCGGCCGCCGTGTCCGGGTCCGCCGGCCGGACGGCCGCGGCGAGCGCGGGGTAGAACCAGGCCTTGGTGCGCTCGTCCTCGTGCACCAGGCAACGTCCCTTGTAGGTCAGTGACTTCGAGGTGGTGATGCCCGAGCCGCGCGAGGTCACCACGACCGACACCCGCGGATCGCGGCGGACGGCCGTCACCCGCGCCCGCTGCGCGCTGGCGGTGAGCCAGAACCGGCCGTCCGTGAAGACGTAGTTCATGATCACGCCGACCGGATGGCCTGCCGAGTTGCTCCAGATGAACGTGCACTCGGTCTGCCTGGCAAGCAACTCCGCCTCGGCGGCCGCGTCGAGGCCGTACCCCGTGACGTCCTCGTAGTCGCGATCGGGCATGACGACGGCCTCCCTGTATCGGCTATCTATGACAGTATCTAAACAAAGCATTCATAAAGTAAGCGGAGGTTCCCATGCAGCTTGGCTTGTGCCTGCCGCAGCTCGGCGGCCACGTCGACCGTGATGGCCTGCGGGCTTTCTGCGAGCAAGCGGAGGAACTCGGCTACGGCAGCCTGTGGGTGCAGGAACACATCTTCTACCCTTTGAATCCGGTGTCTGGTTACTCGGCCCGGCCGGGCCTGAAGGTGCCGGACCCCTACCGCAGCACGCTTGCCGCGCTCGAGACGCTCACCGCCGCGGCCGCCTGGACCACCCGGCCGCTGGTCGGCACGAGCATCCTGGTGGCCGGGCTGCACCGGCCGGTGGCCCTGGCGCAGCGGCTGTCCACCATCGACCTGCTGTCCGGCGGCCGGCTTGTGGCCGGCTTCAGCGTCGGCTGGTCGGATGAGGAGCACCGGGCGATGGACGTCGACCCGCGGACCCGCGGCGCCCGCTGCGACGAGCTCGTCGACGCCGTGGTGGCCTGCTGGGGCACCGACCCGGTGCGGTTCGACGGACGGTTCTTCACCATCCCCGAGGCCGAGGTGAAGCCGAAGCCGGTGCAGCGGCCACGGCCGCGGCTGCTGTCGGGCATGCGGTCGGCGGCCGGGCTGCGGCGTACCGCGGCGAAGTTCGACATCTGGAACCCGGCTTCCGGCCCGCTTGAGCAGCACCTGGAGATCCTCGGCCAGCTCAACGAGATGCGCCCGGCCGGACGCCCGCCGCTTGAGCTGTACCGCAGGCTGTTCACCACGCCGCCTGTCGAGGTCGCGAACCTGCGCACCCGCGGCGTCGACGAGCTGTGCGAAGAGGTCGCGCGGTCCCGGGCGGCGGGTGCCGGCGCGGTGATCATCGACACCAACTTCGACCAGGCGCTTGACTCGGCCCGGAGCTGGGCGCAGGTGCCGCGGACGCTCGCACCGCTGCTCGATGCCGCCGCGTTACCCCCAAGGCCGGCAAGTCAAGTAGGTGGCCCGGGTGTCAGGGTGCCGGCGGTGCCACGACGGCACGGCCCTGGTACGCGAGGCGACGGCGTGCCCGGCGCTGCCCGCGGAACCACGCGTCCTGCCGGGCCGGCGGGCGGCGCACGCGGCGGCCGGCGGGCAGCGCACGCGACGGGCAGCGCACGCGGCGGGCGGCCGGCAAGGCCGCGCCGCCGGATCTGCTGGTAAACAAATCACAACAGGTAAAGAAAAGACGTCTGGAACGTTTTTTCTTTACCGCGGACAAAAAATTTACCTGATAAGAAAAATTTACCGATAAATGGCATGCGGCAGGGGCGCGTGATACGTCGGCCCGCCCCGGACCAGCCGGAGCCAGGCTCCGCGAGCTGGCCCGTCGTCGGCACACCTCACCCGTCGCA
>Ga0335078_10015389_pt1 | contig 11359 bp, 11 predicted proteins | sample Lox_Sample_32_FD_206711 | JGI IMG/M metagenome (GOLD analysis project Ga0335078, IMG submission 206711) | Soil microbial communities from Loxahatchee National Wildlife Refuge, Florida, United States - Lox_Sample_3.2 | ecosystem: Environmental > Terrestrial > Soil > Wetlands | place: USA...
CGCAGAGTTTCTCAAAATCAGCGCCCAGTTCAAACTTGGCGCGCTCATCACCGAATCGTCGCACCCGGTCACGGTGAACTTAAGCGACGTTGCCAGCCAGGACATCGCCGCCGCGTTGAAACAGCTTTTCGACGTGGATGACGACGTAGTGAAAAAATACCGCGAGTTTGTGGCCTCGGGCAGGGCAGTGGAAATCAAGGAAACGGTTTTGCGCTCGCTGAAAGACGGCGGGCGGATTTTCTTCACCGGCTGCGGTGCCACGGGCCGGTTGAGCATTATGCTGGACTCGATCTGGCGTGATTTCTGGCAGAGGTGGAACAAACCCCTCACCCGGACTTCGTCCACCCTCTCCCCGCCGGGCGGGGAGAGGGACGAGGCGAGGGGCGTTGATGAGCTTGAAAACCGCACGTTCAGCATCATGGCCGGGGGCGATTACGCGCTCATCAAATCAGTCGAGGGCTTCGAGGATTTCGCCGCATTTGGTCGCAAACAGCTTCGCGACCTCGGCGTGCGCGCGGGCGACGTGGTGTTTGCCATCACCGAAGGCGGCGAAACGTCGTTCGTCATCGGCACGGCATGGGAAGGCGTGGACGCGGGTGCAAAGGTTTATTTCGTCTATAACAATCCGGACGAAATTCTCTGCCAACATGTCGAGCGCAGCCGCGAAGTCATCCAGGATGGTCGCATTGAAAAAATCAATCTGACGACCGGGCCGATGGCCATCACCGGTTCGACGCGAATGCAGGCAACCACAATTCAACTGTGCGTGCTGCTCACGATTTTGGAAATGGTGGTGCAGGAGCTGGTCCGGGAATCGGGCCGGGATGCGCTGCCGCGCGCCCGGACTGACCGCCAGGTCAATCCTGCCGCCAACGTTCCCGCACAGTTCCTTGCCGGCTTGGAAGAAATGCACGCGGGCCTAAAATCGCCCGAACGGCTTGCACAACTGGCCCGGCTCGTCGCACTGGAGGAGTCGGTCTATCGCACGAGACACAAAAACAATTATTTCGCCGACCGGTTCGGCATTGATGTTTTGACGGACACAACTGAAAGGTCGCCGACCTATTGCACCCCGCCATTCCGCAAGTTTGACGACGCCACCGCAACCGAATCGTGGGCGTTTTTGTTCCTGCCGCAAAAGGCGACGCCCGAGGCGTGGCGGCACATCTTGAAACGCCAGCCGCGATGCGTGGAATGGAATGAAACCGGGATTCATCCGTTGGTCGGCGAGGAAAATTTTGCGCGCACGCTTGAGACTATCCGCAAAATCAGCAGCGAGGAATTGATGCGGTTCCGGATCGGCCTGGATGGCCTCAAATATCGTCCGCCCGGTCCGGAGGACAGCGCAGTAGCCATTGTGTCGGAGCAGGAAAAGGAATCACTGCTCTCGGAAGACGGATTTTACCGCGTCCAGCTTGAAGCGGTTCAGCAGGCGGGCGCGAGGACCGGTCTCATTTATTTCTGTGGCGGCCGACGTGAGGAGGCTCTATTTCCACGGTCCGAGACCCGAGACCCGGAATCCGAACCGGATCAGAGCCTGCTCATGTCGGATGCTACGGTTGCCGTGCCCGTGCCGCAAGCGGAGTTTCTTCTGGACGGCGTGATGCGCGTGGCAGTCAAGCTGGTGATGAATGCGCTTTCGACCTGCACAATGGTGCGGTTGGGCCGCGTGATGGGCAACATCATGGTCTGGGTCGTGCCATCAAACCTCAAGTTGATTGACCGCGCGACGCGTTACATCACCCGGCTCACTGGCCTGACTTACGAGGCCGCGAACGGCCTGTTGTTCGAGGTAATCGAATACGTCGAGCCGCGGATGAAATCGGATCAGGCGTATCCGCCGGTGGTGGGCATGGCCGTGCTGCGCGCGCGGCATGGTTTAACGAATGAAGAAGCGGAGAAACGATTATAATCTCCACCTGAATGTCGCACCTGACGTTTGGGTGGGCTGGATTCAGGTTTGACTGGAACCGGAAATTTCAGCAAAAGGCCGGAATTACTACAGTGATGGCGTCATAAGCAAAACGACCACCAGGAAAACACCCGAAGAAACAACCAGCACCAGCAGTATCGTACCGACGATATTTTCCACCCGGTTTTTGTTTTTGGCGGTCATTAATAATCCTTAGAACGTTTTTAACAAACGCTGCTGGAAAATAAAGAAAAAAAGGCAGGAAGTTGTTAACAGCTTATTCGCCGCAGAACTTACTTTTGCGCCAGGTGCCGGGCCTGACGTTTGGGTAAGGCGGTTTTCGGTTTGCCCGATGGAATGGCCGGCTCTTGCTTGGAAATAAAGCTTTTCAGGAAGGCAGGTTTGTCGCGGCGGCCACCACGCTGGTAATCGCGCCATAACGTTTCGGCCACCCGTCGGGCATCGAGCCGCAGCTCGCCAGTGAGAAATTCAAACAGGAGTTCCATCAGCCGCACCAGCGCGATGCTGTCCGTGCGGCCTGTGCGCGCGTGCAGCCATTCGCTGAAGCGGAGAAAACCGTGGAAGGGGGAATGTAGGACAGGCTTCTTGCCTGTCTCACTCTTTTCGGATTTAAATGGAGACAGGCTGGAAGCCTGTCCTACGGACCAAATCAACGGCGTCGTTTCCACGAAATTGCCGCTGTTGGCGACCAAATCCCAATAGCGCGCGAAGCGGCGCAATTGTTGCATCGTGGCGAAGTCAATCAGTTTGTTCTGCAAAATTTCGTAGGGTGGATACGGGTCATAAACCATCTGCCAGTCGGCATCATGCCGGACAATCGGTGTGCCGCGCAGCCGTTTCAGGATGCCCACCTGGATTTCCTGTGGGCCGAGCGCAACGAGCCGATCAAACCCCGCGGCGAAACTTTCCAGGATTTCGCCGGGCAACCCCGCAATCAAATCCGCATGGATATGGACACCGGTTTCGTTGCGCAGGAAATGGAAATTGTCGGCGAGGTTTTCGTAATTCTGCCGGCGCTGGATCAGGCCAGCGACTTGCCCGTTGAATGTCTGGATGCCGACTTCGAATTGCAGCGTGCCGGGCGGAAATTTCGCAATGATGGCGCGCAACGATTCCGGCAACCGGTCGGGGATCATTTCAAAATGAAAGAAGTGGCCGGGTTGATAACGCGCGAGGAAAAATTCGAGGATGGTTTTGCTGACGTTGACGTTGAGATTGAAAGTGCGGTCAACGAACTTGAACTGTTTCACGCCGCGGTCGAGTAATCGCTGCAATTGTTCGAGCAAAGCGGGCAGGGGAACCTGCCGCACCGGGATGTCCAGCGACGACAGGCAAAATTCGCACGTGAACGGACAGCCGCGCGACGCCTCGACGTAGATGATGCGGTGTGCAATGTCGTCGTCGGTGTAGCGGTCATAGGGCAGAACGATTTGCGAAAAGTCCGGCAATTCGGCGGGGATGATTTTGGGTAAAACGAACCCCTCACCCCGTCCCTCTCCCCGCACCGCGGGGAGAGGGTGGAGGGGTACGTCGTAATTTAATAACAGCCGGCAGACTTCGGCGAATTTCACATCCGCCTCGCCGGTAATGACGTGGTGGGCCAGTTGAACAATCTTTTGTTCCTCGGTCTCGTAGCTCACCTCCGGTCCGCCAAGGATGATTTTGACATCGGGCCGGACGCGTTTGATGGCGGCGATGACTTCGGTGGTTGGCTCGACGTTCCAGATATAAATGCCGAACCCGATGATTTTGGGATCGCGCCCGAGGAGCACTTCCGCGATGTCAAGCGGACGCTGGTTGATGTCGAATTCCACGAGACAAGCGCGCGATTGCAGGTCGCCAAGATTGGCCAGCAGATAACGCAGGCCAAACGCAGCGTGAATGTATTTCGCGTTGAGTGTGGTTAAGACGATGTCCGGCACCTTCACAATCTAGCAACGGCCTGATGCCGGTGCAACGCGGCAACCGCCGGGATCAGCGCGCCGCGAAGATCTGAAAAATTTTAGCAAAAGCCCACGGCTGCTGCGCACCGGGCGTGGCCACCCGGTTGGTGTTGAAGCCGGCAACACTGGCTTCATTGGTGGCAGTGTTGGCAATCCTTTTCCTGCGTGGGCGGGCGGCATCTTTATTGATGGACCAAAAATGCAGCGAACAAATCCACGGCGTCCGGTCCGCAAACGCTTTGAGAGTTCGGGCATCTTCCAGCGTAAAAACTTCGTCCTGGGAACCGTTGCGGCCGAGGCAGGGGCAGAGGCCGATCCGAATGGCGGGGTCAATTTTTTGAATTTGAGCGTGGGCGACGTTGGCTGAATCAATGCCAAGTTCGCCCTCGGACTTTCCCTTGTGGATGAATTCCTTTCCAAAATACATCACCATGAGGTCGGCGGAATGAATTTTCAAACCCTTGGCTTTCGCGTCAGCGAGAAGTTTTTGCGCGTCTTCGGAAAGGCCATGCGGGTTAACTGGCAACGTGTAGGAAATGATTAGACCGGGATTTTTCGCCTGAAGCCAGACCAGCGCGGTATTACGGCGCCGATTCGCCGCCGAGTCCTCAAGACTTTTGCCTTCGATGTCGAAATCGAGCCACGTGAAATGGTAGCGGTCCACGACGGATTGATATTTGGTTTCGAGCGTCGCGGGGTTTGTTTCGACGATGGCGATATCTTTGCCCGCTTCCCCGCCGAAGGACATGATGACATCGCCGCCGCGTGCGCGGATGGCTGCGATTTGGTCCGCGTAGAAATTTTGATCCACCGGAATGCGTCCGTCCCAGGCGGGATTGTTCGATCGGTCGGAAATGATGAAGGCCAGCGTGTAAAATTTCTGGCCGCAGGCATCGTCGCACTCGGTGAGTTTGAAATTATCACCCGAGCCAACATACATGTAGGGCGCGAAGACGCGCGCCGGCCAAGAGTTCGGCGCCGTGGCTTTATCGGCCCCGTCAACGGCGGGGGCTAGCGCCACTGCGGAAAGGAGGAGGATTACCTTGAGCATATCGAGGTTGGCACAAAGATTAACGACTACATTTGCCGCGTCAATTTTCATTAGACCCGCTGCGGGTTCATTGTTACTCTGTGCCTACTATGACACCCGACGATATTTTGCTGGAAGCAGAGGACAAAATGATCAAGACCGAGCAGGTGGTGGTGAACGAATTCGCCGGCGTGCGCACGGGCAAGGCGTCGGCGGCTTTGGTCGAGAACGTCACGGTGGAGGTGTATGGCGCGCAAATGCGCATTCGCGAGCTGGCGGGCATCTCGACGCCGGAACCGCGGATGCTGGTCATCCAACCGTGGGACTTGAACTCGCTGCATCCGATCGAGAAGGCGATTCAGAAGGCGAACCTCGGTCTCATGCCGGCAATCCAAGGCAAGGTCATCCGGCTGGTGTTCCCGGAATTGAGCCAGGAACGGCGGCAGGAGTTCGTGAAAATTACCAGGAAAATGGCCGAGGATGGGCGCGTGGCCATCCGGCACGTGCGGCGCGACTCCATGGAGCAATTGAAAAAACACGCGCATGACAGTGGCATCACCGAAGACGAGGAGAAACAGGCCGAAAAGGATTTGCAGAAGCTGACCGACCAGTATATCGCCAAAATTGACGAACACCTCGCCCGCAAGGAAAAGGAAATCATGACCGTGTAGGGATTTGCGATTTACGATTGGTCTTTGAGAATGAGCGCCACCGTGTCGTTTTTCAAATCGTGAATCGAAAATCGTAAATGGTTAACGCGCTGGCCCATTCGTCGCCAGCGGTTCAAAGCGCACTACGGTTTCGTCCGGTTTGGCATAACCGAGCTTTTCGCGGGTGAGACGTTCGACGGTTTTGGGATCGTTGCGGAGCGCGTCAATGTCCGCTTGCAGTTGCCGGGATTTCTCCTTCTCCTTATCCAGTTCCCGTTCCAGTTGCAGATTCAACCGCTGCATCCGCTCGTTCTGCTGAATGAGCGGCAAATACCACACGCCCACGAGCAACAATCCGGCCAGGAGCAAGAGCCAGGCGACCAGTTTGGTCAGTTTGCTCCAGATGCCGAGGTCAACGTTCATGGCGGCGAGTAAAGCATGGGCGGCGCCGCGAAGGAAGCGGATTTATCGGGCAAATTCCTTCCACGCTTTCAATCTGCCATTGGTGTCGAAGACGAGGCGCAGAAAACGCGCGGGGACGTAAGTCTGGGAATACATCGGGGGCAGTGGACGGTAATAATAACAGCCAGGGCCCACAAAGCAGGGTTCCGGCGTCACGATGACCTGGCCTCGTTGCGCGAGCCATTCAACGACGGTCGTGCCGTCGGACAGCTTTGCCATTTTGTCCGGCGGGCCGAATTCCATCACCGCCTGGTCGTAAGTGTAATTACCCACACGCGCTGCCCAGTCAATCTTTTGCGTGACGCAACCCGCCAGCAAAAGCGCGGCAAGCAAGGCTGGAACCATTGTTTTCACGTGGTTAATTTACGCCGCCGCCGGGCGAATGCAATCGGCGCCTTCTCAGCCGGTCGCGGTTTTTGTTGTGAATGAGTTTCGGCGGAGTTATGAATGCGTGGGCATGATAAAGGCATTGTTCCTGATGTTTAATGCGACGACGTGGGACCGGCTGGCGCAAGCAAAGCGCGGGGTGGCATTTGTTTGCGTTAGTTATTTGCTGCCGTTGCTGCTGATCATTTCAGCAGTGGAGGGCGGCGGGCTGGTGCGCTGGGGCAAATGGCAGTCCGGCGTCGCAGTGATCAAGAAATTCGTTGTCGGCGAAGCGATGCTCTATGAAATTGCCCAATTGTTGTTGACGTTGGCGGTGGTTTTTGTGTGCGCCCATCTGGTCAAAATATTGGGCGAAACCTTTCATGATCGCCACACCTATACGCAGGCGTTCACGGTGGTGGCCTACACCCTGTTTCCGGTTTTTCTGCTCCACCTGCTGGACGTGTTTCCCACGATGAATCCCTGGGTTCCGTGGGCCATTGGCATCGTCCTTTCCATTTGGATTTTTTATCAGGGTTTGCCGCGGGTCATGAAACCGGACCCGAGCCATGCCTTCGAATTATACGTGATCAGTTCGATGATATTGGTTGCGACGACGGGCCTGGTTCGCACGCTTACCGCGTTGTGTTTGCGGGGCCGGGTGGATTTTGAACATTCTTATCTGGGAACGAGAATCTTGCAGGTGCTGGCGCATTTGCATTGACGAAACAGGTTTCCGCATGAGCACGGCCATCGAACAATCCCTGCTGAACGCGCTGGTGGAGCTGGAAAAGGCAGTCGAGTCCGCGCGCACCGCCAGTCCCAAACCGAACCTGCCGGCGCTGTTCGCGCGCATTGATGAACTGGCGAAACAACTGCCGCGCGGCACCAATCCCGCATTGTTGCATTATCTGCAAAAGAAAAGTTACGAGAAGGCGCGGTTGTTCCTGCAGGGTCGCGAGACGGAAAACCGGGCTGGAAATTGCCGGCACGTCTGAAGTTCAGGACGTCGAATTTCAGGCGACGAATGGTTCGACATTTCCGATTCGTAATTCGTAATTTGTCCCCGTGATTGACGACACCATCGCCGCCGTTGCCACGCCGCTCGGCGAGGGCGGACTGGCCGTCGTCCGCCTTTCCGGACCGCAGGCGCTCGCCGTCGCCGACAAAAGTTTTTGGCCCCTCGGAAAAAATTCGCGGAAACCGTCCGAGGCAACTTCGCACACGATCCAATACGGTAAAATCGTTCGGGGCGGCAAAACCGTGGATGAAGTGCTTTTGGCCGTTCTGCGCGCGCCGCGCACATTCACGCGGGAGGACACGGTGGAAATCACCTGCCACGGCGGTATCCTGCCGGCCAAACTTGCCCTGGACACGCTGCTGGAAAACGGGGCGCGCCTGGCCGAACCCGGTGAATTCACGCGCCGCGCGTTTCTCAATGGCCGCCTTGACCTGGCGCAGGCCGAAGCCGTCGCCGATTTGATCCATTCGCGGACGGAGCTCGCGCTCGCCGCCGCCAATGAGCAGCTTGCCGGCAAACTTTCCCAGCGCATCAACCGGCTCCGTGATGATTTGATGCACACGCTTGCGCATGTCGAGGCCCACATTGATTTTCCCGACGAGGACCTTGCGCCGGACACGAAGGAACAATTGCTCAAGCGACTGGGAAACGGCGTCAAGTTGATGGACGAACTGTTGCGCACGGCAAACGAGGGGCAGATATTGCGGCGCGGCATTCGCGCGGCGATTGTAGGCAGGCCCAATGTAGGGAAATCCAGCCTGCTCAATCAACTGCTCGGCCGCGACCGTGCCATCGTATCACCGATTCCGGGCACGACACGCGACACGATTGAGGAGACGGCGAACATCCGCGGGCTGCCGGTGGTGTTCATTGACACCGCCGGGTTGCGCGAGGCGCGCGACGAGCTCGAGCAGGAAGGCATCCGCCGCAGCCGCGAATCGCTGGCCAGGGCCGAATTCATTCTGCATGTGCTGGATGCGAGCGAACCGCTGACCAATGAGGATGAACAATATTTCGCCGAGTTCAGCGCAAAAAAGCGGATTCTGGTCCGGAACAAAATTGATCTGCCAGTGAAACTGGAATTGCCACTGGAATCACGTTTCACGCGTCACGCGTCACGTGTCACATCTCCGGTTGTTGATGTTTGCTGCCTGAGTGGGCAGGGGATTGAAGCATTGAAGGACGCCATCAAAGAGCTGGTGTGGTCGGGCGAAATCAAAGCTGAAATGTTGCAGGTGATGATTAATTCACGGCATCAGGACGCATTGAACCGCACCCGGGCAGCAGCCGAGCGCACGATTGAAGCGCTGCGCACGGACGAGACGCTCGAGCTCGTGGCGCTGGATTTGCGCATTGCGGTCAATGCCGTCGGCGAGATTGTCGGCAAGACGGCGACGGAAGATCTGCTGGATTCGATATTCAGCCAGTTTTGCATCGGGAAATGAACGGCGCGCGGCTTAAAGGACGCCTGCATTGTCAACAATCCCATTACAGCCCGCTCGAGCAGAGAGTCCATCCGCAGGAAGCTGCTGGAACCGCTTCAGCGGTTTTTCACATCGCAACCAGTTGATATTGAAGGGATTGAGCAGTTTCACGCCGCGCCTGGCAAATCGGGGTTGTTATTGAGATCGGTCGGCTCGTGTGTTTAAAATATGGGATTCACACCAGGCTTTTCTTTTCCAAAAATTTCTCTTGACTTCTCTGCCGAAAAGGCTCATAAAGGTGTCGAATTAAAGTTCAGAACCCAAGCAACGCCATGAAGATTTTGAAAAAGTCGTTCGTAGGCAGAGTGCAGATGGCGCAGAGTGCGCTAATTGCCTTTTTACTCACCGGCCTTGTTGTTCAAAGCGAGGCGACGATTTACACACTTACCAGCAGCCCTTCGGTTGTGCTATTCGACACCACTCAAGGATTGACCAGTTGGCAGGAGAATGGTGGGGCGAACCAACTGAGCCTTCAATCATTGTACTACAGTGTGAATGGCGGACTGGTAAGCGTGTTAACGAGTCCAACAGTTGCTACCCATGGTGCAAACGGTTTAACTGCCACATACACAGTTTCGGGCGTCGTAAGCGTTGCGGATGCGTTCACGGTTAATGGCAATACCTTAGGCGAACAAATCAAGTTTACAAACCTTTCTGGTTCCGCCAGTACCATAAGTATATTCCAATACTCGGATTTCGTCTTAGGCAGTGCTCCAGGAAGCCAGACTCTCAGCATGGTACCTATCCCCAGCACACAAGCCAGTGCCAATCAGAGTGGCGGAGGGGCAACACTTCAATGGTTGGGGCAACTGACCGGCGGGACGGTTGAAGTGCAGGCGAACGGCAGCGGCGCACCCTTTGGGCCTTTTAACGGCTCTGCCACCTCCCTTAACAACACCACCCTGAGTGCATCGGGGACCGCGGTCTTTGGCTATGAATTTGATGCGATAAGCCTAGCACCCGGCAACTCCCTTACAATCAGCGAAACCGCAGCACTGGCAGTGCCTGAACCTTCGTCTTTGGCGTTGATTTCTTCGGGAATGCTTGTGTTGGCATGGTTGGGCCGGCGACGTCTGGGAGCCTAGCTTATGCTCTTGCCTGAAAGGGGTTACGCTGTAAAACAGTTTGTGCTAAAAAGGGCTTGACTTCCGGCCCCGATTACGGTAAAAACAGTCAGTTTAGTGTAAAAACAAGTCGTTGAGCCACATGAACAAGAATCAGAGGATATTATGAATAGTAAAAGCGAATTTATTTCCATCGGCAAGGTCGTTGCGCCGCTGTGCACAATCATGATGGTGGCCGGTCTGTTGCTTTTGCCAGCCAGCGCCAGCGCCCAAAACATCACACTGAGCGACGGGGGTTCCACGGCCACAATCAATCCGGGGGGCGGGACTGGCACTCTGGGGATGAATAACTGGAGTGTGCTTGGTCAGAATCAATTGAACCAGCAGTGGTTCTGGTATTCGATTAACGGCAACACTGCGGCGTCCATTGACACAATCGGTGGACTTACTCAAACGCCAAATGGTCCCAATGACGTCACTTTGACATATTCAAGCCCGCAACTGTCAGTGAGTATTGAATACGTTTTGTCGGGCAACGGTGTCAGTTCTGGAAGTGCCGGTTTGCAGGAGTTTATATCGGTCGTCAATAATGGCGGAAGCCAGATCAACTTGAACTTCTATCAATATTCCAATTTCAATTTGCTGGGACAACCCAATACCGTTAGTATTTCGGGCAATCCTGGTGCTTATACCGGAGCCCAGCAAACGACTGACGGGGCGGGCGGAAGTGGTTTGGCCGAGGTCATTGACGCACCATACGCAAACTATGCCGAAGCTGCGCTGGCCGGGGCGACGCTGAATTCACTCAACGCGGGTCCTTATACACTTAATGACAATGCAGGCCCGGTGACCGGCGATGTGTCGTGGGCGTTCCAATGGAATGCAACGCTTACTCAAGGCGAGATGTTAGACATAACGAAGGCCAAAGGTTTGTCCATTGTAATTGTCCCCGAGCCCTCAACCGTTGCTCTGATTGTGCTTGGCGTGACGGTGTTGGGATTGGCAAGTAGGCGCCAATCATCCTGAGGGCTGGATTTTCGCCCGTTACAATAACGGCAGAAAGAAGGCCGGTCAATGACCGGCCTTCTTTTTCTATCCCGCCATTTGCTATTCCGTTATCAATACCTGGCTATCCGGCGGCAAGTGTGTTTTATTCATTGGGATTGATTGAGCGTATGCACAATGAGTTTCACCGTAAAGCGCTGGGAGCGGTTTTGGTGAGTTGTACTTTGGCTTGCAAGCTGCAAGCCGGCGGCAGCGGGTTGAACACGGTCGTCGTCGTCAACCAAACCAGTTCAAACTCATGTGAGCTGGCCAACTACTTCTGTGAACAACGCCTGGTGCCACCCCAAAACGTGTTATACATCAACTGGTCGGGCGGCAATACACTGTGGGCCACCAACGAT
>Ga0335078_10015390_pt1 | contig 11358 bp, 12 predicted proteins | sample Lox_Sample_32_FD_206711 | JGI IMG/M metagenome (GOLD analysis project Ga0335078, IMG submission 206711) | Soil microbial communities from Loxahatchee National Wildlife Refuge, Florida, United States - Lox_Sample_3.2 | ecosystem: Environmental > Terrestrial > Soil > Wetlands | place: USA...
GGCCTCCTTGCGGCGCGCCGCCGAGGCCGGGTCGAGCCTGAGGGCCAGCCGGCGGGCGGCGTAGCGGAGCTCGCCGTAGGACTTCTGAGACCGGAAGCCAGCGGCAGGATCGGGGCGGAGGCGGCGGCGCGGCGGACTGGCGCCGACCCGGATGTGGCCAAGCGGCCCTCGGGGTTGACGACCGGGATCGGGTGTCGACGGCATCAAGCACCCATTCCCCGTCCACGGCCGACAGTCTCAGGTCCCGCGCCCGTACCAGCCGCGCCCGGCTGACCTCGATAAGCCGGTACCCGAGCACGTCCGTGCGCAGCAGCACCTCGCCCTCGAGCCGCTCGAACCCGCACAGGTCGAGCCGCGTGTCAGCGACCTCGATGGTGCCCGGGGTCAAAGCGCGGACCTGCCGTGCCGGGACGAAGACCGACCGCCCGCCCACCCGGACGACCAGTGGCGAAAGGCCCAGCTGCGGTGGCCTGCTTACTTCGTGCTGGTCACGGCTTTCGCGACGTGACCTTCGGTCCGCCGGTATTCGACCTTTGCCCCTACCTCGATTCGGCATACGTGAGTGGCCTGGAAGGAGAAGTCCGTTGACCCATCCGGCTGGCGGGGTCATCGGCTACCGCATTGGCAAAAAGCGGCTTTCTGTCGGTGGCCCTCCCTGCCAGATGGTCTGGCGCCACCCGCAGAGGGTGGGCGCAGAAGGGAATGGAGCCATGCGCTTCAATCTCAACGGGGTAGTGGCGATCTCTGCGATCCCGCTGCTCGGAGGTGCCCTCGCGGTAGGCGCGACAGCACCTCAGGCAAGCGCCCAGACGTGGCAGGACACGGCGGTCACGGCGTCCCATGTCGTCCAGCCGAGCACCTCGACCACGACCGGGGCCGTGATTAAAGGCGTCGTGGGCGGCGGCGGCAGCCGGCTGTCCTTTACCGCACCGAGCGGCGAGGCATTTGCCCCTCCGCCGAAGCTCAGCAAGACGGGCGGATTTGACGCCACGCTGACCACAGCGAACGTACATCGGCTGGTGCTCACGGCCGGGGGCTTCGGGTCCGGCAGCGCCACGCTCACCTTCACCTTCAAGAGCATGACCGGTGCCACCTGCACCGCGACGGAGACGGTGAAGATATCCGAGACCAGCGGCGTCCTGGCGGAGTCGGCGGCGCCGACGTCCGTGCCCGGCGAGAAGGTGGCGGTCAGCGTCTTCAACAACAACGCGACCGGCGCCGTCGAGTTCGCCGGAACCGTAACCGTGCAGTACTGCACCGTGGCGTTCTCGCAGGACAACCTGCCGGCCGGACTGGTCTCAGGGAATCCCCTGATCCCGGGCAGCGCGTACCCGCGCATTTACACCGGGGTCGTCTACACGGCAACCGATCCGCTGGGCTCCACGTTCAGCGGAACGTTCGGCCTGCACGTCTTCGGGCATGTGGTCGTTCCGCCGGGTAACTACGGCAACATGGTCAACCCGTTCGGCAACGGGTTCGACGTTTACCAGCAGCACCAGTACCCGGGGGCGGTCGTGGCTGGATGGACCGCGACCCAGGCCGACCCGGCGACCCACTTCATTCGGCTGCGCGGCACGGTGCCTGGAGCCTACAAGTTCGAGTACGCGCCTAACGGCGTGGCCTCCGGGCTGTGCGTGTCGGATCCCGGCGGCGGGTGGGCGTCCGACCCGCTGCCCGACGGCCTGATCCTCACCGTGTCCAACAGCGGCCCGTGGCAGCAGTTCATCCCGCAGCCTGACGGCACGCTGAAGAACGTGGCCACCGGGCGGATCGTCAGCCCGAACGGTACCGGCGCCCAGTTGCGCGGCACCGCCACCGCGACCTCGTGGGGCGGCTCCGTCTACACCTGGACGGACTACGCCCACCTGCCTGGGTAGCAGGTAACAACTAGAACCAGGCCGGCGAAGGGACCGGGAGAACCCCTTCGCCGGCCTCGGTAAAGGCCCTGGCGGCCAACTGAGCGCGAACGCGCGCTGCGGATCATGGCAGGGAGGCGGCGGTGGTGAGCAGCGAGGTCAGGCGACTCGAGCGGCGACTGGTGGTGGAGTACGGCGTGACGCTGGACGGTGTCTGGCTGCCGCTGGCCATGCTGCGGCGGCTGCAGACACACGGGCCATGGGACGTGCCGTTCACCGAGGCGAACGCGGACCAGGAGCGGGTGCTGCTGACTCATTCCCTGGCCGAGCGGCACAACCGAGCCGGTATGCACCGAGGGATCGGCCTGCCGGGGTTTCTCGACGCGATACCGTTCGAGCCGACGATCCCGCTCGAGAAGCTGGCCGACGACTCGGTGTAGGTACCGCGTGTCGACTCCGATTGCGGGAGCGGCCAGCACGCGGCTGGCCCGGTGACCGCGGGATTCTTGCAATGTCTCAGCGTCGGGTAGTGGGTCACTTTGAGTTTGGCTGCGCGCCCCGGGGGTCGCACCTGACCCAATCGCCTCGTCCGCTCGCCCGGCCCGTCCCCGCAGCACGCCGCCAGCCGGATCGTGGGACAAAACTTCCCCCATAACGGCAGTAACGACCCATAATAACGAAAACACGACCGAAACTGGCACGGGAGAAGGGCGCGGGACGGCGGGGAGATATCCGCGGCGTCACAGTGGCCCCGTGGTCCCCGCTCATGCCCGGCAGCCGGCGCGGCGGGGCCGGCGAAGCGGCTGACTCCCGGCCGGACAGCACGCATGACTCGATCCGGGCGCTTCGCCAAGTCAAACTGACCCACTATCGACGCGGGAAACTTCGCCACGCTCGGTAACCGCGGTGAGGATGCGCGCCCTTCGCTCATCTTTCCGCGCCACGGCCCAGCTCCTCGCGATCTGGCATCTCGGGCCGATGCTGGCATACTGAGAAGCGCAAACCTAGCTAACGCGGCAGGCTGTTCCGGACTGAGCGCTACCCTGCCGCTCGCGTGACTGTTGGCGGCGAGGTCATGACCAGGCGAGCCCTGCAGGTTAACGGCATGTGCTGCGCGGCGGGTGTGCCGCCGATTCGTAGGTGATGTTCACGTCTGCCGGCCAGAGCCGGAATCTGCCAGCGGCGGTTGAGCAGGCCGAGGCGGCGTACCAGGACGCCGCCGGGCAGTTGCCTCCGGTTACCGCGGCGATGCTCGCCCGGCGGGCCAGGCACTTCGCGGCCGGGGTCCGGCTCGGCCTGGAAGAGCCGCAGGCAATCCGGCGGCTGCACGGGCTGACCGGCGGCCTTCGCGCTGCCTCCTCGCTGGGCGCCCTGCTGCCGGAGGTCCTCGACGGTGCCCTGGCGCTGATGGGAGCGGACTTCGGGAACATCCAGCTCCGCGATCCGGCCACCGGGTCGTTGCGGATTGTCACCCAATCCGGGTTCGACACGGAGTTCCTGGACCATTTCGCCGTGGTCGATGACGACCATTCCGCCAGCGGGCGGGCGGCCATCCAGGGCGCCCAGATCGTCATCGCCGATGTCGCCACCGACCCGGGATTCGCGCCGCACCGCGAGATCGCCGCCGCGTCTGGTTTCCGCGCGGTCCAGTCCACCCCCATGGCCGATTTCGCGGGGCGCCTCGTGGGCGTGGTCTCGACCCACTCCCGGCGCCCGCACCGGCCGGCGGACCTGGACCTGCGGGTCATGGAGCTGTACGCCGATTCCGCGGGGCAGGCGATCGCCGGGCACCTCGGCACACCCGACGACGGCGATCCGGGTGATCCCATCGGCCGGGCGATGATCTCCGCCCTGCTCGACCCGGGCCACGGCCAGGCGTCCGAGACGGTCGCGCTGCCCAGGGCAGAGGCCGGCCGGCTCCGCCGTGAGCGCGGCCCGCGGCGGGCGGCCGCGGCGCTGCGGGCCACGATGCCCGAGTTCGCGGAATACGTCGTGAACCGGCTGTTCTCTGTCGGGCTGAGCCTGGAAAGCGCGCGCGGCATCGTCGGGAAAGGCCCCGCAGGTGACCGGATAGCGGCGGCGACGGACGAGGTTGACCGCATGATCCGTGACATCCGGACGACCATGTTCAGCCTGGCCGCCCATCCCGCGGCGCCGCCGAACGAGCGCGCGGCGCAAACCGCGCGGGCACTGCAGGCAGCCGCACTGGATGCCGCCGCGCTGCTGGAGCGGCAGGCCGACCTGGCCAGGCCGCCAGGGCGAACGGATTATCCCGCCGAGATCAAGCGGTGGCGCGCCTTAGCCGAGCAGGCTGAGCAAATGGCCAGACGCTGGAGCGGCGGCCCTGATCGGCCCAGGCAAAGGGTTTCCTCCGAAAGTTTCCCCGAAACCGGGACCATGGTCCCTGGAGTACGGGCCGCCCTGCGCCCTTGACTATGTGTCCTGGATGGAGGGTGCTGAGTGCGATGACCGCCAACGAGGAGATACGAGAGCATCAGGCGCGCTGCCAGCCGCACATGCTCCGGCTGCGGATGCTCGCCCGCGGCGACTACGGGCCGGTGCCGAACGCGGCCGAGGTCGCCCAGGCGACCGGCGCGATCATCGCCGAGGTGGCGGCAGGCAGCCTCGCCGCGTCGTCCGCCGCCGGATACCGCCGGGCCCAGCCGGGCGGCGGACCGTTCCTGCAGGTGCGGCTGAACCGGCTTAGCGCGGCGGCCGAGGAGGCGATAGCGGCGGCACGGGACGGCAACACCACCTTGCTCGGCCGCGTCCTGCTCAGGTTCGAGGCGCTGACTACGGCCATCTGGACGGTGCAGCACGCCATGTATGTATCATCGCCTGGCACCGACTCCGGACAGGCCGCCGCGGAAACTACCGCCCTATCCGGGAAGGTCCGGTGACGATTGCCGAGGCGCCAGGGACCTTCGCCTCTCGATACCGCGGTCGGCCGGGCCAATGCTCGCAGGGTAAGCGTAAGGGCTGCCCGTTGCGGCGGGCGGATAAGCCGTGAAGGGAGACCGTGATGAAGACGCTGATCATTGTCCTTGTCGTGGTCGCGGTACTGCTCGTGATGCTGCTCGCGCTCGCGGTACGCATTGTCCGGCAGTACGAGCAGGGAGTTCTGTTCCGGCTTGGCAGGCTCCGCGGGTCCCGGGCACCAGGGCTGCGGCTGATCATCCCGTTCATCGACGTGCTGGACAAGGTGTCGCTGCGGGTCGTCACCATGCCGATCCAGTCGCAGGGCATCATCACCCGTGACAACGTCAGCGTGGACGTGTCCGCGGTGGCCTATTACCGGGTGGTCGACGCCATCAAGTCGGTGCTGGCGATCGAGAACGTCCGCGCGGCGATCAACCAGATCGCCCAGACGACGCTGCGCAAGGTCGTCGGCCAGCACACCCTGGACCAGACCCTGTCCGAGACCGACTCGATCAACCTGGACATCCGCAAGATCCTGGACGCCACCACCGTCGACTGGGGCGTGGAGGTGACCCTGGTCGAGCTCAAGGACATCCAGCTGCCGGACAGCATGAAGCGGGCGATGGCCCGGCAGGCCGAGGCGGAGCGGGAGAAGCGCGCCAAGATCATCAACGCCGAGGGCGAGTCGCTGGCCGCCGCCGCGCTCGGCCAGGCCTCCGACACGATGATGGCCCACCCGCTCGCTCTGCAGCTGCGTAACCTGCAGAGCCTGGTCGAGATCGGCGTCGACAAGAACACCACCGTGGTGTTCCCCGCGCCGCTGATGAGCACGATCGAGGAGCTCGGCGCGTTCCTCAGCCGCGAAGGCGCCGCCGCCCGTGACGCGAGGGCTCCCGGGGTAGACCAGCCGAACGGGGCCACCCCTCAGGCCATCGCGCGATGAAACGGAGAACCCGGATCGCGGCCGCGGGGGCCGCCGGCGCCGCGGCCGCGGGCCTGGCAGCCCTCGCCGCGAATCCCGCCGCGCGGCAGGCGGCCCGGCAGACGGCACTGCAGGCCGGCCGGTTTGCCCGGCCGCTGGGGCACGGCGGGGCGCGACCGCCGGTGCCTCCTGCGCTGCTCCCCGGCCGGGTGGTCAGCCTGCCGGGACGTGGCGAGGTATTCGCCCGCGACTCCGGCGGCGCGCAGGACGATCCTGCCGTCCTGCTCCTGCACGGCTGGACCGTCAGCGCCGACCTCAACTTCTTCCCCGTCTACGGCGACCTCGCAGAGGCCTACCGGGTGATCGCGCCGGACCTGCGCGGACACGGGCGCGGCATGCGGTCGGCCGAGCCGTTCAGCCTCGAGGACTGCGCCGACGACGCCGCCGCGCTACTCGGCCAGGTCGGCGCGGGCCGGGCGATCGTGGTCGGTTACTCGATGGGCGGCCCGGTCGGGATGCTGCTTGCCAGGCGCCATCCGGACCTGGTCCGGGCGCTGGTCATGCAGGCCACGGCGCTGGAGTGGCACGACGCGATACACGAGCGAATCGCCTGGCAGTTGCTGTCCGTGCTCGAGCTAGGGGTGCGGGCCGGCGCCGGCGCCGACCTCGCCGAACGCTTGCTTCGCCGGGCGATCGAAGAACAGCCCGGGCTGGCGCCCCTCCGGCCGTGGCTCGCTGCCGAATTCCGCCGCGGGCTTTCGCCCGAGCTCGCCGCCGCGGGCCGTGCGCTGAGCCGCTATGACGCGCGGCCGTGGGCCGGCCAACTCGGCCTGCCTGCGGTCTCGCTGATCACCACCCGCGACCGGCTGGTGGCCCCGGCCAAGCAGCGGGAGCTGGCGCAGGCGTTGCACGCGGAGGTGATCGAGATCGACGCGGATCATGATGCTCCGCTGGTCAGGGGCGCCGAATACGCGCGCCTGACCAGGATCGCCGTCGATACCGCTGCCGCTTCTGACGAGCCTTCGAGCCGGATCCGCCGGCTGATGTTCAGGCACCGCCTATGACGGAGTTGAGCTGCAACTCCGCGGGCACGCCCGCAGCGGGGAAGAAGTCACCGGTCGACGGGTCCTGATGGTAGGGGACCGGCGGGACGTCGGCCACGACGCTGGCGACCGCGGCCAGCAGCCGCCGCACGTCATCCCGTGTCGTGCTGATACCGGCGCTCGCCCTGATGGCCCCGCGGATCTCCCGCCGGTTCTCGCCTCGCTCCGCGGTCGTACCGAGCAGCCGGTCGAGATAACGGCCGGCGCCGAACCGGCCGTGCCCCACTCCGATCGCATGCTCGGCGGCCAGCCGCGCCGCCACCAGCCCATGCGGGATGCCTGTCACGACGAACGTGGCGAGGGGCAGCGTCTGCGAGTCGGCTCCCTGGCCGGCCGGACCGAGCAGGTGCACCTGGGGGATCGCCGCCAGGCCGCGGCGCATCATCGCCGCGATGTGCCGCTCGTGCGCTGTTATCACCGGCCAGCCGGTTCCGCTCAGCGTCTCCATCGCCGCATGCAGGGCGACGGCGCCGAGCACGTTGGGCGAACCGTCGGCCTCCGGATCTGCCGGGTAAGCCAGCGCGGCATCGGCCCGCAGCACCCGTCGCGGGCCGATGAGCACCCCGGCGCCGAATGGCGCGTACATCTTGGGCCCGCTCCAGACCAGGAAATCGGCGTGAGCGGGCAGCCTGTCGTGCGGCGCGAGCTGCGCCACGTCGGCGAGCACCGGCACCCCCCTGCGGTGCGCGGCCTCGATGATGTCGGCCAGCGGCGGCAGCCATCCCGTGACGCCGGATGCCCCGGTGATCGCGAGCAGCGCCGGGCGCGGCCGCCCGCCCAGCAGGGCGACGACATCTTCGGTACCGAAGGTTCCGTCCATACCGCACTGGACATGCCGGCCGGAAGCGGCCCGCGCCCAGGGCCGCAGATTAGCCTGATGCTCTGCGACCGTGGTGACCACCACGTCGTCCCTGCGGAGCCGGAGCAGGCGACCGAGGCGGTCGATCGCCTCGGTCGCGTTGCGGCAGAACAGGACCGCGTCGTCTGCCGCCGTACAACGGCCGGCGAAGGCGAGCGTGGCGAGCCGGGCGCCTTCGTAGCCAACGGCGGAAGCCTGCGACTTGTACCCGGCTCCGCCCTGCACGCTGGCATACCAGGGAACGAACGCCTGCACCGCGTCCAGCACGCCAGGCAGCGCCCCAGTGGCGGCCGCCGCGTCGAAGGACAGGTACCGGCGCCGGACGCCATCGAGGCAAGGCACCGAGAGCTCGTCACCGGCGAGCCTGGCCGGCGCAGAGTCGGTCATGGCGCCTGAATATCCCGGCAGGGACGAGGCATCGCTAGGGTCTTTAGTCCCGATAACTAGATCGGTCGGCGGATCCCGGTCCGCCCATTGCGGGTACATAGGCCGTCCGGCCGGGGACCTATGCCCCTAACCCGACCTGCCGCGTGACCGGAAACTTGGTACAAGAGATCCGCTGGAACAGGTAACCGGGTGACTGCGATGACAATGGCTCACGAGCAGGCGGGAAACCGCGTCTCGTCCACCCCTTCGCTGGTCATAGCACTGGACGGGTCCGGGACCGGCCAGGGCGCGTGCCGCGTGGAGGCGCCGGGCCGGGTGCTACGGATCTGGGCGGTGCTGACCGCCACCGACCACGAGCTTCACCAGCCTCCGGCGCTGTCCGCGGCCACGCTGCCGCGGCTGCGGCGATCGCTTCAGCTTGTCAGGACGGAGCTCGCCCGGTCGGTCTCCGCGCCCCTCGCGGCCGAACTGTCCGATCTCCTGCCCTCGCCGCCGGCCTCGCCCAGCATTGATGACTCGCCCAGCATGGCTGAGCTGCGCGTCGAATGCGCGGGCCTGCTCGGCTGGACCGGGGGGCTGGTCCTGCAAATCCTCGAGCAGCTCCAGACCGCGGCCGCCGCTACCGCGCTGGCCGCCGAAGCGCGCACCCGGCCGGGCGGCTTCGTGCCGGCCGCGGCCTGAACGGAACGGAGGGATCGATGACTACGAAGACCGTCGTCAGGGACGTCATGTCCGCGCCTCCTGTCTCGGTGCGGACGACCCTGTCGTTCAAGGAACTGGCCGCCAGGCTCCGCGAGCTGGCCGTCAGCGGGTTCCCCGTCGTCGACGAGCAAGGGAGGCTTGTCGGCGTGGTCTCCGAGGCTGACATGCTGGCCAAGGAGGCCCTCGACGGCCGGCCGCACGGCACTCATGGAGTGATCGTCCGCCTCCTGCACAGCGGGCAGCTCCGTAAGGCCGAGGGGATCACGGTCGGTGACCTGATGACCAGCCCGGCGGTGACCGTCGGCCCAGATGACGCGGTCGAACGCGCCGCCAGGCGGATGCACGCCCGCGGCCTGCGGCGGCTTCCTGTGGTGGACGCCGACGGGCGGCTGATCGGCATCGTCAGCCAGTCCGACGTGCTGGCCGTCTACGGGCGCCCGGATGAGGAGATCCGGGTCGAGATCGTCGGCCAGGTAATCCCCCGGCTATCCGAGCCGAGCTGGTACTGGGTCACCGTCGAGGACGGCGTCGTGACGCTGGAAGGGACCCCCGAGACCGTCAAGATCGGCCACGAGGTCGTCGCCCAGGTGCGCCGCGTCCAGGGCGTGGTGCGGGTACACGACCGTCTGGACTACCCAGTGCCGCCGGAGGCCTCCTATTTCCCCGAGGACATGTGAGCCACCGGCTGTGCCACAGGCTGGCGGGCGCGTCCCGGTGCCACGGTTCACCCGCGATCGCCGTCGGCGCGGAAAAGGACGTCATCGGTGTCACGCCGCACGCTCGCGGCCACCTGGATGACCATCCCGATCCGGAGCAGGAGCTGCGGGTAGGCGCCGTCGGTCAGCTGGTTCCTGACCAGCTCGCGTAGCCTGGGCAGCTCGACCGGCTGGCTGTGGATCGCCACCGCGGCCCCGCAGGCGCTGGCGGTCAGCAGGATCCGCTGCAGTGCCTGCCCTGCCTTTACCCAGTCCGCCGGGCGGTCGGCGGCAGTGGTGAGCACCCCCGCCACGCCGGCCGCCCGGTAGGACCCGGCAGAGCTGAGCGGCGGCAGGCCCCAGCCGTGACCGCGGGCGAAGTCCCTGCCGGGGAAGTACGGGTCGGTGCGCTCGGCCCTCGCCGGGTATGAGGTGGCCGGCACGCCGTCGCTGCGCGCGCTGCCCGGCGCGGGAGTCCATTCGGCGAGTTCCCTGACCCGCACGCCGTCCAGCCGCAGTTCCTGCTCCGCGGTTTGCACCGCCGCGGCGAGCACGGCCCGGCGCCCGTCATCCGCCGCGATGCGCAGCGCCGCCCCCTCGCTCATCGCGCCGTCACGCAGCGCGGCGAGCGTTCCGTGCGGCAACGGCTCGGGATCGAACGCGCCGCGGTGGGTCCGCCGCCGGTGCACCTGGCTGGCCAGCCTCTGCTCGAAGTCGCTGACCGGAACGCGCTGCCGCCAGCCGACCCGTGCCACGAGCGCTGGATCGCCGGGATCCGGCAGCACCCATGTCTCCGGGGCGTACCCGAGGACGCGCAGGGCAAGGCGGGCGTTGAACAGGGCGGCACCGCAGCTGATCATCATCTCGCGGCCGTCCGGATCGGCTATCGGCAGTCCGCGCCCAGCGTCGGCGTACAGGCTCACCTGCTGGCCCGAGGACACGAACCGCCACGGCTGGGTGTTGTGCACGGACGGTGCCCAGACCGCCTCGTCCACCAGGTATCTGGCCACCTGCTCCGAGGGCATCAGTTCGCTCATGTCCCAAGCTCACTCCCGGCCCGCGGAGGTACGCAGGTACGAAGGTCCCGACCCGGCGGGACCATAGGCCGGATCGGTCCCGACCCCCAGGGAACTAACGTTGGCACTCGTGCCAGCTGGCCGGGAGGAGTAGTAAGAGATGCAGACGATGGAGGAACTGCTCGGCGGCCACCCGTTCTTCGCCGGGCTCGATGCGGACGCGCTTGGGCTGATGACGGGGTGCGCGTCCAATGTGCATTTCGGGGCGGGCGAGTACATCTTCCGTGAGGGAGAGGCCGCCGACCGTTTCTACCTGATCCGGGCCGGCCGGGCGGCGCTGGAGATCCATTCGCCGACCGGTGGGCCCATGATCATCGACACGATGGATGAGGGGGAGGTGCTCGGCTGGTCCTGGCTCATCCCGCCGTACCGGTATTTCGGCGACGCCAGGGCGGTGACGCCGGTCCGGGCCATCGCGCTGGACGGCGCCTGCCTGCGCGGCAAGTGCGAGGCCGACGCACGGCTCGGCTACCAGTTGCTCAAGCGGGTCACCACGGTGATGTACCAGCGCCTGGAGTCTGCCCGGGTCCGGCTGCTCGACCTGTACGGGTCCGTGCCCGCCTTATCGCGGCCCGGGCCTGGGGCGCGCCTGGCGTAGCGGGAAACGTTGCGGCGGCCCGGGTGTACATGACGTTCTCGCCCTCCACCCGGGCCGGTCCGGTGGCCAGCAGGACCACTGCGTCCCGCTGTGCCATACCTGCAGACTGCGCCGTGCCCGGTGGCCGCGGTAGGGCAGCCAGTCATCTACCCCAAGGACATAGGTCCTGAAGTTCCGCTGGTCATGCGGTCGCTACCCGACACCGGCAGGACGCCGGGACCGGCGGGCCCGCAGTTGTGAC
>Ga0335078_10015392_pt1 | contig 11357 bp, 12 predicted proteins | sample Lox_Sample_32_FD_206711 | JGI IMG/M metagenome (GOLD analysis project Ga0335078, IMG submission 206711) | Soil microbial communities from Loxahatchee National Wildlife Refuge, Florida, United States - Lox_Sample_3.2 | ecosystem: Environmental > Terrestrial > Soil > Wetlands | place: USA...
GATCGTTCGCCTATGTGAAGCAGCATCAGGCGGAAATGAGCAATCATCTGGGCAGCTTGATTCTGGACAATGGGCAGGGGCCAGTGCGCAGTTTTCAGTTGGGCGGGCGTGACGATCTGATCGAAGCGTTTCGCCCTTTTGCGAAATCGCTGGCGGACATTCGCGAAGTGAAAGTCGACGATAAAGTGGAGGACGGCACGGACACGCTGCCGTTCTCGATCGCAGGTTTGCCCGGCATCAACATGGACCAGGACTCCCCCGAATACAAATACACGCACCATTCCGCAGCGGATGCGCTCGAAGCCGTGAAGCCGGACGTGCTGGCGCAGGATTCGACCTTGATGGCGCTGGCCGCGTTCTGGATTGCCGACCGCCCGGAGCGACTGGCGGTGCCGTGGTCCGCGGAAAAGACCGCTAAGATGTTGATAGCACAGCACGAAGATGAAATGCTCAAGGCGTTCGGGCTTTGGCCGAAGGCCTTCGCGGATGTGGAAAAACGGGATTTGCCAGCCAATTGAAAGATGGGCCAAAACGCAAGTTGATACGAGGAAGTCCTATCTTTTCTTAACGTTAGGCGTTCTTCGAAAGGAACCCGGAGTCTTTTTTTAAGTCATTTATTTACAATGAATTACAGGCCCAGCCAGCACCCAGTTAGATCAAGCTCACCGGTGGCCTTCGCGTGGGTAATGGAAGTGCACGCGGCAGGAATGCCCAGCGACGCCAGTTTCGGCCATCGCGTAAGTCATTGATTTCCACAAAGTTTTCCACTGGTTCTCGGCGAAAGAAATTTGACAGAGCACGTCCTTTTCCTTATACTCTACGTTTTGTCAGGGATGTTTCTACCCTGGTGTGGGCGGTCGCTGTATTTTTTCGGCGGCCGGTAGGTTGGAAGGGAAATATCTTCGGTCCCGGAACAAAGTAAGACGGAATGGGATTGAAGAGCGGCCGGAATGGGGCGCCAGCCCCGCAAAGCCGAGTAAGCCTCTCCGAACTGCAGCCAGAGGAATAGTTCTACTCTCTGGAGTTGTGTGCGGAGTTTCTTGCTGGTTGTTCTCCGGATACGCAGTTAGACCTTTCAGCGCTAAGTGTGCTCTCGCGGAGTTGTCAGCGCGCGATGCGAGAGCCGCGGAAAATTTTGCGCGCCAGTGGCTGCGGTGTCGTTATGCAGAGCGGCCACCAAGAGGACGAACAGTGCCGACGTTTTCGCAACTGGTACGCATGGGTCGTGAGCAGGTCAACGTAAAGACCAAGTCGCCCGCGTTGATGGGCTGCCCGGAAAAGCGCGGCGTGTGCATTCGCGTGTATACGCAAACGCCGAAGAAGCCGAACTCCGCGTTGCGCAAAGTGGCGCGCGTGCGTTTGACAAACACCGTGGAAGTGACCACGTACATTCCCGGCATCGGGCACAACTTGCAGGAGCACTCGATCGTGCTGGTGCGCGGCGGCCGTGTGAAGGACTTGCCGGGCGTGCGCTACCACATCGTGCGCGGCACGCTGGACGCGGCGGGCGTTGAGAATCGCAAGCAAGGGCGCTCGAAATATGGCGCGAAGCGGCCGAAGGCTGCGGCCGCCAAGTAAGAGTTTAGAGGAGCGATAGAAGCACATGCCACGCAAAGGACTCGTTTTTCGGCGCAAAGAAGCCAAGGATCCGGTCTACGACAGCGAGATCGTCGAGAAATTTATTTGCTCGATGATGTGGGACGGAAAAAAGTCCACGGCGCAACGCGTGTTTTACGGTGCCATGGATCAGATGGCCAAGAAGACCAACGACGATGCGCTGAAACTGTTCAAGAAGGCTATCGAGAACGTTAAGCCGACGCTGGAAGTCAAGACGCGGCGTGTCGGCGGCGCGAACTACCAGGTTCCGGTGGAAGTGAATCCGTTCCGCCGGCAATCGCTAGCGATTCGCTGGCTGTTGCAGTATTCGCGCGAGCGCGCCGGCAAGACCATGACCGACAAGCTGGCCGATGAGTTGATTGACGCGGCTAATGCGCGCGGCGGAGCCATCAAGAAAAAGGAAGATGTGCACCGCATGGCGGAAGCGAACAAGGCGTTCGCGCATTACCGCTGGTAATTCCAATACTTGTAGCAGCCGGTCGTTAGACCGGTGCTTTTGAGTAGAGATTGGCAGAGACGAAAATGGCAGTAGAAACCAAAGGGGCGACGCAGCAAATCATGGGACGGGCCTTCAAACTCGAAGACACGCGCAACATCGGTATCATGGCGCATATCGACGCGGGCAAAACCACGTCGACGGAGCGCATTCTTTTCTATACCGGTGTGACCTACAAGATCGGGTCCGTGGACGAAGGCACCGCCACGATGGACTGGATGGAACAAGAGCGCGAGCGCGGCATCACCATCACCAGTGCCGCCACCACCGCTGCCTGGACTCGTTACGACAAAAAGTATCGCGTCAACATCATTGATACACCCGGCCACGTGGACTTTACCGTCGAAGTCGAACGCTCTTTGCGCGTTTTGGACGGCGCGGTTTGCGTGTTTGACTCCGTCGCCGGCGTCCAGCCGCAGTCCGAAACCGTGTGGCGCCAGGCCGATAAGTATCGCGTGCCGCGCATCTGTTTCGTCAATAAAATGGATCGCACCGGCGCCGACTTTGACCACGTCATTCGCACCATCCGCCAGCGTCTCGGAGCCCACCCCGTTCCCCTCCAGTTTCCCCTCGGTCGCGAAGACAACTTCATCGGCATCATCGATTTCATTGAAGAAAAAGTGATTGTGTGGCTCGAGGAAACGCTTGGCGCGAAATACGAAGTGTTTGAAGTCGCCAAGTTGTGGGACAAAGCGTTTGTCGATTCCCGCCCCGATGTGGCTGCGGCTTTGAAAGGCGCAGCGATTGACAAGAAATTTTACGACGAGCATCGCACCAAGATGGTCGAATACGTTGCCGAGCACGACGACGAAGTGCTCGACAAGTATTTGACCGAAGGCACGCTCTCTGTCGAGGAAATGCGCAAGTCCATCCGCAAATCCACCCTCGCCCTAAAGATTGTTCCGGTCCTCGCCGGCTCCGCATTCAAAAACAAAGGCATTCAGCCGTTGCTCGATGCGGTAGTCGACTACCTGCCCTCGCCTGTGGATGTTCCTCCCGTGGAAGGCATCAATCCCGAAAACGATGAAGCGATTTTGCGCCGCGCCTCCGATGACGCGCCCTTTTCCGCGCTGGCTTTCAAAATCATGTCCGACCCGTTTGTCGGCCACGTTACTTACATCCGCGTTTACTCCGGCGTGCTCACTTCCGGCAGTTACGTATACAACCCGGGCAAGCGCTCCCGTGAGCGCATTAGCCGCATTCTCCAGATGCACGCCAACAAGCGCGAAGAAATTGACGCTGTCCATGCCGGTGACATTTGCGCTTGCGTCGGCTTGAAGAGCGTGACCACCGGCGACACGCTGTGCGACGAGAACAAGCAGATCATTCTCGAGTCGATTGATTTTCCCGCGCCGGTTATCTCCGTCGCGATTGAACCCAAGACCAAAGCCGACCAGGACAAACTCGGCGTCGCGTTGCAGCGCCTGGCCCAGGAAGATCCAACGTTCCGCGTTTCTACCGAGCCGGACACCGGTCAAACGCTTATCTCCGGCATGGGCGAACTGCACCTCGAAATTATTGTCGACCGCATGTTGCGCGAATACAACGTGCAAGCCAATGTCGGCCGGCCGCAAGTCGCGTACCGCGAAACCATTCGCAAGAAAGCGGAAGGTGTCGGCAAGTACATCAAGCAGACCGGCGGCCGCGGTCAGTACGGCCACGCGGAGATTTTTCTGGCTCCGATGCCTAGTTCGGACCACGAAAATATGCATGAAATGTCCACCGACGAGATCGATGCGATTGCCAAGGAGATTGCCGGGGGCTCGGGTGGCAAGTGGAAGTTCGACAAAGAACACCGTTTCCTGTTCATCGACAAAATTGTTGGCGGCTCGATTCCGCGCGAGTTTATCGCTCCAGTCGAAGCGGGTATTCGTGAAGCGCTGGATAACGGCATTCTTGCGGGATTCCCGATGGTGGATATTGCCGCGGTGCTGGTTTTTGGCAGCGCCCACGACGTAGACAGTTCGGAAATGGCGTTCAAGATTGCCGGTTCGATGGCGTTCAAGGAAGCTTGTGCACGCGCCAAGCCGGTATTGCTTGAGCCAATTATGAAAGTCGAAGTGGTCGTTCCCGAGGAATACATGCCGCCGGTGTTTGGCGACTTGAATGCGCGCCGCTCGGCGATTCAAGGTACGGAAAACCGCGCCGGAAGCAATGTCATCCGCGTGGAAGTCCCGCTCGCGCAGATGTTTGGTTATGCCACCGATTTGCGCAGCCGTACGCAGGGTCGTGCGACGTTTACCATGCACTTTTCGCATTACGCGGAACTGCCGGCCGCGTTGGCCGAGGAAGTTATCAAGAAACAGAAGGGCGAGGGCGGGGCTGCCGCGCGGTAATCGGAAGAGTTTTTGCAGTTTTTGAATTCGAGTGAGGAGCTGAAGGCGATGGCGAAGGAGAAATTCGAGCGCAGTAAGCCGCATTGCAACATAGGGACGATTGGGCACATTGATCATGGCAAGACGACGTTGACGGCGGCGATTACCAAGGTGCTGTCGAAGCACAACCCGAAAGTGGCGTTTCGGGCGTTCGACACGATTGACAACGCGCCGGAAGAGCGGGAGCGCGGTATCACCATTGCGGTGTCGCACGTGGAGTACGAGACGGCCAACCGGCACTACGCGCACATGGATTGCCCGGGGCATGCGGACTACATCAAGAACATGATCACCGGAGCGGCGCAGATGGATGGCGCGATTCTGGTGGTGGCGGCGACGGATGGACCGATGCCGCAGACGCGCGAACACATTTTGCTGGCGCGGCAGGTGGGCGTACCGGCGATTGTCGTTTTCTTGAACAAGTGCGACATGGTCGAGGATGCCGAGTTGCTGGAACTGGTCGAGCTGGAAGTTCGTGAACTCTTGAAGAGCTATCAGTTTCCGGGCGACACGATTGCGGTGGTGAAAGGTTCGGCGCTGCAAGCGTTGAACGGCGACGCGAAGTGGGAGAAGTCGATTGACGAGTTGATGGAAGCGGTGGACAAGAACGTGCCGCAACCGGTGCGTGAGATCGACAAGCCGTTTGCGATGCCGATTGAAGATATTTTTTCGATCTCCGGCCGCGGCACAGTGGTCACGGGCAGAGTCGAGCGCGGCAAAGTGAAGGTGGGCGAAGAAGTGGAAATCGTGGGATTCCGCGCCACGCAGAAGAAAGTGGTGACGGGCGTGGAAATGTTCCGCAAGCTGCTGGATGAGGGCTTGGCGGGCGACAACGTGGGTTTGCTGCTGCGCGGCACGGAAAAAGAAGATGTGGAACGCGGGCAAGTGGTCTGCAAGCCGGGTTCGATCACGCCGCACACCAAGTTCAAGGCGGAAGCGTACGTATTGACGAAGGAAGAAGGCGGACGGCACACGCCGTTTTTTACGGGCTATCGGCCGCAGTTTTACTTCCGGACAACGGACGTGACGGGCGATGTGAAGTTGCCGCAAGGCGTGGAGATGGTGATGCCGGGCGACAACGTGAGCTGCGAAGTGAGCTTGATCACGCCGGTAGCGTTGGAAAAGGGTTTGCGCTTCGCGATTCGCGAAGGCGGCCACACCGTCGGCGCCGGCGCCGTCACCGAGATTATTGAGTAATTCTGAGAAGAAAATGAGACAAGGCGACAAAATCCGAATTCGTTTGAAAGCATACGACCACCGCATTCTCGACCAGTCCACGCGGGAGATTGTGGACACGGCGAAGCGTACCGGCGCGGAAGTGGCCGGGCCGATTCCTCTGCCGACCACCATCAATCGTTGGACGGTGTTGCGGTCGCCGCACGTCGACAAAAAATCGCGTGAGCAGTTCGAGATGCGCACACACAAGCGGCTGATCGACATTCTCGAGCCGACTCCGGATACGGTGGACGCGCTGATGAAGCTCGATCTGCCGCCAGGCGTGGACGTGGAAATCAAGGCCTTCGGCCACGCAGCCAAGTGACGATCCGACAAGGATCGTCATCCTGAGGAGCATCGCGACGAAGGATCTCTCAGGGTAGCAAGGAAAATTTAGCAGGACGCAGCCAATATCCAGCAGTTCAGGGACGGACATGCTGCGAAAGCGAGAATAGGACAAATGGCGTTGAACGGAATCATCGGAATCAAGCTGGGCATGACGCAGATCTTCGCTGAAGACGGCAGCCTCGTCGGCTGCACCGTTCTTCAAGCGGGACCGTGCGTCGTGGTCCAGCGCCGCACCGCGGAGAAAGACGGCTATGAAGCCGCGCAACTCGGCTTGGTGGAGTTCGTCAAGCCGCAGCGCGTCAACAAAGCCATGACCGGGCACTTCAAAAAGGCCAATGTGGCGCCGATGAAAGTGTTGCGCGAAGTGCGCCTCGAAGACTCGAAAGACGAAACCAAAGTCGGCGACCGCGTACTCGTCGAAAATTTCAAAGCCGGTGAAATGGTCGATGTCGCGGGGGTCAGCAAAGGCAAAGGCTTTCAAGGTGGCGTCAAGCGCTGGCACTACGCCGGCGGCGATTCGACGCACGGCTCGATGTTTCACCGTGCGCCTGGCGGCATCGGCGGCAGTTCGTTTCCGTCGCGCGTCTGGAAAAACCAGCACTTTCCGGGGCACATGGGCAATCAGCGCGTGACTGCCAAGAATTTGAAAGTAGTGAAAGTGGACAGCGACGAAAACCTGCTGCTGGTGCGGGGTTCCGTGCCGGGCCCCAGAGGCACGTACATTTTCATCAGCAAGGTGAAGCCTAAGAAGTAGTGCTGTAGCTCACCCCTTCAGGGGTGAGGGTTTTTGTCGAGACTGAAGAAGGACGCGAAATTATGGCGGTCGTGGACGTAGTCAATCTGGATGGCAAGAAAGTGGGCCAGGTGGAGCTCGCCGACGCGGTATTTGCCGCGAAGGTGAACCCGCACTTGCTGCACGAAGCTTCGCGCTGGTATTTGCGCGGGCAGCGGGCCGGCACTCACAAGACCAAGGACAAGAGCGAAGTGAGCGGCGCAGGCCGCAAGCTCTGGCGGCAAAAGGGCACCGGCCGCGCGCGTGTCGGCTCGATTCGTTCTCCCCTCTGGCGGCACGGCGGCACCGTGCATGGTCCGGAGCCTCGCGATTACAGCTACGCGCTGCCGAAGAAGATGTTGCTCGGCGCGCTGCGCTCGGCGCTTTCCGCCAAACTCGCGGAACAGAAGCTCACGGTTGTGGAGGCGTTGCAGCTCGAGTCACCCAAGACGAAAGCTTTGGTTTCGGCGCTGACCAAGTTGAACGAGCACAAGTCCGCACTGCTGGTCGAGCACGGCGAGAACCGCAATCTGGAGCTTGCCAGCCGCAATGTCGACGGCCTCACGCTCACGGCTCCGCATGCGCTGCAGCCTTATGAAATCCTGAAGCACGATTGGCTGGTGCTCTCAAAAGACGCGGTGGCGCGGCTGAGCCATACGCTCGACCCGGAGAAAAAGCCGATCGTAGCTCCCGACGTCGAATCGATTGCGCCTGCAGCCAAGCCGGCAAAAAAGGAAGCAGCGCCCAAAGCGGCTGCCAAGAAGTCGGCTGCCAAGCCCAAAGCCGCTGCGAAGCCAGCCAAGAAAAAGGGGAAGAAATAATTTATGTCCGCCCCGCATTACCAAATCATTCGCCGGCCGATCATCACGGAAAAAGGCCTCGGCGTAAAAGAGACGCAGCACACGGTAGTCTTCGAAGTTTCCGCGAAAGCGACGAAGACGCAGATCAAAGAAGCCGTGCAGCAGATTTTCAAGGTGAAAGTCGCCGAAGTCCGCACGGCGAATTTTGTCGGCAAGATGCGCCGCCGCGGACAGAACGAAGGTTACCGGCGCGACTGGAAGAAAGCGTACGTCAAGCTTGCCAAAGACGAAAAGATGATCGAGTACGCGGAAAACCTGTAATACCGCAGCAAACGGGCCCGGCAAGCAGAGCAGCGAACGAGATTAACGCAGGAACGCAAGAGGCAGCGAGATGGGACTGAAGAGCTTCAATCCGTACACGGCGTCACGGCGGTTTATCACCGTAGTGGACAAGAGCCATATCACCAAGCAGGAGCCGGAAAAGGCGCTGCTGGAGCCCAAAAAGCGCTCGGGCGGCCGCAACAACCACGGCGAAGTGGTGGTGTGGCATCGCGGCGGCGGCCACAAAAAGCAGTACCGCAAAGTGGATTTTCGCCGGGACAAAGTCGGCATTCCCGCGAAGGTGGCGGCGATCGAGTACGACCCGAACCGCAGCGCGAACCTCGCTCTGTTGCACTACGCCGACGGCGACAAGCGCTACATCCTGCACCCCGTGGGGCTGGAAGTTGGCGCAACGGTTTCCACCGGCGAAGGCGCGGACATTCTTCCGGGCAATGCGCTGCAGATCAAGCACATCCCGCCCGGCACGATGGTGCACAACCTCGAGCTGAATCCCGGCCGCGGCGGACAAGTGGTGCGCTCGGCGGGCGGCTCGGCGCAGTTGCTCTCGAAAGAAGGCGACATCGCGCTGGTCAAGCTGCCCAGCGGCGAAGTGCGCAGATTTTCTCTGGAATGCATGGCTACGGTTGGCCAGGTAGGCAACCTCGACCATGAGAACGAGACGTTTGGCAAAGCTGGACGCACGCGCTGGCGCGGAGTACGTCCCACGGTTCGCGGTGTAGCCATGAACCCGGTGGATCACCCGCACGGCGGTGGTGAAGGCCGCGTCAAGGGCAACCATCCGCAGACACCGTGGGCTTTCCCGACGCTGGGAAAGAAGACGCGGCACAACAAGCGTACCGATCACATGATCGTGGAACGCCGGAAGTAAGCAGTGCTCGAAGTGGGACCTAAGCAGGAGTAGTAGGCAGCAGGACGGACGGAACAGGGACAGGTCGAACGATAGCAGAGACGGCTAGAAACCGGGCGGTGATGGCAGAACGGCCCGGTAGAGAGCAAAACCATGGCAGCAACACGAACTCATCGAACCGCAGCACGGCGAGCCACTTTGCGCTCAGCAGCAAAGCGCTCGTCACGTAACGCGAAGAATCCAGGCAAGCGCGCGGCAGCCGCAAAAAACGGCAAACCGTTGCGCCCTGCGGGAAAAGCAGTAACGCCGCCGGAACCCGTGCTGTACAAGCTGTGCAAGCCGGGCTGGTCGGTGATTGTCGAGCGAATTCCGAACGCGCAAGGCACGCGGTTTGTCTGCCCGTTCTGTCCGAAGTCGCACCGGGTTCCTGGTCCGGTGCGTGGTTTCAAGAAGATGCGACGCGCGCAGTGGAGCCGCTTGCGCCGCGTGGAGGAATAGAGCAGTTATGGCACGTTCACTGAAAAAGGGGCCGTTTGTCGACGGCCATTTGCGCGAAAAGGTCGAAGGGCTGAATGCGCGTAATGAAAAGAAAGTCGTGAAGACCTGGTCGCGGCGCTCCACGATCGTTCCGGAAATGATTGGCCACACCATCGCCGTGCACAACGGAAAGAAGTTCATTCCGGTGTATGTGACGGAACAGATGATCGGCCACAAGCTGGGTGAATTTTCGCCGACGCGTTCCTTCAAAGGCCACGCGGTGAAGGCGGCTCTCGAAAAGGCGGCGGGCGCGGCACCCGCGGGCGGCGCAGCTCCAGCAGGAGGCGGCGCGGCACCAGCGCCGAAGGCATAAGCCATGGCTGACGTGCAAACACCCAGTTCGATTGAAGCTCACGCGCTGGCGCGGCATGTGCGCATGTCGCCGCAAAAAGCGCGCCTGGTGATGGATTTGATCCGTGGGCAGCGCGCGCAGGATGCGCTCAATACGCTGCGCTTCACGCCCAAACGTGCCGCGAAACATATCGAAAAAGTGTTGCGTAGCGCGATTGCCAATGCCGAACGCAAAGCCGATGATGCCGGCTCGCCGCTCGACGTGGACCAGTTGTATGTGGCGAACTGCTTTGTGAACGAAGGGCCGCGTTGGAAGCGGCTGCGTCCCGCGCCGATGGGCCGAGCATTTCGTTACCAGAAGCGTACGGCGCATTTGTGGGTCGGCGTCGCCGAACACCATGTCGCCGCTGCGGAGCGCGTCGCTGCCAACCTCGCCGAAGTGGAAGCGCAGAAGGGCGCGCGCGGCACCATGCGTCGTGTACGTAAAGCGTTGACCGGCAAGCAAGGGCCGTCGAAGAAAGGCAAGAAGTAAGGACGGCGCGCGAGCGTCGCCCAAAGGAAAACCATGGGACAGAAAACGCATCCATACGGATTCCGCCTCGGCTACAACAAGCCGTTCAAGTCGCGCTGGTATGCCGATCGCGACTACGCCGACTTGCTGCATGAAGACGTGAAGCTTCGCCGCGAATTGAAAGAACGGCTGAAGAGCGCCGGCGTCAGCTCGATCGACATCGAGCGCGCTGCCAACAAACTGGTCGTGCGCATCTACACTGCGCGTCCCGGCATCATCATCGGCCGCAAAGGCGCGGAAATCGACAAGCTCAAGCAGGAAGTCCAGAAGCGCACCAAACGCGAAGTGCACATCGATATTCAGGAAGTGCATCGCCCGGAACTCGATGCGCAACTCGTCGCGGAATCGATTGCCTTGCAACTCGAGAAACGCGTAGCGTTCCGTCGCGCCATGCGCAAAGCGGTAGACTCCGCGCTGCGTTTCGGTTGCAAGGGCATCAAGGTCCGCGTCGCCGGCCGTTTGAACGGCGCGGAAATCGCGCGCAAAGAGTGGTACTTGCAAGGCCGTTTGCCGCTGCAAACGCTGCGCGCCGACATCGATTTCGGTTTCGCGCAGGCGTACACGACGTACGGCGTGATCGGCGTGAAGTGCTGGGTCTATCAGGGCGAGAACGTGCCCAAGCGCGGCGCCAAACTCGAAAAAGAGCGGCAGTCGGCGACCGTAGCCGCGTAAATCGCACAGGATTTAAGAAACGGCTGGAAACGCAGCCGGGGAATTTGGGGAAGCGAGAACAGAACGATGTTGATGCCGAAGAAAGTGAAGTACCGAAAGCAGATGCGCGGCCGGCGCACCGGAAAAGCGTGGCGCGGCGCGGATTTGTCTTTCGGCGATTACGGTTTGAAAGCGATGGAAGCAGCGTGGATTACCGACCGGCAGATTGAAGCCTCCCGCGTCGCGATCACGCGGTTCATCAAGCGCGGCGGCAAGCTATGGATCCGGATTTTTCCGGACAAGCCGTTCACCAAAAAGCCGGCGGAAACCCGCATGGGCAAAGGCAAAGGCGCTCCGGAAAGATGGGTCGCAGTCGTGAAGCCGGGGCGGATCATGTTTGAGATGGCGGGCATCGACGAAACCACGGCGCGCCAGGCACTTGGCCTCGCGGCGCACAAACTGCCGATTCCGACGAAATTCGTTTCTCGCGCAGGA
>Ga0335078_10015394_pt1 | contig 11356 bp, 8 predicted proteins | sample Lox_Sample_32_FD_206711 | JGI IMG/M metagenome (GOLD analysis project Ga0335078, IMG submission 206711) | Soil microbial communities from Loxahatchee National Wildlife Refuge, Florida, United States - Lox_Sample_3.2 | ecosystem: Environmental > Terrestrial > Soil > Wetlands | place: USA: Florida...
TCCCGACGGAAGCGCGCAGATGGCTCGTGGAGACGTTCGGATCGCTGCGACTCTCGCCTGTGAAGAGTGCAAGCGCCGTAATTACCAAACCAACAAGAGCAAGCGGAACAACCCGGAGCGGCTGCAGTTGCGTAAGTACTGCCGCTGGTGCAGGTGCCACACACCGCACCGCGAAACGCGCTGACCTGACCGGAGCGTTCCGTGGCCCGTAACCGCAAACGCCCCAGAGAGCGGCGGCCTCGCCAGCCGGGCGCGCCCGTGGACCCGAGCCAGGGCCTGCCCACCGTCACGCACGATTCTGAGAACGGCGTGTCTGATCTCGAGGGCGAGAACGGCACTCCCAAGCTGGAGCGCGATGATGAGCGCATGGGCCTCGAGCGCGACGAGCTCGGGTCGGATCCGCTGAACTCGGACCCACTAAAAGAAGACGAGGAAGGAGCGCCGCCCCCGCTCGAGCACGCCACTCCGGACGCCGAGCTCGCCGAGGAGCAGCTCGCGTTTGCCCGTCCGGAAGAGCCGGAGCCTGAGGAGGGCGAGGACGAGGAAGAGTTTGAGCGCGAGGTCGAGGAGTCGATCTCAGCCGGCCGCGGCGGACGTGGTCGCCGGCGAGGTGGTGGCTACGATGGTGAAGGCGGTGCCGGTGCATCCGGCGGCGGCGAGTTGGCCGCCACGGGCGCAACGGCCGTCGCCGAGCGACACCCGAACATAATCTCGCGGCTCATCGGCTTCCTTCAGGGAAGCTGGCGCGAGCTGCAACGAGTACAGTGGCCCGACCGCCGTCAGGTGTTCCAGGCCACGGGAGTCGTGATCGGGTTTGTGATCGTGGCTGCGGTGTTCCTCGGCGTCGCGGATTGGGTGTCCGGGAAGCTGGTGACTTTCGTCTTGAAGTAGGCGCCGTGGGCGCCGCAGGCTAGAGAGGCCAAACGAAGAAAAAGAATGTTCCGCTGGTACGTCGTAAACACATACTCGGGTCACGAGAACAAGGTCAAGCACAACCTCGAGCACCGCATCGTGTCGCTCGGTCAGCAGCAGGCGGTCAGGCAGATCGTCGTACCGACCGAGTCGGTCTCGGAGATGAAGGACAACCAGAAGATCACGGTTGAGAAGCGCACGATGCCGGGTTACGTGCTCGTCAACATGGACCTCAACGAGGACTCGTGGTCGCTGGTCAAGGGCACGCCGGGTGTCACCGGTTTCGTCGGAGCGTCGAACGAGCCCGTTCCGCTCACTCAGGACGAGGTCAACCGCCTGCTCCACCGTGAGCAGGAGGCACGCCCGCGCAGCCGCGCCACGTTCACGATCGGCGAGTCGGTGAAGGTCATCTCGGGTCCGCTGTCAGACTTCTCCGGCGAGATCTCGGAGGTCAACGAGGACGCGCAACGCCTGAAGGTGCTCGTGTCGATCTTCGGCCGCGAGACGCCGGTGGAAGTCGGGTTCGATCAGGTGAAGAAGATCTAAGGCCATGGCGAAGAAAGTTCTGACACAGATCAAGTTGCAGGCGGTGGGCGGCCAGGCTTCGCCCGCGCCGCCCGTCGGGCCGGCGCTCGGCCAGCACGGCGTCAACATCATGGAGTTCGTCAAGGCGTTCAACGCCCAGACGCAGGGCGACCTCGGCACGATGATCCCGGTCGTGATCACGGTCTACGAGGACCGGTCGTTCACGTTCATCACCAAGAGCCCGCCGGCCGCCGTGCTGATCAAGCAGGCGCTGAACCTCGAGAAGGGGTCGGCCGAGCCGAATCGGACCAAGGTCGCCAAGATCACCCAGGATCAGCTCCGGCAGATCGCCGAGAAGAAGATGAAGGACCTGAATGCCGGCGACATCGACGCCGCCGCGAAGATCATCGCCGGAACCGCTCGCTCGATGGGTGTGGAGGTCGTATAGGGCTATGGCACATCACGGAAAGACATACGAAGACGCCAAGCAGCGCTTCGATCGTGAGCGCGAGTACTCGCCGTCGGAGGCGATCGCGCTGATCAAGCAGCTCGCGCGCGTGAAGTTCAACGAGTCGGTGGAGGTACACGTGCGCACCGGCCTGAACGTCCGCCACGCGGATGAGCAGCTGCGCGGGACGATCGCCCTTCCCAACGGTCTCGGCAAGGACGTCAAAGTCGCCGTGTTCGCGCAGGGCGACAAGGCCCGCGAGGCCGAGGAGGCGGGTGCCGATGTGGTCGGGGCCGAGGACCTCGCCCAGCGGATCCAGGACGGCTTCGATGACTTCGATGTCGCGATCGCGACGCCCGACCTGATGCCCGTCGTCGGGCGTCTCGGCCGGATCCTCGGGCCGGCGGGAAAGATGCCGAACCCGAAGGTGGGCACGGTGACGATGGACGTGGCCCGCGCGGTCGAGGAGTCGAAGGCCGGCAAGGTCGAGTACCGGACCGACCGCAACGCGATCGTGCACCTGGTGATCGGCAAGCGCGACTTCGACGACCGGAAGCTGCTCGAGAACTATGCCGCGGTGATCGAGGAGCTGATCCGCGCCAAGCCGTCCGCCGCCAAGGGCCGCTACATCCGCACGGTGACCGTCGCGACGACGATGGGCCCCGGCGTCAAGATCGATCCCACGCGCACGCGTGACATCGTCGAGGAGCCCGTAGCGGCGTAAACTGCAGGTAGAAGAGAGACGAAGCCCGAGACCCCCGGCGGATTCTCGTAAGTCCGGGGTAGGCGGAGCCTCGACGTTTGGAACCGGCTTGTGGTTCCGGATGCGACGCCCGCCGACGAGCGGGCGTTTCGCATTCGAAGAGGAATCATGAACCGAGACCAAAAAGCAGCAGTCGTAGAGGAGATCGTCGGTCAGATCAAGTCGGCCGAGGCGGTGTTCGCCGTCGACTACCGCGGCATCTCCGTCGCGCAAGCGGCCGAGTTGCGGGCCAGGCTCCGCGACTCCGGGACGAAGTTCCGCATCGTCAAGAACTCGCTGACCGAGCGCGCCGCCGACGAGGCGGGTGCCGAGGCGCTCAAGCCCATGCTCGAGGGGCCGACGGCGCTGGCGTTCGTGTCAGGGGACGCGGCGCTCGCGGCCAAGGCGCTGAACGAGGCCGCGCGCGCGATGCACGCGCTCGAGTTCAAGGGCGGCCTGATGGACTGCACCACGCTGAGCGCCGACGACGTTCGGGCGATCGCCCGGCTGCCGGCACGCGAGGTGTTGAATGCCCAGCTGGTCGGCACGATCGCGGCGCCGCTGACCGGGCTCGTGCGCACGCTCAACGCGCTGATCGCCGGGCTCGCCATCCAGCTCCAGCAGATCGCCGAGCAGGGGCTGGTGAGCGGAACCGCGCCGGCCGCGGAGCCAGAGCCTGAGGCGGCCGCGGAGCCCGAGCCAGAGCCTGAGGCGGCCGCGGAGCCGGAGCCAGAGCCTGAGGCGGCCGCGGAGCCAGAGCCTGAGGCGGCCGCGGAGCCCGAGCCAGAGCCTGAGGCGGCCGCGGAGCCAGAGCCTGAGGCGGCCGCGGAGCCCGAGCCAGAGCCTGAGGCGGCCGCGGAGCCGGAGCCTGAGCCGGCGGCCGAGGCGGCCGCGCCGGAACCCGAGCCTGAGGCGGCCGCGGAGCCCGAGGCCGCGCCAGAAGAAACTGAACAGGAATCAGCGCCGGACGACGAACCGTCCGACGCCTAAGGAGGAAACATGCCTACAACCGAAGAGTGGATCGACGAGCTCAAGTCAATCTCGGTACTCGAGCTGTCCGAGCGCATCAAGGCGCTCGAGGAGGCGTTCGGCGTCTCGGCGACCGCCGTGGCCGCTGCCGCCCCGGCCGCCGGTGGCGGTGCCGCGGCTGACGGCGGTGGCGAGGAGGCCGAGGAGCAGACCGCGTTCGACGTGGTGCTTCAGGCGGCGGGCGACAAGAAGATCCAGGTGATCAAGGTCGTGCGCGCAGCGACCGGCCTCGGCCTCAAGGAGGCCAAGGCGCTCGTCGACGAGGCGCCGAAGCCGGTCAAGGAGGGCATCGACCGCGCCGAGGCCGACAAGCTCAAGTCCGATCTCGAAGAGGCGGGCGCCACGGTCGAGCTGAAGTAACGCCGTATAGGTCCGCAACCGTGGCCGCGGCCACGGGCCTCGGGGAGTAGGTGGTTATGTCCCGTGGGCTCGTGACGCCGCGGCCTTCGGCTTTAAGCGGGATGGCGGGCCGCCGTACACTTCGGTGAGCTGGAGGAGGCTCCAGGGGCGCGCCGGCTAAGACATCCGCTTGCAGCATCAATCCGAAACCGCGACGCTGGCCCCGTTCGTACCGCGGGCGCTGCTGGCCCGTCTCGCCCGGCCGATCGACGTGCTGATCGAGACGGTGAACTGCACGGTCGTGTTCGCCGACGTCTCCGGGTTCACCCGTCTGTCCGAGCGACTCGCGCGGCGGGGCGAGGAGGGCGCCGAACAGCTGGTCGACCTGATCAATGCCTGCTTCACGGCGCTGCTCGCCGAGGCGTATGGGCGCGGTGGCTCACTCGTGAAGTTCGGCGGCGACGCGATGGTGCTGCTGTTCTACGACCAGCGGGGCGACGAGCAGCATGCGGTGCGGGCGTGTTGCGCGGCGGCCGCGATGCGGCGCCGCCTTCGCGAGATCGGGGAGGTCCAGGTCGGAGACTCGAAGGTCGTGCTGCGGATCTCGGTCGGGGTGCACAGCGGCGACTACGAGATGTTCGTGGTCGGGGGGTCGCATCGGGAGCTGTTGATCGGCGGTCCTGCGGCGACGAAGGTGGTCGCGCTGGAGGCGTGCGCGTCCTCGGGGCAGATCCTGATCAGCCCGGAAACCGCCCGGGCACTGCCCCGCGGCTGTGTGGGCGCCGAGGCCGGGCCGGGACTGGCGCTCGCTCGCTCACCGGACCAGTGCGACTGGGAACCGCCGGCCGGGCTGCCAACGCCGTCCCAGGAGGTGATCGAAAGCTTCCTGCCGGTCGCCGTCCGAGCGCATCTGCTCAGGGGGTCGACGGCGCCCGAGCACCGCAACGCCGCGATCTCGTTCCTCCACTTCGGCGGTCTCGACGCTGTGATCGCGCAGGAGGGACCCGCGGTGGCAGGCCAGCGACTCGACGAGCTCGTGACGCTTGTGCAGGAGGCCGCTGAGCGCTACGAGGTGTGCTTTCTCGACACCGACATCGCCGATGACGGCATCAAGATCCGGTTGAGCGCGGGAGCCCCGCGGGTGGTGGGCGACGACGAAGAGCGGATGCTGCTCGCGCTCCGCCACATCATCCAGGGCCACCCGTCGCTCCCGGTGCGGATCGGCGTCAACCGCGGGCCGGTGTTCACATGTCAGGTAGGGCCCGCGTACCGGCGCTGGTATGCCGTGATGGGTGACACCGTGAACCTGGCGGCCCGGTTGATGGCCAAGGCGCCAGCCGGTCACCTTTACGCGACGCGCGCCGTCCTCGCGGACGCCAAGACGGCGTTCGCGCAGACCGCGCTCGAACCGTTCGCGGTCAAGGGCAAGTCGCGGCCGGTGCAGGCCTGGGACGTCGGTTCGCCCGTGCGCGGGGCGTCGGAGGTGGCGATCAGGATGGAGCTCCCGCTCGTCGGCCGTCAGGCCGAGCTCGAGCAGCTCCGCGCTGTGATCGAGTGCGCACGCCGGGGCAAGGGGGCGCTGATCGAGCTTGTCGGCGAAACGGGCAGCGGCAAGTCGCGGCTGCTGGCCGAGGTGTCCAGCACCGGCCGGGGGATGTCGCTCTTCCGCGTCGGCTGTGAGGTGTACACGCGTGAGACGTCGTACTCGGCCTGGCGCGTCCTGCTCAGGCAGCTGCTGGGCGTGGCCTCGGATGCGCCCGACAGGATCGTGCTCAGCCGGCTCCACGGCGAGGTCGAGCGCAACCAGCCCGATCTGCTTCCTTGGCTCTCCCTGATCGCCATCGTCCTCGATATCGAAGCGGCGCCGTCGATCGAGGTCGAACAGCTGGCGTCGGAGACCCGGGCCGCCAAGCTCCAGGAGGTCGTGCTCCGCTTTCTGAGCCGGAGCATGGTCGTACCGACGATCGTCGAGGTCGAGCAGGCACACCTGATGGACGCCGCGTCGGCGGATCTGTTCCGGACGCTCGCACTCGAGCTCGAGTCCTCGGCCTGGGTCGTTCTGGTGACGCGCCATGACGTGCCGGGCGGCCTCGAGTTGACGGACCGTCCCCATGCCCGCATCGACCTTCCGCCGCTCACGGCCGAGGACACGCTCGCGCTGGCGCTCGGCACTCCCGAGGCGACACAACTGCCCCCGCACGTCGTGGAGCTCGCCGTCGCCCGTTCGGGAGGGAGCCCGCAGTTCCTAATCGACCTTCTCGCGGCGGCGGGTGCCGGCGATCGCGACCAACTCCCCGACAGCGTCGAGGCGGCGGCGAGGGCCCGGATCGACGCGCTCGACCGGGCCGACGCCGCGATCGTGCGTCGTGCGGCGGTGCTCGGCGTCAGCTTCGACCCGCGACGCCTGTCCGACGTTCTCGCCACCGACATGCCAGTGCCCGATGACCGGTTCTGGGAGCGGCTGTCATCTGTCTTCTCCCGAGGCCGCGACGGATCCGTGCAGTTTCTCCGACCGGCGCTCCAGGAGGTGGCCTACTCGAGCCTGCCGTTCAAGCTGCGGCGAGAGCTGCACGAGGCGATCGGGCTGAGGCTCGAGCAGGACCCGGGGAGCGATCGCGACTCGGGCCCGGCGGTGCTGTCAAACCACTTCGCGCTCGCGCGTGACTACGAGCGCGCCCACAGGTACGCGATGCTCGCGGCGAAAAGGGCGACGGAGCGGTTCTCCCATGCCGACGCGGCGCGCCTCTACCGACGTGCGATCGAGGCCGGCCGAGCGGGCGGCTGCGCCGACGCGCATGCGCTGGCCGAGGCCTGGGAGCAGCTCGGCGAAGCGCTTCGCTCCGTCGGGGAGCCTGCGGCGGCCAGCCGCGCCTTGACCGAGGCGCGGCGCCTGCAGCGCGACGACCCGATCGCCCTGGCGCGGCTGTGCGACCGTCACGCCAGCGTCGCGTCTCGCAATCAGTCGCTCACCGCCGCGGTGCGGTGGCTGACGCGCGGGTTCCGCTGCCTCGAGACCGCCGAGGGGGCCGATGCGACCGCGTGGCGCGCCCGGATGCGGTCGCGGCTCGGCGGGATCCGCAATCGCCAGGGCCGATGGTCGGAGGCGATCGCGACCTGCCGCCAGGCCATCGCGGAGGCGGAGTCGGTCGGCGAGCTCCGCGCCCTGGCGCACGCCTCGTACTCGCTCGACTGGGCGCTCGTCGAATCCGGGCGAGCGCGGGAGGCCGACCACTCCTGGCGGGCGCTCGAGATCTACGAGCAGCTCGGCGATCTCGAGCACGAGTTCGACGTGCTCAACAACCTCGGTATGTTCGCCTACTTCAACGGGCGCTGGGACGAGGCGATTGAGCTCTACCGGCGCGCCGGCGCGTGCGGCGAGCGCGCCGGTCGCCCGGCTGACGCGGCGCGCGTCGACTGCAACGTCGGGGAGATCCTCTCCGATCAGGGGCACCTCGATGAGGCGGAGGCGCATCTCAAGCGCGTGCGCCGGGTCTGGAGCGCGACCGGTGAGCGGCAGGGGGTGGCGTTCGCGGACGTGCTCCTCGGCCGGCTCGCGGTGCGCCGAGGTGACACCCGCGAGGGAGTCACGATCCTCGAATCGGCAGTCGCCCAGCTCCGGCGGTTCGAGCTGCACGCTTACGCGGACTTCGGGCAGGCGCTGATCGGCGAGGCCGAAGCGCTCGCCGGCGACGCCGAGCGCGGCCTCGAGGTCGCTCGTCACGAGCTCCGCACTGCTGAGCGGCAGCGACCGGTGCTCGAGCGCGCCGTCGGGATCGCCCTCGGTCGCCTCGGGCAGACGGAAGCCGCGCGTGGCGAGCTACTGGATGCCCTCGCGTCGGCGAGAGGCAACGGCTTCGAGTACGACATCGCGGCGACGATCGACGCGCTCTGTGCGCTATGCGGTCACGACCCGGCGCTGCTCAGGGAGCGGGACGAGATTCTCGATCGCCTGCAGATCGTCCGGCTGTGCGCCCCGGCACCGGCACCGGCGCCGACGCCGGCGCCGGCCTAGGTCGGCGGTAGGCGCGCGCAGACCGGGCCGCCATCCCCTGGCCGGCATGCTCAAGGCGCTGACCCGCGCAGCAACACCGAGGAACCCGTCACTCGCAGGCGTCGGGCTCCGCGTCCGTGCGCGATGGGTCACAACTACACACTCGAGCTCCCGCCGGCGGCGAATGTGCGCCAGAAGACGCATATGGGTCATTCGGACGCACTCGAGCTCCGGGGCCCGCCGAGTGTGGGGTTATGACCCACCACCCTGGGCGCCGGCCTAGAACGTCAGCCCGACCCCCACGGGTCGCCGGTCTCGGGAATCTGGATGCTCATGACCGCGTCCTCCCCGGACCTGGCCGACGCATCCGGCTTCTGAGAGATCGTGGAGATGCACGGCGGCGTTCCGTTGCTGCACATCGGGAGCAGACCTATGAACCCCGGATTGCCGTTGGGCAGCTTGCCCGCGGTCGCCGGGGTCCCCGAGGCCGTCGTGAACTGATACGTGGCGCCGAGGCAGAACCCGATGCCGTTCTGCGAGGCGTTCTTGATCGTGTAGCTGATCTGATCCAGGATCGGTGGCGTCCCCGCCGGCGGCGGGACGGCCGAGGTCACGCCCGAGTCGTACCAGTTGGGATCGCGGAACCGGTAGGCGCCGCACCTCAGCGGGTTGCCGACGTTGAGCGTCTGCCGGAGAGTGCCGGAGCCCGCGTTCGAGACCACCCCGTACGTGCTCACCGACGTGACGACGTTCGTCGAGCAGGCTGGGCCGCCGTCGCCGCAGGCCGCGGTCAATGGGCAGACCACGGTCACGCCCACGCTGCTCGGGCCGGAGTGGAACGCCAGCTGCGGGCCAGACGGCATCGCGCTCTGGAACGCGCGAGAGGTCCAGCGCAGCACCGATTTGCCGCAGCCGGCGGGTGCGGTTGCCCGGACGTTGAACTGCAGCTTCGCTCGAGGCTTCACCGAGACCCGCCGCGAAAGCGTCCTTCCGTGGATCTTTCCCTTGCTTTGCCATGACGAGGTCGGCGTCGATTGCAGCGTGAACCCGGTGGGCGCCGTCAACTGCAGCGATTTCATCGAGATTCCCCGCGGCGACGTGTTCACGACCGTCACCTCGAACGTCGTCCACTGGCCGGCGGTGGCGTAGGCGGGAGAGATGGTCACCTTGAACGACGGCTGACCGGCCGCGGTCTGCTGGGCCGCGGCCGAGGCCCCGCCGAGCGTCCCCAAACCAAGGATCGCCCCGGCCACGACGGCGAGTCGGGCGAATCGGACTCGTGCCACCGACATACGTTCCCCCTCGTAAAGCTGAAGTGCACGGGCGGGCAGAAGCGCGCCCCTGTGCGGGCGAATCTACCGGCCCGGCCGCGAACGGTGGGAAAACTCGCGGGCTTGCCGGAAACGCTCCCACCCCCTACACTGCCCCGGTCAGCCAATAGCCGCAGCCGCCCGATTGCAGCGGCGCCGCGCCACATACGCGGCGATCCGAGGGCGGGGTCCGTGAGAGCTGAGTGTCCCTCCACAGGGCATCGTTGCCCTGTGCTATCTTTGATGGTCGCGCTTCGTGGGGAGTACGTGCTCTCGGGTCGCCGGGCGTACGCGCCCCTCGGGAAGCGCTGACCTGCCTCCCTTTTCGACCGTTCCGAGGAGTCGCCGTCTTGGCAACCACTCACGCCCCCCGGACGCGCCGGAGCTTCGCGCGTCTGAACAAGGTCCTTGAAGTTCCCAATCTCATTGATATCCAGCGAAAGTCCTTCCAATGGCTGACCGATCCTGACGGCGGCGGACTGCGGGAGACGATCGACGACATCTCGCCGATCGAGGACTACACCGGCAACCTCGCCGTCCAGTTCGGCGACTTCACCTTCGACGAGCCGGTGGCAGACCTCGAGCAGTGCCGCGAGAAGGATCTGACCTATGCCCGGCCGCTGACGGTCACCGTCGCGTTCATCAACCGGGAGACCGGCGAGATCCGCGAGCAGTCCGTGTTCATGGGCGATTTCCCATGGATGACGGAGCGCGGCACGTTCATCATCAACGGAACCGAGCGCGTCGTGGTCACGCAGCTGGTCCGTTCCCCCGGCGCATACGTGATGGAGCCGAAGGATCGCGAGAAGCAAGTCTTCATCGCGAACCTGATGCCCGCGCGCGGGTCGTGGCTCGAGCTCGAAATCGACAAGAAGGGCCGCGTCTACGTCCGCATCGACCGCAAGCGCAAGCTGCCGGTGACCGTGCTGCTGCGCGCGATGGGATACGCCTCCGATGAGGAGATCCTCAACCTGTTCGACAACTCGCTGTACATCCGGCTCACGCTGGATGCCGACCCCGAGATGGTCCGCAGCGAGGAGGGCTCGCTGATCGAGCTGTTCAAGAAGCAGCGCCCGGGCGAGCCGCCCTCGGTCGATGCAGCGCGTTCGCTGCTCAATCAGCTGTTCTTCGACCCCAAGCGCTACGACCTCACGCGCGTGGGTCGTTACAAGCTCAACTCACGTCTGAACCTCGACATCGACCTCGAGACCCGGACGCTCACCCACGACGACATCATCGCCCTGGTCCGCGAGCTGATCACGCTGCCGCGCCTCCTCGGCATGCCCGAGGACGACGGCGCCGAGGTCAAGGACTACGCGGCCGAGGCGCTGTCGCTCCCACGCGAGCCGATCCAGGATCACCTCGACGAGTACGAGCACTTCGGCAACCGTCGGCTGCGCACCGTCGGCGAGCTGATCCAGGAGGCGTTCCGCATCGGCCTCTACCGGATGGAGCGCGTCGTCCGCGAGCGCCTCACCACCGAGGACGCCGACACGATCACGCCGCAGACGATCGTCAACATCCGGCCGGTCGTGGCCGCGCTCAAGGAGTTCTTCGGCTCCTCGCAGCTCAGCCAGTTCATGGACCAGACGAACTCGCTGGCGGGCCTCCGGCATCGTCGGCGGCTCTCCGCCCTCGGGGCCGGTGGCCTCACGCGCGAGCGCGCGCCGATCGAGGTGCGCGACGTGCACCCGACCCACTATGGGCGCATGTGCCCGATCGAGACCCCGGAAGGCCCGAACATCGGCCTCATCGGGTCGCTGTCCTCCTACGCGGAGGTGTCCGAGCACGGCTTCGTCACGACGCCCTACCGGGTCGTCAAGGGCGGCAAGGTGACCGACGAGATCGTGCATCTCGACGCCACCCAGGAGGAGGAGCAGATCATCGCCCAGGCGAACACGCCGGTCGATGACCGGGGCCACCTGACCGGAGATGAGATCATCTGCCGCACCCAGGCGGGCCAGTACGTGACCGTCGCGGCGGACGAGGTCGACCTGATCGACGTGTCCCCGGAGCAGATCTGGTCGGTGACGACCGCGATGATCCCGTTCCTCGAGCAC
>Ga0335078_10015395_pt1 | contig 11356 bp, 8 predicted proteins | sample Lox_Sample_32_FD_206711 | JGI IMG/M metagenome (GOLD analysis project Ga0335078, IMG submission 206711) | Soil microbial communities from Loxahatchee National Wildlife Refuge, Florida, United States - Lox_Sample_3.2 | ecosystem: Environmental > Terrestrial > Soil > Wetlands | place: USA: Florida...
GCCGAATACGTTCACGGTGAAATCCGATCTGCCGGCGAAAACGATGAAGGAATTCGTCGCCCTCGCCCGCGCCAACCCCGACAAGTACAACTGCGCCACGCCGCCCATCGGCACCTCGTCGCAATTGCAGCTGGAATATCTGAAATACATCGAAAAGCTGCCGAAACTCAGCGACGTTGTGTTCAAGGGCGGCGGCGATGCCATCACCGCGCTGCTCGGCGGCACGGTTCAACTGAGCTCGGGCTCGCTGGCGCCCGCCTTGCCGCACATCAAGGCCGGCGCGTTGCGTTGCCTGGCGGTGACCGGCGACGCGCGCTGGCCGGAACTGCCCGACGTGCCGACCATGGTGGAGGCCGGCTACAAGAACTTCGTGTTCGGCGTCGACTGCGCATTGCTGGCGCCGGCGAAAACCCCGCCGGACATCGTCAAGTGGCTGGAAACCGAGACGCTCAAGGTGCTCAAGACCAAGGAGATCCAGGACAAGCTGCACAAGGCGGGCTTCGTGGTGCGCGTGCAGGGCGCCGAGGCCTGCTGGAAGCGCGTGAACAACGAAATCGCTTTGTTCAGGGACATCATCGAGAAGGCGCACATCAAGAAGATGTAGCTTTCGGCTTATCGAAAGCGCCCGCTGCCACCGCGCGGTGGCGGCGGGCGCCGTTGCAAGAGGGAACGCCGGTGCAAATCAAATCCATCGAGCCGATCGCCGTCAGCCTGCCGATGCACAAGCCCGTCATCATGGCCGGCGAAGAGGTGCGCCGCGCCGACAATGTGCTGGTGCGCATCGCGGCCGATGACGGCACAATCGGCTGGGGCGAAGCCGCCTCGGCGCCGGTGATGACCGGCGAGACGCTCGAAAGCATCGTCACCGCCGTGCATTATCTCGCGCCGAGCCTGCGTGGGCGCGAGCCGGCCGACATCGCCGGCGCGCTCGCCGTCATGGACGGCCGCATGTACGGCAATCACGGCGCCAAGGCGGCGATCGAGATCGCGCTGCACGATCTGGCCGGCAAGGCGGCAAACAAACCGGTGCACGCTCTCCTCGGCGAAAAAAAGCGCCACCGCCTGCCGCTGCTCGCCGTCGTCGGCAGCGGCGATCTCGACGGCGACTTGCAAGACGCGGACAAGAAGAAGGCCGCCGGTTTCACCGCCTACAAGATCAAGGTCGGCGTCGACACCGCGGCCAACGACGCTGCGCGCACGCGCGCGATCTGCAAGCGGCTCGGAAGCGGGCTGCTCATCTCCGCCGACGCCAATCGGGGCTTCAGCGCCGAGGAGGCGCTCGCCTATGTGCGCGCGGTCGACGGCTGCGGCCTCGACTTCTTCGAACAGCCGGTCGAAGCCGCCGATCTTGCCGGCATGGCCGCCGTCGCCGCGGCGGCGCCGGCAATCGCCATCGGCGCCGACGAAGGCATTCATTCGCTCGCCGACATCCGCCGCCATCACGAGCGCAAGGCGGCGCGCGGCGTCAGCCTCAAGGCCATCAAGCTCGGCGGCTTGCGCGGCGTCGCCGAGGCCGGCCGCCTGTGCGACAGCCTCGGCATGAACGTCAACGTCTCCTGCAAGACCGGCGAGTCGAGCATCGCCTGCGCCGCGGCGCTGCATGTCGCCAGCGTCATTCCCAACATCGCCTGGGCGCTGACGCTGACGCATCTCGCGCTCGCCGAGGACGTGACCGGCGAACCGATCCGCACCGCGCGCGGCCACGTCGAAACGATCGACCGCCCCGGCCTCGGCATCGACGTCGACGAAACCCGCGTGCAGAGGCACCGCGTCGAGATCGCCTCGCGCGCGGTGGCATAGAATCGGCACCGCGATCGTGCTGTCTGCCTAAATTCTAGGCGAAAAATACCTATTGTATGCAGTTGCCCGGTGGCGGTTCGCGCGGCCTCTTCCAGAGCCGCGAACTTCCCGCCGTTGAATCAAGCCCTTATGGAAATTGTGCGGCGCGGCCGGTTTTGGCACGGCCTTTGCGGATGGTCATGGTGCGCATTCGGAGGAGTCACCATGAAACGACGCGAATTCTTGCAGTCGATGACCGCGCTCGCGGCCTCGACCGCCGTCACCGCGCCGGCGGTCTGGTCGCCGGCCAAGGCGCAGTCGCGCAAAGAGACGCTGCTGCTCGTCACCGAGAACGGCCCCAACAATCTCGACATCCACGGCGTCGGCACCAACCGGCCCGGCTACGAGGCGTCGTGGAATTGCTACGACCGCCTGATCACGCATCCGACCAAAACGCTGGCCGACGGCTCCTTGTCCTACGACAAGAGCAAGTTCGAGCCCGAGCTCGCCGAGGACATGAAGACCGGCGACATGTCGGTCTCCTTCAAACTCAAAAAGAATGCAAAATTCCAGGACGGCACGCCGGTCACCGCCAAGGACGTGAAATGGTCGTTCGAGCGCGCCGTCAAGGTCGGCGGCTTCCCGACCGTGCAGATGAAGGCGGGCTCGCTGGAAAAACCCGAGCAATTCGTCGCCGTCGATGACACAACCTTCCGCGTCGACTTCATCAAGAAGAACGCGCTGACGATTCCCGATCTCGCGGTGATCGTGCCCGGCATCTACAATTCGGAACTGCTCAAGAAGCACGCCACCGACAAGGATCCATGGGCGCTCGATTACACCAAGAGCAACACCGCGGGTTCCGGTGCCTACAAGGTGACGAGCTGGAAGCCGGGCGTCGAAACGATCTATGAGCGCAACGACGCCTGGGTCGGCGGCAAGCTGCCGGAGCTCAAGAAGGTCATCTGGCGCACCATCCCGTCGGCCGGCAACCGCCGCGCGCTGATGGAGCGCGGCGACGCCGACATTTCCTTCGATCTCCCGGCCAAGGATTTCCAGGAGATGAAGAAGGAAGGCAAGCTGAAGATGATCTCCAACCCGATCGGCAACGGCATGTACAGCCTCGAGCTGAACGTCGTGCATCCGCCGTTCAATAACGAGAAGGTGCGCCAGGCCATCGCCTACGCGCTGCCCTATCAGAAGATCATCTCCGACGCGATGTTCGGTCACGCCAATCCGCTGTTCGGCGGCGCCTCCAACGACGTCACCGATATCGCCTGGCCGCATCCGACCGCCTACAAAACCGACATGGCCAAGGCCAAGGCGCTGATGGCGGAGTCGGGCGCCGGCGCGATCGACACGACGATCTCGTTCGATCTCGGCGACGCGGTGAACTCGGAACCGATCGCCGTGCTCGTGCAGGAAAGCCTGGCGCAGATCGGCATCAAGACCACGATCAACAAGGTGCCCGGCGCCAACTGGCGCAGCGAGATGGCGAAGAAGACCATGCCGATGATGGTCAACTTCTTCTCCGGCTGGCTCGACTACCCGGAATATTTCTTCTTCTGGTGCTATTCCGGCCTCAACGCGATCTTCAACACGCCGAGCTACGTCAACAAGGATATGGACGCCTTCATCAACGGCGCCTATGCGGCGGCCGCGGTCGGCGACAAGGCGAAGTACGACACCGACGTGAAGGGCTTCATCTCCAAGGCCTACGCCGAAGTGCCGCGCGTGCCGATGTTCCAGCCCTATCTCAACGTGGCGACGCAGAAGAACATTTCCGGTTACCAGTATTGGTTCCACCGGCAGGTGGACTACCGCACGATCGTGAAGGCGTAACAGGCAACACATGAGGATGTCGTCCCCGCGAATGCGGGGACCCAGTAAACGCCGGCGCCGATTAATCATCACAGGCGCCGGCAACTACTGGATGCCCGCCGTCGCGGGCATGACACCCGAAGGGAGCGTCAAGCGATGCTCGCCACCCTCGGCAAGCGGCTCGTCACGGTGATCCCGACTTTGATCGGCGTGGTCATCGTCACCTTTCTGCTGACGCGCGTCTTGCCCGGCGATCCGGCGGTCTATTTCGCCGGGCCGGCGGCGACGCCGCAATCGATCGCCGATATTCGCAAGTCGCTCGGCCTCGACCGCCCGCTGCCCGAGCAATTCGCCCGCTATGTGGGCGATCTCGCGCGCGGCAATCTCGGTAATTCGCTGTCCACCGGGCGGCCGGTGGTCACCGAAATCGAAAGCCGCCTGCCCGCCTCCGCCGAACTGACGTTTGCCGGCCTCATCTTGTCGCTCGCCATCGCGCTGCCGCTCGGCATCCTGGCGGCGGTCAAGCAAGGCTCCTGGATCGACCACACTTGCCGCGTGGTGGCGACCGCCGGCGTGTCGCTGCCGGTGTTCTTCACCGGCCTGCTGCTCGTTTACATTTTCTATTATCAGCTCGGCTGGGCGCCGGCGCCGATCGGGCGGCTCGACGCCTTCACCAGTGCGCCGACGCAAATCACCGGCTTTTATCTCTTCGACAGCCTGGTGACCGGCAATTGGGAGGCCTTCCGCGGCGCCTTCGGTCAGTTGATCCTGCCGGCCTTCACGCTCGGCATTTTCTCGCTGGCGCCGATTGCGCGCATGACGCGCGCCTCCATGCTTGCCGTGCTCGCTTCCGACTTCGTGCGCACGGCGCGCGCCAGCGGGCTCGATGGCAAGACCGTGATCTTCACCTACGCGTTCCGCAACGCCATGCTGCCGGTGATCACCACCCTCGGCATGGTGTTCTCCTTCCTGCTCGGCGCCAACGTGCTGGTGGAGAAGGTGTTCGCCTGGCCCGGCATCGGCTCCTACGCCGTCGAAGCGCTGCTGCAATCCGACTTTGCGCCGGTGCAGGGCTTCGTCCTGGCCATGGCCATCCTCTACGTGGCGCTCAACCTTGCGATCGACGTGCTCTACGGCGTCATCGATCCGCGCGTGAGGCTGGAAGGATGAACGAGAGCGCGTCCATCATCCATCAGGCGGCGGAGGTGAAAGCCAAGCCTTCGAGCAACTCGATGCTGCGCCATGCGCGCTACGTCGTCTCGGAAAATCCGGTGACCGGCTTTGCCTTCGCGCTGTTCCTTTTGATCGCGCTCTGCGCCCTGCTCGGCCCGCATATCGTGCCTTACGATCCGCTGGCGAGCGGCGCCGCGACGCTCGCGCCGCCCTCGCGCGCGCACTGGTTCGGTACCGATCAGACCGGCCGCGACATTTTCAGCCGCGTCGTGGTGGCGACAAGGCTCGATTTCGTCATCGCCGTCAGTTCGGTCGTGCTGGTCTTCATCATGGGCGGATTGGCCGGCATCGCCTCGGGCTTTTTCGGCGGCTGGACCGACCGCATCGTCGGCCGCATCTCCGACACCATCATGGCCTTTCCGCTGTTCGTCTTGGCGATGGGCATCGTCGCCGCGCTCGGCAACACGGTGACCAATATCGTCCTCGCCACCGCCATCATCAATTTTCCGCTCTATGTGCGCGTCGCCCGCGCCGAGGCCAATGTGCGGCGCGAGGCCGGTTTCGTGCAGGCGGCGCGGCTCTCCGGCAACAGCGATTTCCGCATCCTGCTGATGCACATTTTGCCGAACATCATGCCGATCATGATGGTGCAGATTTCGCTGACCATGGGCTACGCCATCCTCAACGCGGCGGGGCTGTCCTTCATCGGCCTCGGCGTGCGGCCGCCGACGCCGGAATGGGGAATCATGGTGGCGGAAGGCGCCGGCAATATCATTTCGGGCGAATGGTGGATCGCGCTGTTCCCCGGCGCGGCGCTGATGCTCGCCGTGTTCTGCTTCAATCTCCTCGGCGACGGCTTGCGCGATCTGGTCGATCCGCAACGCAGGACGTGAGCGCGCCCATGGCCAAAAAGCCAAGCAAATTGCCTCCGCAGCACGACGTTTCGCTGCCGCTGCTCGACGTCAAGGATTTAACCGTCGAGTTTGCCACGCGGCGCGGCATCGTGCGCGCGGTCGAGCGCGTCAATCTCACGGTGGCCAAGGGCGAAACGCTGGCGATCGTCGGCGAATCGGGTTCCGGCAAATCGGTGACTTCGTATGCGGTGATGCGCATTCTCGACCGCGCCGGCAAGATCGCCGAGGGCTCGGTCGCCTTCAGCGGCCTCGACCTGCGGGCGACGCCGGAAAGCGAGATGCGCGACCTGCGTGGCCGCGAAATATCCATGATCTTCCAGTCGCCGCGGCTGGCGCTCAACCCGATCCGCAAGGTCGGCCGCCAGATCGAGGACGTGCTGTTGCAGCACGCGCAAGTGGACAGTGCGGCGGTCGGCGAGAAGGCCATCGAAATGCTCGAACAGGTGCGCATCGCGCGCCCGCGCGAGCGCTATCACGCCTACCCGTTCGAACTGTCCGGCGGCATGTGCCAGCGCGTGGTCATCGCGCTGGCGCTCGCCTGCCGTCCGCAATTGCTCATCGCCGACGAGCCGACCACCGGCCTCGACGTCACCACGCAGAAAGCGGTGATGGATCTCGTCGTCGAGCTCACGCGCGAGCGCGGCATGTCGACGATCCTGATCACCCACGACCTCGGGCTTGCCGCCGCCTACTGCAACCGCGTCATGGTGATGGAAAAGGGTCGCGTCGTGGAAACCGCGACCGCCGACATCATCTTCAAGAGCCCCTCGCATGCCTACACCCGCAAACTGATGCGCGCGACGCCCCGCCCGGGGGTGTCGTTGCGCGACCTTTTGCCGGAGGCGGGGCAAGAATTGGCGATGGCGAGAACGATGGCATCCTCGGGCGAACATCTTGCACTCTCGATGGGCGAGAAAGTCGAGAAGAAGAAGATGTTCGGTGGCCAAGAGCCCCTGCTCGTCGTCGATAAACTGGTGAAGGAATATCCGCGCAAGGACGCCGCCAGCTCTTGGAGCACGCTGTTCGGCCGCAAGCCGCCGGTCGAACCGGCGAATTTCCGCGCCGTCGACGGCATCAGCTTTTCCATAGCGCGCGGCGAAAGCGTTGGTCTTGTTGGCGAATCCGGCTGCGGCAAATCCACCACGTCGATGATGGTGATGCGGCTGATCGACAAGACTTCCGGCATGATCACCTTTGCCGGCGACGACATCGGCGAAATTCCCGCGCGCCAGTTCGCCACGCTGCCGCTGCGCAAGAAAATTCAGATGGTCTTTCAAGACCCTACGGACAGTCTCAATCCGCGCTTCACCGCCGCGCGCGCCATCGCCGATCCGCTATTGCGCTTGGGCGGAATTGGGCGCGCTGAAATTCGCGAGCGCTGCGAAGAACTTGCGACGCAGGTCGGCTTGCCGCTCAACTTGCTCGACCGCTTCCCGCACCAACTTTCCGGCGGACAAAAAGCGCGCGTCGGCATCGCCCGCGCCATCGCGCTCAAGCCCGATCTCGTCATCCTCGACGAACCGACCGCGGCGCTCGACGTCTCGGTTCAGGCCGTCGTCCTTAACCTTTTGCAGGACCTCAAGGATTCCTTGGGGATGAGCTATCTTTTCGTGTCCCACGACCTCAACGTCGTCCGCCTCTTGTGCGACCGTGTCATCGTCATGCAGGCGGGAAAAATCGTCGAACAGGGCTTAACCGAGCGCGTTATGGTGGCGCCGGAAGCCGGCTATACCCGCGACCTTTTGACGGCAATCCCGCATCCGCCGGTTTGAACGAAATTATGATTCCCGGGTGAAAATTTCTCATGAGCATGGTCGCACCGCCTGCCGAAATGCCGGGCATTCGCTGGCAGCGCAAAACGCTCGCCGAAGAATTGCGCCTGCAGCTCGCCGACGAAATCGTGCGCGGCGCTTTGACGCCTGGCGCCACCCTTGACGAAACGACGCTGGCGCGGCGCTTCGACGTCTCGCGCACGCCGGTGCGCGAAGCGATCCGCCTGTTGGCCGCAAGCGGCCTCGTTGAAGTGCGCGCGCACCGTGCCGCAGTGGTGGCACGGCCGAGCGCGGAACAACTCGCCGGCATGTTCGAGGTGATGGCCGAATTGGAGGCGCTGTGCGCTGGCTTTGCCGCCGAACGCATGACTGGCACGGAACGGCAGGCGCTCGAGCACATCCACGAGAAATTGCGCGTGTTAATCCAAAGCGGGGACCCGCAGCATTACCACGAGGTCAACGAAGCGTTTCACAACTGCATCTACACCGGCGCCCACAACACCTATCTCGCCGAGATCACTTTGGCGACGCGCGCCCGGGTGCAGCCGTTCCGCCGCGCGCAATTTCGCAATCTCGGCCGCCTCGCCAAGTCTCACGTCGAGCATGACCGCGTGGTGGAAGCAATCTTACGCGGCGAACACGCGATTGCCGGCTCGGCCATGTATGCGCACATCGTCACCGTGCGCGACGAATACGAGCTCTATAGCGAATCGCTCTAATCGATCAGGCGGGGATTTTTGCGCGCGCAAGATAAGTGCGCCAGCCGCCGAAACTCGTAATATCGCGCGCGCCGGCGGTGGCGGCGGCTTCGACCAGAAAACCTTTGACCATTCTGCCATCTTCGAGCGTCACTGTGCCGATGCTGAGCGGCGGCGGAACTGCATCGGCGAACCGTCCGAAGGCTTCGAAGTTGAGTGCCCAGACTTCGACATCGATGGCTGCGCCTCCGGAATCGACGCGCAAGAGGCCCGGCTTCGGCGGTGCGGTGCCGGTCAAGGCAAAGAGCCGGTAGTCGGGCGACGTCTTGGTCGTTTCAAGCAGCCGGCCGCCGAGTGCGCGCAATTCACCGTTGAGCGGCAGCCCCGACAGATGCGCACCGACGACGGCGATCGCGGCTTCGCCCGCGGCCGGCCGCTTGGGCGGCACCGCCAGCACCGGTTGCGGCTCTTTGAGCGCACCCAACGGCAGCGCCGTATCGGCATGGAAAATGCGACCGATCTCCGCGAGCCTGGCGTCTTGACCGCCCGGCGCCAACAGCGTGACGCCGAACGGCACTCCGGTCTCAGTCATCGCGGCCGGCACCGCAAGCCCGCAGAGATCGAGCAGATTGACGAAGTTGGTGTAGGTCCCGAGCCGGCTGTTGAGCTGGATCGGATCGGCGAGCACTTGTTTGATCGAATAGATGGTCGGAGCCGTCGGCAGCACCAAAGCGTCGATCTGGCCGAGGATGTAGTGCGCGACCCGGCGCAATCGCTCCAGTTTGTAGAACGCGGAAAAAGCGTCGACCGCGGTGGGACGCAGGCCGCTCAGGATGATCTCCCTGGTCACCGGATGAATGGCGTTGGGATCGGAAGCGAGGACGGGGCGCGCGGTGATGGTGCGCTCGGCAACCCATGGCCCGTCATAGAGCAGACGCGCGGTTTCGTAGAACGGCTCGAGATCGACCTCGACAATCTCGCAGCCGAGACGGGCGAGCCGCGCCAGCGCGGCATCGTAGGCGGCGGCGAATTGACGATCGCCGAAGAACAGCCGCTGCCCGGCAAGCGGTGCGCCAAGTTTCGGGTGCGCTGGCATCAGTCCGGGCGTTCCCAGCGGGCGCTCGCGCGCAAAATGATCGGCGGGATCCGGTCCGGCCAAAACCGAAAGCGCGGTCCAAGCATCATCGACGGTGAGCGCAAACACCGACACGCAGTCGAGCGTGCGGCAAGCGGGCACGACGCCGTGGGTCGATACCATACCGAGGCTCGGCTTGAGCCCGACGATATTGTTGAAACCAGCCGGCACGCGTCCGGAGCCTGCGGTGTCGGTGCCAAGCGCGAGCGGCACCAGTCCGGCGGCGACCGCGATTGCCGAACCGGTGCTCGATCCGCCGGGAATAAGCTCGGCATTAAACAAATTCCGCGGCACGCCATAAGGAGTACGGACACCGACGAGACCGGTGGCGAATTGATCGAGATTGGTCTTGCCGACGATCAACGCCCCGGCCGCGCGCAACCGCGCTACCGCGGTCGCATCATGGCCCGGCTGGTAGCTAAACGCCGGACACGCCGCCGTGGTCGGCAAACCGGCGACATCGATATTATCCTTGATGGCGACGGGGACCCCGAAAAGCGGCTTTCCCTGATTTCCGGCAACAAGTAGCGCGCGCGCTTCGGCCAGCACGTCGGCTTCCGGGCGAAGACTGATGAAGACCGCATCGTCGCCGTGCGCACGGATACGCGCATAACTACGAGCGACGGTTTGTTCCGGCGTTGCCGTTCCCGCCTGGTGGGCGGCTACGATCGAGGCGACGGTCTCGGACAAAAAAAGCCCCCAAGTGCAATCGGCGCCGCCCCGGCAAAGGCGCGTCGCCTCTTGTGCGAAAAATCCTCTCTTCGCGCAAGAAAAAACAGAAAATGCAGCCTGAAGAGAACGGTTGCCACGCAGCCGTGCGGTAGGAGATGATGCGCCCAGAACAAGACTTAAAACGGCGATGTCAAAAGGGAGGGCCGGATGGGCTATCGAAATGGGCGGGGATGGCGCTGCGCCTTGGTGGCCGCAGCGGCAGTTTTTCTCGTCGCCGCGCCGGCCAACGCCGATAAGCGCGTGGTGCGCATCGCCAAACAATACGGAATTTCATACCTGCCGCTGACCATCATGCAGGAGAAAAAGCTGCTTGAGGCCGAGGGCAAGAAACTCGGGCTCGACCTCGACACCGAATGGGTTCGCTTCACCGGCGGCCCGCCGATGAACGAGGCGCTGATCTCCGGCAATCTGGATTTTGCCTCCGGCGGCGTCGGCCCGCTGGTCACCATCTGGGCGCGCACGCACAACAATTTAAAGGTCAAAGGCATCGCTGCGCTCAACGCCATGCCGCTGTACCTCAACAGCATCAATCCGAACGTGAAGACCATCAAGGACTTCACCGACAAGGATCGCATCGCGCTGCCGGCGGTGCGGGTTTCCATCCAGGCCGTCGTTTTGCAGATCGCGGCGGAAAAGGCCTTCGGCAAAGGGCAAGAACACAAGCTCGATCCGCTTACCGTCTCGCTCAGCCATCCGGATGGGCTCGCGCAAATGATGAGTGGGAAATCGGAGATCACCGCCCATTTCACCTCGGCGCCGTTCATGTATCAGGAACTCGAAGACAAGCGCGTTCACCTCGTGCTCAACAGCTATAACGTGTTTGGCGGCCCGCATACGTTCAATGTCGTATGGGCGACCAGCAAGCTTTACGAGGGCGAGCCCAAGGTGGTGCAAGCCTTTCTAGCGGCGCTATCGGATGCAATGAAAGAAATTCATGACGATCCGGCGGCCGCCGCGGCGCTTTGGGTCAAGGCCGACAGGTCGAAGCTATCGGCGGCCGAGGCCGAGCGCATGATCAAGCTTCCGGAAAACAACTGGACGATGACGCCGCTGCGCACCATGGTGTTCGCCGACTATATGGCGCGGGTCGGCATGGTTCCGGAAAAAGCGACGAGTTGGAAGGACATGTTCATCGACGCCGTCCATAATTTGCCCGGCAGCTAATGCGCGCTCGGGAATTATACTCATGACCGCTGTCCTGCTCGAAGCGCGTGGAGTGACCCTCCAATACAAGACGCCGCATCATCTGGTGACGGCGACCTACAAGGTCGACTTCGACGTTTATCAAGGCGACCGTTACGTCATCCTCGGCCCCTCCGGCTGCGGCAAATC